>ERZ1740067.2319-NODE-2319-length-11718-cov-10.074595_pt1 | contig 11718 bp, 8 predicted proteins | sample MGYA00581736_ERZ1740067 | MGnify/ENA primary metagenome ERZ1740067 (study PRJEB43018, sample SAMN04849236) | marine metagenome | isolation source: floating plastic debris | place: Pacific Ocean | collected 2008-08-27 | study: EMG produced TPA metagenomics... | reverse complement strand
GGCCCAATGCTTGCCCGCGTTTTGGGGCAGATGCAGTATGGCGCGTCTGTGTCTGCTGTGGGTCTGGCCGGTGGGGCGAACTTGCCCGCGACGGTTATTCCATTCCTTTTGCGGGGAGTGAACCTGTTGGGGATCGACAGTGTGATGCAGCCCTATGACAACCGGGTCAGAGCATGGCAGCGGATTGCCAAGGACCTCCCGATGGACAAGCTGGAGGCGATGGTGCAGCCCGCGACCTTGTCGGACCTGCCGCAGCTGGGCGCGGACATCCTTAAAGGTCAGGTCAAGGGGCGTGTCGTGGTAGACGTCAACGCGTAGGTACGATGTTTACGTGATGAAGAGTAACGGCGTCAGAGTGATCTGACGCCGTTTTTTATTGGGGTAGAGTGGCTGCATGAGTTATTCAGTTGCCAACGCCGGAACTCCTCTGGGTTCGACGCTTTGAATTTGACTATGTCTGGGTGTGTGGACGCTTCGCCATTTTACCCACTGCGATGGTTCAGAACGTGCATACAGTTTGCGACCAATGCACATTCCAGGCCAAAACGTCACGCGATCCCCGGATGAGGCGGCAGCGCCTATGACAATGGTGTGAAGGGGCGCAACCGTGCCAACCCATCAAATTCTAAGAAAATCTTCTGTTTTGCGACGCGTTTTGGGGGATTTTGTTTCCGAAAACGGCATTTGGGTGGAGCAATCGGATGCCAAGCGACGCATTTGAACCGTTGCTTTGAGTCCGAATTTGCCTACGCTGGAGGCACAATAAAAACTATACGGGGACAAAAATATGGCACTTAAACCGCCTTTATCAGAACTACCTATCAAAACAGCTGACAGCGGCTTTTATCGCGGGTTCAGCGTGAACGTTACGGTCGTCAGTAAAATCATCATCAGCGTTCTTGTCGTTTGGTGTATTGTTTGGCCAACCGAAGCCGGGACTGTGCTTGGTGCGTGGAATGCCGTCATTCTTGACGCGTTTGCAGCGTGGTACATCTGGGTTGTGGCCTTGTTTATCATTGTGTGTCTGGGTTTTGCACTTTGGCCAACCGCGGGGCGCATGAACCTTGGGGCCGAAGGTGAAAAACCTGAATTTTCAAATTTCTCGTGGTTTTCCATGATGTTTGGCGCCGGTATTGGTGTGGGTATGTTGACCTGGGCCGTTGCGGAACCGGTAGCACATTTCAAGAACAACCCGGCCGTCATTCAGGGAACAACCACTGCACTTGGCGCGGATAACGTGCGAGAGGCGTATGTCTGGTCGTTCCTCCATTGGGGGCTTGGCGCTTGGGCCTGCTATGCGGTTGCCGGACTGGCTCTGGCCTTTTTCAGCTATCGCCGCGGTCTGCCGCTGACCATTCGGTCGTCGCTGACGCCGCTTTTTGGCAAGTCACTGTCCGGTCCGGTGGGGCATGTCATTGATATTGTTGCCGTGGTTGCGACAATTCTTGGTGTGGCACAAACGCTAGGCTTTGGCGTGGAGCAGTTTGTTGCTGGTCTCACGCGTATTGGCATTGGCGGACTTGCGCTTGAGGATGGCTCTGCCACGACGATGGGTATTGTTATCGCACTGTTGGTGATCATGGGCGCGTCGACGCTGTCGGCTTTGTCGGGTGTTGGCAAAGGCATCAAGTGGCTGTCGAACATCAACATGGTGTTGTCGATTGTCCTGCTGGGCTTTTTCATCGTCTTCGGTGCGACATGGTTTGGTGCGACAGCATTCTTTGTTGGCATATGGGACTACCTGATTGCGTTGCCGGGGCTGAGCTTCAACGTCTTTACATCTGATGGTGTTGAAGGGTCCGAAGCGTTCTTGCTCGCACAGTGGCAAGGCTGGTGGCCCGTGTTCTACTGGGCGTGGTGGATTGCCTTTGCGCCATTCGTCGGCCTGTTCCTCGCGCGCATTTCGCGGGGTCGGACGATCCGTGAATTCGTGCTTGGCGCGATGATCGTGCCGTCGCTGATGTGCTTTGTCTGGTTCTCTTGGGCCGGTGGTACGGCGATTGATCTCGAGTTGAATGGTGGGGCCGGTGGCCTCATCCTGGACGCGGCCAATGGCGATAAGATCTTTGCCATGACTGAGTTCATGCTGGCACCGATTGCGCAGGCTTTGGCCTGGGGTATGGCGGTTCTGATCGTTGTGCTTCTGCTGACCTTCCTAGTGACCTCGGCCGACTCGGCTGTTTTGATTGTGAACACGATCAATGCGGCAGGGGACGAAGGCCCGAAAGCGCGTCCGCACATCCTGTTCTGGGGTGCTGCTTTGGCGCTTGTGGTTGGCGGTTTGCTGATCTCGGGTGGCACTGGCGCTATCCAAACCGCGATGGTCATTGGCGCGCTTCCGTTCTCGGTTGTGATGGCCCTGATGTGCATTGCGCTGATCAAGGCGATCTTCAACGATGGTCGTCGCGAAGCTGCTGGTGTGGATGCGGTGACGGTTGACCCTGTTGTCCAGCCTGCCGAGTAATCGCATATGAAATAACAGAAAGGCCCCGGTGCTTGCGCGCCGGGGCCTTTTGCGTTTCTGATACGTTCATGACACTTGATACCGACTGGGTGCGTGCCCAATTCCCCGCCTTTTCCGAACCATCCTTGCAAGGTCAGGCCTTCTTTGAAAACGCCGGTGGGTCCTACACCTGTGCGCCGGTGATTGACCGCCTGACGCGGTTTTACCGAGAGCGAAAGGTTCAGCCTTATGCGCCATATGAGGCGTCGCGTCTGGGTGGCGAAGAGATGGATGAAGCGCGGTCGCGACTGGCGGGCCTGCTGGGGGTTGCAACGGATGAGGTCAGCTTTGGTCCGTCGACCACACAAAACACCTATGTTCTCGCGCAAGCGTTTCGGCAGTTCATGGCGCCGGGTGAGGCGATCATCGTCACCAATCAGGATCACGAGGCCAACACAGGCCCTTGGCGCCGTCTGGCGGATGACGGGTTTGAGGTGCGCGAATGGCGGGTCGACACGGATACAGGACATCTTAACACGGATGATCTCGAAAACCTGCTGGATGAAAAGGTGCGGTTGGTCTGCTTTCCGCATTGTTCGAACGTGGTGGGCGAGATCAACCCTGTGCTGGAGATCACGGCCTTATGCCACGCGGCAGGCGCGTTTGTTTGCGTGGACGGTGTAAGTTATGCGCCGCACGGGTTTGCTGATGTCGGGCAATTGGGGCCGGATGTCTATCTGTTTTCCAGCTACAAGACGTACGGTCCGCATCAAGGCATCATGGTGATACGGCGCGCGCTGGGAAAAGTGTTGCCGAACCAGGGCCACTATTTTAATGCAGACAGTCTGTATAAACGGTTCACCCCGGCGGGTCCGGATCATGCGCAGGTTGCGACTTGTGCCGGGATGGCGGATTACATGGATATGTTGGGCGCGCACCATGGGGTCGGTGCTGACGATGCGCATGATTTGATGCGGTCGCAGGAAATACAGCTCTTGCAGCCATTGCTTGACGCGGTAAAAGACCGAAATTCGGTGCGGCTCATCGGCCCTTCTGAGGCCTCTTTGCGCGCGCCCACCGTTGCTTTGGCGCTGAACCGTCCCGGCGAAGAGGTGGCTGCTGAATTGTCTGCGCATGGCATCATGTGCGGGGGCGGTGATTTTTACGCGGTGCGCGCGCTTGAGGCGATGGGCGTGGATACCAACAAAGGTGTCTTGCGACTGAGTTTTGTGCATTACACATCCGAGGCCGAGATCACTCAATTGATCGAGGCGCTGGATGCAGTGTTGTAGGGGGCTCTGCCCCCGCGCCTTTGGCGCCCCCCGAGGTATTTGAGGCCCAAAGAAACCATCCAGCGTTTGACGTTTGATGCGCTGCGCTTAGGTGGCGTTCAAAGACTTCATGGGGGGCAGGCATGGCAGAGACAACACTCGTTTGGATACGGCGCGACTTGCGCCTGAGTGATCACGCAGCCCTATCCGCTGCTGTGGCACGCGGCGGTGCAGTGATCCCCGTGTTTGTGCGCGACGACACGATTGATGATCTGGGCGCGGCACCAAAGTGGCGTTTTGGTTTGGGGCTAGAGCACTATGCGCGGTCGCTTGAGGATAAGGGCAGTCGGCTGATCCTGCGCTCGGGTGATGCGCGCACCGTCATTCCGAAGCTTGTGGAGGACATCGGGGCAACAGCGGTTTACTGGCAGCGTGCCTATGACCCCGTCTCGGTTGCGCGCGACACGGATGTGAAAACCGCTTTGAAAGACGCCTGTGTGGAGGCCAAGAGCTTTGCCGGTCATCTGATGTTTGAGCCATGGAGTGTGGAGACCAAGACCGGCGCGTTTTACAAAGTGTACACACCGTTCTGGAAATCTGTACGTGGTCGGGACGTTGACGCGCCGGTGCCCGCGCCGTCTGACATTCCTGCACCTGAGACCTGGCCAAGTAGCGAGGACCTGAATGATTGGGCGCTTGGGGCGGCTATGGATCGGGGTGCACCTGTGGTCCAGCCCTTTGTGCGTTTGGGTGAAGCCGCGGCGCAATCGCGGCTGGGGGCGTTTTTGGCGTCGAAAGTCGCGGACTATGACACGACGCGCGACCAGCCGTCTGTCGACGGGACGTCTTGTTTGTCTGAAAACCTGTCTTTGGGCGAGATTAGCCCGGCGCAGTGCTGGCATGCAGGCAAACGCGCGTTTGACGACGGTAAGCCAGGCGCTGAGACCTTTCTGAAAGAGCTGGTCTGGCGCGAGTTTGCGTATCATCTCATGTGGCACACACCGCGCATTCTGGATGACAATTGGCGCGAGGAATGGGCGGGCTTTCCGTGGAACGAAGATGAGCGCAAAGCTGAGGTCAAAGCCTGGAAGCAAGGGCGCACCGGCATTCAATTTGTCGATGCTGCAATGCGCGAGATGTATGTGACGGGCCGCATGCACAACCGGGGGCGCATGATCGTGGCGTCTTACCTGTGCAAGCATCTGATGTGCCATTGGAAGATCGGGCTTAAGTGGTTCGAGGACTGCCTGATCGACTGGGATCCGGCCTCAAACGCGATGGGATGGCAATGGTCGGCGGGGTCTGGTCCAGATGCGACGCCGTACTTCCGGGTGTTCAACCCGGTGACGCAGTTGGATAAGTTTGACAAGGATCGCAGCTATGTCAGCCGCTGGATCGCGGAAGGCTATGCCAACCCGCATTCTGATGCGTTGTCTTACTTTGACGCCATTCCAACCTCTTGGGGAATGTCGGCAGCAGACGCGTATCCGGACCCGATTGTGTCCGCCGAGGATGGTCGCAAAGCAGCGCTGTCGGCCTATGAGAACCGGGACTTTTGATGGTTTTCTGACCTTTCGGCGATGGCCGCAAGGTGAGTGAAATCCGTCACTTACCCGACATCATCGCTTGTCTTTGCGGACCAAACGCTAGGTAGCGTAAGGACTTGCCGACGCCTGCGTCATTTTGGTACATGTAACACAAACTAGACATCGGACCCCTGCATGATCCTGACATCCATTGACGGCCAAACGAACCTCCCGCGCTACTTTGCGCAAGTCTATGGGATGGCGGATAAGCTTAACAAAGGGCGCATCGATTTTGTGCTGCCAGATGGTCGCCGATTTCGCGCGGAAGGAGCAGAACCGGGTCCAGTTGCCGAAGTCGAGGTTCACAACACGGACCTGTTCACGCGTCTGATCCGCGAAGGTGACCTTGGGTTCAGCGATGCCTACCTCGATGGTTGGTGGAGCACACCGGACCTGCAGGCATTTATGGATTTCGTGCATACCGACAACAACGAGGTCTATGATGGGTTCCCTGCTATGAACCTCATCAAATGGTACGAACAGTTGCGGTTCTGGTTGCAATCAAACTCCAAACGACAGGCCAAAAAGAACATCAGTTACCATTATGATCTGGGCAACGAGTTCTATTCGTTGTGGCTGGACGACACGATGACGTATTCGTCAGCGTTGTTTGAGACAGGCCAAGAAAGCACAGAAAAGGCGCAGACGGCGAAGTACAAGAGCATGGTTGACCAGATCGGCGCGCAGCCGGGGGATCACGTGCTTGAGATCGGCTGCGGCTGGGGTGGTTTTGCCGAATACGCCGCCAAGGAACGCGGGCTGACTGTCACGGGTCTGACGATCAGTGAAGAGCAGTACAAGTACGCCGTAGACCGGATCGAGAAGGCAGGTTTGTCTGATCGTGTGACCTTTAAACTGCAGGACTATCGCGATGAGACGGGTCAATATGACGGGATCGCGTCGATTGAGATGTTCGAAGCGGTGGGGCAAAAATATTGGCCAACCTATTTTTCATCCGTCAAAAACTGCCTGAAGCCAGGCAAGAACGCGACGCTGCAGATCATCACTGTCGAAGATTCGCGGTGGGAAGTTTACAACCGAGGCGTTGATTTCATTCAGAAATATATCTTTCCCGGTGGCATGCTTCCAAGCCCGAGTGTGTTGCGGCAGGAAATTGCGAAAGCCGGTCTGGACGTCAAGCAATCCATCGAGTTTGCCGAAAGCTATAGCCAAACGCTGCGCCGGTGGCACGAAACGTTCAACGAAAAATGGGATCAGGTGGCCAAATTGGGATTTGATGACCGCTTCCGACGGATGTGGAATTTTTACCTGACCTCTTGCGCGTCAACATTTCATGGCGGACAGTGTGATGTGACGCAGATAACGATCACGAGACCCGCATAACATGCCCACAGCCGCAAAAGCGATTGCAGCGATTTGCTTGGCACTTTTGGGGTATTTTGCGTCCGAACTGGTTAAGACACTGTTACCGGAAATCCTGTACTGGGGGCGGTTTTCGGAGTTTAATGCCGGACTTGGGTTTCTGGTAGGATGGGTCGTTGTCGGCAGACGTGCGGGGCGCGGAACCAAAGACGCGATTGCCAACGGTCTGACCGGTGTGGCGGCATTGATATTCTGGTCGCTGTTTTTCAATGCTGCGAACGAAATGTTCCAGCTGTCGCTTAAGCGCAGGTTTGATGGCCCACTCGAAGCCTTCGCCGCGATCTTTGAGATTGCGATTGAGTATGGTGAGACGTTGGTCAATCCGATGATGATTGTGACGTTCATAATCGGCGCTTTGGTCACTGGCTATCTGTCGGAATTTGCCGCCAGAAGATGGGGCTAGCCCCTTTTGTCGTCTTTGTTCTTTTACGGGACGCTGTGCCATTCCGCATTGCTTGAGGCCGTTTTGGGGGTCGACGATGGCGCGTTGACGTCTCGTCTGACACGCGCTGAGCTTGCGGATCATCATGTGTCATGGGCGCAGGGTAAAGACTATCCAATGATCATTCGTGAGGACGGCGGGCGTGCTCAGGGCGTGCTGTTTCGGGACGTTTCTGAAGACGAAAAAAGCCGTCTAAGGTATTACGAAGGCGCATTTTCCTATGAGCTTGAGATTGTTCAAGTCACAACGGATCGCGAGTTAGAGCAAGCGGTCTGTTTCTATCCTATGACCAATAACGACGTGCGTGGCGACGATTGGCACTTGGCCGATTGGGTGAACAAATGGGGCGCTTTGGCCGTTGGCACTGCACGCGATGTCATGGCACGCGCGGATCAGTATGATGCCAAAACGGTTGCTGGGTGGCGGCCGTTTCTGATGGCCCGCCATTGGGCGCGTGCTCTGGCGAAAGACGGAACGCCGTCAACCGTGCGACGCGATGCCAAACCTGGCGATGTTACGGTTCAGGAACGCTTGCCGGGGTTCAATGGATTCTTTGAAACGGCCGCGTTTCGATTTGACCACGTCAGGTTTGACGGAAGCCGTAGTCCGTCTGTCATGCGCGAGACATTTTTGGCGTTTGATGCTGCATTGGTCCTGCCATACGACCCCAAAACGGATCACGTTCTTCTGATTGAACAGTTGCGGTTTGGCCCACTCTGGCGCGAGGACCCGAACCCTTGGGTTTTTGAGCCGATTGCCGGGTTGGTGGATGCGGGCGAAGCACCGGAGGATGCCGCGCGACGCGAGGCTGTGGAGGAAGCTGGATTATCTCTTGGGCCGTTGGAACACATCGCTAAGGTCTATGCATCGCCTGGATATTCAACCGAGTTTTTTCATTGTTATCTGGGTGTTACAGACCTTAGCTCTTTCACTGCATCAGAAAGCGGTTTGGCGTCTGAACATGAAGATATTCGCAGTCATGTGCTTTCGTTTGAGCGCGTTATGCAGCTTGTTTCAACCGGAGAGGTGAATGCTGGGCCGTTGGTGATGATGCTGTATTGGTTAGCGTCCCAACGTGCCAGATTGCGGAGTGTTGCTTGAGTTCCGCGAGCGGCGCGCCTACACCAAACGAAACAGTGTTTGGGGGGCATCATGCAGTTTGCAAGCGATCTGGCCGAGGCTATCGGAAACACGCCATTGATCAAGTTGCGCAAGGCAAGCGATGAGACAGGGTGCACCATACTGGGCAAAGCAGAGTTCATGAACCCGGGCCAATCGGTCAAGGATCGTGCGGCGCTTTACATCATCAAGGACGCGCTTGAAAAAGGGCTTCTGAAGCCGGGCGGCACAATCGTGGAAGGCACTGCGGGCAATACCGGGATCGGATTGGCGCTGGTCGGAGCTTCCATGGGATTCAAGACAGTGATCGTGATCCCAGAGACGCAGAGCCAGGAAAAGAAAGACATGCTGCGCCTGGCTGGTGCTGAATTGGTGCAGGTTCCCGCGGCGCCTTATCGAAATCCCAACAACTATGTACGCTATTCCGGGCGCTTGGCCGAGGCATTGGCAAAGTTAGAACCCAATGGAGCGATCTGGGCAAACCAGTTTGACAACACGGCAAACCGCCGGGCGCATATCGAAACCACCGGCCCAGAGATTTGGAAACAAACGGACGGAAAGGTAGATGGCTTCATCTGCGCTGTTGGCTCTGGCGGAACACTCTCGGGTGTGGGGCAGGTGTTGCAGCCCAAAGGTGTCAAGGTTGGCTTGGCCGATCCAATGGGCTCTGCCATCTATTCCTTTTACACCTCCGGTGAATTCAAAGCCGAGGGCGGATCAATTTCGGAAGGGATCGGGCAAGGGCGTATCACAGCCAACCTCGAAGGATTTACACCTGATTTTAAGTGTCAGGTCACCGACGAAGAGGCGTTGCCCATCGTTTTTGACCTGATGAAAGAAGAGGGCCTGTGCATGGGCGGGTCCACCGGCGTGAATATTGGCGGCGCGATTAAAATGGCCAAGGACATGGGGCCGGGGCACACCATCGTCACGATCCTGTGCGATTACGGTACTCGCTATCAATCCAAGCTGTATAATCCCGCATTCCTTAAGGAAAAGGGTTTGCCAGTGCCGGACTGGTTGGACGGGCCATCGCGCGACGTTCCGGACGTGTTTGAAGACGCATGATGCGCGTTGCAGCACTGTTTCGGGCCGCAGCCCTTTTCGTTCTGATTGCCGTTTCGACCGCTGTCGCGCAGGACACCCAGGTCGATTCAGAGGCATGGGACCGCGTGGCGCAGCGCGCGGAACAGGCGGTGGCGTCTGCATCGGCTTCCAGTTCCGCTTTGGAGGTTTTGCGCGCCGATGTAGCAGCATTTCGTGACCAATGGCTGCAAATTCAAAACGCTGGCGACCCGCGATTGCAGACTTTACAGGCGCAGCTGGATGCGTTGGGTGCTGCGCCGGAAACCGGTGACGAACCCGCCGAAATTCAGCAGCGCCGCACAGAGCTGTCGCAGCAGATCGCAACGCTGCGCGCCCCGCTTTTGCGTGCAGAAGAGGCCTTTACCCGTGCGGATGGGCTGGTCAATGAGATTGATTCAATCATTCGGTCCAGGCAGACGGATGTCCTTCTGGAGCGTGGGGATGAGCCGATAGACCCAAGGCTTTGGCCTGACGCGTTCTCTCAGCTTGGGGCAACGCTGCGCGTAATCGCGACGGAGGTGTCCACCAACTGGGCCAACGACGTGCGACGGCGCGAGTTTATGGACGATTTGCCCGCCACTTTGGTGATAGCGGCGATTGCATTTCTGATGGTGTTCCGCGCGCCACGGTGGATCTCTCAGCTGGGCGAATGGTTACGGAGCAAAACCCGTCGTGGGACGGGGGTATGGACCACGCTTCTGTCGCTTCTGCGCATCGTGTTTCCTGTGCTGGGTCTGTTCCTCATCGTACAGGCGTTGGATGTCAGCGGTCTGCTTGGGCGATTGGGCGCTCAGATGGCTCCGGTGCTGCCATTTGTTCTGTTTGTTGTCTTGTTCACCCGTTGGCTGGCGGCGCAGCGCTTTTCACAGGATGCGTCACTCCATTCGGTCACGCTGGCGCCAGAGCGCCGCACCGAAGCGCGCTATTACACCAACGCCCTGTCTTGGTTCCTTGCGATCGATATTTTGTTGATGACGCTCAGCGACTTCGACAATTGGCCCCAGACGTCCATCGCGGTTGCAGCATTTCCGATACATGTGGTGTGTGGCGTGTTGCTGTTCCGTGTCGGGCAAATCCTGAATGGTGCAGGAGCGCTTGAGGATACAGCCAGCGCGCCCGGCACCACGTCAGAACCGTCATCCTTTACCGCACGTCTTGCACGCCTGGCTGGCAAAGGTGCGATGCTGGTGGGTGTGGTTGGCCCGGTCGCGTCGGCTATCGGGTATTTCAACGTCGCGAATTCAACGATTTTCCCGACAATCCTGAGCCTTGGTCTGTTCGCGACGCTTCTCACGGTTCAGACATTTGTCCGAGACGTGTATCACCTCGTGACCGGTCGAGATCTGGAAGCATCAGAAAGCCTGCTTCCCGTCATCTCTGGCGCAGTGCTCACCATAGTGGCGGTTCCGATCCTTGCCTTGATCTGGGGCGCCCGGGTCACCGACCTGACAGAGCTATGGGCACGGTTTCAAGCCGGGTTTTCCTTTGGCGAAACGCGCATTTCGCCGACAGATTTCCTGACATTCGCAATCATCTTTGCGATTGGTTATGTGGCCACACGTTTGTTACAGGGTGGGCTTCGCGGATCGGTTCTGCCGAAGACCGGGATCGACAAGGGCGGACAGACCGCCATCGTCGCGGGCACCGGGTATATTGGTATCTTCCTGTCGGCGATTGTTGCAATTGTCGCCGCGGGGATCGATCTATCTGCGCTCGCCATCGTGTTCGGTGCCTTGTCCGTCGGTATCGGCTTTGGCTTGCAGAACATTGTTCAGAACTTCGTCTCCGGTATCATCCTTTTGGTTGAGCGCCCCATAGCCGAAGGTGACTGGATCGAGGTCAACGGCCAGCAAGGCACCGTGCGAGATATCTCTGTAAGGTCGACCCGGATTGAGACGTTTGACCGTACTGAAGTCATTGTTCCGAATGCAGACTTGGTGGCAAATTCTGTTACCAACTATACCCGTGGTAATGTTCTCGGCCGTCTCGTTGTGGATGTCGGGGTCGCATATGGGACAGATACGCGTAAGGTTGCGGACATCCTGCAAAAGATTGCGCGCAATCACGACATGGTTCTTATGAACCCAGCGCCGTTTGTTCATTTCAAAGGGTTTGGCGCAGACTCGCTCGATTTCGATGTCCGGATGATTTTGCGTGATGTGACGCAGATTTTGGCTGTGCGCACCGAGGTCAATCACCAAATCAATGAAGCGTTTGCCGCCGAAGGCATTGAAATCCCGTTTGCGCAGCGGGACGTCTGGTTGCGCAATCCAGAAACCCTGACGGGCCAATCCGCAAAGCCCGAAACGCCCGAGGACCCCGCATCGTGACAGACCAAACCGCGCACGCCGCAGCCTTTCGAACCGAGCCGTATACGCGGGAACTGCC
>ERZ1740067.2316-NODE-2316-length-11727-cov-6.604352_pt1 | contig 11727 bp, 14 predicted proteins | sample MGYA00581736_ERZ1740067 | MGnify/ENA primary metagenome ERZ1740067 (study PRJEB43018, sample SAMN04849236) | marine metagenome | isolation source: floating plastic debris | place: Pacific Ocean | collected 2008-08-27 | study: EMG produced TPA metagenomics... | reverse complement strand
TTTATTTAAAATTACCTAGCCAAAGATATTTTCCTGTCAGACGTTCCTTTACATCATCTATCTTGACTTTAGGCTTGAATAAGATAAGAATAACCACAGCTATCATGATTCCGGCCAAAATGCGATTAAAGGTTTCCCCTTTAATATCAACGGCAATCTGAGCCCCAATGATAGCACCAAAAAATGCGGCAATGCCCAGATAAACATTAAAAGGAAAAGTGGATATTCCCTTACTTTTAAAACCGGCTACTCCCATTGCGGTCTGTATAGTTATCGCTACACGATTGGTACCATTGGCCACTGCCGGAGGTAAACCTAAAAAAATTAAAATGGGTAAGGAAATCAAAGAAGCGCCACCTGCTATGGTATTGATAAAACCAACCGTAAAACCCGCCAAAATTAGTAGTGGATAATGCCACAGTTCTTCCATTGGACAAATGTAGGACTATAGGCAAAAACAACATTCTTCTCTACCACAAAATTGCTACTGTCGAAGCTTCTTTTTAAAGTGGATGACATACGTGGCGTTAAATCCAAAATTCAAGTTTGGATTCCTGAAATTGAAGTTAAAAGGGGTTTTTGTCAGAAACGAATCTTCTACCATAAACCAGGAGTTGGTCAACATAAATTGTAACATTAAATCCCCTAGCTCCCAGTTAACTCCAAAGGCAACTGGACTGAAGGTATCCCTTGATTCCAAGGGAGTGAAGCGCGAAATGAATTACGTTGCAAAGCTTACATGGCCGCAGAGTGGATATCGTGAGCGGGCGCCGAGTGCCAAGAGACTTGTAGGGTCATCATCTGAAAGACCCAGACTTCTATTCACGACGCTAGGTGAAAGTTGAAAAGAAAAGTTCTTGGAAAACCTTCGGGATATGAGCACTTGAGTCGTAAAGGACATCCTGTCGGAAAAGCCATCGGCTATGGATAAGTTTGGAATCGCACTACTGTCATAACTCGCATTTTGAAAAAGGGTAACGTTGACGGGCCAACCCTTTCCTCCACGCTTCTGTAAAACCAACCTATACTTAAAAAATCCATCGAACAGATGGTCAAATGTGCTGGCCCCGAGCCCGAAGGTCAATCGGTCCGAAAGTGAGTATTCCAAAGCAAACCTACTGCTCATTCTATCGGCAACAAAGCTCTGCGAGGCATTCTGTGGTAAATTCCAAAATCGATTGGCCACAAATACTTCGAGTACATTTTTCGGTCGCACCTCAGTTGAGTGCCCGAAAGCAATACGTGTCATTTTAAATGTGGCAGGAACATATTGCGAATCCGTTGTTTCATTGTCCAGGATAGACAATAGATCTTGGGCCTGGAGGTTGCCCGTGGCGGTAAAAACCAATACCAGAATTCCCAGTTTAATTTTCAACATATGGTTCATGTTCTATTATAAAATCCACAGTAATTGTTTTGGCGATATTACCTGCTAATAGCGGCGGGATATTAATATCATAGGCTTCCACCTTGGTCTCAAAACTTCCAGATAAGACCAGAAGATTCCCCTGAGGTTCAATTTTTGTCTTTATTTCCAGTTCTTCCGACATACCCCTCATCGTAAAAGTCCCTTTGATGATCTTCACTTGCGAGGTATTTTGATTAGGCTCAAAATCCATGATCTTTCCTACAAAAGAGGCCTTGGGATAAATGTCCGTTTCTATATAACTTTCATTAAAATGTTCCCGCATTAGGGCCTTTTCAAAGACAAAGGCATTCATGAGCATACTTACGGCGATATCTGAGCTATTTAAATCTATAATACTGGAAACCTGATTATTACGAGCCTTAATATTCTCTACGGAAGTATAGGAAAAAAAGGATACCTGCCCCTGTCTCCCAATAATTTTTTGAGTATGGGCCGCTTGGTAGATCAACATGCCCATCAGAAAAAGAAGTGCAGTCCTACTCATTTTTATTGGTTTTATCCAAAACACAATTCAAAAGTACAGCATCGTTTAGATATCCTTTGAGTATCCCCTTTACAACTATCGTTTCGCCCTCGGAAACGTCTTTATTTCCCAATGTTATGGAATGGTTCATTTCACAAATTACGTAATGGTTTTGGTTGGTGTTTCCACGCATCAAAAAGTTAAGGTTTCCATTTTTGGTATTGACTTCAACCAAGGAACCCTCAACAGATAAAATTTCTTCCTTGTAAAAGTTTTCATCTTCTTCCAATCCAAAAAGAAGCTCATCTGCACTTAGTTCTGCAATGGGATCCATTGCTGAAATGTCTTTTTTCAAAATATCTTCACAGCCGTGTAACACCAGTACAAGTGAGGTGGTAAATAAAATCAAAATGTATCTGAAATGAAGCATGGCTTACAAAACTCCTAAAAATTTATATTTCGAAATTGAAAGTTAGCATATTCCATACTTTCTGGCCACGTTAAATACCTTGGGAACCGAAAACGGTTCCCAAGGTCAACCAAAAAACTCAATTAAACACCTAAGCTTTCTAATCTTCTATAGTAAATGTCCCTGTCATGGAGCTGTGGAACTCACATATGTAAAACAAGGTATTGGGGGCATCATTCGGTACAGTAAAGGTCACCGTTCCAGAGGAAGTTCCATTATTGCTTACACCATCGTCATAGGTATCGCCGGTACCTAAGGTTTGTGCCATCTTAATAAAAAATGGATGTCCAGGGGCATTGATGGTAAACTCATAGGTCTCCCCTCGCTTTAGGGTAAAATCTGGATTCGAACTGTTATTCAATCCTTCACCATTAAAAATATAGGCAGATGCACCTTGATTTGCTACATCGTAGGCCTGCCCTTGTGAATCGGCCTCTGGTGCAGGCTCCGTATCCGTATTAACGATAGGCCAAATACCGGAAGCTGGAAACCCGACGCCAAAATTGTCTCCACGATTTTCATCTCCACCAAAGTAATACAAAGGCCATCCCTTATACGTTACCTGGGTTTGCCCAAAGACATTGATGGTGCCAAAATCATCAGCATCAAAGATGCTAGGAATATTTACAACATCTATTTTAACAATGGGCCATACCCCATCGTTGGAAAAATCTTCATTGGTGAATGTATTGGTATCCTTAGCATCATTTGAAAAGAGATAAATGGTGCGCCCGCTGGCGTTGGTCATATAAAAGGTTTCACCATCTCCTGGTTCATAGTCAGAAGTAAGGTTGGTCTCAATCCCATCAGCATCCCTGCCGACCAATTGTCCCCTGGCTATCATAAGGGAATAATCAGGTTTTGCCACAAACCATGTGCCACCGGCGCCATCGCCATTGATATCCCCTGGGGCTCCATCGTTGGCAAACAGGTATAATGGCCAACCTTTATACGTTATTTGATTATCGCCATCGGCCCGTGTGATGGTACCAAAATCTGCAGCATCAAGACCGGCATCCAAGGTTAGGTCATCCGTATTGAAAGCAGGCCAAACCCCTGCACAACCGTCAAGACAGGTGGCACTTCCCTTACTATCGGGAGCAAAGAAATATAAGGTAAAACCATCTTCATTGGTCATTACCTGACCAAAGGTGGCATCATTTCGCAACTGTACTTGGTTGGTACTCGCTACAGCCTCGGGAGCTGGTTCCGTATCCGCGTTAACAATTGGCCAAACCCCAGCTACTGGGAAGCCCACCCCAAAGTTATCTCCGCGGTTTTCATCTCCACCAAAATAGTATAGGGGCCAACCCTTATAGGTCACTTGGGTCTCTCCAAAAACATCGATGGTACCAAAATCAGAAGCATCAAAAATGCTAGGGATATTGGTGATATCCAATTTAACCAAAGGCCATACCCCGTCGTTTGAGAAGTCTGCATTGGTGAAGGTGTTCGTGTCTTCGAAGTCGTTCGAAAAATGATAAATGGTACGGCCATTGGCATTGGTCATATAAAAGGTTTCTTCTTCCCCTGGTTCATAATTTCCCGTAAGATTGTTTTCATTACCATCCGCATCGCGGCCTACCAACTGTGCTCGGGTGATCATTATAGAATAGTCCGGCTTGGCTACGAACCACACTCCTCCTGAACCATCTCCATTGATATCACCAGCTGAAGTGTCATTTGAAAAACGGTACAAAGGCCAACCTTTATAAGTGGCTTGACCTCCCCCATCTTCGCGGGTAATGGTGCCGAAATCAGCTGCGTCAAGACCATTGTCCAAACTCAACTCAGAAGGGTTGAATATGGGCCAGGCATCCCTACACCCGCCAGAGCATCTGGAATTTCCATCACTGTCTGGAGCAAAGAAATAAAGGGTAAAACCATCGGCATCCGTCAATACCTGTCCGAAGGTCGCATCAGTTCGCAATTGAACTTGGTTTACCGTTACTTGATCATCAGTACCATCATTGGAATCCCCGTTTTGGTCTTCAACCGGATCTGGGGTAGTATCATTTCCATATCCGTCATCTTCGCTACAGGCGACCATCGCTGCTAAGGCAAAGAGTGTTAAAACTGTCTTTTTCATTTTTACTTGTTTTAATTATTTGTTTTGAATCATTTTGTATTTGAGATCAAAGAAAGTGTGCTTTCTAGCCTTGTTTCAACCAAACCTTTGTGAAGCCGAAAAAATGGCTTTAAAGCGGAAAACTTTCTTCGCGTTTTTATGCTTGGTATTCCATTGGGTGACATTTGCATTGCATTGAGCAGCCCCTATTCGCTACGGACGGAATCTCACCGACCTCGGGGTATCCCATTTCCGTCAACATATTAAGGGCCTTAGACAAGTCATTGGCTTTATAAAAACTGAATACTACCGTGGCACTATCTGGGTAGAAAATAACATTGCCGATATCATCAATTTTTTGAAGAGCCTGACGAATTCTACCGCCGCATTGTTGACAGAAGTTTCGTTGCACCTCAATACGTGCTATATTTCTTTTACGAATTACTGTTTTCATGACACTGGTTTTAGTTGAATACCCTTGAAAGATTGAACCCAAAAAAAACATCACCGTTGGTCCAATCCCCCGTACCTTGACCGAGAAAGCCGTTAGTGTTCATAGGCTGTGCGTTGGTAAAATGTAGTTGGAACACGTGGCCGCCAGTTTCAATGTCCACACCAATGGACAATGAATTTTTGAAGGGTGAGGTCTCCGCCCTATTCAAATGATAGCCGTAATCAAAGTTGAGGGAAAATCGCTTCGTCAATTTTTGCCTTCCTCCAAATCCAATAACATATTGGGAGTTATCTTGCTCATTTATGGGTACATAGTTGTCGTGGAAAAACGTGGGCATCAGTTGTAGTGACAATCCTTCGCTTATTTTCTTTGAAATAAGGAGTTGGGTAGTATACCCCAGTCTATTCTTAAATTCAAGACCAGGAAGCACTACTTCATCTAAGGCCGTATTCAAAAGAATATTGCTCGAACTTACAATGGTAAAAGGGAAACCCCCTTGCTTCTCGCGAAGCAACCGTAGTTTTAAAGAACTCTCATAAATCTTCTGAAATGAACTGCGAGAAGCGCCTATATTTATAGCATCTGAAATACCGTAGATAAAATTGAGGCGGGTCACGGCCTGGTCCAAACCAAAGAAGTCCTCAAAACCGGTCTCAATGGACCCAAATCGGTGTGATACCACAAAATATAGCTCTTTGGAGGACACCATCTTTGTGGACTCAAAATTCACGATTTTAAGCCCTTTAAAGGCAGCGCTTTTGTAATCCTCTACTTTTATTGTATCCAATTCTGCCAATAAATCATCTTGCGCTATTAGGCAGAATGGTAGAATCAACAGGATACTCAACATACTTTTCATCTTCGTTTTATTTACGGTTAGAATTATTTTAAATTGATTTCAGCCTGATCAATTTTCACCTGCAAGAGCAGTTCGTCAAAACCGACACATCTGCCTTTGATGATAAGTTCTTTCCCTTCTTGAAATGCTGTTGTGGCATCGTTAAGAAGGTTGACCAAAACCCTATTGTCCAAAACAATACTGTGGCCTTCAACATCGGTCACTTTACCGGAAACCTTAATCACCTGGTCCATGTACTTTGCTCCAGCAGACCGCTCATCATTGGCAAATACGTACTGTAGTTCATCTGCCGGAACGAAAAAGACAGCTTCTTCGTCGGCTATGACCCGATGCTTTCCATTCAATGTTGCACTTATGATAAAAGCAAGTGCCGCGACTCCCACGATCAAACCTGATAAGGCAAGTATTAACTTCTTTTTCATAGCGCTTTCAGATTAAAATCAAGGGATATGGTAACCTCTTTGGCAATCTTATTTTTGACGATTGATGGAATGGAAATATCAAAATCATCAGGGGTCACCATAAATGACCCCGTAATGATTAAAACATCACCGGTTTTACCAATGTTCAAGTACGTTTCAATCGCTTTCTCTTTTCCATGCAATTCTAATTTCCCATCTACGCGTACTTGTTGGGGTTGATTGGTTACACCGGTGATATCAAAATCTTTTAACTGCCCCTTAAACGTGGCCTTAGGATAGGTTTCGGATTCTATGTAGTTCTCGTTAAAATGTTCTTCCATAAGGGAATTTTTAAAGCGGAACCCCTTCATAAGGGCAAGCGAAGCAATTTCATTGGATTGTGTATCCAACACTGCGGTTACCGACTGGTTTTTGGCTTCAACAGGCTCAAAAAGTGCTTCGGATGCTTTAAAGGCTACCTGCCCATTTCGATCTACGAGCTTTTGCGCCTGAAGTTGAAAAGCCCCTATTAATAATAATAGTCCTATGCTTGTCTGTGTTATTTTGTTTGTGTATTTCATTATTACGTTTTATGGATTAGCATTAATTTTCGGGTGTACCTTCATCGAGCCATTCCTCAAATTGATTTATGGAATTCTGTGGTAAGCGACCTGCTGGCGGCATTGCACCCGGGGATCCAGATTGTCTTGAAATGGCATTTAAAATACCATTAGCACGACCACTGACCTGTGAAAAGTTCACAAGGGCAAAAGGCGCCCCATTCCGCGGGGGACTTGAATGGCAGGATATGCAACCGGAGTCCACAATAGCCTTGATGGTGTTCTCGTAAGTGATACCTGCTTCAACAGCATCATCGATTACCTCTTCCTCTCCATTCCCATCTATGATAATGAGGTCATCTTCGCTGTCATAAGCGCATGATTGAAGAAGTAAAAGGCAACAACTGAGGGTTAAAATCTTTAGTTCTTTCATGATTCGGTGTTTTTACTATTTGACCGCTAATCAAGCGTAGAACCGCACTTCATAGAGAAAGAACCTTTGCGAAAGGGAATTCTAAGACTTAAAAGGGAATAATATGGGTTGAAATTTTTAGGCTTTTTAAGAATCTTTAAATCCTACCTTACGGTTTCAGGCAAATTTTTAAATTGCCGCTTCATTCCATTGTATGCGTAAGGACCGAATGTACTTATTGAGTTTTTTGACGGTTGCACTGATTTTTCTGATTGTCTCGAGTGTGGCCATTGAGTACTTTGTGAAGCACAGTGCCGATAGGCTACTGCATACCCAATTGGAATCGAGCAAACGGGAAGCCAAGGAATTTGCCACCTTTATTGGCGAACAAGTTAACAATGGGGGCGAAAAAAACGTAGCCATCACTGCCCTACAAAAAAGTATCTCCAACGCCAATCTGGACATGGGATTCATCAGTATGTTTGATTGGTCAGGTAGAATTATTTGCCATCCAGATATTAAAACGGTGGGGCAATTAATTACACCACAAGAATCATTTGTGTCTTCAGTTTCCGATAATTTGACCCCGGAGGACTTCTATACCCTAATCAAGCAAAAAAAGGAAGGGGGCGGAATCCGAGACTTTGAAGATGGCACGCAGGACTCCGAGGTGGTATACCTCTATCCTGTAAATGGAACCGATTGGATGATTGCAGCGCATGCCAATATCGCTAAAGTTTCCAATGAGATTGACAGTCTCCGTAATCGCTTCTATATCATTTTAGGTATCATGGGACTTGTTATGATTTTAACCTCGGTCATTGCCGTGCGGCTTATTGGTAGTTCGTATGAGAAGAAATTGGAAGCAAAAAACCAAAAACTATCTGATGAAGTTATCAATCTGGCCAAACTCAACAAGGCCGTGGGGGAATATCAACAAAGAGTATCACAAGAAACCGAGACTTTACAGGAGGAAAATGATGATGACGAGGGTGGAAACAAACGTAGACGAATTCTTACTTACATCCGAAACGAATTAAAACCGGTATCAACTGAAGAAATTGCCTATATTTTTACGGAGACCACCATTACTTATGTGGTGTGTTTTGATGGTAAACGATCGACCTCCAACCTTAGCTTGGATGAATTGATGTCTAATTTGGACGAAAACTTTTTCTTTCGTGCCAATCGGCAGTTTATCATTGCCATCTCGGCCATTGAAAAAATCGTGAAATACGGAAACAACCAACTAAAGATTGTAGTGAATCCAGATTCTGCAGTAGACATCATTATCAGTAAAAACAAAGCGGCTGAGTTCAAACAATGGCTCAACCTTTAGATGGATAAGAGGGTTTGTTACTCAAAATATTACGGTAGACCTAGAAAAAGGCTTTTTTAGCGATAAAAAGGTTATTATATTTGCGCCCGCAAAGGAGGAATGGCAGAGTGGTCGAATGCGGCAGTCTTGAAAACTGTTGAGGGTCACACCTCCGGGGGTTCGAATCCCTCTTCCTCCGCGGAGAGACACCATCTCAAAACAAGAAACCCTGTAAATTATTGATTTACAGGGTTTTTATTTTTTATAGTATCAGGTGATATTATTCGAAATTATGTAGAAAAGTGTGTAATTCGGTATCAATTTGAATTTCCAATCTTATTATCCGTAAAGCTTTTTAAAAAATACATCGACATCTTTTTGGTTCTCAGGAAAATTATTAACCTCAACTATTTTTTTGTTATTAATCCTCCAAAGTAAACATGACATCGCATTCAGGTTATCGAAATTCTCCAAGTTGCTCCAGTTTCTGTGACAATCAATAACGTAACTATCGTTGACCCCCATCACAATTGGTTCTGCTTGAAATGCCCCTTTACTTAATTTTTTAAAAAAGTCAAGTACTTCATCAATTCCTGTTTTTGTCCCACTTAGAGGATGGTCTACTGGGATATGCCATTTTATGTCTTATGCGAGTACTTTTTTTATTCCCTCTAAATCGTTGCTTCCGTATGCTGCGAAGAAATCATTAATGAGAGAAAGGTTCGGATGGGTTTGTGTCATAAAGTCAAATTTTTGTTTTTTTACTGTTTCTGCAAAAGTATTTGAGGAACTGATAGCGCCAACTGTAATAGCACCGGACACCACCATTGTTTTTTGTATAAAATCACGTCTTTCCATTGTGAATCAGCGTCTTTTAAGGATGTTTTTTATACTGCCATTATCAATTTTCTGTATTAAATCTAGTCGATTCTTTTTACTACAAGCAGTTAATATTACGACTGCGGCGATAGAATGGATTTCTATTTTTTACTATCTATGTTTTCAAGCCGTTTTGGTTTTGAATTCTTTACCAAATGATGTTTGTGCCATTACCTTTAAAAACTATATTTTTAACAAAAAAGCCTGAATTCTCAAATAGTAACTTCGGCCAAAATAAACAATAAACGTTGTAGCGGGTTTTTTTAAGATTAATACTCCTTTATCTTTTAATTTTCTTTGACAATCAGTAATCTCATATTCGATAGTTAACACAAAAAAACAAAAGCGCCTTAATTGTTTTAAAAAATTGCGCCCCCGTAAAGTCATAGAGTTTGCTATTGTGTGAATGGATACATGAAAACATGCTAAATATTCTTACAGGTATGAAATAGAGCGAATATTTACTTGATTTAAAATATTACCTCCTTTTTTCTTAATCCCATTACTATCTCAAAATATCCTAAATTATCCGTGAGTGGATGACATGACAAGTCTATTTATTCCGAATAGATTCACCTGTATACATTCGGTCAATTTAATCGCCTGCTACAAATACAATGAAAACCCTGATATACTGACATTGCAAGGCCTTATGGACAATAGATGTAATGCTTTACCTAGAAATAGCATTGGTACAATAGACATCAAATCACTAGTGGTTTTCTTATATTCTCGTAAAATTCGCCTGCTTCTGCATAGCTCGGCGATAGACAAGACTATGGAATTTATGAATAGAGATAATACAATTCTGGTATGCCTTTTATTGGTAATCCTACATTTCTCAACTTTCATTTCTAACGCTCAAGTTAATCAGCCCTCAAATTGGCTACCCGAAAGAACATTCAACACCAATGAATTAATAAAGGATTTTGAAGTGTTTAAAGGCAGTTTAGAAGCATTTCATCCCGGTCTGTATTGGTACACATCAAAAAAAGAACTAGATGAAATATTTGCTGATACACGCGCATCATTGAAAGATAGCCTATCGGAATTAGCGTTTTTTAGAAAGCTCACTTTTATTACTTCAAAAATTCGATGTGGCCACACCGTTGTCCGTACTTCTATACCAACCAGGGATTATATATCGAAAGAAGGAAAATTACTCCCATTTGAAATCAAAATTTTAAACGGTAAAATGTATATGTTGGAGAGCAGAATAGATAAAAAATTACCAATCAGACCTGGTATGGAGATTTTAAAGATTAATGAATTTACGGTAGACTCGCTCTTACAATTGGCAAGCGCTGTGATCTCAGGTGACGGGTTTATTGAAACCAATAAGATTAAACGTTTCGAGAAAAATTTCCCATTTTTCTATGTGTCCCGATTCGGTCCAACTAATAACTATAAGATTGACTACCTAAATCAAGAAGGAGAAAAAGAATCTACGCAGATAAATGCCTACCCAGCTGGTCTACTTAATGCAAAAAAGGCATCTAAAAAGAACCTAAAACTCAGTTTCCCTGTTAAGAACACCGCTTTATTGAGGGTTAGACAATTTCAAAATTGGAAAGAGGGCAGGAAAAGATTTAGGTTTGAGAAGGAGTTAAAAGCCATGTTCGAGAAAATCTCAACCTCCAAAGTAGAGAACTTGGTAATAGACATGAGGGACAATCTTGGAGGCGATGATAACTTTGGACTACGGTTGTTTTCCTATTTATATGATAAGCCAATAATCGAATTTAAAGAGCAGACACTGATTGCCAATAAATCAAAATACTTTAGATACACTAAGAAGCTTAACAGAACTAAGGCAATGTTCTATCATATGTTCGCTACAAAAAAAGGATATGACAACAGGTTTTATATGAGGAATGCTAAAACATTAAAACCTTCTCGCCCCTCTTTTCCTCAGTTTTCTGGCAGTGTTTACATCTTGGTCAATGGAGGTACCTATTCAACTGGAGCAGATTTTGTGTCACTCATGAAGTCCTATAAGTTAGCAACGTTTATTGGAGATGAAGCAGGAGGAGCTTATTACGGTAATACAAGTGGATTTTTAGTAACAGTAAAACTTCCTAACAGCAAGCTTCGATTAATCCTGCCTTTGGTTAATTACAGAACGAATGTGGAACCTATCGAGAAAATTGGACGAGGAGTTACACCAGATTTCCCTATATCAGCTTCCATTAAAGACTTAATGGACGGAATTGATACAGAATTAGAATTTACGTTACAACATATTAAAAACAAGTAAGTGCTAAGTGGCTTATCAACCTCCACAAAATGCACTAAAATGAATATGCCAACCGAGTAAAACGAAAAGAAAATATAATATATGAGCCGCAACAGCAGTGTATCTTGGTTTTAGTGGTAAGATGATGTAACTACCCTTAAGCCTCACTTTTCTCGCAC
>ERZ1740067.2315-NODE-2315-length-11734-cov-5.948540_pt1 | contig 11734 bp, 11 predicted proteins | sample MGYA00581736_ERZ1740067 | MGnify/ENA primary metagenome ERZ1740067 (study PRJEB43018, sample SAMN04849236) | marine metagenome | isolation source: floating plastic debris | place: Pacific Ocean | collected 2008-08-27 | study: EMG produced TPA metagenomics... | reverse complement strand
CGCCTCGAAGTAGGTGAAAGGTCTGCGCCAGTAATCCTTTGATAGCCCATGTAGGCAACAGCCACGAGACCCAGAACAATCAGTAGCAAAAACTGAGCGGGTAAAAAAGAGAACAACACAATACGGAGCTTACTCATTATCCAGGCAAGCCCCATGTAACCGGCAACAATGAGGGCAAGGCCCTGAAGAGCTCTGGCCGCAGGCACTTCGCTAAGCGGTAAGCGCTGGCGGGTAATCCATAGGGAGACCCCGACGTAGTAGCAAGGTGCAAGCACAAGTAATATGTCAACGTCTTGCACAACTTTGCTGGCACCGCCTGTGGAGGAGACATACCACATATATCCTGCTGTAAGAATCAGGCTAATCGTCGCCATGACTAGGTTACAACTGAGGACGAAGGGTTCTTCTTTTTTCCCAGGGATGGCAACACATATGCCCCAGGCAACCCAGGGAGCAAACAGCGTTAGCAGCAAGACTGCTGGCTTGTAGTCTGCAAGTAGAGAGTAGAGCTGCTGAAGGGTCATATTTTTGGGGAATGGATGGCTAAAAAATAGGCTGGGAGAGAGGGGATAGAATGTAGGTAGATCTTATGTTGAGTATTTTAGGATGTCTGGCCAGACGTTGAGCTTTGTTTTCAAAGGGAAGCGATATTTTGAAGGCGATGAGCTGCCACCGCTACCCCAGGTAGATCCGCCTCGGCCACCTCACGAGGTGCTGCCAACCATGTACGATTTGCCCAGTGAGTTTCCTGAGGAACCTGGTTTGCCCGATGAGTTTCATGATTTGCAACCCCAGCTGTTAAGCCGAACACTGCATTTATCGAACTACAGCAGAAAAAATTATTTTACAGCCTCTGATCTCAATGTTTATTACACGCTAGATCATCCGTTGTGGCATAAAAGGCCTGATTGGTTTTTGGCAGTTGGGGTGCCGCGTATGCACAGGGATAATGTGCTGAGACGTAGCTATGTCAGTTGGCAAGAGAGTTCCCCGCCTTGCGTAATGGTAGAGTTCTTGTCACCTGGGACGGAGGAAGGAGATTTAGGGCGCTTTTACAGCGAGGCAGATGCTGTTACTACTGGTGAATCTGCTGAAACGCGCAGTCGTGACAGCAAAAATGGAAAGGTAACACCGCCCGAGAAACTTGAGGTGTATGAGCGCTATCTGAGGGTTCCCCACTATATTGTGTACAGCCGACATACTCGGCGACTGAGATACTTTAAGCTTGTGGGAGGGCATTACGAAGAGCAGGAGCTGGCGACGGGGAATTGTCTAATTTGGCTTGAAGATTTAGCGATTGGCCTGGGCGTTTGGCAAGGAGAGTTTGAAGATGCGCTAGATAGTTGGCTGAGATGGTGTGATCAGGAAGGGAACTGGCTGCTAACAGATACTGAAAAGGAGCAAGATAAAGCGGAAGAAGCTCAGCAGCAAGTTGTACAGGCGGCGAAAAAGTTACTGGCCACAGGCATGGCCTTTGACCAGGTAGTAGAGGTTTTGTCACTGACGGAAGAACAGATAGGGTTATTGGAATTGGGCAAGTAGTGATGGCTAATCTTGTCTACTTGCGATTTGCTTACGCATCTGGAGAATACTACAAATCAATGCCTGCTTCTTTTAGTTTGGCCTCTAGGGCTTGAATCCGCTGCTGCTCTTTTTGACGCTGTGTCTTTTCTTCACTGAGCTGTTCGCTTAATGCTGAAACCTGCTCGCCTAGTTCTGCAACTTGTTCGTCTAGTGCTGAAATTTGCTCACCAAGCTCTACGAACGTTAGAAACTTTTTACCATCTGGACGATAAATTTCTAGTGTGTTTTCCAATGGGCAAAACCGTATTTTGAGCCGTGGGCTTACCCATCCATCCATTTCACTGATGAGCTGCAATGTTTTGTTTGAGCGCTGGAAGCCATTAATTTCGTTGCTATCTGGATCGTAAATGTAATATTCTTCGACACCGTAGCGCTGGTAAAAGTTGAGCTTGCGGAGCATTTCACCGGGACGATTCCCTGGCGATAAAATTTCAAAGACAACCTGGGGGGAGACGTTGGCCTCTAGCCACTGTTGATAGGAGCCTCTGTCACCTTTAGGTCTGTCGAAGGCAACCATGACGTCTGGGGCTTGTCGAATTTTGGGCGATCCTTCAACCGGATACCAAAGTAAGTCTCCAGCGACAAAGACTTCTGCATCAGAAAACAAGCGTTCCAGGTTTTCTTTGATGGTGACGATCCATCGAAATTGCTTAGTATTATCCGCCATAGGTTGGCCGTCGCTGTCAGGATACATGCCGGGATAGTCTGTGTAGCTATCAGAGACTAGCTGCTGCACCATCTTGCATCCTCCCCTCATTTGAAGTCATTGCCATGACCATTCTACCTGCCGTCGATGATGAATGTGTACATCAGTCCCAGTCAAAGTCACGGCTCAGGTAATCGTTTAGTTTTTGGTTGTGTGGACGAAAGATTTCTTGGAGCATTTGACGTTCTTGCACATCAGCCTTTTTGTAGTCACCCACATTATGCTTTCGACAGGTTGGCAAATCGAACGGCGATAAATTCAGAAATTGAAACACGTCTGCCATGATAGTGCGCGTGTTTTGATAGAAGTCTTCGCTTTTGATAATCAGGCATTGTTGTTTTGAAAAGGAGGAGAGCCATCTTTGGAGCTTGTATACGTAGAGGCTCCCACCAATATGGCCGTTTATGGTGGAGTAGGCGTCTTGTGGTGCACGATGGAGCTGCTCTAGCTCTGTTTCTAGAATTGAGCTAAAGGATCTAGATTCTAGTCCCCGCTTAACATTGTGATGATACCAAGAGATGGCTCTGTCGACTGGATTTCGAAGTAAAACAATCAGCTTGGTATTAGGAAAAACTGCGTGAATATCTTCATCTACACCTGGGTAGGAAAAATAATCAGGGGTAGATTCTCCAGTGATGAATTGTGGGCTATCTGCAATTGCTGGGAAATGAGCTAAGTACCATGCTAGCCCCTTATCTCGCTCTCTATTAAAGAAATTAATCTCTTTTTTGTGAGGGAGAAATACGTCAGGATGGGTGCCGATATATTTATGCAGAGAGGTCGTTCCACACTTTCCTGCACCGATAATAATGTAGTCGGGCCCTAACGTTTTTTGAGCATTGACGTCAGGCGTTTTTAGATTGGGTCTTTTTTTGACGACTCGATGGTAGCAGCTGGTTCTGTAGGCATGAATGGCACGAGGGATGTGTCCCTTTTGGCTAAAGGCGTCACCAAGACTGCCCCAGACGAAGGAAGCTTGGGGAGCCTTGGTAATGATCGATTGATAGGCAAGCGTGAGTTCGTCTAGCTGAGCAGGTGAAACAGGTGTGTAGCGAAGCGCCGTATGGGCCATTTCACAGTCTAGATCGATGTTGAGTGCCTTGATGTAGCACTGAAGTGCGCGGTCTATATCGCCACGCTGTTGATAGAGCTTACCTAGTTCTACATGACCGTTGGCGAAGTTTGGTTTGCGCGCAATGGCTTGGTGATAGTACTCAATTGACTGGGTGTAGTTTTTTACTTTGCGTGATAAGTCTGCGATCGCGCGGTATGGCCAAAAGGGGCTAGGGTTTAGGGAGATCGCATTTTTGTAATGTACGATCGCTTTGGCATAATCACCCAGTGCAGTTGCTAATGCGGCTAGGTGCAGCTGGGTGGCAGATAGCGTTGGGTCTAGTGCTACCGACTGAGCAAGCGCGGTGGCCGCTTCTGTGAGATTTCCACTTTTTAGGAAGGCGTTGCCAAGTTGGCTTTTGAAGAGTGCAGATTTTGGCTTTAACGCAGCTGCTTTTTGGAACACTGAAATTGACTTTTCAAAATTCTGTGTTCGCAGATATACCAGTCCTAGCGAGTTGTAGGACCATGGGAACTGTGGGTTAAGAGAGATGGATTTCTGATAGTGTGCGATCGCTTGATTGTTCTTGTTTTGGCCTGCGAGGATTTCACCTTTTTGGTAAAAAGCGAGATAGGCTGTTGGCTCTGTAGCGATCGCTTGGTCATAGTACTTGAGTGCTGCTTCTAATTGGCCATCTTGCTTGAGCGCGTTTGCTTTTTCTAAGATGGCTTGAATGCTTAGGGTTCCGGTACTCGAAGCGTCCATATTTAGCTCTCTGGCATCAGTCCTTTTTAATTGAGACATCGAATAGCTGAGACCTTATTTCCATTCTTCCGAAAAGACAATAGCGTTGTAAGGGTGTATCAGACGCTAAGCGAGAGAATGAGATAAAGCTCATCAGTGCCCGCGCAGCAACTCGCAAAGAGAAGAGAAATCATACGGCAGAAAGCTGAAGAGGTTATTAACGACGAGATACGCCCTGAGGATGATTTTTCGGAAGGGATTCTTGGCAAGAACTTCGAAGCTTTTATCCAAGCAAGCAATGTTGTGGTGACTGATTCAGACATAGCAGATTTTTTGAGGTATCCAGTATCTGTAATGAAGCCTTACGTTCGCTAGCAAAGGTTGCGAAATCACCAGTGAATTGATAGGCCTTAGAATATCAATTTGTGTCTACCACTCTGAGCAAAAAGCGTTCTCCCGTAAGCTAAGAGAACATTAGATTTTCGCTACCAAAGTACTTTTTATACAGGTCGATATCAGCTTTATAGTGTGTATTGACAATACCAGTGAGTTCTGGGGTGTAGAGGGCCTTGGGAGTCGGACATTGGCCTACTGTCTTTAAAGCTCGAATGTCATCGGGGGGAGTGTTTGAGAAATCACTTCCGTGAAGTAGTGATAGGCCATCGATACCGTGGCGGGTTAGAGGACGGGCATCGATGACAGGCAAGTTTATTTTTTCCTTGAGGGTGGTGATAGCGGTGGAGAATTGTTCTAGACAAAAATAGTTGTCGTATTGCTGATATACCAGAAAATCTATCTGGGGTCGCCAGTGTATGTCACCTTTGCGTACGGATGGTTGGATGAGGGCTTTGATAAATTTTTCGAAGGTGAGATCTTGAATTGAGATTTCTCTTTTGAGTAGGTCTAGAAGATGCCAGGCTTCTCGATCGCGGTTGACGATTTTGTCCAGATAGGTGCTGGCAAGTCTGGCGTACGGACAGCGAAGGATGGTGAACGTATAGTTGGCAGTGAGCAAGCTGGCAAGATCGGCTTTAAATGTTTGGTTGTTTTGGTGAATCCAGTTGAAGTCTTGTGTGGATGTAATGCAGCCATTTGCAATTGCAAGAGATAAGCGGAGAGTAGAGCAGGCATTTTTGGGGATAAAACTGTAGATTGCATTAGATGTATACAGACGGAGAGCATGATCGGCAGCAAATCGGTGGGTAGGGTTCCGGGATAATGTTACGTAGGTTTGAGTTGCATAGTTTAGGACTCGCATTACGATAAAACCATTTATTTGATTCTTCAGAGGAAATAGTCCATACTTCTCTAGCTTTTAAGGATTCTTTTTAAAATCCAGAATAGGGTAAAAAGGAATAGGGGAACGGCAAGAAGAATAATACCTAGGACCTCTATTCCTTCCAAATACACGAAGATGCATATGCCAACGTACGGAAGTAGGCAAAGAGTGAGGTAGATAATACGAGCTCGCAGACTTGGAAAAAATTCTGAATAGTCTCTGTTAGTATAGATTTGTCCTGAGCCCTTGCTTTCTGGAATAATTTTACTTTTCCCCATGCCTGCTCCTATTTGACTTTTTGATATGGGATCTTCACTCATTACATAACCTCATAAACTTTCAGAGTCGATTTTTACAAGTCAATAAGTTCGTCAGAATCTGCTTACTAGATGTGCTGCACAACAAGGTCAAAACATCGCTTAATCTCTTGTTTATCAACGCATTCGAACAATTTTATAGAGGGATCGAAAATGATTTACGCAGCAATAGTCTCAGCCATTATTTTTCTCATATCGCAACAGTTCTATTAAAGCCAAGGTAGAAGATCATTAACGATGATAAACAATAGAAATCCAGTTTCCCAGGTGCTCTTTCAAGGAAACAATCAATCTAACAAAGAAACAATCAATCTAAATATCCAAAAGTATTTTCCTTCGAAAATCAAAGAGTATGGAATATTCTGAAAGCCTTTTAGCCGGCTTATCGAGCTAGTCAAAAGCCTCATTCCTTCGTTAAGATTATTGCTTTCAAATAACTTAGTTGAAACTATGCCAACTGGCCACATATGACCACTAGAACAAGGGCAAATATTAGAGTAAAACCTTTAACAGGATCGTAATTAACAACCAAATGAACAGATGACCAGTGCTTTTCTCCCAAATAACTCACGATCTCCCATGAAGGATGAATAAAAAACAAGCTACCTTGTTAAGAAACAGGATTTCCGTGGAAAACAGGAGTGAGAAGATTTCCTATACTTCCATCTTCTCTCACTCTCGCTCTAATCAAGTTAGTCTCAAGATTATGATAGAAGGGACAAGTGAAAAAATTTTTTCCTTCTTTTCTCAAAACACGATAGCATTTGTCTAATGTCATCCTCCAGCCTGGTACAGGCTCTAGCACATCAAAATGCATAATCAAGTCAAGCGAGCTTGAATCAAATGATAATTTCATTAAATTTTCAGGTCGAACTTCATGTCCCTGAAAATAGTTGAGACTGCCACTCATGAACCCTTCGCCTAGCCAATCAAATAAGGAATCTTCTTGACTAAATGCGGATACAAGGAAGTGAGTCTTTCTCAGACACTTGAACGACGATAAAAACGCTTCTTAACTAAGTCATCAAGAATTGAGAGTATTAACCGGGATCTGCCGTTAAATTCGCAGACACATAGCGCTCCCTCAAGCAAATTCGTCCATTTTTTTGGATCGCTGTCGGCTCTGGAAGGGAGAAGCTCTCTAAAACGGTTGCACACATTGCAGAAGCCGAAGAAGCTATCTTTTTGTCTAATTATTCTTTCATAGTCACCGTACTGCTTAAGACTTTTAGTATAAAGTTCGAATTCTTCTCGAGACTCTAACCAAGTAACCATGGGCGTACCTCTTATTAATCTATTTACACTAGTTCACATATGAAGATTTATTCTCTAAGAATCATCAGCATAATATTTCTACTTACACAAAGAGAATATTCTTTCCACATTCCTCTACTTCTAGTTTCAAGCCTGACTTGCGCACACAGGATATCCCTCAGCAGATGCTCTCAATAAAAGAAAAATCTTCCTTGCACAAATTCATTAATCTTTCGACTATATCTCTGTTATTGTAATATCCTAAGTAACGATTAGGTATGGATGGAGGAAACACATATCTTGTAGTTGTTTGCTCTCTCCCAAAAATGCATAAGGTGACATGAGTGAAGTGCTCATAGCCGCAATCCTGCAGAAAAACTTTGTCGATTACGTCAAGCCATGGCCTAAGCATTCTTGTTTGAGATAAATAAATGTTTCTAAGACTCTCAGAATCCTCGACAATACAAAGGAAATCCAGGAAATCAATCTCCGAGTCTACAACCTCAACTTCCAAGAGTTTTCCGCTTCTGTAGTTTTCGTAAGCTGAAGCAAGTCTTATAAATGGAGAGGAAAGCATCGTGAATCCAAAATTATCTTTTTTCCATCCAGATGTACTCTTAATCTGAGGTAATCTAACTGCATGCCAAAGCTGGGAATCTTGAAGCTTATGAGCTGGCTTACCTTTAATGAATGAGGTCTCCATATAATCAGCCTCGTTATACTTTAAGAGAGTCTTCACAGAAGAATGTTCATTACCTGGAATCGGAAGGAAGTAGTAAGGATGGCGTATTGACTTCAAAGCAAATAAGTTAGTGTCCATGACTATCTATTTCTAAATTTTGGTTTTCCGAAATACGCCGTGTGTCGTCCACCTTCAATTTCTCGATACTGGAACCGACTTCTGTTAGTCACTTTTTGGAGATTATAATTAAAAAATACGTTACACCTATAAACAGGAACTCCGATGGGAACAGTATGGAAGACTATAGATTTTCGTGTTGCTCCATCCTTTCTTATTTTTCCACCTGCGTGTGGCAACAGTGGATGCCAAATCAGTGTTTGTCCCTTTTTCATATAAACTTGTTTTTTGGAGAGCCCTTTCCGTAAGCAAGTCTTTGCAACAGTATCTTGATAGCAATTCCATAAATTATTATCCAGCTGAGGAATCTCATATAAATCTTGCCTTTCCCCTAGAATTTCTCTTACTAGCTCAAACTGATCTATATAGATACGATGCCCGCCTTCAATAACTATCAAGGAGCCATTCTCGTACCCCGCATCTTCTAAGGCTACCCACATACCAAAATAATAATTTTCGGGACTGGTTCTAAAAACAGGTGCATCCCTATGAATTGGCTGCTGCGTTGACGTCTCAAAAAACAAACTAGTGTAAATAGAAGTCTCATACCCAAATAAAAAGTCTTGAACTCTGACTGCTTCATTAGCAGTGAACAGTCTCTGGACTTCAACTAGGTCGTTATGAAGGTCAACAACTCTAGGTGGATTTCCATCTTCTTTCCTATTTTGTTCATATCCCTTTTTATTTTTCTCAACCCAAGAATGATAGCTGTTTACTGCTGAGTCAAGTAAATTTGGATTAACAGAGTTGTCGACAATAACATAGCCCTTAGATCGCATCTCTTCAACGTATCGTTTATCCCTATCATTGAGATTCGACCATGTCTGTGTATCCTTATAATTTTCGCAATCAAACCACAAAGTACTTCCTAAAGGAGGTATGTTTGAGTCAATATATGGAACTTTAACTTGCTGAAAATTCATCTCGAAAAGCTGTGATACGGAATATGAGAAACATAGGATGACTTCAAAACTGTATACTTAGTTCAGGCTAGAAGTGGTATCCCATATTTGCGAAGTCTTTCTCAAAAGCAGATTCAACAATGGCTTTGCTGTGAGAGCTATAGTAATCTTTGTAATCAACTTGTTTGTTCAAAGTAGAATTAGCATGAGGAATGTTCACATCTATCGGAATACTAAGATCTTGAAGATAGCCAGAAAACTCGCTCTGCGCATTCTCAATCTTAATGAACTCTATCTTGCTTTTTTCTTCAAACCCTCTTATGTAGTGGTTGTATACACTCGCCTGTTTATTTTGAAATGCTGCGACAACGTACTCTTCAAAAGTTTGTGAAGATACTTCTTGTATTCTCTCAATTCTTGCCAAGATCCAGTCAGGGGTTTTCTCTGCTTCTTCTAAGTAACGGTTGTAGCACTTGCATTGGAATAAATAATTAGAAAGAACCCAAGAATAAGGATTTCGGACAGTCAAAAAAATGTTAGTTCTAGAGAGCTTCTCAGGTGTCATCAAACCATATTCTACAAGCTGTGCTAAAGTGCTATGCTTATAGTCAACAGCAATCTTGTCTTGTTTCCATATATGCCCTTCTGGGAGCCATTCGCCCTCAAGCTTTTCAAGCATAACGTTTGATAAAGAAGTACTACCCGTCTTAGCAGTACAAATATAAAGAAGACGAAATTTTTCCGATAGAATTGCCATACTGGTACTAACTATTCTCACTAAACGTTTTTTTACTGAATCTCTCTAACTAATCAAATTCACCTCTAAGATTTCATCTTCTTAATTTCGTTAATACGACTAACATAAGAACTACCTATCGCAGAGTAGCTGAAATTCCTTCTCATATCCAGACTTGCTTGTCTTCCAATACTTCTTGAGTTTTCTCTACGTGTAATAACCTGTTGCATTTGAAGAGATGCTTGTGTTGTATCTGCCTTTGCCCAGTACTGATGATGGTAATGAGGATATTCGTTTTCATTAACCGGTATTAGCTCGAAGTCTACAAGAAAAGAATTAGAAGGCGTCATAAAATCCATATTGCCTGAGTAAGCCGTAGCAATTACTGGTTTCCCGAGATACATAGCTTCAGATAGAGATCTCCCAAATCCTTCAGAACGGTGCAATGAAACAAAGCAATCAGAGCACCGCACCAAATTCTTGATCTCGTTATCTGACAAAGTCTTATCAACAATAATGATATGTTCTTCAAGTGAACTAGTAGCATTCATCAATGCAGAAAAATCATCTGGTTTTTGATCAGAGTGGTTCAGCTTAAGTACTAATCGAACATCCTCGTTTGGATTCTCTTTAAGAAAAAGGCCAAAAGACTCTACGACTGCAAACGGATTCTTACGATGTAACATCGACAAAAAATCAAATGCAAATAGAAAGACGAAGCTACTTTCCGGAATGCCAAAATATTGTCGCCCTATAAATGATTCAAACTCCACATAAGATGCTTGCGTCATATTGACAATAGGATTCTTTGTTTTGCTGCGAATGCTGTCGAACACAAACATAGAGATAGTCCAAATCTCATCAAATTGCTCAAGCTTATCAAGCCACTCCTCTGGATATATACTTAGTTCCCATGCAGGATAGATAATGTTGTACGCGTTCTCTGGCAGGTCTCCTATTTTAGCAAGAATGGGATCTACTTCATCACCATTGATAAAGAAAATGTTGATAAAATCGCTCAACTCTTCCGTTATGTTTTCTGAGAATTCTTTCCAAACATCGTAATACCCATATACATCTTTTATCTCTACTGAACAGCCAAGTTCCTTAAATGACCTAAATGCTGATCTAATATCCTCACCCCTTCCAATTGGAGCAAAAGGGTGGCCAATTAGAACTATCTCTTGCTTCGAAATGGTATTACTTTTCATCGTACTGTATTACTTTATGAACACAAACGGACTAGTTAGAGCCTACACAAGCATCCATCTATCCAAGGCATTTTTTGTTGCTTCTAACCAACGATGACCAAACTTCAAGTCTGGCTCTAAATGCGCCCCCTCTGCCCACTCGTTCCAAGCGTTGACAAAGACTATCCTCTCTTCTCCAAAATTTTGAATCAAGGTCTGACTTATGGCCTCTTCCAACCATGCTTGATAGATTCCTGGGGAAGCGTATTCAAAGATAGTACCTTTATCCTGCTGGCGTGCAGTATTATCCCAAGAAGGCATCACTCCAGGGAAACGCGTATAGTTTGGCGCACCTCTCTTAAACCAAGTCAAAGGAACCTGCCTATAGTCATATATAGCTCCATCAAATCGATTATTTGTAATGTCACCAGGTGAGATTGCAGGTACTCCAATGTTATGAGGGGGAAATTCAATAGAAGCATCAAAACCATAATCGCCAGGATTAACGTTTGCAGTAGCGAACTCGAAAGACTCAACATGGGCAAGATATATTTCACCTAGGCCATGGGAAATACATGCATTCCGCCAAATTTCAAGAGTTCTACGAATATCAGGAAATAGGTTGCTTCTGTAAATAATCAGAAGTGGTTTCCCATTAATTCTTATGTAGTTTGGATGAACTAGATATCGAAGCAGGTCTTGGATACATGCCTCATCATCTTCATCAGAATGAGCTTGAGTCATCAATGGTACACCACTCTGACCATTCCACCTCCGAGTCCAATTCTCGTTAGCCCAAGCAAGACAGAAAGGCATAATTTCTTTTTTGCTTGCAATCATTCGCTCAATTGGCTTTTCTAAAAGTCGCTTACCATTAAACCAGTAGTAGTAATAACAAAATCCGTGAATAGAGTACTTTCTAGCAAGCTCAAATTGTTCCTCCATTGTCTGCCCGCCACTTATATCATAAAACCCTAAGTCTGACGGCATGTGTGGCTGATAATGGCCCTTGTAGTTAGGTTGAGCCTTCGAGGTGTTTCTCCATTCAGTAGACCCTTTCCCACGCCATCGATCATTTTCTGGTATTGCATGAAACTGTGGGTGATAAA
>ERZ1740067.2314-NODE-2314-length-11740-cov-5.958066_pt1 | contig 11740 bp, 9 predicted proteins | sample MGYA00581736_ERZ1740067 | MGnify/ENA primary metagenome ERZ1740067 (study PRJEB43018, sample SAMN04849236) | marine metagenome | isolation source: floating plastic debris | place: Pacific Ocean | collected 2008-08-27 | study: EMG produced TPA metagenomics... | reverse complement strand
GTGTGGTGCCCGGGTCGCGTGCTGCGGTCGCCCTGCCCGTTTCGGCCATGCCGGATCACACGCCGGTTGACCTGCATGTCGAAGTGATCCACGGCAAGCGCGCCGGGCCGACACTGTTTGTGAGCGCTGCCGTGCACGGTGACGAGGTGATCGGGGTCGAGATCGTGCGACGGCTTTTGCGGTCGCCACAGCTGGACAGCCTGCGCGGCACGTTGCTGGTGGTGCCCATCGTGAACGCCTACGGGTGTCTGGCGCATTCGCGGTACCTGCCGGACCGGCGCGACCTGAACCGCTGCTTTCCCGGCTCAGCCGCCGGGTCGCTCGGCTCGCGGCTGGCGCATATCTTTCTCAACGAGGTGGTGCTGCGCTGCGACTTCGGGATCGACCTGCATTCGGCGGCGGTGCACCGCACCAACCTGCCGCAAATCCGGGTCACGCCGGGGGACGCGACAACCGCGGGTATGGCGCGGGATTTCGGCGCGCCGGTGATCCTGACCTCGCCCCTGCGCGAAGGATCATTGCGCGGTGAGGCGGCGGCGCGCGGCACGCCTGTGCTGCTCTACGAGGCGGGCGAAGGCCTGCGCTTTGACGAATTTGCCGTGCGCGCAGGCGTTGCGGGCATCCTGCGCGTCATGCGCGCGCAGGGCATGGTGCCCGCCAAGGGGATTGCCCGGGCCCGTACCCCGTCGCTCGTCTGTCGCAGCTCAAGCTGGTTGCGCGCGCCCACGGGCGGGCTCTTGCGCACGTTCCGGGCCGAGGGCGATCTGGTGGCCGAAGGCGACCTGCTGGCCGCGGTCGCGGACCCCGCAGGTGCGGCGGAGACAGAACTGCTGGCCCCTGGGCCCGGCATCCTGATCGGGCGCGCGGTCCTGCCGGTGGTGAACGAGGGCGACGCGGTCTTTCACCTGGCCACGCTGAGCCCGCAGGCGGACACCGATACGGTGGACGCCCTGACGGCACAGCTGGAGGCGGACCCGATGTTCGATGAGGACGAGATCATCTGAGCGGGCGCTACTCGGGCTCCTCTGCCAGCGCCGCAAGCACATGCGACACCGGTGCCAGCGCCACCCGCTGAGCTCGGTCTTGCAGGCCCCACAGCAGCAATGCCGAAATCGTGTCGGGCCTAAGGCGGCCGACCATGATCACGCCCCCTTCCTGCCCGGCGCGGAACGCGGCCTGATCGAGGAACCGGCGGATCACCGTCGGTGTCTGACCGGCGCTGTCAAAATCGCGAAAGATCAGGCCCGCCGGCACGCCGGACCGCGCCGCCAGCTTTTGCGCCGTATTCAGCCCCTTGGATTGCAAGACCAGACCGTGACCGCTGGCGCGGACGTATTCGGTGACCTGATCGGAGACATCGCGGCTTTCCTGCAAGCCGATGCCGACGCCTTCCATGACCGCAACAGCCTCCGGCACAGCCTCGAGGCCGACAGACAGGTTCACTTCGGTATCGCTGCCGGAAGCCCCGGCGGGCAGGTCCATCAGCGCCATCACCTCAAAGCCCTGCGAGCGGTAGTCCTCGGCACGGGCGGCGGCGTCCGGCAGGCTGGTGTCCACCGCAAAGGTCAACGGGTAGGGAAAGCTCTTGAGCGCTGCCAGCCCCACTGGACCACTGGTCAGGTCAGCCCCGGTGTCCATCAGTACGATGGACATTACCGGTTTGGCTTCGGGGTTGTCGAAGGCGACTGCAAACCGCTCGATGGGCGGTCCGTCGGGCGCAACTTCGGGACTTTCGGGACTTTCGGGCGCCGTGGGCGCTTCTGGCGTGCGGTCCACCAACGACGTGGCGGGGCGTCCGATGGTGGGCCGGCCAGCGTCCTCTTCGGCCCCCTCTTCGGGCAAGGCTGCTGTCTCCGTCTCCTCCGGTTCTGCGGGTGCCGGTGCGACCGGCGACGGCTCGGGGGCCGGTGCCTCGACCGATTCAGGCGCTTGCGGCGCGGTCACGGGTGCGCTGTCAGGGGCCGGAGCCTCGGCGCTGGGGGCCTCGGGTGCGGTGTCCGCCTCGGGGGCAAAGGCGGTACCGACCTCGGGCACATCCGGTGCGGGCGGTTGCGCGGGGTCGGTGGAAATCGACAGCTGCCCTTCGGTGTCGGGGGCGGCCACCAACGCGCCCTGCGGGCTGGGCAGCACCGGCGCTTCGCCATCAATCGCCACGGCTGAGCCATCCGGGGCTGCGGCCGGGTCGGTCAGGTCCTCTGCCGCGCCGGTCTGCGGCACCGGGGCGGTGTCGGACCCTGCCGCGACAGCGGCGGTCACATCATCGGGGTCCTGGCTGGGCACCGGCGGCGACACCTCGTCGATCACCAGATCGGCGTCCGTCACGGCGCTGGTCTCCGCCGCATCACCGGGCGCAGGTGCCGTGGTGGCCACCGGCCCCTCGATCCGCGCGCTTGGGCTCTGCGGTGGATCGCTCAGCACCGATGCCACACCTGCCCCCAGAACGCTCACCACGCTGCCTGCGACAATGCCGCTCAAAAATCCTCGTGCCATCGCGTGTTACTCCGCCTGCTGTCCCTGCGCGCCCCCGCTTTGCGATGTGGCGCACCTGCCCTGTCCGCGCGTGACCGGTGCCCTTGACGGCACTGGCCAAGCCTGAACATGTTGGCGCAACTATACTGCCCTGCGCGCCCCTTGAGAACACCGAAGACGACCATGCTGCTATTGATCGATAACTACGACAGTTTCACCTACAATCTCGTGCACTATCTGGGTGAACAGGGGGCCGATGTGGTCGTGCGCCGCAACGATGCACTGGACGTGCAGGAAGCGATGGGGATGCGCCCCGATGCAATCGTGCTGAGCCCGGGGCCCTGTGACCCGGATCAGGCCGGTATCTGCCTTGCGCTGACCGCCGCAGCGGCGGAAACCCGCACACCGCTGATGGGCGTGTGCCTGGGCCACCAGACCATCGGTCAGGCCTTTGGCGGCAAGGTGGTGCGCGCCGACGACATCGTGCATGGCAAGCTGGGCATTATGCACCACGACGGCACAAGCGTGTTCAAGGGTCTGCCCTCGCCCTTTCAGGCCACGCGGTACCATTCGCTCACGGTCGAGCGCGACAGCCTGCCCGAATGCCTCGAGATCACGGCCGCGCTCGAGGACGGCACGATCATGGGGCTGGCCCATCGCGAATTGCCCATCCATGGCGTGCAGTTTCACCCCGAAAGCATCCGCTCCGAACACGGGCACGCGATGTTGCAGAACTTCCTCGATCTTGCCCCGGTGGCGGCATGAGTGACGCGCTCAAGCCGCTGATCGATGCGGCCGCCAACGGCCCGCTCAGCCGCGCGCAGGCCGAAGCGGCGTTCGAGATCCTGTTCGAGGGCGACGCCACGCCCAGCCAGATCGGCGGGTTGCTGATGGCCCTGCGCACGCGCGGCGAAACGGTCGACGAATATGCCGCCGCTGCCGCCGTGATGCGTGCCAAGTGCAAACCGGTGAAGGCTCCGGACGATGCCATGGACATTGTCGGCACGGGCGGCGACGGCAAGGGCACGCTCAACATCTCCACCGCGGCCGCCTTTGTTGTGGCGGGCGCGGGTGTCACCGTGGCCAAGCACGGCAACCGCAATCTCAGCTCCAAATCGGGCGCGGCGGACGCGCTGACCCAGATGGGCCTCGACGTGATGGTCGGCCCGGATGTGGTCGAACGGTGCCTGACGGAGGCCGGCATCGGCTTCATGATGGCGCCCATGCACCACCCGGCCATTGCCCACGTCATGCCGACCCGGGCCGAACTGGGCACGCGCACGATCTTCAACATCCTCGGGCCACTGACCAACCCCGCGGGTGTCAAGCGCCAGCTGACCGGTGCATTCTCCCGCGACCTGATCCGCCCGATGGCCGAAACGCTTGGCCAGCTGGGATCGGAGGCCGCCTGGCTGGTCCACGGCTCCGACGGCACGGATGAGCTGACCATCACCGGCACCTCCTGGGTGGCGGCACTGGGCGACGGCACTGTGACCGACATCGAAATCCACCCCGAAGACGCCGGCCTGCCCGTCCACCCGTTCGAGGATATTCTCGGCGGCACACCCGAACAGAACGCGCGCGCCTTCCAGGCGCTTCTTGATGGCGCGCACGGCGCGTACCGCGATGCTGTCCTGCTCAATGCCGCTGCTGCCCTGCATGTGGCGGGCCATGCGGACGACCTCAAAGAGGGCGCGGCCATGGCGGCCGACGCCATTGACAGCGGTGCGGCCAGGGCCAAAATCAAGACCGTCGCTGATATCACGCAGAACGCGGCCTAGCCTTGTCTCTGTCCCGAAAAATCCCGGGGGTCCGGGGGCTGGCCCCCGGCCTGCCACTAGCCAAGAAATGCCACCAATGACCGACACGATCCTCGACAAGATCAAGGCCTACAAGCTCGACGAGATCGCCGCCGACAAGGCGGCCAGACCGCTCGAGGCGCTCGAGGCCGAGGCGCGCAATGCCCCGCCCGTGCGTCCCTTTGCCGATGCCCTGCAAAAGGCCAGTCGCGAGGGCTACGGCCTCATCGCCGAGATCAAGAAGGCCAGCCCGTCCAAGGGCCTCATCCGCGAAGATTTCCACCCCGCCGCCCTCGCCGAGGCCTACCAGACCGGTGGCGCGACATGTCTGTCGGTTCTGACCGACACGCCCAGCTTTCAGGGGGCCAAGGATTACCTCGTCGAAGCGCGCGCGGCTTGCGAGCTGCCCGTGCTGCGCAAGGATTTCATGTACGACACCTACCAGGTCGTCGAAGCCCGCGCGCTGGGGGCCGACTGCATCCTGATCATCATGGCCTCCGTCAGCGACGCCCAGGCCGCCGAGCTTGAAGCCGCGGCCACCGAATGGGGTATGGACGCCCTGATCGAGGTGCATGACGCCGAAGAGCTCGAGCGCGCCAGCGCCCTCGCCAGCCCGCTCATCGGCATCAACAACCGCAATCTCAAGACGTTCGAGACATCGCTCGACGTCACCCGCACCCTGTCCAAACAGGTGCCCGTGGACCGCACGATTGTCACCGAAAGCGGGCTGAACACGCCCAAGGAACTGGCGGATATGGCCATGTATGGCGCGCGCTGCTTTCTGATCGGGGAAAGCCTCATGCGGCAGGAGGACGTGGCGGCGGCCACCCGCACGCTGCTGGCCAATCCGCTCACCGCCGGGGGGGGCATGTAGATGCCGCTCACCCATTTTGACGATCACGGTGCCGCCCATATGGTCGATGTCTCCGACAAGGACATCACCGACCGCATCGCGGTGGCGCAGGCGCATATCACCATGGCGCAGGAAACCTTTGAGCTGATCACCGAAGGCCGCGCCAAGAAGGGCGACGTGATCGGTGTCGCCCGTCTGGCCGGAATCATGGGGGCCAAACGCACGGCGGACCTGATCCCGCTCTGTCACCCGCTGCCGATCTCCAAGGTCTCGGTCGAGCTGGAGCCGGACGCCGCCCTGCCCGGCCTGCGCATCACCGCCACGGTCAAGACCACCGGCCAGACCGGGGTTGAGATGGAGGCGCTCACCGCCGCCTCGACCGCTGCGCTGACGGTCTATGACATGGCCAAGGCCGTGGACCGCGCGATGGAAATCGGCGGCCTGCGCGTGGTCCTCAAGGATGGCGGCAAATCCGGGCGGTTCGAGGCACCATGATCTCCGTTGCGCAGGCGCTGGAGCATCTCTTTGCCCTCGCGGACCCGTTGCCCGAGGAAACGGTGTCCCTGCGCCACGCGGCAGGCCGGGTTCTGGCCCGCGATGTGTTTGCCACCCGCACGCAGCCGCCCTTTGATGCCTCATCCATGGACGGCTATGCGGTCAAGGGGGTCGAGGCTGATCTTCATGCGCAGTTCAAGGTCGTGGGCGAGGCAGCGGCCGGTCATGGCTGGACAGGCACCGTCGGGCCCGGTCAGGCGGTGCGCATCTTTACCGGCGCGCCGGTGCCGGAGGGTGCCGATCACGTGCTGATCCAGGAAAACGTGACCCGCACCGGCGATCTGATCACCCTGACCGACGACAGCGACACCAAGAGCAACATTCGCCCTGCCGGCGTCGACTTCTTCAAGGGCACCGACATCGCCGCCCCGCGCCTGCTGCGCCCGGGCGACGTGGCGCTGCTGGCATCGATGAACGTGGCCGATGTGCCCGTGGCCAAGCGCCCGGTGGTGGCGCTCATTTCAACCGGGGATGAGCTTGTCATGCCGGGTGAGGACCCCGGCCCGGACCAGATCATCGCCTCCAACACCTTTGGCCTTGCCGCGATGCTCGACGACATAGGGGCGGAGGCGCACATCCTGCCCATCGCGCGTGACAATGCGGCCTCCCTGCGCACGGTGCTGGGCCTTGCGAACGGCGCGGACCTCGTGGTGACCATTGGCGGCGCGTCCGTGGGTGACCACGATCTGGTGGCCGACGTGGCCGCCGAAATGGGCATGGAACAAAGCTTTTACAAAGTGGCGATGCGCCCGGGCAAACCGCTGATGGCCGGGCGGCTCAACGGGACGCCGATGGTGGGCCTGCCGGGCAACCCCGTCTCGGCCATGGTCTGCGGCACCGTCTTTGTGGTGCCGATGCTGCGCGCGATGATGGGCTTGCCCGCCGTGCCCGCCCCGCAGGTCCGCCGGACACTGGCCGCACCGCTGGGCGCAAACGGGCCGCGGGCGCATTACATGCGTGCGATCATCGACGGTGACGGCGTGCGCGACGCAGGCCTTCAGGACAGCTCACTCCTGTCGGTTCTGGCCTGCGCCAACGCCCTGATCGTGCGCCCACCACATGATCCCGTGCGCCACGCCGGCGACAGTGTGGATGTGATCGAATTGCACAACAGTTGACACAAAACAGGAACGTCCGTAGAACAAAGCCAAAATATCGCCGTGAAATGACGGTATTGGCCATGGAGGACCGGGCATGTTGACGAAAAAGCAGTTGGATCTGCTGGAGTTCATTCACAAGCGCGTACAGCGCGACGGGGTGCCGCCCAGCTTTGACGAAATGAAAGAGGCGCTGGACCTGCGCTCGAAATCCGGCATTCACCGGCTGATCACCGCGCTCGAGGAGCGTGGCTTTATCCGCCGTCTGGCGCACCGCGCCCGCGCGATCGAGGTGGTCAAGCTGCCCGACAGCATGGCGTCCCGGGGCGGCTTTACCCCGCGCGTGATCGACGGCGACCGGCCCGACGTGCCCCCACCCGCCGCCGCTCAGGCGGTCGAGGCGGCGCATGCGGTCGAACTGCCCGTCATGGGCCGGATTGCCGCCGGTGTGCCCATCTCCGCGATCTCGGAAGTGTCGCATTCGGTGGCTGTTCCCGGTCAGATGCTGTCGGGCCAGGGCGACCACTACGCGCTGGAGGTCAAGGGCGATTCGATGATCGAGGCCGGGATCAACGACGGTGACGTCGTGGTGATCCGCGAAACCTCTGCCGCCGACAATGGCGACATCGTCGTGGCACTGGTGGAGGATCACGAGGCCACGCTCAAACGCTACATGCGCCGCGGTGACACGATTGCGCTGGAGGCGGCGAACCCGGCCTACGAGACGCGCGTGTTCCCCGTCGGTCAGGTCAAGGTGCAGGGCCGTCTGGTCGGGCTGATCCGCACCTACTGAACCTCAGGTCGTTGCACTATCAAGGCAGGCTTTCGGGCCTGCCTTTGGCGTTTTGCAAGGCCAGCAGGTCGGCAGGCGCATCCCAATCCAGTTGCGGCGGGGCCAGATCGCGCCAGCCGGACCACATCCGGTCGCCGGCCATGTCCCGCGCCGTGACGATCCGCGCGCCAGACGCCGTGAAGTGCAACGCGATCGCCCCCGTCGCGCGCAGCACCTCCGGGTCCAGGATCAGGCACGGCGCGCGGGTCGGCAATGTCGCGCTGGCGACAACGATCCCCCCCGGCGCGCAGCCCTCGAACCCGGCAATGGCCCGCTTGCCATGCAGATGCGTCACCGGCATGCCGGATGCGTCCCAACGCGCAAAGGCCACCTCCTGATCCGCGCCGTCGCCATCGTTTTCCAACCAGTTGCGCGCCACAAACCCCGCACCCTTGCCCCGGCTCAGCGCGCGCCCCTCCGCCGTTCGCACGCCGACCAGTACGCCGGTATCCGACACCAGCACATCCGGGCGCGTATCGGCCTGCCACAGCCCCAGCGCCATCAGAATGGCGAGCATGCCGGCACAACGGCTGCGCCCCTGCCACAGGATCACGAACAGTGCCCCCAGCGCCATGAGCGGCAGCACAACCACGTGCGGACCCGCCACAAACCGCTGCGCACCGCCCAGGCCGGACACCCAGTCCGCAACCCAAAGGATCCATTGCAAGCCCAGCCCCATGATCCACAGGCCGATGCCTTCGGCCCCGAACGGGGCAAGCACCGCCGCAAGAACAGACGCGGGCACCACGACCGTGCCCATCAGCGGCACCGAGGCCAGATTGGCCAAGAGCCCGTACTGCGCCATGGCGTTGAAATGCGCCGCCCCGATGGGTGCGGTGGCCAGCCCCGCCACGGCCGACGAAATCACGAGGCCAAGGAACGCCTGCACCCAACCCCGCCCACGCAGCCACGGCATGTCCCGCAGCCAGCCGAACACGGCCACCAGCGCCGTGGTCGCGGCAAACGACATCTGGAACCCCGGGCCCAGCAGCGCCTCGGGTTGCCAGGTCAGGATGATCAACGCCGCGATGGCCACGCCTCGCAACGAAATCGCACGCCGGTCCACCAGAATGGCGCACAGCGCCACCGCCACCATGACAAAGGCACGTTCGGTCGCCACATTGCCGCCCGACAGCGCAAGGTATCCGGTGGCCGCCAGCAGCGCGCCCCCAGCCGCCAACTTGCGCGACGGCCAGCGCAGCGCGACGGGCGGGATCAGCGCAAAAACGAGGCGCAGCAGACCAAAGACAAAGCCCGACAGCAGCCCCATATGCAGCCCCGAAATGGCCAGCAGATGCGCGGTGTTGGCAGCCCGCAGCGCGTCCAGCGCGTCCTGGCTGATGCCGCTGCGGTCGCCGGTGGTCACCGCCGCGGCAAAGCCGCCCACATCCCCCGGCAGGTGCGCACGCACCGCGCCCGAGATGTTCATGCGAATGCCAAAGATCACCTGCCGCAAATCAAATTCCGCAGCACGCGCCGCCACCAGCGGCACACGCGTATAGCCCACAGCCCCGAGCCGCGCGAACCAGGCGTGGCGTTGAAAATCGAAACCACCCGGCTCGACCGGGCCACCCGGCGGGCTCAGATGGGCCGTTGTCATCACGCGCAACCCGGGTGTCGGCTCCACGCCCAGGCCCGCATCCCCGTGCAGGGAAATGCGTACACGCACGGGCGTCTCGTGTGGGGCCACACGGTCGAGCTTGACCTGATCCAGCGTCAGCCGCACCGCGTCCGACGCGCTGCGATCCATGCCGACAATGCGCCCCTCCACGGGGCCGTAATAGCGCCAGTCGATCACCGGCCCCGCAAGGCTGTGCGTGCGCAGCGCCGCGATACAAAAGCCAAAGGCGATCATCGTCAGAAATACGGCGAACGGCCCCGCTGTCTCTGGCAGTGCACGTGTTGCGGCGAACGCGGCAAAGCCCGCGAACCCAATGGCGACGATCAGCGGCAAGGACGGCTCGAACCGCAGGGCAAAGAACACGGCGATGCCGACCGCCATGCCCACCGGCAACCAGCCAAAGAGGTGCCCGCGCTGCACCGCGATCATGTGGCGGAACCGCGCTGCCAGCCCCATGCTTGCCCCTCTTGCTCATGCCGCGTATCAGGTGCCCAAACCTATCCCTCCCATGGTTACCAAGAGGTAAACGCTCATGTCCGAGCCCCGTCCGGTCGTCACCCGCTTTGCCCCCTCGCCCACCGGTTTTCTGCATATCGGCGGCGCGCGCACGGCGCTGTTCAACTGGCTTTTTGCGCGGGGCCGTGGCGGCACGTTCCTGTTGCGGATCGAAGATACGGACCGTGCGCGGTCCACCCCCGAGGCGACGCAAGCCATCCTTGACGGGATGGCGTGGCTGGGCCTCGACCATAATGGTGACGTGATCAGCCAGTTTGCCCGCGCCGACCGGCATGCCGAGGTTGCAAACCAGTTGCTGGCCGAGGGCAAAGCCTACAAGTGCTTTGCCACGCAGGACGAAATCGCAGCGTTTCGTGACGCCGCCCGGGCCGAGGGGCGATCGACGCTCTACCAGTCGCCCTGGCGGGACGCCGACCCGGCGACACATCCAGACGCGCCCTTTGTGGTGCGCATCAAGGCCCCGCGCGAGGGCCAGACGGTGATCCGCGACGCGGTGCAGGGTGACGTGACGATCCAGAATGCGCAGCTCGACGACATGGTCCTGCTGCGCGCTGACGGCACCCCCGTCTACATGCTGGCCGTGGTGGTCGACGATCACGACATGGGCGTCACCCACGTGATCCGAGGCGACGATCACCTGAACAACGCCGCGCGCCAGCAAATGGTCTACGATGCGATGGGCTGGGACGTGCCGGTTTGGGCGCATATACCGCTGCTCCATGGGCCGGATGGCAAGAAACTGTCCAAACGCCACGGCGCGCTGGGGGCCGAAGAATACCAGAAGATGGGCTTTCCGGCCGCAGGCATGCGCAATTACCTGGCCCGGCTGGGCTGGAGCCATGGCGACGACGAGTTTTTCACCGATGCGCAAGCCCGCGACTGGTTCGACCTGGACGGGATCGGCAAAAGTCCTGCCCGCTTCGATCTGAAAAAGCTGGAAAACCTCAGCGGGCAGCACATTGCGCAGGCCGATGATGCCGCGTTGCAGCAAGAGATCAATGCCTATCTAGCCGCCAGCGGGGCCGCACCATTGAAACAATCGCAGCAGGACGGACTGCTTGCCGCACTGCCCCATGTCAAGGAACGGGCCAAAACCTTCCCGGAACTCCTTGATAAAGCGCATTTTATCCTGACAGAGCGGCCCATCACACCGGATGAGAAAGCGTCAAAAGCGCTTGATTTGGTATCCCGTGGTATACTGACGCAATTGACGCCGCACCTGCAAACCGTTACTTGGAGCCGAGACAGTCTGGAGGCGGTCCTGAACGATTTCGCTGCGGCGCAGGATACCAAATTCGGCAAGCTCGCCGGGCCGCTGCGCGCTGCCCTCGCGGGGCGTGCCGTGACCCCTTCGGTCTTTGATATGATGCTGGTTCTGGGGCGCGAAGAAACCCTTGCCAGGCTTGAGGATGCTGCCGCCTGATCGGGTTACACTTCGTTCACGCATTGCAGCCTAACGATGGGCATCGCGCCGTTGCGTGACGCCCGTGGGTAGGCCCGCCTGCCCTGCGATGAAAGGAAGGACCCCCATGGCCGACGCCCCGAAATCCGCGACGCTGACGATTGGCGATCAAAGCTTTGATTTGCCGATCCACCACCCCACCGAAGGGCCCGACGTGCTGGATATCCGCAAGCTCTATGGGCAGGCGGGGGTGTTCACCTATGATCCCGGTTTTACCTCCACCGCCAGCTGCGACAGCACCATTACGTTCATCGACGGCGGCGAAGGGGTGCTGCTGCACCGCGGCTATCCGATTGATCAGCTGGCCTCCAAATCGCACTACCTCGAAGTGTGTTACCTCCTGCTCTACGGCGAATTGCCCTCCGCCGCGCAGCTGGAAGAGTTCGAACACAACATCACCCACCACACGATGCTGCACGAGCAGATGCAGAACTTCTTCCGCGGGTTCCGGCGTGATGCCCACCCGATGGCGATCATGGTGGGCGTCGTGGGGGCCATGTCGGCGTTTTACCACGACAGCACCGATATTGCCGACG
>ERZ1740067.2313-NODE-2313-length-11741-cov-17.284272_pt1 | contig 11741 bp, 10 predicted proteins | sample MGYA00581736_ERZ1740067 | MGnify/ENA primary metagenome ERZ1740067 (study PRJEB43018, sample SAMN04849236) | marine metagenome | isolation source: floating plastic debris | place: Pacific Ocean | collected 2008-08-27 | study: EMG produced TPA metagenomics... | reverse complement strand
GTAATGGCCATTCAATCCAGCATTGTTCTCGGCCAAAATTATGCTCATTCTTGGAATTCCAAAACTGCCGATCTGTAAAAGTCAATCACAAAGGTGTAGTGCTGCATCCATATTTTGCTGCATATACAACAGAGGTTTTTATGTTATATTTTCGATGTTGTATAGTTCTGTTTTTTTCTGTTTCCACTCCACATTTATTGCCAGCGCTTTTTGACCGCTGTGATACCATTATTGTGGTTGTTATGATATATTTTGGCTTTTACATGCCTGTGCTAGCTGTAAAATTCATAAAAAACTAGGTAGGCCTATGGCCTCTAATTTTTGCTCCGAAATATGATACAGGTACGATAGGCTCTGTTTACGCATACCAGTACTGTTTGAAATGGCTGACAACATCTCTTATACATTGCTTGTGATTGTGAGCAGGGCATCAATGTAATATTTGTGTTGGTTTGTAAGAATTTTTATTACTAGAAATTTATGGCAACTGGACTTCAGGTGGTATTTGATTATTCCTGTCTATCTATAAAGGGAGATGAGTCATTGCAGGTTTTTATTTTTCAATTTTCATCTTACTCTAATTTTAGGTAATCACAGCTACTCCTATACGTCAACCTCGTCAAACTTTTCCCTCCAGTCGATCACTTGTCGTAAGTATATACATGTAGTCTTTCATATCATTACACTTGGGATTATTACAAGGGTTTGTGTTGTGAATTTTATATAGTATATTTGCAATTGATTTTCAAGCAACAAAGAACTACCTGGTATGTTAGTTGACGATTTACAGTAAGTTCCAGTGTGCTCTAGTCAAAGACTAAGTTACCAGCTGGGTTGAGGCATGCAAAATTGCGTTATCTATTTCCTTATCACAGTCTATGCAAGTTTTCCTTGTCTTTTCAGTCACTTCTTGGTACTAGTCCTCCACAGTATAGACTACGGGCCACCTCTGCTCCCCCTACCACTCGACTCTGGGTGCAGGAATCATCTGCTCAACCTGTCCGACCACAAAGACTACGGGCTGCCTCTGCTCCCTCAGCTACAGAACCAAGACAACAGCCTATGACTACTAAACCAGTATCACAACTTATACCAGATGTACCATTTGTACTACCAGAGGTGGGTTCAGATTATCCTTTTCCAGGCCGAACACTTGAGGCGTCACTCTACTCCTCCAACATTGAGACCACACTCATCTCTGCCTGTACATCATGCTTATTTGTTTTCCATTCATGACCAAATCGTCATGACTAAAAGTGTGAGTCATGAATCAGTAACAGCAGCAATATAAACTGCAAGATGGATTTTATCACTTCGCAATCGTGTACAGTTGTAGCAATTGAATATAGTCATCAATATAGTCATCAAAGTAGTTCAATATGGCCAAACAAACACTGCAAGCAATTCTTTGCTCGTGCATCAATGCATCCAACACATCACACTGTCGGTCAAAATTTGCATGGTATTTCTATGTCGCAAATACCCTCTGCATTACTCATGATTATGATAATACATGCATTTACCATTGGTAAATCTGAACTCATTTCAAAGGCTGTCTTCTTCCGACTCTTTTACTGCGTTTTTATGTAGGACTTGGTAATAAATACTCAACAATAGGAGTTTTTCAAAACCAACAGTCAGAAATACATTCAGAAGCAGTAGATATTGTGAATAGCAATGAATAACAAATGTCTTGTTATTTTACCTAGGAGGTAATGACTCCTTCCACATCAACACCTGTGAAGATGAGTCTACCACTGAGCCCACAACTTGAAAAAGATGATCCATTGATGGAGCAGGTTGGTTATGACAACTACTTCCTTATTTTGCATTGTTTTCTAAAGCTGATGTCATCATACCTGTGAAATATACTCGGCTATGCATGTTTCAAGAGATTGGGCAAGTTCCATGTGCAAATGCTGAGTCAAATGGTTATTCATCATACAAGTGTGATGTTCGGAGTGGCTGTAAGAGGTTGGTTGGTAAGAGATTGGAAGTTTTTTTGCTCCTATGCCTGGTCATGCAATGCTTATTTTCACACAGATTACTGCAAATTTTATCCAGCGAAAACCACTTACTTTGCTGCCACAGACAGATATTGCTGGCTCATTATTTGCTACAAAAACCTTGCAAGTTGCTGTCCAACAGGTGGCATGATACCTTTGCTGACATACAACTTTGTTGCACTAAGTTGAACAACCAGTTTTTTCCTATTTCAGACACCTGATTTCTCGATTGGTATCAGCCAGCCTGATTCTCCTGAGACGCATTCCTCTATGAGAGATGCTGTAAGTTCATCAATCTAAACTAGGTTATTCTTACTGTTTCTATCTACAACAGCCCTTGTTGTAACTTACACAAGGATGCTGATTGAAGTAGGAAAATTGAGTAAATGCACCCAATGCATTTGGGGTGCATTCAAAGTATTTCGATGAATTTGATGGCTAAAACCTATGATGTAGTTTTACTGTGGTGCAGGTTCGTAATTTCTATGACATGTTCAGTTACCATAATGTTTCGTTTCAGCAGTCAAGTTTCTCAAAACTAAATATGTGTTTTCGCTAATGTGCTGTTTTACATGCTTAGTGATGAACATGATTTACTTGTAGAGCTGCCAAACTGACCCTGTCACAATAATTGCATTTCATGATCAGCGCTACATCGACCACCACTCGGACAGATCAGACCATCACTATAGTCAGCACTGGCTAAACGAATATCTACCTAAATCCATGAAGGTAGTGCGAGTATCATCATTGGGTCGAGAAGAAGCTGCTACGGATGTAGCCTTAGTCCCGGATTCTATCTCACTCTCAGCTGACACTCGCAGTCGTCCTGTCCAGTCGTCTGATGTGAAGTCGCCCGAGAGACCTGGCACTGGCAGACCAGCACCTATCATAGTCAGCACTCCATCTACCTCTTCAAGGGTCAAGATAGAGCCAAAAGCTATGCCTGGTAATTCTTTTACTCTATTATACCTATGCATGGTGACAATTCAATTTTGCATTCATAGCGTGAACACCCTCAACTACTGTTTTGTTCATTCAAAATTTTTGTGACGCTCCAAGCACAAATCTGAATCAGTCTGAAAAAAGCCTTACAGTGTAAACGTTGCAAAATGCTTTTCCTCTTTGTGATTGTTTTCAATAGCATTCATGCAGTACAGCTTTTGCCTGATTCATCGATGCTATATGGGTGATCTGTAATTACAATAATGAACTGGCTATAATTACAATGCTTCTAGTTGTCTATTCAACAATGACTCATCATGCCACCCAATGAATAACCAAACTCAAGGAAACAGGCGGTCTCATATTGCTTACTGTTGATGATTCATCCTCAATTATCATTATCGAAGTTTATAGTATGATAGAGGCCAGACAAAAGGAAAACAACTAATTAGATATGATGTCCCCAGCTTTCCGATTTGAGCCTGGACCATAAGATAAAACACCAGCCAGCAGCCACCATAGCTTTTCACACAAATAAAAATCTGCCCCATTTACCTAAAAGAATATGGCCTCCGCTGCCAAATTACCAATGGTATTGTGCCTCTTGTCACAAATTGCCACCTCAATGAAAATTGTCTAAAAATAACATTGTGCAGCCAGCTGTTCAGCTTGAGTTGACCATTTTGTGTCAAGTAGATAAAGATTCTTGGTGTAGCCTGACAGATAAAGACATAACACCAACTATGATCAAATCTACTTTCAGTCAGCAGAATGGTTTGATCCTCATGAAAACAATCATAACTTGCCAGCACCCCGTAATATTGTCTCATGTATAATTACAGCTGCATCAGAAGGCAAGGACACTGACACGGGCCATGATGTTGATATGGATGTGTCTATAGCTCCAGAAGTTTCCTATACTGAGATTGAGGGAACTATTGCGCCTGATGAATCAGGTTGGTATATTCATTTCAATGTTCAAACCCTGTTCTTGGCACTGACCCAGCCTGGACTAATGGTAGCATGGCAGCTGACAAGTCCTGTCTAGTATTATATAAAAAGTCGGTCAGTGTTGTTATTGCACAGTGGTTTATTCACATCCTGCAGAGTGGTCAATATAGGTGAATACTAGCGGGAAGCTGCCTTATTACCAGGCAACTACTAATGGCCATATGAGACCGCTTGACCTAATCGGATTTCAGTGTTTCAAAAGTGTGAACCAGTTATGTATGCTAGACTAGATTTTTGAAAGGATGGTTATGGGATGCTGACCAAACTGCATTGATTAGTATTAGAGCATCAACATTGACGTAGCCTGTCTTGACAAGCTTTGTTTGTGGGCACAAGACAGGCTAACATTGACGTTGTTTCAAGCACATTGAAAATGTTTTACTGCTGACTCACTACGTAGCACTGATTGGTTTTGTTGTATAATAGCTAGCCGGTTATGATGCAAACATGTGGTATATCAATACTACAGGTCTGGTCATCGCAACTAATGAATGCCAGAAACGTTCTGCTTCTCCATTTAGTCCACCTCAGTACAGATGACGTTTCAACAGACACACCTGTACGTCATAAAAGGCAGCAGTTATTTTTTACCACAAAAAAGGTATAATACAAAAGGCGTCCATTCTTACAAGATCACTCTCACAATTATAATGATCATCTCGATTATTTCAGATGTTGACCCGGAGAGCATGGACTTTACCAACATTTCCAACTGGAGTGCAAATGTGAGTGCAATGATGGTGTCATCTGAAGAGGAGATGTCAGAGGACTCAGGAAACCCAGCGGATCCAAACAGAAAACACATTGTATACCAAAGCTGTCTCGCTGAGCTTATAGGCAAAGTAAGTGTAAACCTCAGTTCGCAACACTAAATCGAATCATTGATTGTGATTACATGTGGTGGCTGTTAGCAGATCTACCCAAAACTGTTTTCAATGTTGAACGAGACTGCTGTGCTAATGGATATTGCATTTACAAGTATGTATGTAATGAAGGTCGAAAGGTAGTTGATGAATTGTAAAAGGGATACAGTTATATTATCCCTTTTTTAGATAAGATGTGCCACCTGTGGAGGGCGGTATGGTGACTTGAAATTCAATGAGAATAAAGGCACTCTCCTTGTTATCAATGGTGTTTGTCTGCTGTGTCAAGGTGTTTTCAAGTGGAAGAGTCAGCCAAATCTGAGCAGAAAAGCTAAAGGCAATGCAGAACTCTCTACTGCTATTTTCATAACGTATGTTTGTGATATTGCTCACTCCTGTACGATTCTGATTGAGACACGGAATTACCTGTCTATGCAAAAGTGTAGTCATCAGTTAGCAACAAATCCGTCACTAAAACATAATCAGTATAGGCCATTCATCGATTTGCCTATCTAGCCTTTAGGAAGTCTCGACCTCTTTCTATCACCAATGACAACCAGATGATGTATGAAGCAAGTGTGCTTTTTTGTCCAAGATTTGTGTGAGCTATATTGTACACAAGTCTTACAACATGTATGTTTTTTGTAACTGCATGTGATAATGAATCTTCATTTGAACACAATTACATCAGAACTTAGGATTTACTTCCAGATTTACTTGCAAATGCTCACCCAGATATGTTCAATTGCAGTGGATCAACCTACACTGACTTTACAAAAGTCATGGAAGAAGCAAATGTTCAGTGGATGAGTAAAACCTTGTTCTATGATTACCAGCACAGTCATATCCTCCCGGTCATAAAGTCTCAGCTAGAATCATGTCTCGCTGATGCCATCGAGAAGGTGAAACAAGGAGGTACGGTTTTGCAAGGGAATCAGTTACCTATTAGAGAAAAATATTAGCTGAACATAAATAGCAGGCTAATATTTCTTCTGTGTCAGAGTGGGCAAACTAGACTGAAACTTATATTTACTACTAAACGAGATTTATTCACTCATAGTACCAAACATCGCGATAAAATAACATTGGTGAATTATGGCTTTAGAACCTTACAGATAAACCTATGGAAGTGGTCCATATCAGCATTTTTAGCAACATATATAATGGATATAGCTTTTGATGAATCATTTTAGGCCATGAAATACGATTAGCTGGTGATGGAAGGTATGATAGTCCAGGGTTCAGTGCTCGACACTGTACATATACTATGATGGAATGGGTAAGTACGTGTAATTATTGTGTTAGTATGACCCAGGCAAAATTTTAGTTTTCTGCGTTCCTGTTTACATTAGAATGTTCAATAACGGCACCGAACACGGTTTAGAGTAAATAGTGGTGGCCACTGAATTGTTTTTCAATTCAGTGGTGGTGGCCTAACTAAGAATCGTTATGTCAATGAGGGGACGACTCTGAAAATGTGACACAAATATGTCTCAGTGAAATAAGTTGTAGAATTTTCATGAGTTATCTTGTTGCTTGTGGATACTATACTGATAAGAATACGACATGATGCACCTAAGTTCTATGACAGCTGTCATGATATATTGGCACACGGTTCCCTGCCTTTTATTTCATTTCTCATGTGTCTGATTTTATATTACTAGTTTTTATGATATTTTGCAGGAAACTGGGCTGGTCACGCATACTATTACAAGAGAGACTGCTGCTAGCTCTTCAGCTGTTATCACTGAGAAGGATGCTTTTGTTGAGTGCCTGAATGCTGCCAAAATGGATTTCGGAGATATTAGTACCATCACTACCGACGCAAGCCCGAACATAAGGAGATATATGTCAACAAATGAAGACAGTATACACCATGGACTGGATGTTTGGCATTTGAATAAGAATCTGGTTAAAAATTTGACGAAGAAAGCTACAAGAAAGGTATGTGGAATTGGTGTGTATTGGACCCCATAGAGCACAAAGTTATGTAATTATCATGTTCATTTCATATCCCTCAAACTTAGTATAACAAGGGCAAGGTTTCAAAAAAGTCAAAAAAATTGAAAGAAACATGCAGAATGCTAAACGGTATGATTTATTTATCTTACAGTGTCTTTCCATTTTTGTATAAATTTGTATTTTAGCGTTGTTTTACTGTTATCTCTTATTTTGTCAAACTTAGGCACAGAAGCCTGTACTTGACTGGTCACAGCATCTCACAAACCATATATGGTGGGCTGCTGACAATTGTAATCGGGATGAAGACCGCCTGGTGGAAATGGTGCAGAGCATGAGATACCATGTGGTTGACAAACATGATGATTTCTATGGTCACTCAATCTTCACAGCCTGTGCCCATGACAATGTTGCCAGGTAATGCACAACATATTACCACAGGCATGGCCTTCCCTTTCTAAATGACTTCACACTCACAACCTACAATTGAAGCTGCAAAAGATGCAAATATCGTCTGTACATACATACTAATGCATTTTTTCAGAAAAATTGTTGCTGTTTTAGTTGTAGTGTGTAAGGGCCTGAACTAAGAGAGAGGATCTACTATCAGTTTTGATTGTCCTGTGACATAAGAATTTTGAGTTTGACAGGCAAACATAAAATCCCAGTAATAGCGAGCTTTATTTCTTATTTTTATTTGCCTCTTTTAGAGACGTTGACAGAGAGGTAACATGGCTCACACCTGGAGATCCAGCTCACCAGGTCCTAGCTGAATATCTGTCAAGCAAGAACTTCTTATCACAGCTTCGTCAAACTGCTCACGGAACACACACTGGTACTCTTGAAAATCTTCATTCAGTCATGCTGAGTTATGCTAGCAAGCGGCTCGACTTTGACCCACCCAGCTACTATGGCCGCATCAGCTGCTCAATCTTGGATCACAATGAGAATGTTGGCCGACCTCAAAAGACAGGTCAGTTTGGTTGATTGCACATAATACTACCGGATACTTAGTGGAATGCTGTGCTGAAGTGCCATTGGCGTATATATTGCTTTTGCAGTGACCATTGCACGACTTTACTAATTGTTCTTGTAATGTGATATGATTTAGTTGTTGGCTACTAAATTCTTATGTTTTTGAACCGAAAATTGTGTGGTCATCTTTAGCACACATACTTAGGCAACACCAATAAATGAATTTGATCTGGAGGACCACCATAAAATAAAACTCCAGCCATTAGTCAGTATAGTTTTGGACAAAATAAAGAAAATGGTGCCTTCTCCCCCAAATTGCCAATAAAATTGTGCTGCTTTTGCTCACTCGCCCGGTAGTTACTCCGATGCTTGCAATATAAGGCTGTTGTAATAACCTCCCTTGTTGTGGAAAAGCGCTGTGTAGTGTACAATATCATGTATAACCAAATGCTCACATTTTACAAATTATTTCAATTGACGCCTGGGAACCTTACTCCGCTCGCCTGGGGAGTAACTCCAATACTTGCAACAAAAGGCTGTTGTTATAACCACCCTGGTTGTGAAACAGCACTGTGTAGTGTGCAATATAATCCATAGGTAAATGCTCAAGTTTTATAACTTATATCAATAGACGCTTGAGAACCTGGCTAGCATCCTCCATGAAAATGGGATAGAAATAAAAACAATACACGGCCAGCCCTCCAGCTTCAGTTGACCTCTTGTGTTATCTAGATCAAAAGATTTTATTGGTGTAACCTTACAGCTGTATTTGCCAAGGAAAATTGTGACTCATACACATATCCATCTTCTCACCAGATCCTGAGACTGGAGAGCCGCTGTACAGACTGGTCTGGAGCAAAGCTGTCAAGGGCTTCAGATTGAAGAAGCTGTTTGAACCTAAAACACACGTGTTCAGAAAGAGGCTCATGAATGGTGTACTGGAGCATGCCAGGACCCACAAGTTGGACAAAACCTCAAAAAGAGTAAGTGCTGCTTACTATCTAGCTGCTTCGTTGTTTATCGGCAATGGAATCTGATGTGATGCCATTATTATATTCAGAACTTTCACGACTCATTGCAGTCAAACGATGAAGCATTCAAATCATGACCCTCGCTCAGATCAAGTGTACAGTGTTGGTGATATACTCAGATTATCATACTGTGGGTTATTATCATACTGTGGGTTTTGGACTGCACAATAATGATCTACCATGCCTAACTCAATATGTCTTTACCTTTTGTTTCCAGTCAACTGGACTGAGATTGTCGAAGGATGTAGAAAAGCCTACGATGGAAGAAGCTAAGGCTGCACACCTTCCAAGAAGATGATTCTGACTTCCTGTCCCCTTTGCAGCAATGGTATAACCACCTATCTGGAATCCATCTGTGTTCGGAGGAGTCATTTTATGCAGATGATTGGAATTTTTTTTACGATCATGTTTTGTAACTAGCATCTACTCATTATAATAAACAGTCGTATGACTTTTTTATGAATTTTATTGGATATGTCTTCTGGAAAACACACATTGTCAAACAAACTTACAATTGCTGAAATTGACTGTCCTCCTGTGTATTGTGTGACAAAATAGATAAAACAGGCTAATGATTTATGATATGAAAGTCATTTGCTGCTTGAACTGGACTGTGTATCAATTATTTATCATGGTTGTCATGAGTTGACAAAGTTCTTGAATGTTCAACGAGTGTTTTTTCAGCTTGAATTGGTCAGAATATTTCATGGACAAAATAAGTTTCTAATAATGACAATGGAAAACTCCCGATCCAAGTCATGCAGAGTGATGTTCACGCCACTGACGGATAAAAGTATAATAAAATCACATTTTCCGTAAAGAAATACATAATTTATTGCGTACTTGTACATCGTAATTGAATTATGAACTGAGGAGCTGAATAGCTGAAGATTTGCACAACATATTCCAAACATAGGAATTGTCATCAAACGTAAGTGAATTGCCTAGCTTTGTGAGAAATTTTAGAGGCCTACAGATTTATGACAAGAAATTGGTGCCAAACACAATAAAAAAAACCGGTTTACGGACTACGTCTGGACTAGAAAATATTGGGAAAATACAAACAAACTGAGTAGACAAGAACAGAAAATATAGGAATATATATCAGAAAGTAAACGGTCACACGGCATGTACTGAGTGGAATCAATGAAGTGTGGTGAAATAACATAGCAAGCAAAGTAGCAGGAAAAATAACATTATAGATAATTGAATTTACAGGTCAACTAAATCAGCCTCATCGACAGGATTGCCATTTTCATCAACATATATGAATCCTACATAGTTGCCATCACCTGGCCATGTCCTCCTTACATACAAAACAATACAGGCAGGAATAACACGCCTGTTGTGCCGTCCAAGCTTCCCAAACATGAAGTCAATGTAGTTCCTGTATGCATAATGTCGCTTACTTTTATCAGTCATATTTTGAAAATTCAGGTCATCTCCGGTTAGGCCGTAATACCTGCGGTTCTGCAGCCACGACATCTGAGCATTTATTTCGCTTAGCACATGTTTGATCACTTGGCAGTTCTGTAAGCATTTTCCTTTTTGGTAATCAGGAATGTGGGTTCGGTCGAGGGGTTCTCGCTGGCAGCATCGATCTTCATATGCTTGAGGCATCTGTTCACATCTGTAGAAAAAATAGAATGTTGTAAGTGTGAGTGATAACACTTCGGCAAAAGATGCAATATTATTCAATATCACGCTTGAGATGCCAGCATGCTTGTGGAGCATTGTCAGTGTGTGGGAATTACACAAATTATCAGATTATACACGTAGCCCCAATAATTTGAATTGCAATTCCAAAAAAATTGTAAACCAAAATTAGATCAAAGATGTTACACTAAACTATCATGCAATCATAATACGTGTAATAGGCAAGTGTGCTTACTTACCGTCCACAAGTGCAGGGAATACGGACTAGAGGTTGAGCTGGTCTACCTCCTCCAGGCTCTCCAGGAAGGGCTGGTCTAGCAGGCTGTTCCTCGTCAGAGCTGTGACTTACATCCAAAACTGCAACAGCTGAAATAGCGCAAACAGTTTAGCGGTGTGAACAATTATGTACACAAGGTCAAGTAAAAACATCCTTGTGCAAGGTATCAATGCCAGTGTGGGAGTGAGAGATGATAAAGACCTCATAATTAGGCTTATTCGTTTGATGACGACATTCTTTATAAAACTGGAATCAATATTAGATAAATAAGCAAGAAAAATAATCAGCCCAACAAAGTTTCAAACAACATTATGACAGATTTTGGTGTTTTTCATGAAGGTTATGGCCCAACCATGGTGAACATACAGACGAGTGACTCAATTTTCTTGCAAGAATCATAACAATATAGTAGGGCTAAGCAACTTCTTTGCAGTTTTACTGTTGACATATTGATTACCTCGGACTGGTCGTTTGGGAGTTGAGGAAGTAGATGATGATGTAACACTAGAGCTAGTGCCTGTGCTTCCATGCTCCCCCTCTGCTACTTCTCTGAGCGGCTGGTCAATACTTTGAGCTAGCCTTCTGCCACTCTTGGTGGGTGCCCAGGCATAAGGGGTTGGTTTCATGCGATTAGCCATCTGCCAATAAAAATGAATAAAAATCTAAGAAACAGCAATTGATTCAGATATATCACAGGATCATGTAAATTGGATCAAGAATGGTGAATACTGTCGTTTGAGATGTATTGTAGATTGGGCAGCTCGTTTCGGCTCGTAATAGGCCTACTCATACCACTCATGATGGTAGATATTTCTGGATGATATTCTATTGCTATGAGAACACTACAATTCATTATAGTCAGACCATCTGATGTGGATGGATGGCTTGTAAAATAGAACACAAAGAACCTGCAATCAACGTACAGAGGAACAACAGGGCCATGATAGCGTGGTGGGCTGCTGAGTTTGTATGTCCACATAAGAACCCTAATGGAGCAATGAATAATAATAATAATAAT
>ERZ1740067.2312-NODE-2312-length-11746-cov-5.499701_pt1 | contig 11746 bp, 7 predicted proteins | sample MGYA00581736_ERZ1740067 | MGnify/ENA primary metagenome ERZ1740067 (study PRJEB43018, sample SAMN04849236) | marine metagenome | isolation source: floating plastic debris | place: Pacific Ocean | collected 2008-08-27 | study: EMG produced TPA metagenomics... | reverse complement strand
TGCCCCACACCACGAACTCGGATAACCTGTACCATCAATACGACCCGCAACGAGATGGTAACTTTGACTATATTTCGGGGATCACAGTTGATCCTGCCAAGGGGAAAATCATTTTTCCAGTGTTAGAACCCTTTGGAAGTCTCAACTTGGTCATTGGAGATCGTGCGCGAGGGTTTAACCCCAATGGTTGGTTTGACCCTGTGACTGAGGTAGGGCTCATCAATAAATATGTGTTTGATGAACTGTACAGAACTACTCAGGCAGATGCGTTACAGGCGGCCAACAAGAACAAGTTTTTCTTGACGGGAAGTTTCGAAGCCAGTTCATCCAATGACGTTACTTTACCCGGAATTAATATTGCCGAAGGTTCGGTAAGAGTAACTGCTGGGAACACTCCCTTAACCGAAGGCACTGATTATACGGTGGACTACGCCAGTGGAAGGGTAACCATCATCAACGAAGCCATTTTGAACTCAGGTAAAGAAATCAAAATTGATTATGAAAAGGCTGATTTGTTTAACTTCCAAACTCGACGCTTGTTTGGTACTCGATTAGATTATCACGTCAGTAAAGATTTTGTGGTAGGGGCAACTTATTTGAATATGAGGGAACGCCCGGTAATTACCCGAACCAACATTGGTGAGGAACCTACCAGTAATAGTATTTGGGGTTTTGACATCAACTACAAGTCTGATTCACGATTCTTGACTCGTTTGGTGGATAAAATTCCATTGATTCAAACCAAAGAAAAATCCTCGATTGAGTTCAACGCCGAATTTGCTCAACTTCGCCCAGGGGCTTCTCCTATCAGTGGTGAAACATCTTACATAGACGATTTTGAGGGAACCCGGACGGCTTTCAACTTGGTACGACAGGCGAATGTAAATTGGAAACTGGGCTCTACTCCTTTGCTTATTCCAGGGTCGGAGGTGTCTACCAATGATTTGAGTTATACTTTTCGTCGGGCAAAAATGGCTTGGTACAACATTGACAACTTGTTTTACAACAGCACCACTAACCGTAATAAGCCAGATAATATTACCTCAGAAGACCTCGAAAACCATTTTATCCGAGCAGTATCTCCTCAGGAAATTTCTCGAGGACAAAGTCGCTTGCTCATCAATACCAACGAGGTGATTTTTGATGTTGCTTACTTCCCTACTGAAAGAGGGCCTTACAACTACAATACGGATGTGAACCCAGATGGATCGCTCAAAAATCCGCAACAAAACTTTGGGGCCATTACTCGAGCCATTACTACTGACATTGATTTTGACAATGCCAACGTAGAATACCTCGAGTTTTGGATGATGAGCCCTTATATTGATGGACAGAAGGGACGTATTTTGGATGGCCAATTCAATCAGAATTTTACTGGTTCAGGAGATTTATACATCAACTTGGGGAATGTGTCGGAAGATGTGGTGAAGGATGGTCGCCATGCGTTTGAGAATGGCTTGCCTACCGACGGTGCCACGGCTGCCAACAGCGACCAGACTCCTTGGGGGTTTGTAACCAATCAACAGTATTTGACCAATGCTTTTGACAACACCGCTCGAGGCAACCAGGATGTGGGATTAGATGGATTGAAAAGTGTAACAAGTAATCAGGAAAGAGAATTCTTTCAGGCTTATTTGACATCTTTAAGAGGAATCATAAGTGATCCTAATGCAATTTTGGCTGCTGACAATGACCCTTCCAGTGATGATTTTCAATACTATTTAGGGGATGACCTGGATGCCAGGGATGCTAAAATTTTGGAGCGTTATAAAAACTTCAATGGATTAGAAAATAACTCTCCCACTGGAAATACCGCAGGTAATTTCAATGCTTCGTCTACCAATACACCAGATAATGAAGATTTGAATGCTGATAATACGGTATCTGATTTGGAGGCCTATTATCAATACAAAATTTCTATTCGTCAGGAAGATTTCAGAGTGGGTAGAAACTACATCGTAGACAAAGTAGAAGGAAATACCGACGAAACCCGAGGAAGTACTTGGTACCTGTTCCGAATTCCCATCCGAGAATTTGATAGCCAAGTTGGTAACATTCAAGGATTCAAGTCGATCCGTTTCTTAAGAATGTTTATGACCAATTTTGAGCGACCAGTAGTATTGCGGTTTGCCGATTATCAATTGGTATCTAATCAATGGCGACGTTATTTGGAAGACTTGTCAGACAAAAGCCTGGGGCAGCCAATTGAACCTTACGATGCCAACTTTACGGTAGCCACCATCAATATTGAAGACAACGGTGGAGGTGGTAGTGGAGGAAACACTGCTGAGGTAACGCCTTATGTATTGCCTCCTGGAACAATACGTGACCAAGACCGTACGACGCAGAACAACCAATTGTTCAATGAGCAATCTATTCGGTTGAGTGTAGATGGGTTGAGAAACCGAGATGCCCGAGCCGTGTTCAAAAATGTAAACATGGATTTTATCAGTTATAAAAGAATCCGCATGTTTATCCACGCTGAAACGCGTGACCCCAATACTTTGGATGACCAAGTGACTGCTTTTGTAAGAGTGGGAACTGATTTTACCCAAAACTATTATGAGATAGAAGTACCACTGAAACTGACCCCAATTGGTACTGGAGCCAGCGAGGTAGATGTAATCTGGCCTGATTCTAACAATATTGACGTCGCTTTCGAAGATTTATATCAAACCAAGCTTGAGCGAAACGCTGCCTTCTCGAATGTGACCATTCCTTATAGTCGGCAAGTAGGCCGATACCGAATTACGGTGGTGGGGAACCCTGACATGAGTGCGATTCAAACCGTGATGTTGGGGATGCGAAACCCTGACCTGGGAGTACTTGATGATAAACAACCTAAATCGATTGTGGTTTGGATGAATGAGTTGAGGGTGGCAGAGTTTGACCAGACTGCGGGATGGGCGGCTTTGGCTCGTTTGAAGATGCAATTGGCCGACTTTGCCCAAATTACGGCTTCTGGAAAGTACTCTACCTTTGGTTTTGGCAATATCAACCAGAAAATTTCGCAAAGGGCTCGGGAACGCACCTACGAATACGATATTTCAGCCAACATTGCGTTGGATAAATTTATTCCGGAGAAAATTGGACTGAAAATACCCTTATTTGTAAGTTATGAAAGGAGCAACATATCACCTCAATTCAACCCATTAGACCCCGATGTACCTTTGGCGGCGGCTTTACAGAGCCTCGAGAGTGATGCCGAACGACAGGCTTATCGTCGATTGGTTGAAGACAACACCGAGCGAAGGAGTATCAACTTCACCAATGTACGCAAGATAAAAACGAATCCTAAAGCCAAAAAACATTTTTGGGACATTGAAAACTTGTCGGCTACTTGGGCACTGAGCGAAGAGACTCGGAGCAATATCAATATTCAGAATTATTTGATACAAAACCAGAAATGGTCGCTGGCTTATACTTTTCAAAACAAGATGAAGCCTTGGGCGCCTTTCCAGAAATCGTCGTTGTTTAAATCACCCTGGTTGGCCCTGATCAAAGATTTCAATATCAACTTTTTGCCCTCTAGTATCAGCGTTCGGGCCGATTTGGATCGTAGTTTCCGAAGAACGCAATTGAGAAACTCTGACCTCACTACTCAGGGCATTTTGCCTACTTTTGAGAAGTTATTTACGTTTAATCGTTTGTACAACATCAGCTGGAACCTGAGCCGTAACCTGACCTTGACCTATAATGCCACGGCCAATGCCTTGATTGATGAACCTTTTGGAGATTTGGATACCGACGAAAAACGAGATTCTGTATTGAACAATATTCGCAAACTAGGGCGGATGAAAAATTTTACTCAGACTTTTGGGGTAAACTATAAAGTACCGCTTGATAAATTTCCATTAACGGCTTGGATTACGGCTACTGCCAACTATAATGCGGGCTATAATTGGACAGCGGGTTCGCTACGGGTAGTGGATACTTTGGGGAACTTGGTACAAAATACTCGACAAAGAAGCATCAATTCTAATTTCAATTTCCGGAGTTTATACCGTAAGGTGAAATTTCTGAAAAAAATTGACGGTCCGGCCCGACGTACCAAAAAACCAAAAAATTACAGCAAATTGCCTGCATCAAGGCGAAAAAGGATTGATAGTGTGGCGCGAGCCGAAAGCCGCTTGAACGTTTTGCGAGCCTTCATTCGTCCATTGTTGTCTCTTAGAACCATTAGTGTAAAATATTCTATCAACGAACAAACCCAACTGGCCGGTTTTAGGCCCCTGCCTCGCTTTTTTGGCCAGGACAGTACATTTTCGGCTCCGGGTTGGGACTTTGTACTGGGAGGGCAAAGTTCTGAAATTAAAGCGCGAGCCGTGCAGAACGAATGGCTGGCGGTAGGGAACTCCCTGAATACACCCTTTACTCAAAGTCTCAACGAAAATCTGAGCATAAGGGCCTTGATTGAACCTTTTAATGGGCTTAAGATTCAGTTGGAGGCACGTAAAAGTAGGACCGCCAACTACCAAGAACTTTTCCGCAATGTAGGTACTCAGGACGACCCCGTCTTTGAAAGCCAAACTCCGGTATTACAAGGGGGCTATCGAGTGTCTTACATTGCGCTCAATACTTCTTTCGTGGGAGATAACGACCAAAATGAGTCGCCTGTTTTCCAGACATTCTCTAACAACCGAACCATCATTCGAGACCGTTTGCGTAGGCTCAATACCAGTGGGGCAGGAGAGTATTCTACCAATTCCCAAGACGTATTGATTCCGGCGTTTTTGGCGGCTTATGCCGGAACTTCGCCGGAGACGGTAAACCTGTCGGCTTTCCCGGCTATTCCGTTGCCCAACTGGCAAGTAACTTATTCTGGGTTATCTAAAATAGAGCCCTTCAAATCATTGTTGTCTAGTTTTACGATGCGACACAGTTACAACTCTAACTATAATGTAGATACTTATACCAGTTCGCTGGAATACGGAGGAGAGTTTTTGGATTTGAGAAACAACGTATCCAATTATATTATTCCTACTCAGGTAACGGCTGACGGAGAATATGTGCCAGTGTATGTCATTGGGTCGGTGTCGTTGCAAGAGAAGTTTTCTCCAGTGATCGGGGTGAATGTGCGCACCAACGGAGGTTTGACAGTACGGGTAGATTATAACCGAGAACGCAATATGACCCTTAACCTGAACAACCGCCAAGTGACCGAAATCAACAACAAGGACTTTGTGGTGGGAATCGGGTACAATAAAAAGGGCTTACGCTTGCCTTTTAAATCGGGGGGAGAATACATTGTATTGAAAAATGACCTGAATCTGAGATTGGATGTAACAGTGCGGGATACCAAGACGGTTCAGCGAAAACTGGATGATGTACAAACCATTACGGGTGGAAATATTAACTTTCAGCTCAAGCCAGTGATTAGCTATATGGTCAATTCTAAGTTGAATTTTCAGTTTTATTTTGAACGAAATATCTACACCCCAAGAATTTCCAGTTCTTTTCCACGAAGCGCTACCAATGTGGGATTTCAGCTGAGGTATAACTTGGCGCAATAATTATTATTGTTGCATTGCTCTATTGTTCCGCCTGCGGCTTATTGTTGCATTGTTAAATGGCTAGATTGTTCCGTGAGGCGACGCAATATTGTTACATTGTTCCGCTACGCTCATTGCTCTATTGTTGCGCGAGGCGATGATTTATTTGTATCGCTATATTCTATTGTTTCGCTTCGCTAATGGTTTCATTGCTAAATGGCTGTGTGAGGCGCCTATTTTTCATTCAATTAGTTGACCGTGGACTAAAGAAAAACTACGAACTACTTTTAAATGGTTTTGCTACGCTTATTGTTACATTGTTCTATTGCTAAATAGCTGTGCGAGGCGCCTATTTTTCATTTTACGTTTTACATTTTTCACTTAATTGCTACCAACTACTGACTATCAACTCCCAAATAATAAAAACTAACGCGACAAAATATTTTCCCGAATTTTATCCAAATCAACCCTATTAAAATAGCGATCGATGGCTTGCATGCCCTGTAGCGATTGTTGAATCCACTCGAGCTTGACTTCTCCTACACTGAGCAAGTATTCTTCTTGGATGATGTTTTGATCTATGCCTAAAACAAGCAGCAATGCCGCTACGACAATGCCAGTGCGATCTTTTCCAGATAAGCAATGAATAAGTATAGGGAATTGAAGGTCAGGGTCTTCAAATACTTTCAGGATGGTGTTTAACCAAAGTCTGACCTCTTTTTGAGTAGTATCATACTTCTCGATCTTATTTGACATGGGAAAATGGTAGTAATCCACCGCAAAGCTTTGGTAGTCTGCTCCATTTCGGAGGTTGATGATAGAACGGGCTTGGCCAATCTCTTCCAAGTGTTCTACATAGTCAATGCTGCCACCACGAAAGAGTTTTCCTTCGGGTAGTACTTGGGCTTCGAGAATAAGATTGACATAGCCTCCAATATCCCTGAAATTTACACAACCATCGGTATAATCGAGTCCCATTGCTCTAGCCTATCTGTTCCAGATCTCCCAAGACTTTTCCGCCTGTAGATGGAGCATTTCTAAACCATTGAGGATTTGGGCACCTTGATCGGCTCCTTTTTTCAGAAAGAGCGTTTTGGCTGGGTTGTACACCAAATCAAACAACAAATAGTTTTCATTCATTTCCTGATAAGGCAAAGCAGGGCAAGCTTCCACGTGAGGGTGCATTCCTAGTGGGGTGGTATTGATAATGAGGCGATAATGAGCGATCAGGGTTTGGGTAATGCTTTCGTAAGCAATTTGTTGGTCATTAGCTGGATTTCGAGACACTATTTTATAGTCAATTGATAAATCTTGCAGGGCAGCAATGATGGCTTTGGAGGCTCCTCCTGAACCTAGTACCAAGGCTTTGAGGCTTTTATTAATAGGAAATTGACTGTTGAGCAAAGATTGTTTGAATCCATAGTAATCGGAATTGAAGCCTATTTTTTGACCATTTTCAATTTTGATCACATTGACTGCACCCACTTTCTGAGCCGAATCGTCTAGTTTATCCAAGAAAGGAATGACCACTTGTTTATAAGGAATGGTTACATTGAGACCAATTAACTGAGATTGCTCCTCGAGTAGCTTTGGAAATGCGTCAATGGTTGGCAAAGGGTAGAGTTCGTAATTTGCTTGGGGAATGTTTTCTCGTTCAAATTTTTCAGTAAAATATTTTTTAGAAAAAGAGTGGGAGAGGGGGTAACCGATCAGTCCAAATTGACGCATGAGTAGAAAGTTTTTAATAAAGTAAGTTATTGGTCCTTTAGTTCTTGCTGTAAACGGGTACGCACCTCTTCCAATGAGGTCCAATGTTGGAGGTTTTTACCTTTGGGAGCGCGAGCTAAAAAATGCCAAAGTTCGGCTTGTTGGGTAGCCAACAAGACGGCCTGAGCTTGACTACATTGAGAAAATTTGGCCCATTGCATGTTGGCTACATGAGCAATTTTTTCCTGGTCCCATTTGGCCAATTGTTCAGAAGTGAGCATAATGGTCTTGCGCATTTTACGGGCAGCTATCCCATCTGCAAAGGCCAGCGACGACTGAGATTCTTGAGAGAAACTTTCAAAGAGTACCTGATCGATGGCTTGAAATTTTTTGGCCTGTAATGCGTGCTCCAGCGTGTGATAGGTGCGATTTTCATAGACGAAAGCACATTCATAGAAATTTCCCAAAATTCGGCGCCAGTGAGGAGTTGCCGCCAAGTCGGCGTAAATGCGTTGGTCAGCGGCAAATTCGTGGGTTCCAGATCCAGGAGCCACATCGGCTGATTTGGAATAAAATACAAAACGATCAGTGGACATATTTTCTAAGGTAACTGATTAATTGTCTTTTTGAGGAGCCAGTCGCTCTACCAAATACACCAACAGAAAGCCTACAACCGCGAAAACAATGGCTTGTACCAAAAAAGGTTCCTGAGGAAAGTCAGCAGGGAGTACACTTTTTTGCAAAGAATATTTGACTTCTCCGTGACGGTCTACATATTTAGAAGACAACACGTTGATCTTCCAGGGCCATACCTTGTTGAGCGAACCAATCATAATTCCAATCAAAAAAGTAATGGTCATGTTAAAGTATTTCTTAAGTAACCAGCTCAGTAAACGAGAAAACGATAGAATACCTACCAGGCATCCACCCATAAAAACTAAAATTGTTTTGATATCTAATTTGGTAAGTGCGCCTATAATGGCCTGGTACTTACCTAATAATACCAAAATAAAGCTACCTGATATTCCAGGTAAAATCATCGCGCAAATGGCGATCATTCCGGCTACAAAAACAAACCAGGTGGCATCGGGAGTGGCCGTGGCCGATAAGGTCGTAATCCAATACCCAAAAACGATCCCCAATACACCAGTAATGACGCTGGCCGCCGACCATTGTTTTACTTGTTTGGCTACTATCAAAGCAGAGGCGATGATGAGGCCAAAAAAGAAAGACCACAATTGAATGGGATGGGTAGCAAGCAAATAACTGAGCAACTTGGCCAATGATGCCACTGCTACCAGGATACCCCCAAAAACGGCTGCCAAAAAATTCCCATTGATCTTTTTCCAGAAGTCTGCGATTTTAAATTTTGCCAGCAGACCAACTGCAGCTCCGTCTACCGAACGAATAGAGTTGAGTAATTCCTCATAAATACCAGTGATAAAGGCGATGGTTCCACCCGATACCCCAGGTACAACATCAGCCGACCCCATTCCCAAGCCTTTGAGAAATAGTAGCAGATAATCTTTCAATGTTCTTTGCATAATGTATGTAGATGCACTCCAAGGTTTTGTTGCTTTTAAACCTGATGTTGAGTTGTCAAGATTTGTATAATATGAGAGTGAAAATGAACAAAGGAATGAGATCTATCATCACCCATTCCCTTGCTTGAATTTGCTTATGAGTTATTTTATCTTACAACTCTAGAAAATGATTAAAAGTATCACCTCGTAGCCCCAAACGCAAAGTTTCTAATGGAATAACGTCATTAGAGGCAATATTTCCTAAGTTTACATTACTACCAATGAGTTTGATAAACCAAGCTTGTTGTGCTTTTTTAGGTGCTTCCCAGATAATTTTTTCGTAAGGAATTTTGGTGAGAATTTCCTGTACCAATCCAGAGCGAACTTCTCCAGTAGAACGAAACAACCCTACACTACCACTTTCGCGGGCTTCACCAATTACCTTCCAGGCGCCTGCGTCCAGCTCCGCCTGCATCAACTCGATCCATTTATAAGGGGGAATGATTTTTTCTACGTCTTTGGAACCCACCTCAGAAAGTACGGTTACTTGTTGAGATAAAATATTGACATATTCGCACTTTTTATCGTGGGGTATCTCAATGGATCCATCCGATACCTCGGCAAGGGTTAAATTATACTTGTCTAAGACTTTACGATAGTCGTCAAATTGTCCTCTCACCAAAAAAGCCTCAAACAACGTCCCTCCAAAATATACTGGAATGTTTGCTTGATGATAGACTTCTATTTTCTCTTTCAAATTAGGAGTGACATATGACGTGGCCCAACCCATCTTCACCATATCAATATGAATACCAGCGGTTTCAATCATATCCTCCACCTGCCTGATACTCAACCCTTTATCCATAATCATGGACAATCCCACTTCGCGAGGTTTTACACTACGTTCGGGAAGGTTATTCAGCGTATAATTCATGAACTAAGATAACAATTAAAGTGTCTTGTACTGATCAATGATCTTATACAATGCTTTTTGAGTTTCTAAATCTGAGAAAAACTCAAATAACATAGTATGTTTATCGAAGTCCAAAATTAAAGCATTTTCTAATAAATTAAAGGCATGTTTGTATTTTCCTGCACAGATAAGGTAAGCAACTGCCCGATAGTGCAATTCGGCGTTTTCGGGGCACTCATCGAGGGCATCTAAAGCCACTTCAGTAGCCTTGTCGATGTACCCTTGATCATAAAAAGTTTTGGCCCATTTCAACCAAATATCCGCGTTTTCTGGGGCAAGATTACTGGCTTCTTCATAAGCCTCTAAGCTGCTGAGCATATTGCCCATCGCATATTCAGCATCAGCAATGGCAATCCAATATTGCTCATTGATGCTGTTAATTTTAGTGGCTTTTTTGAAAAAATGCAGTGATTCATAATACTTTTTCAGCGAATAAAGGCATAGCCCCGCCCTAAACCAAGCCTCATCCCAAAGTTTGTCCACCTCAATGGCTTCCTTATAGAATTTAATGGCCGAGTAATATTCTTGCTGAAGCTCAAAAGTATAAGCCAGCTTGCAGTACAAGTCGGCCGAAAGCGTTTCATAATTCAGAGCAGTATCAAAAGCTTTTTGGGCATCTTCATAGTTTTGTTGCGCAATATGAACATTCCCCATTTCGATGTATCCAGAAGCAAAATCTTCCTTAATGAGCGTAGAATACTCATAAGCATTCAGGGCATCAGATATATTGCCTAACTTGGTGTAAGTCATCCCCAAATGATACCACGCCAAGTAAGAGTAAGGGTTCTGATCAATGAATTTCTGATAATATTCCAGACCATCTTCTAGTTTCCCGGTAATATCCAAACAGTAGGCAAGCTCTAGTACTGCACCTTCGTGATTGAGATTTTGATTCAAAGCTTTTTTGTAAAACAAGATGGCCTTGTCATACAATCCCAAATTTTGGTAGCCGTATCCTATGTGATAAAGTAATTCATCTTTTTCGGTGGCAAATTTCAGCAAATAAGCGTAAATTTCTATAGCTTCTTGGTGTTTACCCATTTGCATATAGATATTGGCTTTCAAAAAGAGCGTATCATAATCGGTAGGCTGGAAAGTTCCAATTTTTTCAACCAGTTCAAGGGCTTGCTGATACCTATCGAGATGGGTAAGCAGATGGGCTTTTTCAAGCAATAACTCCATTGAGTAAGGATATTGTTGACTGGCTATGTTACAAACCTCTAGGGCTTTCTTGATTTTGTTTTCCTGGCGATAATAATTAATGACCATTTCATAAACCTGTACATCAAAAAAATGCCGTTCATTATTTTCTAGCATTTGTTCAAATCTTTCTACAACTTCCAGAACATTGTCGTCATTTTTGAAATCATCTACCATATCAATATTAAATCTTTACTCATAGAATGTTGATTGACATACTACCGGATATTCTTTAGTGGTCAAGACGCAAACCGAGGCAGGTGCGTTGTTGATGGTATTACTATAACCAATTTTCACTAAAATGTTTAGTAGTATGGTTGATTGCTTATCCAAAGATAGCAAAAGAAATATAATTTGCCCACCACGTGTAATAATATTTGGCATTCTCAAAGACTCGTGTCAATCTAAATTACCGGAAACTTCAGTGAGGAAAAGTGCATTATTTTCTCAAAATATTTTATCCAGAAATAGAGAGTTGCTGCTGACTGATGAGTTTTTCAGATGTCCAGTTGATGCTTTCCTCTAAGGTGTAAAATTTGAAGTTGAGGGCATTGATAATTTTATCATTCTTATAATAAAAATGCTTTTGAGACATGTAAGCGGTTTCTCGGGTAATGACTGGTTGTTTTTGAGTAAACAAAGACCCAAACCAAGCGGCTCGCCAAGCCAAAGCAGCCAACAAGGGGGTGACCTTGACTCGAGGAGGCCGTTTGTGAAAAGCTTTGGCAATGTGCTCGAAAAACTCTTTATAATGGACATTACCAGCATTTAAGATGTACCTTTCTCCGCTAAAACTCCCGGTAGCCAATCGAAATACAATTTTAGCAACATCCCGCGCATCCACATAGTTG
>ERZ1740067.2308-NODE-2308-length-11751-cov-12.805147_pt1 | contig 11751 bp, 5 predicted proteins | sample MGYA00581736_ERZ1740067 | MGnify/ENA primary metagenome ERZ1740067 (study PRJEB43018, sample SAMN04849236) | marine metagenome | isolation source: floating plastic debris | place: Pacific Ocean | collected 2008-08-27 | study: EMG produced TPA metagenomics... | reverse complement strand
TCCTTCATCCGGTCACTAGCCAATTGCTTCTGAGCATCTTTCCCCATCCGCTTTGAAAGGTCATCCTTCACCGCCTTTCGATTCTCAGGATTCCCCCCCGCATAAATCCGAGTACTATCCTTCGCCCGACTTGCAGCCACATACGCGGTATGCCTATCCCATTGCCCACCTACCGCAAATACATAGCTACTGCCTACGGTCACACCTTGTGCTCTATGCACCGTGGACGCATAGCCAAGCCCAAACTGGTCATACTCCTCATGGGAAAACGATACCCGCTGATCGTTATCAAACCCTACAGTGAGCTGCTTGCGTAGGTTATCAACCCGCAAAATATTCCCCATCTGGCCGTTCTTCACCTTCAAGTCCCGATCATTGCGCCGAAACATGATCCGATCCCCTTCATAGAACCGATCCTTGCCAACAATGGCGTGCTTTTCCTTTAATTCCCCCAACTCCTTCCGCTTTGCCTGAGCCAGCCGATTTAACTCCTTTACCTCATCATTTTTCTGCGCCAGTATCAGATGCTCCTTTGGATTCACTGCACTGTTGCCGGAAGCCCAGTCAGTGATCAGCTTTTCCTGCAGCTCCGATTTTTCCTCTTCGATAAAGAGCAATCCTCGTTGCTCAAAGGCATTAAGCGCCTCCCCTGCCCTTCCATCAGCAAAATCATGAATTGCCTGCTTTGCCCACGGGTCTTTCTGTCTACGTATCTCCGTCAATTGAGCCTCCCCCACCTGCCGAGCTATGGTCTCAAAAGCACCACCTGACTGCACCGGCTGTAATTGACGTGAATCCCCCACCAAAACCACCTTGGCTCCCGATCCTTGAGCTTCCTCAAAAAGGCGTGCCATTTTCCTGGTGTCAATCATTCCGGCTTCATCAACCAGGAGTATCGTTTTACGGTCGATACCAGAATGCTTTTTCTGACCAACCGCCTTAGCATTCGCTTCCTGCTGCTGCCGTCGGTAATCAATTGAGCCAAAGAAGCTATCAATCGTGCGGCTCTGTACCTTTGCCCCCTCTTCGAGCCCAGAAGCAGCTTTTGCAGAAAGGGAAAGCCCCTGAACGGTGTAACCGCTTTTTTCCCAGGTCTCCCGCGCAGCATCCAGGAAATAGGTTTTCCCCGTGCCAGCCATCCCACTTACCACCTTTACCCCACCTGGATTTACAACGTGCGTTAATGCCGTGCGTTGCTCCTTTGACATGGTGGGGCGATCACTCAGCGATTCAAATAAGTGCTTTGAATTTACCGTGTGGCTTTTATCCTGCCACCTGCCCATGGTGTGAGTATGCAGCTTTTCCTCAAGGTCAAGCTGCGCTTGAGTGGTAAATTTCTGCTCCTCAAGCTCCACCAGTTCTCTAGGCGTAAGTTTGTACTGCTTCTTCCTCTCAATTTCGTTGTGGTCGGTTTCAAGTGCGATCGCATTCTTAGACTGTAGAAACCCCTCTTTCTCAGCCTTCATATCGGCATAGGTGAGCCCCTTACCGATAGAGTTCTCAGCTAACGCCCTATCCAATTCCCGCTCAGAAAAGGTGGACTTGTAATTGAGCGCTTGGTCTAAGGCTTCACGGAGCATCAGCCGTGCATTCTGCCTTCGCTGAAACTCAGACCGTGGCTTCACCTCCTTTCGTTTTTCCTGCAGACTTTCTGGGGTTACCCCATGCTTTTCTGCCTCCTTGCGCCACGATTCCCGAAGCTCATCATCAGGGATCTCTGTTTTGGCTTGCCTACTTTCCACTGCAGCCTTTGCCTTATTCTGAGGCGTTGCTTCAAGGTCATTTTTTTTCAGGTAGTCCTGGATTTGATAGCTTCTCGCACTAAACGCCTCCCGTGCTTTTTGGGGAATAGCGGTTAGCTCAAAGGTTCCATGTTTATCAAGCGAAATGCTGTACCCTATTTGCTGCGCTTCAGACGAGAGCCGTCCTTGATAGACAGCCCCCGCAGTCATTTTTGCTCGATAGATGTGAGGGGAATCAACTGCGCCCGTAGTGTCATCATTCCGTGTCGCAATGTTTAGGGTGAGCCCATGAGTATGAAGCTGTGGCTGAAGCTCACGGTTTGTCCCATGCTGAAAGGTGGCAGCAACAAGCCCTGCTTTCTCCTGCGTTTTTCCTCCTGCCCCTCGTCTTGAATAGGCTGCATTATCCTCAAGGTACTCAAACGCATCCAATACCGCTAGATGATGTGCCCGCTCAAGTTTTGCCTTTAGATCCTCATCACCTACTCCCCAGGCAACCGATACAGACTTAGGCGCTGAAAAGGTGATATCCCACGCAGCACGACGACCCTCAGACCCCGCATTCTGCACCAGCTTTTTATCCCCTTCAGGGGAATAGCCCTTCCAAAGTAATGCCATATGCTGAGGGTCTACCTCACCGTTGAGCCCTAATTTCTTAGCACCAGAGCCAATCCATATTCCTGGCCGTTCATTATCACTGTGGTAATAGTCTTTTACGAGATAGTGTTGATTATGCGCGTCTTTGATGGATGCAATCATTGCTCCAAAGAGTCTCCGATAGGTTGTTTTTGAGTAGTGAGAATGGTGGTAAAAAGGGAGGAATCGTGGTTGTGAGAAAGGTTGTATGCTGTTCGCTAGAAGGATTCTAAATGGCAAGAAAATCGACTAAAACCCTCTCCCTAAAACACTTTTCCACCACCATTCGCTGTTAATTCTCTTGCCCGTAGCAGCAAGGCTGTTTAATTGTCGTTCTCAGTTCCCTTATGGGTTTCAAACTGTGCCCGTACCCATTCCCTGGCATGGTCCTTCCCGACTCCTTCCTGTTTCGCTATCAGGACTGAGAACGCCTCAATAGTCCCCCACTGCTGGGCTGAAAGCTCCTCTTGTATAAGGGATTGCGCAAGTCGAAGCTCTGCTAACTCCCCTGCTATTTGCTCTAGAAATCGAACGATTTCTAAAAGATGTAATCCTTCAATCACAATGTCTCTTGCTTTTTGATGAGAACTTATCCCCTCATCTCTTGCCTCAAAATAAAGCTTCTTGGCTTCATCAGATTGAAGCCGAAAGGTAATCTTCTTAGGTATCATGTCGACAACAGAAATAAAGAACAGAAAAGGCTTTCAAAGCACCTTTAGAACAAAGAAAGGAACCCTTTGTCGGCAGGGTTAAACCAATACAGGAAAAGCGTTTTAGCGTTTCGCCGAGTAGGTGCGTTCAGGTGTGAAATCAAATATGACTGCACTCGCAATGCGGGTGACCGCTTAGAAATTCCTAAAAAAAGCTGCGTGAAGTTAGTCACGGCTGTTGGTAACGATTGGAAGGCGTAGCCGACCTTTTGTTGTCAATGGTTGTGAGTAACTTTACTTCGATTTGGAATCTCAAATAATACTGGCGGAAATTGGTCACATTGTGGGTAACAGGAAGTACCCGTAAGGAGCACGGGTTATCCATCACTGTGAGCAACTTCCGCACGTTTGGAACGGCTCGGAAATCGCCATATAGATTAGTCCCGAAGCTCTCCATTAGGCATCACCACATTCTCGTATCTAACGTTCGAGAATAGGTAGACGGGGATATTTGATGACCGAGAGAGGTCAGAGTTGATAATCTCAAGACCTCGTGCTTTCGCATCATTGAAGTCCATCGCCTGAACCAATGATTCAAAAATCACGGCATTTCTTAGCTTAGAATCCTTGAAACGCCCACCTGAGAGAACGCTGTAGCGGATTCTTGCATCATCAAGGTCAGAATCTATAAACGAGGTTCCCTGAAGGTCAGAGCCTTCAATCAAAACATCGTCCATATTGGCATCATCAAACAACGTCGAGTAAACGACCGCATTAATAAAGCGTGATCCTGCAAGCTCAACGCCTTTGAACTTTGATTCATCAATGAACACGTCACCCGTAAATACAGCACTTCCCATATCAGTACCGTGGAAACGAGCCCTGATGTATGACCCACCTTCCAACGTCACACCGTGGAGATTTCCATGATTAAAGATGGTTTCAACAGCAGTAACCCCAAGGAGAACCTGATTAGAGAGATTAGCTCCCGATAAATCAGCATGACTGATATCGGCATAGCTAAAATCAACCTCTCCAAGAGACGCATCTGAGAAGTCTGAGTGAGTAAGGTGCGCCTCAGAAAGGACTGCCCCCTCAAGATTGGCACTGCCCCAGGTAACCGCCTTTGCAGTAATTCCTGACAGATTGGCATTACGGAGATTTGCCCCGTCAACGTTCACCCGTTCTAGAGTCACTCCTGAAAGATTGACACCGCTCAGGTCTGCCCCCCGTAACAGTGATCCACTAAGGACAATACCCCGAAGGTCTTTTCCGCTTAAATCTGCTCCCGAAAGGTCTACCCTTCGACAGGAGCCAGGAACATCATTCTGAAGGATAGAGAGACATGCAGAGTGCCGAAATTTTCGACCTGCTTTTTTCGTTACCTCCTCCACAGCTAACGGTATGAGGCTCCCCTCAATAGCAATTGGCGTTGGCCAATGCACCACCGTTTCTACGATGGCTACAACCCCAGCAATAGCAAAGGCATAGGGAACCGAACCTCTTAGAATTCTTGGAACAGAAGGCGGTACTAGCGTTTCAACTAACTGCCTTACTTTTTTATCCGTCCCCTTTGGAAATCCATAGAGCCGATAGCGCCTATCCCGTCCTCGCCGAATACAGCGCTCTACCACCTCATAGGAGCAATTGAGCGTAAGCTGCATCAAAAGCGCTGCAATGTGTGCCTCTGCCCGATTAGAAGCCTTACCAGTAATGGGTTCAACGTTATCAAAGTTGATAAGGTACGCCCTGCTGGTTGCCCTTGAAACAAGGATATCTTCAGCAAAGAGCATCGTTAGGCAGTAGCCTTTTTCGTTGAGCCCCCGAAGGCAGGCAATAAGGCTTTGCCCGATTTGAAGCACTCTTGGTACCGTAAGCACCGTATCCCCTGGCAAAAGAGGGATAAAATCACTGGCTTGTTCTGGACTATAAAAGACCAGCACCTTTCCAGTAGCTACCTCAAAATCATCGATATAGGCTGCAACCTCTGGAATTCCATAGCTTCCAATATCCCGCGCCCGTTGCACCTGCTCATCAGTGGTAACAAGCCGTAAGAGCAACGAGGATTGAGTCCGTGTATCAATACTCCTAAAAAGGGTTCCATTGCCTGTAGAAAGCCTCCTGGTTTCCTGTAGGTAGGAAGGAGAAAAGGTCTGCATTACCTCCCCTCCTTTGGCGTATCGAGTAGGAACTGTGAGATAGCCCAGTTGACCATCGGGTTTTCAGTGCCGGTGTGCCCAAGGTTGTACCCCCGCTGAAAGCAAAAAAGGCTCCACCAGATAAGGACAACTAGAAGCAGTAGGAAGACCACTGTGAAAAAGAATGATTTCATGGTGTTCTGCCTCCCCTAACTTGCGATCGCATTAAGTTCGACACGGGGAGCAATGAGCGCCAGAAGGTGACGCTCAATATCGCCTTTAGGAATTACCAACCGGATACGCTTTTTACCAACCATGACCTCCTCACCCGTCCAAAGAAACGGACGAGCATCAAAGATGATGGAGTAGCCAGTTGCAGCAAAAAATACTCTACCTATGGGGAGTTGAGCCCCTTTGTATTTAGCCGTAATCGCGTACTCCTCAAAAGCAGCAGGCGTAAAAACTGGAGCAATGCTGATATCAGTTACTGCAACGTGGACAGGAACACCGAGCGCATGGTCAGATTCCTTCCAGCGTGGTGAGTTAAGGCCGATAATGCTGGACTTACCAAAAAGGAGCTTTTTACGAACATCAGCAATTAGTAACTGAGTGGCCCCATATTCAGCCAGAAAGTCAGGCTCTACCGCCGATACTTCCTCTACAGGGAATGGCTCCCCCGTGATACGTTCTACCGCCTTACAGAACGCAGCATGTACGGAGGAAGATGAGGTAGCTCCCCTCTTAGAACGTTCTAAGGATTCTACAGAGCAGCCATGAGCAAAGTCTGTCCAGTTATCAAAGTTTTCTCCTTGGAGCATAAGTGCCGCCCATTCTGGGGAATCTGCCCCAAGGAATTCTAGTGAAACGGTAGCTGCAAATCGAGTGGAGTAAGCCCCAATACCATTTGAGCGAAGAAGCGATCGCAACCCTTCAGATACCTTTGGTTTTATCTGGCTATACCTGAACGATGATGTTTTCTGGGCAACCGGAACAGGAACCTGTTTGGCTGCAGGCTCTAAAATTGGATATGTCATTGGTCTAATGATTTAAGGGAGAACCAGACTTCCGGAAGTCCTTGGGTAAAACCATTTAAGGGAGAAGCTTTACTCCTTGGCGTTACCCACACATCAATCAAACAAGAGCCAAGAAAATATAAGAAACCTAGTCAAACGCTGATTATGGCGTTGCATTTTTGCTGTCTGAAACGCTCTACTTACTGCGGGACAAGGGTTTTAGCGGTCGGTAGTTTTCAGTTGCTAGGTTAAGAAATGTAAACCTGCTTATGGGAGTGGCTTTAATGCAGCAATTGCTATCTCATCAGGGAGCACCTTCCCATCTGGAACTTCTTCTTCAGCTGTTCCAGCCATTAGTCCTCCAGGCAACATCATGCAACTAGGATCTCCATAAAATTCATCATGGTACTGATAGTCAGAACCACCCCGGTCCCAACTTAAATGGTTAAATAGCTCCCCTAATTCTTTCCACTTCATACCTGTTGGAATAAATTCACCATCTTGATCTACACCTTCGATAAAGTTTGGAATTTCTCCAAAGCCCATTCGAAAATCCTCCTGACTGTTTGTTAGAAACCACGCGCCAGCATGGCCCAAGTCAGCAAGGAATTGTTGGAACATGCCATGATTCTTAAATGGGGCAACCCAGCCTTCCGTATACCCATCAGGAAGCGACTGGTATATTTCATCAAAATGATCCAGACAATAGGCTGAAAGCCTTATAAGATACCTTCCAAAATCTTCATCACTAAGGCTTTTAACAACTATCTCTGCCTGCTCCATCGACGAAGTGGAAGTATTCGGCTGCTCACACTCAGTGAGTAATAATTTACTCCTTAACGTTGTAAGTGAGGATGCAAAGTCTGAGTGAGAATGAGCTTCTTCATGAGCACGCAAAATAGCAGCTTGGTTTGGTTCTTTTAAGAGAGGGACTAATGCAGAAACTGCAACCTCGTCTGGAAGCAACGGCAAGTCTCCATCGCCCATAGCCACAGTCTTAGAGGCAAAGGTAGTAATCGAGCTAAAGAGAATAGGATCTCCTTCAAATGGTTCTAGGTATTCGTAATTTTCTCCTCCGAAACGTGTACTAAGACCTCGAACGAATAGTCCGAGTTTTTCCCAGTCAACACTTGTTGGAATGAACTGTTCTCGATACACACCTTTTATAATCGGTGGACTCTCTTCAAATTCTTGCTCGATATCCGCATTACCATCAACACCGTTCGTAATGAGCCAACCACCTGCAGCGCCCAATGAGATAAACAATTCCTGTAAATATTCTTTGTCATCATAGAGAGCCCAGGTACTTGTATATTTGTCCGGAAGAGCCTCATAAATTTCATCAAGATGATCTAAGCCGTATGCTGAAAGTCGAATAAAGTACTTCCCTAAATCATCAAATTTAAGTGCAACTGAGACTGTCTCTAATGTTTGCATCCCATCATTTTGCCCAGCGGGAAATCCCGTATTAGTCCCTAATGTTTCAAATCTCTCATCAGTCAGAGGCTTAGCGCCTGCACTTGGAAAGACATCTTCCTGAGGGTTAGCACCAGTTGGCATATATTAACCTTGAAAAAAATCCGAGTAGTTCTCACAAGCACTACCGGATCTGAAAAGAAATGAGTTTTTACCGAGAAATAAAAGAAAACCCTATATCATTAAGGCAGTCCACTCAAATAGAGCAGTGAGAGGCATAAAAAATGTCTGCCCCCAAGTACACACTTAACAAAAAGCAACGGTTAGGAAAACTCATCTTTGAAACAGTCCTCTATGTTGTAGAGAACCTCAAAGAGAAAGAGCTTCCAAGTGTACTAAGAACCTGCCGGTGGAATAATGAAGGAAATAAGATAGAAGTTATTCTAGGAAGCTGGTCAGATTTTGCTTCATTTATTTCTAATAATATGAAGTCCAGGGGGTATAGCGAGAATGATTTTGAAAAAAGTGGTGAATTTTCTAACTACTCAAGTCAATTTCTTAAAGGGCTCATATACCTAAAAGAAATGGGATTGATTGTTTTTCATAATGAGAAAGACGCTAAAGCTGGTCGAGGTCAAGTTGAAAAGAAGTTTGATATTATAAAACTCCCTGCTGCTCCCCAAAATTTGGATGGCTATCTTGCTTTCTTCGATAGGTTACACGAGAATCACCAAAAGCTCCAAAAGATAGAAAAAACAAGCTCAAAAGTTTTAAGGGAGCCGATAAAGTTTGGTATTCCTTATCCACGAAATCCATATTTTACTGGCAGAAAAAAGATTTTAGAGCAGCTACATGAGCAGCTTCTACAGCAAACATCTGTTGCAATTACTCAAGTTGAAGCTATCAGTGGCCTCGGAGGCATTGGAAAAACTCAAACAGCTGTAGAGTATGCCTTTCTCCATTTTCATGATGAGAAAACCTATGAATATGTGTTCTGGGTAAATGCGGAAACGGAAACGAATATATCTGTAGATTTTGCTGCCCTTGCTGACCAATTGGCACTTCCCTCTGGTAAGGGAAAACTGGATGAAAAGATTTTAGTAATGAAAGCTTGGCTTGCTAATCATACTGCCTGGCTTCTTATCTTTGATAACGCAGATACCCCTTCTCTGTTAGAACCGTGGATACCCAACAATCCAGAAGGAAAAATACTAATTACGTCAAGAGCTTCTGTCTTCTTAGAAATTGGGATTAGTTCCTCGTTCGCTTTAGAACCTATGTCTACGACAGAAGGTACCGAAATGCTCTTTAGAAGGACTGGATATGAGGAAACGGAATCAGAACGTGCTGCCGCTGCTGAACTTAACGAAGAGCTAGGTGGGTTACCGCTTGCGTTAGAACAGGCGAGTGCATATATGCGAAAGCAAAGGATGAGTATCCAAGAGTACTTGATCTTTTATCGTAAAAGAGGATTCTCGGGGGCACTTAAAAAAAAAGCTAAGCCCAAACACTACCCAGAATCAGTCTTTAGAACATGGCAACTCAATTTTAATGCTGTTAAAAAAGAAAGCATAGAGTCTACTTATTTATTGCACTTTAGCTCCTTTCTTGCTCCAGACGATATTCCCTATCGTATTTTCACACACGCCTCATCATGCTTAGGAGAAACACTGGCAACTGTTTTTGATAATGATGAGGATGAAGAGGATAGGTTATTTACTCTCAAGGAGCTACTAGAGCCGTTAAGTCAATATTCCCTGATTGGCTGGAATTATCAACGCCCGTATTACAGTATTCATCGATTAGTTCAGGCTGTGATTCGTGATCAGATGAATCAGTCGACAACAGAACGTTGGACAGCACAAGCCATTGAGGTGCTAATTGCTGCCTATCCTGGAGAGGAGTTTAAGTATTGGGATATCTGTTCAGATTTGCTCCCACACTGGCTTATGGTAAGTGAGCAAACAACAGCTGAATCTGAGTCATTAGCATTATTGAATCATTATGCAGGTTGGTATTTAAATGAACAAGGCGATTACAACAAAGCAGAAAATCTCTATCAAAAGGCTCTTTCTATGCGTAAGAATCTTTTGGGAAGTGAACATATTGCGACAGCTACAACTACGACAAATCTATCAACACTCTATTTCGACCGTAGTTTATACCAAGAAGCTGAGAAGCTGTGCATAGAAGCTCTCAGTATCCGAAGAAAGCTATTAGGAGATGAAAACATACACGTAGCTGGAAGTATTCACAATTTAGCAGAGTGCTACAGGCTTCAAGGACGTTATGAAGAAGCAGAACCACTATTTGAGGAATCTCTTGATTTACGCAAACAACTTTTAGGAGATGAGCACCCTGATGCTGCACTTAGTTTGAATAACTTAGCAGGGATATATATCGTTCAAAAACGATATAGTGACGCAGAGCAATTATTACAAGAAGCTCTTATGATACGTAGTCAGTGTCTAGGAGAAGGTCATCCTGATACATTAAGCACTCTCAATAACTTGGCAGAATGCTACAGACACCAGGGCCGCTACAGTGAGGCTGAACCTCTTTTTGAAAAAGCGCTAAAATCATACAGGCAACTATGGGGCAACGAGCACTCTAATGTAGCCCTTTGCCTTAACAACATTGCTAATTGCATTGATGAACAAGGCCGTCATAAAGATGCTGAAGCTCTCTTTGAAGAAGCTATAAGTATCAGTATCAAGTTTTTAGGTGAGGAGAGTGTTGCCACAGCTAACTATTACAACAATCTAGCTGGATGCTACCGTAATCAAAACCTTTATAACGAGGCAGAGTCATTATATGAAAAAGCCTTGATTCTCCATAAGAAAGCATTAAGTAATTACCATCCATCTGTAGCAGTTAATATCAATAATTTAGCCGAAATATACTGTCTTCAAGGTCGTTATAGTGATGCAGAAAAATCATTTAAGTCAGTATTAGAAATACATAGACGATTGCGACAGGGAAAAGCTCATCCTGATATAGTTTCAAGTCTTCAAAATTTAGCAGCCTGTTTTTATTTGCAGAGTCGCTATAGTGAAGCAGAAGCGCTATTTCTAGAAGCTTTAAGCTGCTGTAAACAGTTCTTTGGAGATGAGCATTTTGAAGTAGTCTCAATCATTGAAACATTAGCATCCTTGTATGTTCAGCAAACGCGCTACAGTGAAGCAGAATCATTATTTAAAAAGTCACTCAAGCTATACCAGAAAATATCGGCAACTAATCATCCTAAGATAGTAGGCGTTCTTGACAGCCTGACATCACTCTATGAGAGACAAGGAATTTATGCGGACGCAATACCGTATTACCAAAAAAAGTTGGATCTTTTAAGCCAGATCTTTAAAGAGGAGCATCCTGATATTATTGATAATCTTAATAAATTGGCAACATGCTACTTTAATCAAGGCTGTTATAAGGAAGCTGAAAATCTGCATAAACAGCTTTTAAGAATCTGTGTTGTAATCTTCGGTGAACACCATCCATTCGTATTATCTACAATTGGCAATTTAGGAGTCATTTATTCGTATCAAGAATGCTTTGAAGAAGCAGAAATTCTATATAAGAGATTGATAAAAACTTATAAATCAATGCCTGAAGAAAAACATGCTGAAATTATGTCTGTTGTCGCTAACTTAGCAAATATTTACTACGATATGGGACGTGATCAAGAAGCTGACGCTCTTCTGAAAGGAGACTTGACGTCTCTCCAAACTACCACGACCTCCAGTAGCAGATATGCAGATGGACTTTTCGATGCACTAGACCAATCGCGGTATAAGAAAATAATCGGCTTATAACCAGTATGAGATTAAGGGACTTGCCGATAAATGAAATACCTGCTGATTTCCTTTTCCCTTCCTTTTTCTACTCTAATCTGGAGAGCTTGTTTTTTAGCAGATTTCTAGGTTGTTAGTGTTTTGTGTGTTTCAAATCTCAAATCTAACTTTTGACCATCTCTGATCAAGACGGATGGTTACTCTCGGCGCTAGAATTTTCATATTGATATCTTCGAGGTCAAAGGGAGGTGAAGCCATGAGTCATAACTTAAAAGCTGAAATTGAAGCACTAAAGCAGCAAGTACAGCGCTTGATTCAAAATCAACGGGCTCTTGGCCTGCCGACTTCTCCCTGGATTTCTCCTC
>ERZ1740067.2307-NODE-2307-length-11752-cov-12.194580_pt1 | contig 11752 bp, 10 predicted proteins | sample MGYA00581736_ERZ1740067 | MGnify/ENA primary metagenome ERZ1740067 (study PRJEB43018, sample SAMN04849236) | marine metagenome | isolation source: floating plastic debris | place: Pacific Ocean | collected 2008-08-27 | study: EMG produced TPA metagenomics... | reverse complement strand
TAGTTCGCATACAGCGCCGTCCGATTGCGAGCAGATGCCTGACTCAGCGTACGCACCGCATCTGGCCCAATCGCTCGCCGCTCCACCCAGCCATCGACCGTCACCCGCTCAGTCTCATCGCAGTCCAGCGTCAAAGACCACTGATAGGCACTCCTCACTGCCATCTCTGCGGCTAGCGGAACGCTGATTACACCGCTACTTTCTGTTTGCCCAGAGAGTCTCCCCTGATACACAAGCTGACCTTGAACATCTTTGACAATAAATTCTGTTGGAACATCGTCAATGGCCGTCGGCACATAGAACCAAAGCATGGGTTGAACTTGAGTGGTCAGCGCACCCACCCTTTCGTCTGTAACAGTCACACCCAGTTCTTGCACCGTGCGGCTGTCTGCGTAGGCGATCGCAGTCAGCGGCAGCCCCGCCTGACAGCCCCCTCGCGAGCCACCACCGCGCCTGCGCCCACCCGGTCTACCCGGATTAATCAAATTATCCGGGTTAAATTCTATCGGCAGAGACGGCAGCTGTTGAGCAGCAGACCCTTGAGCAATAGCGCCTTGAAAGACAGAACCAGAAAGCACCGCAGCGCAAGCAAGCGTCACTGCTCCTAATAGATTTATAGATAAATTCGTAGGCACAGACTTCATAGAACGGGGCAGACACGTATATCGATTCATACTCAGTATTTTGAAGGCTTTCGTAATTTTGAAGGCTAAAGGGCATTAACACCAGAGGTAGCGCGAGATTTTGAGCGAGATTTAACCAGTCCTTTCGTCGCTATGGCCGCAGTAGGTAGCGCGATCGCACTTGGCACCCAAGGCACCCACACACTTCCTTTCACCAGCAGTAGCCAACAGACCGCCAACAGCACGCCTTCAGCCAACAACACCCGTAAACCAAACTTCTTCAGGCCCACGCTCAAACCCACCCCACCTCCTAGCAGCACCCACACCGCAATCCACACACCCTCCTGCCACTCTGCCCAGCTACCGATCAAAGACCGCTCACCTAGCGCCGCGCTCACCAGCTGAGAGATCATTTGCGCCTGAAGAAACACACCCGGCACCTGACGGTCGAACGAAGCGACCTGAGTATAGGGCGTGCGCCAAGGATCGCCATAGCTATTGTCAGTAGTACCAATCAGGACAACTTTATTCTCGAATCGAGACCGAAGATCCAACAGCGACATCGATAAAAAGCGACCCACACTAATGCAGTCGGCAGGCGTCTCTTCTACGCCGCCGCATCCCGTTTCACTAGGATTGTGCAACATGCGATAGTTCAGCAGAATTTGAGTGCCGCTAACATCCGCTGTGTTGCGATATCCACCAAAGGAAGCGTGGCGCAAAAACGGGAGACGCGCCTGCCCGATGTAGTCAGCTTTACCCTCAGAAATGTCGTGAGCTTCTTTCAAATAGCGCAGCGCTATCAGCGTACTCATCGCTGTTCCTGCCTGACAGTCCGAATCTACCGGCGGCGAAAAAGCCAAAAGATGACGCCGAACAACATCGTCACCGGCATCTGTAACAAAGTCACTAGCACCCACTCGTTCTAGATTGGTGACTTCGGCAGGACGCGAAATCGCAGGCACTTCAACGGTATGGTCTGCAGCCTTACAAATCGTGATCAAATTGTCTGTTTCAGCCATCTGCTGAGCCAGCTTAGAAGAGTGCGCCGCACCGTCACGGTACACATCTAACCCAATGAGCTGAGGATTGAGTGCATCTAGTCGGGTGAGTAGTTCGCTCAGCGTCTCATCAGAAAGAGAACGATTGTCACCAGTAGGACGAGCAGCAATATCAGTGGCTGTATTGGTGATGATGAGTAGGCGATCGTCTATGGGTTCTGTTGGACGCGATCGCAAAAAGTAATCATAGGCCTTCAGCTCCAACGATTCCAACGCACCCAACGTTCGACCACAAAGAACAGCTGCCGCACAAGCTAACCCTGTGGCAACAGCAACCTTCCAACCACCACGCTTAGGTAGTGGCAAATCAACCGACTTCACAGTGTGAGGTCGGTTGATTTGCCTGCGATCTCCTTTGCCCTGAAGCGATCGCCAAGTTGGTGGCGTCTCTGCCAAGTTTTGAACAATCACCGGTAGCCAAGTCGCACAGGGAAAGCGAGCTTCCAGCCCTTGAAGCTTTTCTCTCGCTTCGCGCACTGCTAAATAGAAGGGCGTTCCCGCCGAAAAAGACGATAGGAAATTCTGCAAAAAAGCATGTGCCACCTTATCTGGCACAGGTTCGCGCATCACCAGCACCTGCGGAATGTACAAATCCGCCAAGTCTGCCGCTAAGCCCAACCCATCGCAAGAATTGAAAATAGCGGTATTTAGGCCTCGGTCAATCGCCTTACTCAGCGCGTGCTTCAGCTGAGGAATCGTCAATGTTTCAGTAGCATTTAGCTGTATTTCACCGCTAGCTTCCTTACTATTCGCCACACAGTTCACCCGGCTCTTGCTGTGCCCTGCAAAGAACAAAATGTCCCAGCCCTGCTCATCCCAAAGTCTCTGATTAAACCCCTCCACACTGGGCGCATGCAAAAAATGAACATCCGCATCCGGCAGCTGAGTGAGCAACGTACAGTCTATCTGCGTATCGAGCCCAGTAGACTCACCCAGCACCGCCAGCACTCTTACCTTTGCCGAACGACTGCCCTGGTAGTTCACCCGCTGATAGTAAGGCAAACAAATCCCGACTTCTGCATTGCGATAGCGCTGAAAAATATGAAGATCGTACCAGGGCAGTCGCTGAAGCAACAGATCTTGCGTTTGTAGCAGCACCCGAGCTGTATCTTTTGGACTCAGCTGCTCTAAAATCTTTTCACGAATAGGGCGAAAGTCTTCCCCATTTAGCCAAGACGACAGGCGATCGCGCAATTGCGCACTCATCACTCGGCACTGCGCTATATCCGACACATCCGAGACATTCGTCACCCCGCCTTGCGCTTCCAGCCGATAGGATAAACCCAGCTGCCAGTAAGCCTGCTGCCACTGCTGATATAGCGCCGGAATATCAGCAGCAGACGGTAACCTTGCCGGAATTTCTACCTGAGGTGGCGAGCCTTCCTCACCGATTTGCACTGTCGCGGCGTAGCCCGCTAGCAAAGAGCCACTGCCAATTTTAATCACAATGCGTTTGTTCACCGGAGCACCCTTATTGCCTTGATTGTATTGCCGTCAATTTCTCTTAACCAATCTCTTCTATGGCCTCTCTTCTGATCTCTCTTATCAGATCTTTTCCCAGGTTTAGATCACAAACTGTTCTTTAAAGGTCGCGTCTCCCATAGCCACCTTCACACCAAATACTTCATTCACCTGTCCGCTTATCCGCAGCTGAATATAGTTATCAATCGCTCTAGAAGTCGCTGTCCTAAAGGTTTCGTCTTGCTCATCTAGCACAGAGAGCACCAGGCCTTCGGGCAAGTAAGGAGAATCTCCTAAAGGCCTCACCTGCAAAATAATATTGCTGCGACGGTCTGATTCCATTTGCATTACATGCACCACCAAAGCCACCCGTACCGACTGCCCCAGCTGTATGCCCAAGTCCACCAGCTTCGCCCGACTAATGTCTTGAGCCACCTGTGGCTCTGCCAGCTCCGCCGCAGAGCGAAACGCAAAGCTCACCTCAGTCGGATTAATCAGCGTATCGGCAGCCTGCCAGCTCGCGGCGATCGCACCTTCTACCCACTGGCCTAGCTGTGTCAACGCTGAGCGCACACTGGCCATTCTTTGCCCTGTCACCCGCTCGCGTTCGGCATAGAGCCGATGCACCTCATCTACCAGCGACTCCATCGGGCCAAACCGACCCAGCGCCACCGATTCTGACTCATCCACATCGGTCGTAAACCCAATCAGCTTAGCCTCATGCGCCGCCTCGTCGAGCACCACCGCAACATAGCCCATCCGGTCGTGCCAATCTTCGGGCGGCACATGGCACGTACTCGCATCAGGCTCCACCGCCCGGCAAGAAAGAGCACCGATCTCTGGCAATACCAAGTCAGCCGCATCGGTCATCATTTGCATCATTGGATTCCAGCTGTCTCCTTGAGCGATCGCACTCGGAATCTCCAAGAGTTCCAAATACGCATTCACCGCACACACTGCCAGCGTATTGCGCCGAATTTGCGCTGACTTATCGGCAAAAGGGCACTGCTGGGCAAATCTATCAGCAACCTGATAAAACTCCGTTGTAATAGGCAGCGCGATTCCGAAATGTTGAGAAGGTGCGAGTGACATGCGTTTAGATCCCTTGTGGAACAGAAAATAAGAGTAAGTAAGTAAGTAAACGAAATGAAAGCTACGTAATAGAAGTTAGTTACAAATAGCCTTGAGATTGACCGAAAGTTCTGAGACGAGTCAGGCACTGACGCTGATAAAAGCTGCTGAGCGTGCCAATCGAAATGCTGTGCTCTGCGGCCAGCGTCTTCCAAGATGTTTCCGGCGGCAGCCGCTTCAGGATGAGCAGCTGGGCAGTCACCGTTGGATGCTTGCTGATATGAGCCGCTCGCAGGCTACCGTCCGCGTCCGATTCGGCCCAGGCACGAACATGCTCTAACAACGGAGGAATATCGGGCGATGCTGGAATACTGTCAATTCTATCTAAAGAGCCATCACCATCTTTTCCGCGCACCGTATTCGACACGGTTGTTTGCCGATGGCGAATCTCAGCGATTTGAAAATCTTGCAGGCGGCGCTTGAGATAGGCATTTAGCCAGGTCGTCAGCTTGGCCACCTCAGGGTCGTACACTCTACCCGTTGTGGCCTCACAGAGGTTGCGGCAAAAGTAAATCCAGGTTTGCTGCAAAGCGTCTGCATAGTATGGATCGTAGGTATGCCACAGCTGACCATTGAGCCCTCGAATAATCTTGGTAAGGCCTCGCTGTCGCTTGGCGCTGCCCGGTGGCTCAGCGCACGTATCTTGTACAAGCCGAAATAGAGCCGCCGAAAGCTTGCCGCTTTGAGACTCTTGGGCATCTGAATTGTTCGCTGGATTATCTGATGGTGTGTTCATACGCTGAAGCACGGTTTGTTGAGCAGGAAGTGCACCCATGCGGCCTCCACTAAAACTTTACGCTTAACCACCTATCAGACACAAATACAAAAGTTCTGCATATGTCTTGATCTTTTCTCAAAAAGTACTCTATTGCCGCAAATCCGAGCGTCTATTTCTGCAAGCCAAACATAGTGACAGCTGCGTTTCTGGTCTAACGAATCTTTATGAGCACAGCAGCGTCCTCTAAAAAGGATGGTAACTTCAGTGAATGTACTGAAACACCAAAAACAGGACCGAGAGTGGTTCGTCCTTAGCCTTTGCTCTAGCCATCGAGGCCAAAGACACGAACACAAAATGCCCTGATGAACTCAACCCAGCCAAGAAGAACTAACTGAGCTGAGTTACGTCCTTATACGTACCTATCGTCCTTAAGAGGCCCCAAATGAAACTCAATGCCTTCATCAAAAACCTGCTGAACAGTGCTATCGAGCGCGCAGGCAACAATACAACTGCCCAGAACGCAACCGCCCAAAACCGCCCACAAGTAGGCGCAACGACAGTAGCAGGCCGTCCCCCTCGCCCCGACGTCAACCAAGGCGGCTGGCCTGGAAACAACGCATAGTACGTCTTCCATACAGCGCGTTTACGCATTGCGTCTATGCATTAAAAAACTTAAGTAGCTTGATACAGTTAAGGGTGAACGCATCTGGTAGATTCACATGCTTCCTTTCTGGGTGATTGCGCCGCTTACATTATCGATTTCGGCCCCATCGCCGGTCCATGTGCCAGCGCTGTCTATCCAAAGCTGGCAGATAAAACAGGCCGACACAGCCCAGCCAGAGATCGCCGACCTGCTAGCAGTTGCAGAAGCGCAGCAGGCGGCAGGTGACTACAGTGATGCGATCGCCACATTCAAGTCAGCCATTACCCTCATCGACCAAAACGCAGAGGGCGACACTGACATAGAAACAAAAGGGCGCGCGCTGTATGGCTTAGGCGACACCTACATGGCAACGCAGGCCTACACCGAAGCCATTCCCGCTTTTGAAAGGGCGATCGCCCTTTTCGCTGAGCCCGATCACACCCGCCACACGAACCTGGCTGAGTCAGACTACGCCACGTATTTGATTGTGCTCTCCGCCGAGCTAGGCCAAGCACACGAGTATCTGGCCCAATTTGGCACGGCCCTGGAGTATTTTCATCAGGTACTCACAGAAGAAACTGCTGAGTACATCAACCCTTACAGTCGGGCCAACATACTCATTCACAAAGGCATTGTAGAGACGGAAATCGGGCAATACGAGCAGGCCGAAACCACACTACAGCAGGCAGCTGCGCTAGCCCAACAGTTAGACAGCCCTCAGCAGAGTGCAGATGCGATCGCCTCACTCGCCTGGACATACGAGCAGCAGTCACACTTCGAGAATGCGATCGCCAGCTATCAAAGTGCCCTATCGCTCTACCAGCAGGCTAACGACGGCAGCGGCACAGTCCTCACCCTCAGCAACATAGGCGCAGTGCAGCTCAAGCAGAACAATCTTGCCACCGCCCAAGAAACCCTAAACCAGGCACTAGCGCTAGCCGAAAGCGAAGACAATCCTTACTACAAGACCGTGCTTTTTGACAGCTTTGGCACACTCTATCAAAACCAGGGCAACTTCAATCAAGCCTGGAACAGCTATCACAAAGCCATTGAACTCAGCATTCAAAGCAGCGACAACGTCAGTAAAATTGGCGGACTTCTAAACCTAGGCAACCTGATGGAAGCACAGGCAAACCCACAGGCTGCCATCTTCTATTACAAGCGTGCGATCGCTCACATCGAAACCATCCGGCAAGACTTGCAGCCCCTCTCTAGCGAAACGCAAAAGCGCTACATCCTCACTGTAGAAGACACCTACCGCCACCTGGCCGACCTTCTCCTCCAGCAAGACCGCACCGAAGAAGCCCTACACATTCTAGAACTGCTCAAAATTCAGGAAGTCAAAAGCTACCTCCAAAGCAACCAAACCCGCGAAGCCGCTGCTCCATTGCTCCTCTCACCGGCAGAAACCGCCCTAGCAGACCGCTTAAAGGCAACCTCGTCCACGCTCTCACTGATTGAATTCACCGCACTGCCAGAGGTCACTGCTTTATCGCAACCCAGCTCAGCCCAAACACCTAACCCAGCGACAACTCTCCCCTTTCAAGCCACCACCATCGAATCTCTTCAGGCCACACTCCAGTCGCAGCCGCTCAACACAGCCGCCATCTATCCACTGATATTAGAAGACCGTTTAGAGATTGTTCTGATTACCGCCCAAAGCGAACCTATCCATATCAGTAGTCCTGTCACCAAAGGCGAACTGAGCAGTGTGGTTACCGAGATGCAGAACAAGCTTAAGACAGATACGCTGCTCCCTCTCGCCGAAGCGCAGCAGCTGTACAGTTGGCTCATCCGTCCACTCGAAGACAGCCTCGCCGCACAAAACATAGAAAATATCATCTATCTGCCCGACGGCATCTTACGCTACATCCCTCTAGCTGCACTGCACAACGGTCAGCAGTGGTTTGTTCAAAAATATCAGTCTCACAACATTACCGCCACCAGCATCGACAACCTCAGCCGCACAGATAGTTCGTCTAGTAGCATCCTTGCAGGCGCTTTCACCGACGCCATTCCCGCCTACAGTGTCCAAATAGGTCAAGAAGAATTCTCCTACAGCGGCCTCTCCGCCGCCCGCCAAGAGATCAACAATCTCCTTACCCTAGCACCCGAAACCACGGCCCTGTTCGATCAAGACTTTACACCTAGCAACACACTCAGCGCAGCAAAAAATCACAGCATTGTTCATTTAGCCACGCACGCCAAATTTTTACCCGGTGAGCCAGAAGCCTCCTTTATCCTGTTTGGCGACGGCAGCACAGTCAATATGCGAGAAATGGGCCAGTGGGAGTTACCTGATGTAGAGCTAGTTGTTTTTAGCGCTTGCCAAACGGCTGTGAGCGCGGAGGCAGATGGTAAAGAACTGTTGGGGCTTGGTTTTCAGGTACAGCAGGCTGGGGCTGGAGCTGCGATCGCATCGCTATGGGCTGTCGACGACACCGCCACCGCTGCCCTTATGACCCAGTTCTACACGGCCCTCAGTCAAGGCAACACCAAAGCCGAAGCACTTCGAATAGCACAGCAACAGCTCATCGCAAGCGAGCGATTTGGGCATCCCTACGACTGGGCCGGATTTATCTTAATAGGAAACGGCTTATGAGCTCAAAGATGTCTCTATACGTTCTGTGCCTAACAGAATCGCCTGCACTAGAATTTTCATCAAAGCGTCTACATCTTCAGGGGCCCGATAACTCTCCAACCCTACATAGACGTGCTGTTTGGCTCTATCTAGCAAAGCAAACTCCCAAAGCCTACCTGTTGTCACCGAGCCCAGTAGTGTAGGCTGCTGTGGCGTTCGCTCCCACTTATCTAACGCTATTAGTTCAGCCACAAGCTGCGTCATACCATAATCTAAATCCTGACGCTTTGCTTCTATCACCAGTAGCTCGCTGCTACCCCGAAACAAGTAGTCCAAATAACCTTGCAGTTGATTGCTCACCGTCAGCGGATATTCAATCCTTAAGTTTGCCTTGGTGTAGTAAACCAACTCTGTAGCAATCTTGGAGATTAAAATCTCACGGCGAGAGGTTTCATTTGAGAGGTCAACATAGGGAAGCACCTCTTCAATTCTCACTCTCAGCTCTTCTACTCGACTCAATTCACCTACATATTGAGCCAAATTGAGCTTCTGCTTAGTCAGGCCGTAGCCGAATGATTCAGCAAGTTCGTCCACTGGAATTTTGAGATCAAAAAACTTACTAAACGTATAAGAACTATCAGGATTTAGAACATTTATGCCCACATCTTCAACTCAGCATTTTGCACAACAGACAGAACATCCTCTATATTGTATCCGCATTGGCCTCACTCACACGCCGCAGCATCACGTGCCAACAACCACTTTTCCTTAGCTACCTTTAAATCTGAATTCTTTAGAAGGTATAGCAGCAGCTCTTTGCCACCATAGCAGCGCGTGGTCATACCGTCGTAGCGCATGCCGAGCCGTTCTATCACTGCAATAGAACGCGTATTTTCTGACTGCGTCACGGCCAGTAGCACTGGCAAACCCATCGATTCAAAGCTGTGCTGCGCCACACAAAACGCGGCCTCCGTCGCATAACCAAAGCCCCAGCTAGAAGGCCGAAAGTGCCAACCAATCTCTACATATTCAGTAGGTAATCCGCCTTCTATCGGCTCGGGCGTGTGCTGCTCGCGCACCTCTTGCATATCGGGCAGAGCGCAAAGCACGACATTACCAATCACTCGTCCAATGTCTTTTTGAACCACTGCCCAGCTTTGCGTTCCATCTTTTGAACGTTTAGCTTGCTCAGCGTAGCGCTGTAGTCGCCCCTGAACCTGTCGCATGGAGTTATCTTTTACACCGCCTTCAAACCAAGCCATCACCCGAGCGTCACCAAAAATATCCATAGCGTGACGAGCATCCTGAGTGGGATGCCAGTCTCTAAGGATTAGCCGCTGAGTTTCGAATCGCATGAATAGGGAACGAAAGAGAAAATCAAATATGCCACTATGGGCGTGGCCTTGTTAAAATCACTGAGGTTCAGGAAAAACTTGCCCTGACCACTTAAAGATACCCCCGGAGATTACATGGCTCTATCAGAAGGCACCAAAGCACCTAGCTTTAGCTCTACAGACGATACTGGCAAAAGCGTTTCCCTATCAGATTTCTCGGGTAAGCCCGTCGTCATTTACTTCTACCCTAAAGATGATACCCCCGGCTGTACCAAGCAAGCCTGTAGCTTCCGCGATTCTTACAGCGAATACCAGGACAAAGACATTGTTGTTCTTGGCGTCAGTATGGACGACGAGACTTCTCACAAAGCATTCAAAGAGAAGTTCAGCCTACCGTTTCCGTTGGTTGTAGATACTGATGGCGCGATCGCTAAAGCATTCGACGTAGAAGGCGGCGGCTACGCTAAGCGCGTCACCTTCGTTATCGATAAAGAGGGTACTATCACCAAGGTGTACGACAGCATCAATACTGAAACCCATGCAACAGATGTACTAGCTGGCTTGGGCATGTAGTGGAGAATTAAACCCATCCCAGCCTGCGGACTGCCACCAATATCTTCCACCTATCTCCCCTATGTCCAAAAAAGTTCTCGTTATTGGTGGCAGTGGCCGTATCGGCGGTAGCGCCGCCAATGACATCCTCACGCATACCTCTGCCCAAGTCACTATCACTGGTCGCAGTTCACAGCCGCCTGTAAACATAAAACAAAGTTCAAACCGTACATTCCAGTCAATAGATTTAGCCAATGAGTCAGCTATAGAAGGTGCGATCGCAGCCCACGACCTCATCATCCACTGCGCTGGCCCCTTTCGCAGCCGCAATCACCACGTACTCACCAGCTGCATCGCCCAAGGCAAGCCCTACATCGACGTCGCCGACAGCCCAGACTACGTCAATCAAGCGCTCAAGTACCGCGAAGAGGCAAAGGCCGCAGGCGTCACAGCAATTATTAGCACCGGTATTTTTCCAGGCATCTCAGGCAGCATGGTTCGCCAAGGCGTAGAAGCCTTGGACAAAGCAGAAGGCGTTCACCTCAGCTATCTGGTCGCGGGCTCTGGCGGCGCAGGCGTCACCGTCATGCGCACTACTTTCATTGAATTGCAAACCCCGTTCATGTCAAAAATCAACGGTCGCTGGAAAGCCATCGAGCCCTACAGCCAAAGGGAAGTGCTCGAATTTCCACGCTATGGCAAAGGCGGTGTTTATTGGTTCAACACGGTCGAAGCGCTCACCGTCGCCGATACCTTTCCACAGCTCAAAACCATCGTCACCAAGTTTGGCTCCGTCCCCGACTACTACAACCGTATGACCTGGCTCATGGCCAGACTCCCCAAAGCTATCCTCAACAATAAGTCTCTCATCGAATCGGTCTCGCAAATTAGTTACAAAATGACCCAGGTCACCGACCCCAAAACAGGCGTCGGCATCGCGATGCGAATGAAAATAGACGGCGAGAAAAACGGAAAAGCCGCTTCCTACCTAGCCACTTTCGACCATGAGGATACGGCTTTTTGTGCAGGATGTGGCACAGGTGCGATCGCAGAACTCATTCTCAGCGGTCAACTCTCAAAACCCGGCGTGTGGCCCGTAGAACAGGCTTTAAGCACTGAACTATTCGAGAAAACGCTTGCTCAACGTCAGCTCTGCGTTACGGCATCTTTGCATTAGGTGTAATAAATATGACCATAGTCATGACCATAGTCACAAAGGTTATAATTATCTAACAAACGCGTAAACGGTTGCCGATGAAAAGCATCTCAAAGAGCAAACTCAAGAGCAAACTATTAGAATTGCTGAGATTCGTAGAATCAGAAGGCGAAGAAATCGTTGTGACCGACAGAGGAAAGCCAGTCGTCAAAATCATGCGATACACCAACACTCTATCCACAACAGAACTATTTGGGCAGATGCGTGGAAACGTAAGGTATTTTGAAGACTTGACAGCACCAACGACTGACGAATGGGAAGAAACATGACCGTCGTTCTAGATACTTGTGCTCTAATCTGGTGGAGCTTAGACCCTGAGAGACTTTCAAATCAAGCTTCTTTAGCCTGCGATCGCATGGAAAAAGAGAAGAATGGTCTAGTTAGTTGTCCCTGAAAAACCCAACTCAGCACTACGCGATCGCTTACAGCGGG
>ERZ1740067.2306-NODE-2306-length-11760-cov-6.609056_pt1 | contig 11760 bp, 11 predicted proteins | sample MGYA00581736_ERZ1740067 | MGnify/ENA primary metagenome ERZ1740067 (study PRJEB43018, sample SAMN04849236) | marine metagenome | isolation source: floating plastic debris | place: Pacific Ocean | collected 2008-08-27 | study: EMG produced TPA metagenomics... | reverse complement strand
CCGACCCAATATTAGACCCTCATTGTCATCAGACAGTGGGGGTTTTTGGCTTTAGCATATTTACCTGATTAAGGAAGCGTTAAATCAACGCTAAACTAAAGCGAAATACTTGTTGGTTTTAGTTTAACAACCCACCTTTTGGTAAACTAATCTTGAATTTACCCTAACCCCTTCTACCCCGAAAACCCCTACTTTTGAATATTTGATACCGACTTTTTACATCAACCTATTCAGCACCGCTCCTATGAACAAGCGTGAAGTAGAAATTGTAGTGATATCTGATGTACACTTGGGTACATATGGCTGTCAATCAAAAGAACTGACTCGATATCTTAAAAGTATCAAGCCTAAAAAGTTGATTCTAAATGGCGATATTATAGATATTTGGCAGTTTAATAAACGTTTTTGGCCGAAGGCACACTTTGCTGTCATCAAGCAAGTATTGAATATGCTGCTCGAAGGCACCGAAATATATTACCTCACTGGCAACCATGATGAAATGCTGAGACGATTTTCTAATGTAAGCATTGGGAACTTCCATCTTTTGGACAAAATGTCCCTTACCATAGACGGAAAAAGAGCTTGGATTTTCCACGGAGATGTATTTGATGCTACGATGAAGCATGCCAAATGGCTGGCTCGTTTGGGAGGAATAGGATACGACATACTCATCATGTTAAACAGTTTGGTCAACTTTGTCTTGGTAAAAGCAGGGAAAGAGAAAATGTCTCTGTCTAAAAGAATCAAGAATAGTGTGAAGAGTGCAATAAAATACATACAAGATTTTGAACAAGTGGCTTCTGACTTGGCCATAGAAAACAAGTTCGATTATTTAATTTGTGGTCATATTCATCAACCCCAGATTAAAATAATGCAGGACAGCCAAAAACGGGGTGAAGTATTGTATTTGAATAGTGGAGACTGGATTGAAAATTTAACCTCTCTGGAATACAATGATGGAGCTTGGAAACTGTACCAATACGATGCAGAGCAATTAGAAAATGATACAGACAAAAATGATAAACAGCCAAAAGAAAGTTTTGAAGTAAAGAAAGTAATTCACGAAACTGTTTTTGTCTAATGCCCAATGTGCTAGTGTATGACTCCTCTTTTTTCCAGAACGTCCACTTTTGCTGATGAGGTTTTGTATCGGATGAAGTATGGCGAAGCTTTAGTATTTTTGGTAAAGAACCAATGACCAGAATATAGTTGAAGCCCTCGTTTTCGTTTGTGTCTCCACAAACGAAAAATGTTTAGTAGTATGAATTGAAGCCTAAAACAGGCTACGAAATGATGCTTCTCGAGTTTGCAATCTTTTGTATAATGAGGAGGTACCTGCAAAATATATCTTTTTTTTATTGATATTAGAGCAGAAAGTGCAGTTGTAAACGGAGAAAGCATCTATGAAAATTTTATATGCAGTACAAGGTACAGGCAATGGGCATGTGAGTCGGGCAGTAGAGATCATCCCACTTTTGAAAGCATTTGGAGAAGTAGATATATTTTTGAGTGGTAATAAATCACAAGTAAAAATACCTCATGAAATAAAATACAAAAGCAAAGGCATTACATTTTCCTATACCAAAAAAGGAGGGCTAAATTATTGGAAAACAGCGCGTGAACTACAACTAAGAAGAGCTTATCGTGAAATTCGTGAGTTTCCAGTAGAAAAGTATGATGTAGTGTTAAATGATTTTGAGCCCATTACTGCCTGGGCTTGCCATAGAAAACAGATCCCAGCCATTGGATTTGGACACCAAGCTTCGTTTCACTCTAAGATGACCCCCCGGCCCAAGCATCGGGATTGGATAGGTGAAGCCGTTTTGAAGCATTATGCCCCCAGTACGCATTATGTAGGGCTCCACTTTGATAAGTATGATCAAAATATATTTTACCCCATCCTTCGCAAAGAATTATATACATTGCCCTTAGAGCAGCAAAATCATTATACAATTTACTTATCACATTATCATCACCTGCAAGTTGTTCCTCATTTATTAAAAGTACCCGAAGTACAGTTTGAGTTATTTTCTAAGCATTGCAAAACCCAAGAAATACATAAGAATGTTACGTTGAAACCGATAGATGGCAAAGCATTTATGAAAAGTTTAGCCACCGGTTCTGGTATGATCACCGGAGCAGGTTTTGAGGGACCTGCCGAAGCCATTACTTTGGGAAAAAAGTTGTTGGTATTACCTATTCGAGGGCAATATGAACAATGGTGTAATGCCACCGCGATGCAGGAAATGGGAATTGAGGTGGTCAAAAAAATCAAAAGAGATTTCAGTGATACCTTAAGGCATTGGGTCAATGATACTCCTGTTGTTCATAAACATTACCCCCACCAAACGAGCGATATTCTAGAATACATATTTACCAAAAAGGTAAAAGACTTACAGAAGTGAAGGTTTTGAATAGTTAAATGGCTATCAGGGTAGACCCTGAAGCCATTTAACTATTTTATAACCAAGTAGTGGCACTTATACTGCTACATTGTTTTCTCGCAAGGCATCATTGAGCGATGTCTTGAGGTCAGTACTGGCTTTGCGTTTACCAATAATCAAGGCCGTAGGTACTTGGTACTCTCCTGCAGGGAATTTTTTGGTATACGTACCAGGAATTACAACCGAGCGTTCTGGTACATAACCCTTGTATTCTACGGGTTCGTTACCAGTTACATCAATAATTTTAGTACTTCCTGTAATGGTTACATTGGCTCCAAGTACTGCTTCTTTCCCTACTCTTACTCCTTCTACTACAATACAGCGAGAACCAATAAAAGCACCATCTTCGATAATTACTGGGGCGGCTTGTACAGGCTCTAAAACGCCTCCTAAACCAACTCCTCCACTAAGATGTACATTTTTACCTACTTGGGCACAACTACCCACGGTAGCCCAGGTATCTACCATGGTTCCTGAGTCTACATAGGCCCCAATATTTACGTAAGAAGGCATCATTACAACTCCCTTGGCAAGGTAAGCGCCATGGCGGGCCAAAGCATGAGGTACTACCCTTACTCCAAGTTCAGCATAATTGCTTTTCAAAGGAATTTTGTCATGAAACTCAAAGTGTCCCACCTCGATGGTTTCCATCTTACGAGTTGGGAAATACAAAATCACCGCTTTTTTTACCCATTCGTTTACCTTCCAGCCATCAGTAGTAGGCTCGGCTACCCTTAGTTCACCCTTATCTAGCTTTTCGATGACTTGATTGATGGTGTCAACTGTGGCGGTTTGTTGTAAAAGACTGCGATCCTCCCAGGCTTGTTCTATTAAAGTTTGAATGTCGTTCATAATTCTTTGAATTTAAGTGATACATCACTAACAACCATTTTTGAGTGAATTGTTCACTTGTATTTTAAAGCTTTTGGATTCTAAAATTAGTACATTCCAATCAAGTTTCTAGTAGAACTCAAATACATTTTTGTGGCAAATGGATTTAGAAAAAAACTTTCTATTTCAAGTCAAATACTTTACCTTGTAATTGTTCAATCAATCTCTACTTAACTGTTCAAATTATTATGATAGAGCAACTTACTAAAGAAATAGCTGAGGCAGCAGGCATCAGCGAAGAGCAAGCCAAAAAAGCAGCAGAAACTTCGGTTGAGTTTATTAAAAAGCGGGTGGCTGATAAAGTTGACGCTAAAGTAAACGAAGTATTGAGCTTGACATCGGCTACCATCAAAGCAGAAATACATGAAGCCGTGACTGGAGAACCCAAAGAATCATTTATGGAGAAAGCTTCAGAGTTTGCGGGAGATGCACGAGAGAAAATTGGAGAATTCGCGGGAGACGCCAAAGAGAAAATTGGAGAATTTGCCGACTCAGCTAAAAACTTTTTCAGTAGCCGTTTTGGAAAGAAAAAAGAGGACGATGACAAGCAAAAAGACGATAACAAAGAAGAAAAAAAAGATTGAGTACCCAAGCAATAAAAAAAGCGGTGAAAGTAGATTTCACCGCTTTTTTTATGTCAATATTATAAGATAATCAGCATTTATGCTTCTTTGGGAGGTTGACTATTCTTGTAAGCCAAGCCTGCCGCAGTCAATAATAGCAAGACCAGCAAAATAGAAGCAATCAGAGAAATTTGCTCTCCGGTGTAATATGTTTTAGGATGAAATTTGAATTCAATTTTGTGTTTACCTCCTGGTACTGCCAATGCTCTCAGTACATAATTGGCTCGGAAATGAGGTACTTTTTTCCCGTCTATATAAGCTTCCCAACCTAGACCATTGTTGTAATACACTTCAGAAAACAAAGCCAATTGCTGTCCTTTGGCATTACTTTCATAAACCAAATGATCGGGCTCATACTTCGTAAGCTTGATGGTGGCCCCAGGGTCGGGCGATATTTTAATCTTAGCTACCTCAGCTTGATAACGAGGATTGATAAAGGCGATTTTTTTAGGGTCAAATGCTTTCAGAGAAGCAATTTCTTCATCCGAATCTTTTACCACCTTGTAGCTATCTACAAACCAAGCGTTGCCCATGGCCTGTGGGTTTTTAACAACTCCCGATTGGCCTCGGCCAAGTGGTACAATCATATACTTCATGTTGAGCATATTGAATACCGAGTAGTTGCTAGAGTCTTGGCTACTTGTTTTTTGTAAAACAAACTGAGGCAATTTTGATTGAGGAGCAAATGGACTAGGGCGTAAAACTTTAGAAGCACTACTGATATTGGCATTGAAATGCTTGTCTATGACTTCATTGTAACGTCGCAGCTTGGCTCCATGGTATCCTCCCAACGATTTATGGAAAAATGACGTGGTAGCGTCTTGGGAGAAATTTTTGGTGAGATTCAAGACCCTATAATGAGGGTCACTTTCACTGTCCGTAATGATCAACTGGTCAGTTGCTTCGGGTTGAGCCAGACGGTTCATCTCGCTTTTTTTAGCAAAACTCTCATTATTGAAATAACGTTTGTCAACGACCCAAAGATCTACCAAAACAATCAATATGAGTAAAGTAAAAGCATATTCTTGCTTGAGCTTACCAGTAAACCAGACCCACAAGGAAGCCGCAACCAATAAAGCAAAAATAATAGAACGAAAGGCATCGGCTCTTACCATACCCGAACGATCGCTTTTGATGGCACTAATGAGATTTCCTTTGATGTAGTCAGGATAATTGGCTAACATATTCTGAATAGGCTGCATATTGGTATCCGCGATCAATAATGCAAGTAAAATGACTCCAATGGTAATTCCGGTTGTAATCATCAATGGCTTTACCAATGATTTTAGCTTCACCTCAGCTGCAAAAAGTTCCTGGAGACCCAAGGCAATCATCCAAATCATAAATATGTTGATGACATGCAGGGCCATTGTTACGGCTCGGAATTTGTCGTAAAGAGGAAGGTAATCAAATATAAAATCATTGAAGGTAGAAAAGTTTTTACCCCAGGAGAGCATCAGGAAAAAGAGTGTCATACCCAGTAAATACCATTTCATCGGACTTTTGGTCAGGAAAAAACTGAAAATGAACAAGAATATGATGCTGACTCCAAAATAAGATGGCCCCGAAGTGAAGGGTTGCCCGCCCCAATAACCAGCTGCTCGATTATAAATGGCACTCATATCACTGTTCACTTGTTTGTTTTTTTGCAGTTGTGGGTTACTCATTAGAGTTTGAATGGCTGCCTGGGTTTTTGAATCCTTTTGGGGTGGTTGGCCAGAGGCCCCTCCATAATAATTAGGAATTAAAAAATTGAGACTTTCTTGGATGCCATAACTCCACTGAAAAGCATAACTACGATCTACTCCACCGCCTGATTGGGTATTGCTTTTGAGTTCTGATTTACCACGAATCGTTTGTTTGGAGTATTCGTAATTGACCAGTAGACGAGTAGCGTGGCTTCCTACTGCCAAACCACCCGCAATCAATAAGAGTCCAGTAGCCTTGGCAAATTGTGGTAGTTTTTGCTGTTGAATAGCAGATACAAAAGCCATGACACCATACACAAATACTGCGATGAGCGCATAATAGGTAATCTGAACGTGGTTGGCGTACAACTCTAAGGCGGCAAAAAGTGCAGTGAGTGCTGCCCCCGTAATGAGTTTACCACGGTAGGTCATAATGATGGCCCCTATCAAAGGAGGAGCATAAGCTATAGCAAACAATTTGGACAAATGCCCCGCCTCAATACTGATGGGATTATAGGACGCAAAAGCAAAACCAACTGCACCCAACGCACTTATCCAATGGTTTTTGCCTAACATGAGTAAGAATATGTAGAAACAAACCAACTGAAGAAATATGACCTGGGTGGCGTTTGAAACACTTAATCTATAGGTAATAAAGCCACCAATTGTGGTACTCCAGCTATTGGGGTACTTGACAAAGATCATGTAAGAAGGCATGCCTCCAAACATGCTATTGGTCCAAAGAGGACGACGTTTATTTTTTTTCTCAAAATCCGATAATTCTTTGGCTCCTCCCTGAGATTGAACAATATCATTGGAGCGAAGTACTTTTCCGGTAAGTGTAGGGCTGGTGTAAATAATACTTGTTAGCAGAAATAATGCAACGATGAGGGTAGGAATAATGTATTTATAGTATTTCTCCATGTTTTTAGAATTGTCGTCTCTATTTGAATGCAGGCAAAAATAAGGATTTAGGAACAATATGAAAATGCAGGGGTCGTTTTATTACCTTCTAAAAATTGTAATACAATTTATTAATTGATGTCTAATTCAATAACTTTGGGCAGTTTTGATCAATAAAGCATTTGAGTGGATTTTTGATTGTATAAACTCTTTAAATGATATGACAATGAAACGAATTGCTGTATTTACTTCGGGAGGAGATGCCCCTGGAATGAACGCCTGTATAAGAGCAGTCGTAAGGACTGCTATTTACAACAATGTTGAGGTGTACGGGATTATGCGAGGGTACGAAGGGATGATCAAAGGAAGGATTCATCGAATGGAATCCAAATCAGTGAGTAATATTCTTCAGGCGGGTGGTACCATCTTAAAATCAGCCCGTAGTAAAGAGTTTACTACCCATGAAGGGCGAAAAAAAGCGTATCAACAATTGAAACACTTTGATATTGATGGGTTGATTGCTGTAGGAGGGGATGGAACTTTCACCGGAGCCAAAGTATTTTTTGAAGAGTTTGGAATGCCCACGGTAGGATGCCCCGGTACAATTGACAATGACATTTACGGAACTGACTATACCATTGGGTATGACACTGCAGTAAATACCGCGTTGGAAGCCATTGACAAAATCAGGGATACGGCAGATTCGCATAATCGAGTCTTTTTTGTAGAAGTAATGGGGCGTGATTCGGGTTATATTGCCATTCAGTCGGGTATTGGTGGTGGGGCCGAAATTGTGATGGTGCCCGAAACCGAAACCACCATAGAACAAGTCATAGATACCTTACGAAAAGGGAAATTGAATCATAAAGCATCTTCCATTGTCATTGTAGCCGAAGGAGATGAAGAAGGAAATGCTGCGGAGATTGCAGATAAAGTGAAAAAGGCAACCCCTGGACTAGACATTAGAGTGACTACCCTCGGGCATATTCAGCGGGGAGGTACTCCTACCGCAAAAGACCGTATTTTGGCGAGTCGGATGGGCATTGGCGCGGTAGAGGGCTTATTAGCAGGTAAAAGTAATGTGATGGCAGGCATCGAAAACAATCAATTGGTATATACTTCTTTTGATGATGCCATTCATAAAGAGAAACCTATTCAGGCAGATTTGATTAAAATGGTGGAGATTCTGAGTATTTAGCGTTTCGAGAGACAAACAAAATGAACGAGGGTGAGTTTTATCAATATGATGATCAGTGCATCATTCGTGGTCTAAAGTACAATAGATAAATTAACGTCTGAATAAAATGATAGGAGCATTAGGAATACTGGTGGCTATATTAGGATTTGTTTTTCTTTGGGTAATGTTGAGTTACCATACAATGAATAAGATTAGACTAGAGGCTGAAGAGTTGAAAACAGTCATCACTGAAACCCATGAAAATGATCTTCAAAACTTGAAGGTATATCAACAACGTTATCGGATCAAAAAGCAGCGTTACAACCAAATGGTAACCGAAATGCCTTCTAAGTTGGTAGCAAGCGCCCTCAACTTGAAACCGCTTCAATAGATTTCCCATAAATTTTGGTAATGTTTTAGAAAAAAAGAGGCGTTCAATCGCTTTCCTGGAAATATTTTGATAATTTAAGTAGTATTACTATTACAAATGCGTATTACTACTCTCTAGTAATCATAGAGAAGCTTACAAAATACTGAAATTAAAATATAAGCAGTTCATGTCAGAAGATAAAAAAGGAATGTCACGCCTTGAATGGTATTTCAACAAATTGATTTGGAATACACATATGCTACACGAGCTTTGGTTGGGGTTGTTAGTTGTGATTGCGTATGCCCTGGCGTTGGTGATTACGCGCGAATACGTGAAGACAGACCTATGGCCCGCACCTTCAAATATGGTACACTCTATTTTGGGGTTGGCTTTGGGATTGTTGCTGGTTTTTCGTACCAATACAGCCTACGACCGTTGGTGGGAGGGGCGCAAGTTGTTAGGAGCCTTGGTGAACAATGCCAGGAACTTGGCTATCAAAACCAAAACCTATTTTACCTCAGAGGAGGATCAAGCGTTTATGGCAAGAATGATTGCCGCTTATTGTTTTGCTTTGAAAAGCCACTTGAGAGATCGTGATGCTGCCCAACGTATTTATGAGTTGCAGCTCATTACCGAACAAGAATACAACCATCTCAAAGAATTTCAGCACAAACCCAATGAAATAGCCCATCTGATGTACGAGTTGGCCAATCAACGATACCAGGAAGGTAAGATGAAGGAAATGCAGTTTTTGAGTTTCGAGAAACACTTGGCTACTTTGACTGATATTATTGGAGGCTGTGAGCGAATTAAAAAAACACCGATGCCCAAGGCGTATGGAATTCACCTGCGTCAATTTTTGAACCTCTATATTTTTACTTTGCCTTTTAACTTGGTGCATGATTTGAAATACTGGACAGTACCTTTACTGGCAGTTACTTTCTATGCCCTGGCTGGACTGAAAGAGATTGGCGAAGAAATAGAAGAACCTTTTGGTACCGATAATAATGACCTGCCCGTGAATCAGATTGCACATACCATTTATAACAATGTGTATGAGATGATAGGCATCTCCCAGCCAAGGGTGTTTTCACATATTACCGAAACAAATGAGGTAGAATCGTTAGCGAGTTAGCCTCAGACACCCCAAACAACACTGGAAAAGTGAAAGGAAACTAGATTTAGAAGTCGCAGTGGCTTTTAAGTAACATGTTCAAAATAAGTGTCCGGTTTTCGGAAAAAGTTTGTTTGCCAGGCGACTTAAAAAATCGGCTAATAGCATAGCTATTCGGTTATTTTTTAAGGAAGGATGGTGAGCAAAATTGAAGTGAAAACTGACAATTATTGCGCAACTGTTACTAAATAAAAGGGCAAAGGTGATATGATCTTTGCCCTTTTTATTTTAATTTGAAATGATTCAGTAACCCACCAATACTAAATTATGAAACCCGAAACTTTATTTAATATCGTGAACATGACTGCCCCATTGGGCTGGTTGTTACTTATTTTTGCTCCTCGTTGGCGCTGGACCCAACGTATTGTACTTTCTTTGGGAATTATACTGATCTTGTCAGTCATATATGTCACGATGTTTTTTATGAACATTGCCGCCTTCAAACCCGATAGTTTTAATTCTTTGGCAGGGGTAATGGCATTGTTCAAAGCCCCCGAAGCAGTAGTCATTGGCTGGGTACATTATCTGGCTTTTGATTTGTTTGTGGGTTGCTGGGAAGTAGGCAATGCCCAAAAAGCGGGGGTTCCTCATGGGTGGGTCATTCCTTGCCTGATTTTTACATTTATGTTGGGTCCTACTGGGTTGTTGATGTATTTTATCATTCGGCATTTTATGAGAAAAAATCAACTAGAAAGTAATTTCTAGAAAAATTAAACTTCCAACCCAATGAATGAGTTACGATAACATGAGCGACCAAGAAGTACAAAACCTCATCAAATTACTCCAGAGTAACGAACCTCAATTTTGGGAAATTGCTTTTCAGATTATGAAAGGAAACGGGGTGCCCAACCACCCCGACGTATACCGATATGCTACCAACAATAACCACAAAATTTTACTTAGTTATCAACATAATTTGCTCCATAAACTGAGTAAAAGCCGTCTGGTTTCCCCCCGAAAAAACGCCAAGAAGCGCTAGTTGAAAATATAATATCATTTACGGCTATAATTTGTAATGTATTGATTTACAGGAACTAGTGTTTGTAAAAAGTGCTCGCCTATAAACCAGTACGTCGTTCCTATCGGCAGATTGCTTGATGAAATACATGGTGATTTACTTTCGTGGTATCAACTATTGCTAGTTGATGTATTATGTCATTTAAAACCATATTATCATGCAACAGAATAATCAACAAATGCCCTTGGTAGAACGCCGTCATGACATAGATTGGCTTCGGATTTTACTCATATTTAGTGTACTACTTTTTCATGTAGGAATGGTATATCGGGGAAGCAACGAAGGGTGGCACATCAAGAGCAAACAAACCAGTGAATGGCTACACCACGTAATGGTACAATTACACATTTGGCGAATGCCGTTGTTGTTTTTTATATCTGGAGTAGGTACTTACTTTGCGCTAGGCATTCGCAACCACCGCAAATATTTAAAAGAACGGGCTAAACGGTTGTTTTTGCCACTTTTGATAGGAATGTTTGGCATCGTGGTACCCATTCAGGTCTACATAGAATTTTTTACGATAGGGAGGTTCAAAGGAAGTTTTTTTGAGTTTTATCCCACCATTTATCAGTTTGTGCCCTATCCTCAAGGAAACCTCAGTTGGCATCATCTGTGGTTTATTTTGTATCTTTTTATTTATTCCCTGATTGCGTTACCGCTTTTTTTACACTTTCGTACCCCACGAGGTAAAAAACTGATTAACAAATGGGCTGGTTTTGCTGAGCGTAAAGGCGCATTGTTGTTGGGTGGTATCCCGATTTTACTTAGTCAAATATTATTGAGGCCTATTTTCCCCAATGAAACCCACGCATTGGTCAACGATTGGGCCTATTTTACTTTTGGCTGGTTATTTTTCATTGCAGGGTATGTGATGGCTTCCAACCAGCGATTTTGGGAAATCATCAAAAACCAACGACGCTTGTTTCTGATTGCCTGGGCATTGGCCACAGCATTTCTGTATTACAATTACCTGGCTACTGCTCAAACCTGGATCTTCCCTAAGCTGCCATTGGGCATTCGCTATTGGTGGATCAGTACTACTATGGTGGCTTGGTTTAGCATGCTGGTAGCGGTGGGGTATGGGTACCAATACTTGAATAAAAAACATCGTTGGTTGAAACACCTCAATGAGGGCATTTATCCCTTTTATATTTTGCATCAACCAGTAATTATTGTGATTGGCTTCTTTTTGGTAAACTGGGGATTAGGTGTGTTTTGGGGATTCATTGTGCTTACGTTATTGTCTACCTTCACCTGTGTCACGGTTTACTGGTGGCTCATCCGGCCTTTCAACATTGTACGTATCATTTTTGGTTTGAAACCCAGTACTTCCACCAAACAAAAAGTACCCAATAATGAAACTGCTCGGCTAGAGCCTGCTCCTACCTCGGTGAAACAATAGTGTTGTAGCACTGTTTTTAGTAACACGTTCGCAATAACTGTCGGTTTTCTCTACTACCTGAACTGCTGGA
>ERZ1740067.2305-NODE-2305-length-11762-cov-7.875886_pt1 | contig 11762 bp, 4 predicted proteins | sample MGYA00581736_ERZ1740067 | MGnify/ENA primary metagenome ERZ1740067 (study PRJEB43018, sample SAMN04849236) | marine metagenome | isolation source: floating plastic debris | place: Pacific Ocean | collected 2008-08-27 | study: EMG produced TPA metagenomics... | reverse complement strand
ATGAACGTACAGGCGAACAGTCATATCACGTCAGAGACTGTACTATTACACGTAAGGGGCAAAACCTCTATGTGTTGAAAGATGCAGTAGGTGAGCTGATGCAGTTCAAAACCTCAAAAATCATGGGACTTGGCCGTCGAATGACAGTGTTATCCGTCAGCGATCGGCTTACCTCTCATCAGCGACGAAATCTGCTGGATAATCAGCCAGATGCTTCTGCGATGCCGCAAGGTAGCTTGGATGTGGAAGCCGCATACGCGACTAAAACACAGAAAGTAGAGAAAACGGTTCGGCAGTTTCTGACCGACTTTGCTCGTGCCCACACCTGGAATCGGGAAAATGGACAGTTCAAGCTGGAGATGGGAGATGGAGGTGCGCTGCGCATTACCGACAAGCAAGATGGACGCGGTGTTGTGTTTGAACGCAAGAACGGTGAAGTGTCGTCTAAGCTAGGAGGGCAAGACTTTACATATTTTGAGCGATTATCAGCCAAGATGCAGAACATGGCAGCCAAACAAGATCAGTCCGCCAAGCCTCAGGCTGAATCTGCTAATAAAGATAAGCCGACTAATAACGGCTTTAAGAAGAAACATGCGATAGAAATAGACTAAGGAGAGAATGATGCGCTTCTTTATCGTATTACCGGGTTCTTTGATTGCGCTGATTGCGATCGCAATTATCGGCAGCAGTCGGGGCACACCTGAGCCTCAAGCACTCTACCCAGCACCAGAAGGCGTAGAAGAGTTTTTGCGGCGGGGTGAACTCTACGAGAAAGCGGGTAGCTACGAGAAGGCTCTCAGCGATTATGAACAGGCCGAGCGTCTAGATCCTGATAATAGTGACGTTTATCTAGGTAAAGGATCAGCACTATCAGGATTGGAACAGCCCGCTGCTGCGATTGAGAACTATCTGATTGTGAAAGAAATCGATATTCAAAAAGGTAGAAGCACTCGCCTGATTGATGAGCTAATCGCTAGAGAACAAGAAGACCTCTAACACTTTTTTACAGAACCTATCTCTCCTAACGCTCACCTTTTCGAGGCGTTCAGGATGAATCAAACCTTAACTTCAGCATTGGCTGAACACTTTCTATCAGGGGGCAGCTTTTCTCGCATTACAGAAGCTCGACGGTTTTCAGCCCAGCGGCTAGGGCAACCTGTTTCTCCGGGTTCGGAGCTGGCGAAGCAGGTAGATGAAGCCATTGAAGCGGCTGTTGTTCGCGTTGGCATCGCCACCATCCAATCCAGCCAAACTACCCATGAAGCCTATGACCAACTTGTAGATTTACTCCAGCGCCAGCCTCGCTTAGGTGTGCGGTCGTCTACCTCAGTTCAGCAGCAGGCATACAGCACACCTGTTCCGATTGCGTATTTGGCTTCTGTGCTAGCTGCTATTACGCCAGAAAAGACAGTCTATGAGCCGACTGTGGGCAATGGGGCATTGTTGATAGGCGCTAATCCTGAGAATGCGATCGCCAACGAACTCAACCCAGCTCGTGCCGCCGCACTCAAAAATAGAGGCTACCGACAGCTCACCCAAAAAGACGCCCTCACCTATCAGCCCGATATCCAAACCGATGTCGTTATCTGCAATCCACCCTTCGGCACACTCAAAAATGAGCAAGGTCGCATCCGTCGCTTTCGCATATACGACACCCGGACGAGCCAAATTGATCAGGTCATTGCCTTCAAAGCTCTAGCGGTAATGAAAGACCAAGGTCAGGCTGTTCTTATCCTTAGCGGCAAGTTAGGGAAGGACGACAATGCAAGATCAGAACGCTACAACAGCCGTGAAACCCGAGCTTTCTATCATCTACTCTACCGTCACTACAACGTCACTCGACACCTTTCGATTGCAGGTGAGCTGTACCAAAAACAAGGCGCAGGTTTCCCGATTGATCTCATTGTTATCAACGGCAAAGGCCAATCACAAAGGCTACTTCCCGCCGCTCAAGTTCCAACGTTCTACGATTCCTATCATTCACTCAAGGAAATCCTTCCCAATGAACTTATCCACAGGCTTAACGCTGATCGCTCCCTTATTCAATCAGCAATATCCCGACTTCCCGAATCTATGGAAGCCCAAGCAGATGAGCAGCTTCTTTATCGTCCGAGCACCGCAAATACTCTCCGCGATAGACGAGAAGACTTATCTAGAACTTATGCAAACCCGAGTCAATGGCCTGATTCAGAGCTGGGTGGAGGAGACTTCAGTGCCCGAGACTCAGAGGCTACTGGCCAACAGGCTCGATCAGCTGGACAACACCCAATCGACACCGCTGGTAATGGTCACCGAGGACCACAGCACCTGGCGGCAGGTATGGAGCAATCTCCTCATCCACGACAACTGGAGATTTCAGGAGCGGATGGGACACTACGAGGTCACCTTCCCACTGACGCTGATCGAGCCGAACAGCTCAGACTATTTCGACTGGATGGACCTTCACAACGACACGACGCTAGAAGAATGGCTAATGACACTCACAGCCTAAATACGGAAGAAACAGCAGACAATTCACTTCAGCCTCGCCAAGTTCCCTACATTCCAAAAAGCCAAGGCCAATCATCTCAAACGCTCATTCCCTACAACATGGCCAACGCTGCGCAGATGGCCTTAGAGCGATTTGAAAGAGCGCACGGTGATATCGACGAGTACTTGCGCTCGCGACTCGGCTACGCTTCTGTTTCGGAACTGCACCGCTACTTTAGTGCTGAGCAGATAGACGCTTCTGCCCTGGCTATCAGCAATATTGAACGAGGCTCTGGCTTTATCACTGGAGACCAAACCGGCATCGGTAAAGGCCGTATCTGTGCCAGCATTATTCGCTACGCGCAGCAAACCGGCAAAATTGCTATTTTCGTCACCAAGGACAAGCCGCTCTACGCGGATATGATGCGCGATATCCATGACATCGGCTTGCGCAACTTCTCTCCATTCGTCACCGATAGCAAGGCGGAAATTCCGTTGGCGAACGGTGGCTTACTGACAACCGCTGGGTCAGCCAAGCAGAAGAAAGCGATGATGGAGATGATGCGCACGAAGCAGCTGAATGGACACAGCGCAGTCTTTACCACCTACAGCCAACTGCAAACGGTGAGGAAGAAGGAGCCGCTGCGACGGGAATTTTTGAGAGCGATCACACCCAACGCTTTCCTTATTCTCGACGAAGCTCACCAAGCAGGCGGCAGTAAAAATGGTTGGAAAGAGAACGGCCCGCCAGACCGTGCAGATTTCGTCCGTGAGCTAGTCGATCTTTCCCAAGGCGTATTCTACTCTTCAGCAACTTACGCCAAACGTCCAGATGTAATGGACTTGTACGCCAGACGCACAGACCTACGACACGGCGTACAGAGTATGGCTTCGCTGGAAAACATTCTCTTGCGAGGTGGCGTTCCCTTGCAGCAAATTGTTGCCAGCAAGCTTGTCGCTGCGAGTCATATGCTGCGGCGAGAGCGTTCGTATGAGGGCATTAGCTTTCAGGCGCAGACTGTTTCTGTAGACCGGGAAGTTGCTGACCAGTTCTCAGCCGCTATGCGAGCGATTAGAGACTTTGACCGGGCGAAGCAAGAAGCCGTTAAGAAGATAAAAGAGGAGCTGAAGGCGGAAGCGAAGGCGTTTGGCACAGATACGTCTACGGGCGAAGTTGGTGCAAAGAGCACAAATTTTACTTCGCTGATGCACAATTGCATTGAGCAAGGACTGTTGGCACAAAAAGCGGATGCTACCGTTCAAGAGGCAATCTCTTCTTTGGAAAAAGGAGAAAAACCAGTTATTGCCGTCGCGAATACGATGGGCAGCTTTATCAAAGCCTATGCCGATGCTCACGATCTGAATCATGGCGATGATATTAGTTTGTCGTTTGGTGACTTGCTGGAACGGTATTTGGAGCGATCGCGCGACGTACTCATCCGCGACTACCGTGCTCGAACCAATCGGCATCGCCTTACAAATGATGAGCTAGGGCACAGCGCTGTAGGAGCCTATGAAGATGCGCTCGAATGCATCCAAGCAGGTGACTTCTACAGCATTCCGATTAGCCCCATCGACTACATCGAGCAGCAGCTGGAGCGAGCAGGCTATACAGTTGCTGAAGTCACCGGACGTAAAGTAGGGCTGACGTACGGTGTAGATGGCTCAGCTACCTACAAGATTCGTCCGGTTCAAGAGACAACCGCGAAGGGAAAGATTGATGCCGTTGCTCAGTTTAACGCGGGTCAAGCTGATGTCATTCTACTGAACTGTTCCGGCTCGACTGGTATCTCCCTTCACGCCTCAGAAAAGTTCACAGACCAGCGACCTCGGCACATGATTATGGCCCAGGCGGAGCGCGATATTAATGTGTTTATGCAGATGTTGGGCCGTGTTCATCGCACAGGTCAAGTGGTGCTTCCGCGCTACACGCTACTCATTGGCGATATTCCAGCGGAAAAGCGCCCCGGTGCTTTGCTTTGCCGAAAGATGGCCAGTCTGAATGCTAATACCACGGCTGCGAGAGACTCTGATATTTCTCTGCAGAACGTGGTGGACTTTATGAACCTCTACGGTGAGCAGGTGGTCACCGATTTACTCAAAGATGACCCGGACCTGAATGCTCAGCTTGATTTTCCGTTGGCACAAGTGAGCGAGACGGATGCTGATATCGCACTGGTGAGAAAGGTGACGGGACGCATTCCGCTACTGCCGATTGAAGAACAGGAAAATGTGTATAGCCTGATTGAGTCGGACTATCAGGAACTGATGCAGCGGGCTCAGGCAATGGGCAACAACGACTTGGAAGCGGGACAGCTAGACCTAGATGCAAGGACAGTTGCTCGGGTAGAAGTAATCAGTGCTGCCGAAAGTATGAATACACAGTTAACGGATGTGCTGCCCAATCGCGCTAGCGAATTTACTGGGGCGGTGTACCTGGAAGTCGTCGATGCCAAGGTGCTGGCAAAACCGATGACTCAGCTACAGGTGATAGATGCGGTGCGGCAAAAGCTAAAGCTATCGCCCGTACTGGAATCGGCTGAACACAACCGAACGCGGACAATTAATATTGCGCAGCAGCAGCGAGCGGCTACCGTTGATGAATTGAAGACTAAAACGGTGAAATATCGGGCAGTGACTATTGCGACGAAGAAGGATACAAAAGCGAGAAATAAGTTTGCTGAACGACTAGACAAGCAGCTTCGGCACGTCACAGAGACGCTTGAAAAGTTTGTGCCAGGAAGCACAGTGCAGATTCGGACGCCCCATGAACAATTGAGCGACTATCTTTATGGTGTTGTTGAAAGTGTTGAAAAGAAACGGAAGTCGGCAAATCCAGTGGCACTACATAGTTGGAAGATGAGCATTTTAGTGGCGAGCCCAGCGAGAGAATTAGTGATTCCACTTTCCAATGTCAACACTGAGCGAGCAAGCGCACTGCGGATTCAACCGACGGTCTATACAGCAGAAGGGACTGATATCTACCAGCTTTTTGACGAGGCTCAGGCGGTTCAAAGAGAGAACTGTCAGATTTTTACGGGTAATTTGATTAGGGCGTTCGAGAAGTATCCCAGTGGCAAGTTTGTAAATTATACGGACGACCAGGGCAAGGTGCGTCAGGGATTGATGATGCCAAAGGGCTTTGAGCTGAAGACAGCTTTGGAGAATGAGCCGGTGATTTTGCCTGAGCCTGAGCAGGTGAGGGTATTTATAACGACGCTGACAGATGGGCAGGGGGCCGTGAAGACGCTGGATGAATTGCTGACCATAAAGAAGATGCCTAAAGAGGAAGGGTTTGTTTTGGAGACGCCGAAGGCAAAGGCAGTGGGTGGAAAGTATTTTTTGGATCAGGCTCTGTTGGCTGCGGTGGAAGGGGACTTTTATTCGGTGGGCGATCGCATGACCATCCCCGTCACATCAAACCAACTCAACGCAGCTTTAGATGTTCTGATGAAACAACGGCAATACACCCTAGCGGTCTTTGAATTCCAAGATGTCGCCCGTGACTATTTGGGCATCACCCTACCGTCGCTGTCGCCTATCAGTGAAGCTGTCGGCAAATCTCCGCCTGAGCCTTTGCTAACACCGCCGAGCGAACCGCGAGCACTATCGCCGCCTAGAAATACTCGCCCGCCTATTCAACTAGCCCGATCACCCGACAAAACAAAAAACACTCTTGAAAGCAAAGTCATTCACTTTTTACAGGAGGCAGGGTTCTGGGAAACGATTCAAAAAGAGCAAGACTTCCATTTCAAAATTCTCAATGAGCCGTACATTCCACTGGTGATAGAGCGGCTAGGCAACAACCTCTGCTTCACTCACTACCTCAGCCAGAACGGTGATACCTATATCGATACGGAAATGGTGTTCGCCTTTCAAGAAAATAACCGACTCAAGTTTAAGGAAGTAGCCGTACCCAATGCATTACAGGGGGGAGAGCTACGAGGCTATGACCCAGCATTTGCGAAGATTTTTGCGACGAATATCGTTGAACAGGGCTTTGTAGAAGCGGCTCAAGTGCAGTTTCAACAGAAAGAGAAGCAGGTTGACCCTGTGGCTGACTCTGTGGGTTTGGTGCAGCCAGTTTCAGAACCTTCGCTGAGTGAGGCGGCTGATGAGGTAAGGAATGCTGACTTGGAAGGTGTGGCTGTTGAGCTGGGGTTGGAGCGCGATCGCTACGACAAACACAAGTGGCGCGATGGCGATCACATTATCAGCATTAGCGATCGCCTTTTTATGGATTGGCTAGCTGATAAGGGCGGCGGCGGGGCAATTGATTTAGTGATGCACGTTCGAGAATGTGAGTTTAAAGAAGCTGTAGAGTGGCTGTCGGGGAGAAAGTTCTCTAGGCTTGCGACAGTTACAACTCAGCGAACGGAGAGCAAAGGGCAGCGATCGCTAATAATGCCAGCGGTAAATGAACGACGCTGGGCAGCGGTTCAAAACTATCTGGTGGAAGAACGCAAGCTACCTTTAGCGCTAGTGGAAAGGCTGCACGAGAAGGGACTAATTTATGCAGACGATTTCCAGAATGCCGTGTTTGTACGGCACGAAATGACAGACGGCCAGTGGCAAAGGGGTATGCTCACTGGGGCAAGCCTACGGGGAACATGGTGCAACAAACATCCTTTTCGAGGCATGGCTCCTGGAACGGTACGCGATCAGGGATGGTTTTGGCTAGGGACGGGGCGAGGGGCGATTTCGCAGATAATGCTGACAGAGTCGCCGATTGATACGATGTCGCTGGCAATGATAGATAAACAGAAGCGTACGAAGACAGAACGGGCCACTATTTACCTTTCGGTGGATGGTGCTGGAGCAATACCAGTAGGGCCGCTGAAAACCGCAATAAAGCAAGGCGGAAAGGTGATCCTAGCCTTTGATGCAGATAGGCCTGGTGAGTTGATAGCATGGCGGGTAGCAAGTCAGCTTTCCGGGGTTAGTAGGCTTTATCCAAACAGAGGAAAGGACTGGAACGAGCAGCTAGTAGGGAACACGCAATTGTGTTCTATTGACTCAAATTTTGCTGAGCTGTGGAAGTGGTACGCAGCCGCCCGTAGCCTAAATCGACCGGAGAAATATCTGAAACGGGTTGCAGAAGTGGCTACTGCTTTTGTGAAAGGAAATCCTTTGTCTGAGAAGGCTGAACGTGCTATGAGGCAAGATTTACGAGCCACGCAACAGAAATCTTGTAGTAGCTGTGAATACGACTAACTTTAAAGTGGGTACGACATTTACCGGCCTATGAATCGAAGGTTAGCGCCTTGAGATGCGCTAGTGAAACGCTGCGGATGAGGTTGTGCTGTTTTAGCAGGATTTCATCCGCTTCTGTTCTTTCTTCAACTAGGTATCTGTCTCGCAGGGCGTCGAGGGCGGCTAGCTGTTGTGCTTCGTTTTGCTGCCAGTCTTCGAGATGGCTGAGCCACCAGTCTTCTGGTACGGCGCAGCGATAAACAGCGGTTTCACACAGCAGAATGTAGGCGTAGCGGACGTCCTGGTGCAGTCTTTCTAGGGTGTGCTCTAGTCGGATTTGTACGTTGCGACGCAGGGCGCGAGTAAAGCGGTCAAGCCGCCATTCATCCTCTGCACCTGTGATGTTGCCTTCGGCAGCTTCTGCGAGGGCTTTTTCGACGGCTTCGATTTCTGTGCCGTAGCGTTTCCAGTAGGCTGCAACGTTGCCAAAGAAAGGCCGATCGCCAATCTCTCCCAAAATAGTACGTAGGGCAAGTGGGTGACCTTCATAGGCTTTGCCAATGCGTGTCAACAGCAGCTCTTGCGTGAAGCCTGTTTTCTCATAGAGAGTTTGTTGCTCTGCTTCTGAGAGGCCGCTGAGCGGATGAGCGTACCAACTGTTTTGGTAGCGAGAGCCTACTGACTGAATCTGAGCGGGTAGCTCTTGGGAAGTGAGGATAAAGCGACTGCGAAAGTTGTCGCTGGCCAGTACAGCTTGAAAGAAGCTGACATACTCACTGTCTTTGAATTCACTCCAGCCTTCTTGCTCGTTACCTTTGAGAATATTTTCGAGAGAGTCAATGAGAACAAGAACAGGTGCTGCTTGTAGATGAGCGACTAGCCGACGCGCTAATAGTTGAGGTTGAGATCGCTCTTCTGGTAATACGACCTGTCCACTGCCTTCGAGCAGGCGAGCGGCGAAGCTAGCGAAGTCGGCGGGCTGTTCCTGGTTATCAAAGTTTTCTCTAAGCAGTGTTAGCGACGGGGGCGTAAGAGTAGGGGTGTCTGGTTGCAGTTCGCTCGATAGACGCTCTGCTAGTGCCGTTTTGCCAACGCCGGAGATGCCTGCAATTAGGAGGAGTCGGCAAGTGGTTTGAAGTTTTTCGGTGAGGTTTTGGATGAGGGAGTGGCGACCTACCCAGAAGGGATCGTAGGCGAAGAATTGAGTTGATTGGGTGGATGAAGGCGCTGAGGGTTTTAGGGTTGGGTCGCTAGCACTCGGAGAACTGGTGTCTGAAGGCGGGAGGATGATTTCGTTGGGGTTGAGGGCGAGAGCTTCGCAAATGTTCTCGAAGTTGGAAATGGAGATGCGAATGCCGCGAAAGAAGCGGCTGACGGTGGAGAGGGCGATTTCTAACTGAATGGCGAGCTGCCCCTGAGTGAGATAGCCGTTGCGCTCCAGGGCTTGCGTGGCTGTGGCTTGGTAGGCGGGATGGACGCAGGCGGAACGAGGCATGGGGAAAACGCACTTTGCTACAAATGGACAGTGTAGAACTGGATTTTTGAAGACAAGTAATGAATAAGGACGAAATTATTTTATCAGGTCAAAACTGACGTATGAACTGACTCATGAACTCACTTCTGAAGTGACGTTGGCTGGCGTACGAGCTGACGTAGGGGGTTGGCATTATGAATTTGTCAACGTTAGGGAGATGAGTGATGCAGCTTTATGCAGAACAGTTGCGAATTGCCTGGGCGCTGGTGCAGCGAGGCTCTCCGGCTGCGGGGGTGGATGGCATTACAACAGAGTTGTTTGCGGGGGTAGCCCATGAACAGATCTCGCAGATGCACCGGCAGATTGGGCGTGGGGTGTATGCGGCGAGCCCGGTGAAGGGCTTTTATGTGTCCAAGAAAAAGAAGAAGAAGAAGAAGGGTGCCCAGGAGGATAGCCAGAAGATTGTTCATCAGGATAACAAGCGGCTGATTGGGTTGTCTACAGTGCAGGATCGCATTGTGCAGCGCTATCTGTTGCAGTCGATTTATCCTCGGCTGGAGGCGGCGTTTAGCGACCGATCTTTTGCCTACCGGCCTGGACTATCCATCTATAGCGCGGTGAAGGAGGTGATGAAGCGCTATGAGCCGCAACCTGCCTGGGTGATCAAGGCAGATATTAAGCAGTTTTTTGACAATTTGGCTTGGGGGGTGTTGCTGGGGCAGCTGGATCGGCTGAAGATTGCGCCGGGGCAGGTGCAGCTGATTGAGCAGCAGCTGAAGGCAGGGATGGTGCTGCAAGGGCAGTTTTACCGGCCCAATAAGGGTGTGGTGCAGGGTGGGATTCTCTCTGGAGCACTGGCAAATTTGTACCTGAGTGAGTTTGACCAGCGGTGCCAGGAAGCGGGTATTCCGCTGGTGCGCTATGGGGATGACTGTGTGGCGGTGTGCCAAAGCTATCTTCAGGCGACTCGGTTTCTGGGGATGATGCACGACTGGCTAGAGGATATCTATCTGGTGTTGAATCCCGAGAAGACGCGGATTGTAGCGCCGGATGAGGGGTTCACTTTTTTGGGACACACTTTCGAGCAACAGGGGGTAATTGCCCCTCAGCGAACGTGGTCGGTGAAAAAGAAAAAGAAGAAGGTGGCGAAGCCGGTGTTTGGGCCGCCGAAGGCTTGCAGTATTATTCCGTTTCCGAAGAGAACAACGAAAAGATCAACAGATGAATATTGGAGAGATGGTATGACGACGCTGTATGTGACGGAACAAGGTGCGTATTTGCGGGTGCGGCATCAGCAGTATCAGGTGTTTCATGAGCGGGAGATGCGGATTAGCGTACCGGCGAACAGTGTGACGTTTGTGGTGCTGTTTGGGGCGTGTAATGTGAGCCATGGCGCGGTGCGGCTGTCGCTTCAGCGGCGGATTCCGATTTTGTATTTGTCGAATAAGGGTCGATATTTTGGGCGGCTGCAAACAACGGGGCAGGCGAAGCTGGCGTATTTGATGGCTCAGGTGGATAAGTCGCGAGATGAGGCCTTTATGTTGCAGCAGGCAAAGAACATTATTGTGGGTAAGCTGCACAACTCTCGTAAAGTGCTGCTGCGGCTAAACCGTCGGCGAAAGACGGAGATTGCTACTAAGGCGCTGAAGGAGATTTCGGTGCTGATGAAGAAGGTGCCGACGGCAGAGAGCATAGAGGTGATGATGGGCTACGAAGGCCAGGGTGCGAAGCTGTATTTTGCAGCCTATGGATCGCTACTGAAAGGGCCGTTTAAGTTTGAAAAGCGTACGCGCCGTCCGCCCACTGACCCCACAAACAGCTTGCTGAGCTTGGGCTATACGCTACTTTCGCAGAATGTGCATGCGATGACAGAAGCAGCTGGATTGCATACGCACTTTGGCAATTTGCATACGCCGCAGCCAAACCGCCCTTCGCTGGTTTGCGATTTGGTAGAGGAGTTTCGTGCGCAAGCGGTTGATTCGCTAGTGGCGTATTTGATCAACTCGAACATCTATGCCCCGGAAGACTTTACGCCGCCAGATGCGAGGGGTGGTGTGTATCTGCATCCGGATGGGTTGCGACGGTTTCTAAAGCACTGGGAGGAGAAGCTGCAATCGGAGACGGTGCATCCGCATACGGGGTACAAGGTGAGTTTGCGACGGTGTTTTGAGTTGCAGGTGTGGGAGTACGTGGCTTGTATTAGTGGGGAGCGGGAGGGGTATAGGCCGATGATTTGGAAGAACTAGAGGAGTGGGGATAGGGAATGGAGAATGGGGGATGGAGGGAAACGTATTTTGCTGCCAGTGGAGAGTAGAGGGATTGTTCTATCCCCCACTTTCCTAATTTCACAACTCAGAGATTCTAAAAGGAGACCGATGTTTTATCTAGTTTGCTATGACGTTGTGCTTGATAAGCGGCGTAACAAGGTGGCACATATCCTAGAGGGCTATGGCCTGCGGGTGCAGAAGTCTGTTTTTGAGTGTGTGCTGACGCCGGATCAGCGGGAGATGTTGAATAAGAAGTTGGCGAAGTTTATTGATGAAGACGAGGACCAGGTGCGGTTTTATCCGATGTCGCCTCGCTATCGAAAGATGGTGGCGGTGATGGGGATGCAGCCGGAGAGAGA
>ERZ1740067.2304-NODE-2304-length-11766-cov-12.856460_pt1 | contig 11766 bp, 8 predicted proteins | sample MGYA00581736_ERZ1740067 | MGnify/ENA primary metagenome ERZ1740067 (study PRJEB43018, sample SAMN04849236) | marine metagenome | isolation source: floating plastic debris | place: Pacific Ocean | collected 2008-08-27 | study: EMG produced TPA metagenomics... | reverse complement strand
TTTCTTCACCGGTATGTCCCCACCGCACAATAATTTCTAACTTTAGCTACCGAGCCTCTGACATTGCCAGTGCCTTTTGCTTTGCCAGCCGAAGGGTTTGCGCAGAAAAAGGAAGTGCCGGTCTAAAAGGCTGAATGCCTCTACCGGGCGAATAGCTCACGCCGTTGACTTGACGTTGCGCTTGCAAGGTTTCTGCCGTTTCGATGAGAACCCTGCGAGAAGATTGTCCGTTGCCATCTTTTGGAACGAAAGCGGCCTGTTGTGTTTGCCCATTCGCTGCCGACGGCTGAATGACAGGAGACTCAGTCGCCTTGCCAATTTGTTGACGAATAGGCGGTTGTTCAGAAAGATTGAACGAAATTGCTGATAGAGACTGATGCGTGCGCAGGCTAGCTCTTTGCTTAGCTGGTTTGTTTTGTAGTGCGGGCTGCACAGCTGCGGGTTTCACTGCGGTAGCTAGTTTTGCGCCGCCGTAGGCCTGGCATACTGCTGCTTCAAAGTCGTGTGTAGTATGGCGAATGGGCTGGCCGCGCTTTTGCCATAGCTCCAAAATTTGCCGTACAGAAAAGGCTTTGTACCGGCCTTGGTAAAGTGCTTCTATCACCGCGTCGCGTACCCATGCCGGGCGGTAAGATTCTATCCATAGCGACACCCACTGCGGTGCATCGTGATTACCCAGTTCAAAATGGTAGCCTTCGAGGAGTGCTGCCGCCTGCTGAGCTTCTTGTGATGTAGAGAAAGTGGCTAAAGTCATAAATTGCTACCCACTTAAAGGGCTATCCGCTCGAATGGCTATCCGCTTAGATATAGGTTTGTCTGCTGCTATATAGCCACTTTTGACGCAGCTATATTTCGGTTAGGTGTAAGGTCTACGGTTGTAGATTCAAGTAGGCTTATCACCTATCCTTATCATTATTAATCCGTAATGACACTGAAATGACAATGGGCTCTGTAGTTTAAGCCTCAAATTACCCAAAGTTTAGGTGACTTAAGCTTAAATTTACCTCTTTATAGGTAGTTGCTATTGCAATAATCGGTCAGCGCGATTCGATGATGCCACCTTGCACTCGGCGTACCCGAGGCGTATCGAAGGGATTGGTATCGCCGATCCATCTAAAGTTGCTGAGGCGAAAGCCGATAGATCCGGTGTTTTGGCTGGCGTCGTAGCGCACAATGAGTCCGTAGGTTCGGCGACTGTACTCCAATGAGTAAATGGCGTTGATAGGCTCGTTATCAAAGCTGATGGCAGTTTGAAAGCCAGCGAGAAAAGGCCCGTATAGCTGCTGAACAATGCCTAAGCTCAGAATATTGCGGTCGACCTCTCGGTCGAATAGGAAGGGTGACGCCGCTTCTCCAATGAACGACTGTGAGTAGGCTATGTTTAGTCGGGTGTAGTCGCCAAAGTTACGCGCAAAATGGCCAAACTGCGCTTCGACCCCAACGTCAGCAATCAGGTTGTTCTGGTTATCGCCTGTGCTGTACGAGGTTAAGACGGTGCGCAAGCCAGTATTGATATCGATATAGGGAACGACGGGGCTGGGGGTAAAGCGAAGCCCTTCTTCTTGAGTGAGTGGCTTGGGCTCGCCGCGCCACAGGTTGAGTTTGTGCCTGAGGGCAACGCTGCCCTGATAGCGTGCCGCTGTGATGCGTCCCGTTTCAGAATCGCGAGCATCTAGCAGCGAATCGCGATCGCTCTCTGCATTAATAAGCTGGGCACTGGCCTGGTAGGTCAGTCGGAGTCCCGTATCGCCCAGCCTATAGTCTGGTGAAAGCAGCACTGCCCCTATGCTGGATTGCACGTCTTGAAAGCCCAGTGAGCCATTGAACAAGCGCTCACGATAGCTAGATTGCAAAGACAGCCTGTGGTTGCCAATTCGCTGCTCGGCGCGGAGAGTTGCACGGAGGTTTTCGGTGATTTCGGGTAGGTCAAAGCTGGTGATGTCAACGCTGCCGCGTAAAGTTGTTCGCGGCGATAGCTGAGCTCTCAAATCAGCGGTAGCGCCAAAGTTTTCCCAGTCGACAGGTGAGCCGTTTTCGCCGCTAAAAGCCCTGGCGGCGAAAAACTGAGGCGTAAAGCTGAGCCGCACCTTTTCGCTGGTGATAAGGGGGACTTTGCGCCCAATGAAAAAGCCGCCGCGCTCGCTCCCATCAATCCCCACAGGGGCAGGCACCGGGTTGAGATCATCCGGATTGAGCCCACCTCGGCTGAGTACAATGCGCGATCGCACCAAAGGTATCGCCAACCCTTGGTCAAATACCAAACGGGGCCGTCTGAGCAGCAGCTCATCTTGGGTCGCCGAAATACTGCGCAGCACCAGGCCATCTGTCCGCAGCTCTAGCTCAGGTGGCGAAAACGGATCGTTCGTAATGCGAACCTTATCGGCCCGCCATCCTTCTACATCAAAGACCAGCTCATCGGTTTCAAACCGCAGCTGATTGAGCAGGTTATCATTCTCGGCTTCATCAGGATTATCGTCATCACGGTCACGGTTTTCATCGTCATCATCGCGCGGCTGGGTACTCAGCCTGGTGCCATATAGCAAGTTGCCATCGTTCTCAATCTGCAAATCAGGATTGCGATTGATTGGGTCATAAGCGCGCCGCGAAGCCGATACCCCAGCTAGCGGCGATGAGAAATCTTCATCAATGGCTGGTAGATACAACGTGCCGATCGCATCGCCCACCACGCCAGACTGCTGAATAAAGTTGTATTCCAAACGGCGACCCTGCACTAGCTGTGCGCCCCGCGTTAGCAGCACATCTCCTTCTGCCAGGGCATAGCGGTTCACCAAGTTCACCCACAGCTCGTCAGTTTCAATGATGGCGTCGTTCAGCCGCAGCACCACATTGCCTCGGGCCGTCACCGTTTGAGAGATTGGGTCAAACTCCTGCATGTCTGCACTGAGCCGCAGCTGAGACGAAAAGTCTTCTGCGGTGCGCAGATCGTCTAAGTCGATGGAGTTGTCTGGGGTGGAGGTATTGCCTTGGTCGGAGGTATTGCTAGTGTCGGCAGCCTCGTCGCTGTTGGGCGTATTATCGGGCGTGCCTTCTATTCCTAGGACTTCCTCTGGTACTTCTGCTTCAGCGTCGTCTGCTGGGAGAGCAGTATCTGGTACCAGTACAGGCAGTTCAGCTTCGGCTTGCTGCGCCATTAAAAATGACACTGATGGATAGAAAGAGACCTCAGGTGGATGGAAAGAGACCTCAGGCGGTGCCACGCGCAAATTAGCTAGCAGGTCTTCTGACACAGCCTCTGAACCTTGCACCTGTTCAGACTTCTGCATAGCAGCAGCAGTCAATACAACAGCGGCGGGCTGCTCAGGTGGCAAACTGATGTGAACCATACGCAGAAAACTTTTGCGATCGCAGGAATGTATCGAGTGCACAAGCGCAAAAAGAAGCGTCTTCGCGCTGGATATACCTTAAGGGATCGCCCACCTAAAAGAACAGCCCGACAAAGCGGGCTGTTCTCACAATATTGATGTGCAATCTTGACGTTCAAACGTAATCAAGCGAGATTACTTAACGCAGAAAGGGTTAGTCGAAAAGGGTTAGTCGAAATCTCTGCCGCTTGGGTTACGAGCAGGGTCGCCGTTCAAGAAACCAAAAATGAAGAGGCCGACGAAAAAAGAAACCGTAAGGTAAACAACGATTTTGAGCGTTACCATCTTAAAAATTCCAAACGCAGTTGTGATATTGAATTCATCATACCAAGGTTTCGATAGTTAATTAAAAATAAAGCTGTGTAAACAAAAGTTTCGTTTATCAGTCAATAAGCTAGAGCAGTAAGCGCTTAACCCAGCGGTAAAAACACCCGCTTGGGGGCAAATATCTTAGGTGCGGCTAACGAAGCCACCGGGATTTCTGGAATGGCTGGGGCAATGGTTGGGAGCCCCACGCGAAACTCACCAATACCCAAAAATGTATCGGTCTCTGCGGCCAGTACTCTCACAGGCGAAACCAGTTGCTCCTGCCGGACGGTAGGCGGAATGTAGGGATCAACGTCTTGCATGGTGAGCTTTTGTCCTAGCTGCCAACGGCGGGCTAGGTCGAGAGGGAGTGCGATCGCATCCATATGCGCCACGGCTGCTCCCGCTGGCTCAGGGACAAATGTCCCCTGCTCCACTGCCGTTGCTAGCTGCTCTAGTGAAAGACTGTTAGCTAGGTCAAATCCGCTGCTGTGCGATCGCACCAGTCCAGCCAGCGTCGCCCCCGTCCCTATCAACTCGCCCAAGTCCCGCGCGAGTGAGCGAATATACGTTCCTGCGCCACACACTACTTCTACAGTGAGCTCTGGCTGCTCCCCAGCTTGCCACCCGGTCACCGTCAGTGAGTGAATCACCACCTGCCGCGTCGGTACCTCTATGGTTTTTCCCTTGCGTGCCAAGTCGTATAGCCGCTTTCCCTCTACCTGAATGGCGCTATACATCGGTGGCACCTGGTTCAGCGTGCCAATAAACTTTGGTAGCACGGCTTCTATTGCCAGCTGAGTGAGATGCGCCGCAGGTTTTTGCTGAACGATGTCCCCTTCCAAATCATCGGTTGAAGTGGTCACCCCAAAGCGAACCGTTGCCCGATAGGCTTTGCCCTCTGGCAGATACTGCAATAGCCGCGTCGCTCTCCCTACTGCCAAGGGCAAAACACCTGTCGCCAAAGGGTCTAGTGTGCCCCCATGCCCTACTTTTTTGGTATTGAGCACTCGCCGCACCCGCGCCACGCAGTCGTGAGATGTCCAGCTCAAGGGCTTATATAAATTGATAAAACCGTGAATCATAAGGTGAATTAAAAAATGGCTGACCTACCTACCGTTCATCGAGTTCTTGGGCTACTATCTCGTCCAAGGCTTGCTCCATTGCCTCTATAGCTGGTAGCGCGTCTTCTGCCGCGAGCTTAAGCTGCATGCTCAGCTGCTCGGCGTCGAGAGTAGACACAATGCTGAGCGGCATTTCGGGCTCGCTTAGCAGCGTGGTAAAGCGGCTAGAAAGAATCGGCGCATAGCGCTGGTCGCCCTTGAGGTAAGCATTAAAGAAAGCCAGACTCATCACCTGCGTGTAGCCTTGAGCGACTTCAGGCACTGGCCCAAAAATTTCTGGTGGTAGCTGAAAGGTTTCTTCTCCGGTGACTCCGATGGTCGAAAAATGAGTGCCGCCATCCATCACCAACAGATATTTTTCGGGTGTTGTGAGCCAGGTAAAGGGGCGCACCTGCTCAGATAGCGCGGGAGCCACCGTATCGCCGCTGCCCGCCATCATCAGTACAGGCACATCTATCTGGGCCAGGCTCTCCTCTGCGAAAATTAGGCTAGTTACCGGATTAATTGCTATCACTGCTCGAATACGCGGATCGTAAAAATCCAAGCTATCGACTGGAAACGGAAGCACCGCCGCTTGGCACTGTAGCAGCACTGAAATATTGACGCTGAACTCGGGCGGGCAGTTGGCGCGCAAAGAAGCTAAATTAACCGGCGCACCTGCGACGGCCAGCGCTGTGTAGCCGCCAAACGATTGCCCTACAATGCCGACGTTGTTGAAGTCTATTTGGGCAAAGATTTTATCGTCAGCGGCCATAGCCGATAGCTCATCGAGCACCTGAGAAATCAGCTCTGGTCGTTTGATAAATTCGTCGTCGGGCACCACTTGTCCCGTTCGGCCAGAAACTAGCGCGTTGAACTGCTCGGCGCTGCTGCCGGGGTGCTCTACGCTGATGACCGCAAACCCGCGAGCCGCTAAGAACTCGGCTAGGTATCGGTAGGTCTTTCGCTCGTTGCCAAAGCCGTGGGAGATCACCACGGTTGGCAGCCCTTCAGGTATGCGGGCGATGGCGTCATTGGGCGCGGCGCGAAAGCTCAGCCCAGGGTTTGTAGGAAACGGGTTTAGAAATAGAAAACCGCTGTCGTTTGTGACGCTGTTGGGAAAGTCGCTGGCGATCGCGTCACTGAAAAAGCCAGTGGGCGATCTAGGCAAGTAGATATCGACCGGTGCGGTGCTAGCTTTCACCCGTAAAGACAATCGACTAATTTGGAACGGGCCCGGTTGAGTCACTAGCTGATTGAGCTGCGCTGCGCTGGTTCCCCCTGGAAAATCATCAATGGCGGTTTGTAGGGATAGCTGCTCTACTAGGCTTAGAGCCGCCTGTGATTGCTTAAAGGACTCGCTCGTTTGGTTTGCAATGTTTAGCCCCTGCCGCAGGTCAACCCTTAGCACGGGCGTGGGAAAGCGCTTGATGACATTGAGGATTGTGAGCCCAGTTTCATCATCGGCAGCGGATAAAATCGCCGCACCTCTTAAGCCCTTGCCGCCGGGTAGCCGAGCGCCCGTGCGAAAAACCTTGCCAATTTCATCGAGCAGGTATTCGCCCTGAGGCGTGTAGGCAAACTGAGAGACGGTGACGACGTCTAGGTCTGCTCGCTGCGAGAGCAAGGTGCGAGCAGATTCGAGGGCATTCGGATCAACCTTTTCAATGTAGGGAACGTAGGCGGCTATCTCCTCGGTAATGCGACCTTCGTTCACAAAGATTTCTAGAGAGTCTACAGAGATAGAGCGCTCTATCGTTGCGCCCAGAGAGAAGGTAATGGTATCGGCTGCATGGGTAGGTCTGATGGTGGATGGGAATAGAGCGATGGCGAAGCCGCTCCCGAGGAGCTTCACAACCTGCACGAGCCCAATCCCTAATCCCCATCGCCAGCTGCCTAAGCGGGAGACTCGCCTGTGGGGAGCGCTGTCAGCAGCAGATGAGTCTACGGCGTTGTATTGCCAGTGTTTCATAGGCTCTTAACGGAAAATCTCAGGAGCAGAAAATCTTAGGAAGACGCTAGCAAGTCCAACAGTTCAGCTTCAGTGAGCTGAGTAATGCCCAAAGACTCGGCTTTGGCCTGTTTTGAACCGGCATTGTCACCCACGACTACGTAGCTAGTTTTAGCACTGATGGCGCTACTTACTCGCCCTCCTGCCGATTGAATCAAGTTTTTGGCCTCGGCTCGCTTGAGCGTTGGCAGTGTGCCGGTAAGAACAAAGCTTTTGCCTGTGAGTGTTTGCGGCTGTTGCGGCGCGGTAGATGCTTTCGATTCTAGCTGGAGACCTGCCGTATTGAGTTTGGCAATTAGCTGCTGATTGGCCGGTAAGTGAAACCATTGAACAACAGACTGGGCAATTTCGGGACCGATACCGTATACCTGTGCGATCGCCGCCTCATTTGCCTGTGAAAGCGTCTGCACCGACGGAAAATTATCTGCCAGCAGCTGAGCGTTCGTACTCCCCACCAGCCGAATCCCTAGCCCATAAAGCACTTTGGCCCAGGGTCGCTGCTTCGATGCCTCAATTGACTTAAGTAGCTTATTGGCTAGCTGCTTACCCATTCGCTCCAGCGGCAGCAAATCTTCTAACTGCAATTCGTACAGGTCGGCGATGGAGGTGACCACGCTTTGCTCGATCCAGCTGTCGACCAAGCGCTCGCCCAGCCCACTGATATCGAGCGCATTGCGACTGGCCCAATGCCGCAGTGACCCGCTCAAAATTGCTCGGCACGATCCGTTTACACAGCGAGTCACCGCTTCGCCTTCTGGCTTCACAACGGGCTGGCCGCATACTGGGCAAGTCGTCGGTAATTGATAGGACACTGCGCCAACGGGCCGCAGATCTGGAAGCACTCTTACAACTTCGGGGATAATTTCACCGGCCTTGCGCACGATGACGGTATCGCCAAGGTGTAGGTCTAGCTCTGCGAGCCTGTCCGCGTTGTGCAGTGTTGCTCTAGAAACGGTGGTACCTGCGAGCTGTACAGCTGAGAGTTCGGCAACGGGGGTAATTGCGCCTGTGCGGCCCACTTGCACGGTGACTTTTTCGAGAATAGTGGGGACTTCTTCGGCGGGGTATTTGAGTGCGATCGCCCATCGAGGAAACTTATTGGTAAAGCCCAATCGATCTTGCAGCTCAAAGCTATTGAGCTTCACTACCACCCCATCGGTAAGGTAGGGCAAATCGTGGCGCTTCTCTTCCCAATAGTCGTAATAGCTAGCGACTGCCGCTGCCGACTCACACCGCTGCCGATTCGGATTTACGCGAAATCCCAAATTTTGTAGGCACTCCAATGCTGTCCATTGATCTGTGGGTGTACTTACATCACCAGAGCCTTCTGGCATGATCAGCGTGTAGGCAAAAAAGTCGAGCCGCCTCTCTGCGACCACTTTGGCATCGAGCTGCCGTAACGTACCTGCCGCCGCGTTCCGTGGATTGGCAAAGAGCGCAGTGCCTTCAGCCTCTCGCTTTTGATTGATCTCTTCAAAAACGTCTAAGGGTAAAAAGGCTTCGCCGCGCACTTCTACGATGGGTGGAGGCGATTCTCCTTCTGCCATTTGTAGCTTTAGAGGAATGGTGCGAATTGTGCGGACGTTTTGAGTGATGTCTTCACCGACCACGCCATCGCCTCGGGTAACGCCGCGCACCAGCACGCCATTTTCATAGGTCAGCGCGAGCGCATTGCCGTCAATTTTCAGCTCGGTAACAGCTTCAGCTTCTGAAATATCTGGTTCCAACCGCTGCCAGCGCGCCTGCCATTCTAGATACTCGCTGGTATCGAATGCATTTTCTAGGCTGTAGAGCGGAATGTTGTGAGGGATAGAGGTAAAGCCGTCGGCAGGTTCTGCGCCCACGCGCTGTGTGGGGCTATCGGGCGTGAGCAGCTCGGGGTGCTGCTCTTCTAAATCTTGTAGCTCTCTATATAGTCGGTCGTAGACAGAATCGGGCAGGTTGGGGGCGTCGAGGACGTAGTAGTCGTAGCTGGCCTGGTGGAGCTGAGATCGCAGCTCCACCACCCGCTGTGCCGCTTTCTTGAATATTTCGTCCATCTGCGTTCTCTTGCACTCCTCTGAAACTCCTATGGCAACGCCATCAGCCATACAATATCAGTTCATTTGAACTATAACTCTAGCTTCATGAAAACGCTAAAGTCATTATCTTTGTAGTCAGCGAAAGCGCCGCACCGCGTAAACCCAAATTGCTCGTAGAGCAGTGTCGCAGGGATGAAAGCCGCTGATGAGCCGGTTTCGAGATACAGGCATGCGTATCGTCTACGCCTAGCCTCGTTAAGGATAAAAGTCATCAAGTGGTTGGCGACGCCTTTTCTCAAATGAATTTTCGCTGTTCTCATCGACTTGATTTCACCCGATTGTGAGTCGAGTGCCTTGAGGGCTCCACAGCCCATCAGATCAGATCCTTCTCTAACGGTCCAAAAAGTGACGGACTTCGCTTTTAGTCCGCTTAAGTCAAGTGCAAAAACGCTGCCGGGCGGTGAATTTGCGTGCATTCCTGCTAGGTGCTCGCGTAGCAAATCGCGGACGTCTGCGCTGTCGAGGCCACCAATTTCTACATGCATAAGGCTTCTTCCCAACGCTGTTTCTATCGCCTAGATTGCAGCTTCTGGTATACCGCTCTGAGATCGACGTCGTGATGCGCGATCGCCACTAGCGTGTGATACAGCAAATCAGCTACTTCTCCGGCAATCTCATCCGGCTCATCGTCTTTGCAGGCCATCACCACTTCTACCGCCTCTTCACCGATCTTTTGCAGGATTTTGTTGTCGCCACCTTCAAAGAGCTTGTTGGTGTAGGAGTCGGGTTTGGGATTGAGCTTGCGATCGCGAATCACACTAAAGACTTGAGAAAGCGTATCCGCAGGCGGTGCTACGACCTGCGCTCCATCGGCATTTTCCACCTGGTGGAAGCAGCTCCGTTCTCCGGTGTGGCAGGCGATATCACCCACTTGCTCGATGGTGACCAATAAGGCATCACTATCACAGTCGTAGCGTAAGCCACGCACCTTTTGTAGATGACCTGATGTCGCGCCTTTATGCCACAGCTCTTGGCGGGAGCGGCTCCAGTACCAAACGTCTCCGGTTTCCATGGTCTTTTTCAGCGCGTCGGCGTTCATCCAAGCCAGCATAAGGACGGTGCCATCTAGGTAGTCTTGTGCGATCGCAGGCACCAGCCCCTGATCATTAAACCGAATTTTATCGACAGAAACAGCAGCGTGAGTCATGGGAAAAACGGTACTTTTGGCAACTTATATGCTAATTCACCACGGCACTCAACCCATCTCACCCGGTGGCTGAGCGGAGCCGAATGCCACATTCTTTAACATTGCGAAACAAAAAGGATCTCAACCCGCTAGGATAAAAAACACTGCTGTTTGGATGGTGGACATAGATAGTTCACCCCCAGTCTGTGAGCCAGAAAATAGCCAGAGAGCCAGTCACTGGCCAAAGGTAAGGTGGGCCGCGTCCACTTTATCCGTAATTAATCACTCTTTTTTTGTACTGAGGAGCGTGTTTTGGTTAGCACCACAACCCTAAAAACAACCAAGTCTGACGAGATTTTTTCAGCAGCCCAATCCCTAATGCCCGGTGGCGTAAGCTCCCCGGTGCGTGCGTTCCGTTCGGTCGGCGGTCAGCCCATCGTTTTTGACCATGTCAAAGGCGCTTATGTATGGGATGTAGACGATAACAAATATATTGACTACGTTGGCACCTGGGGTCCTGCCATCTGTGGCCACGCGCATCCCGAAGTGCTCGACGCTCTCAAAAGTGCCATCGACAAAGGCACCAGCTTTGGCGCACCCTGCTACCTCGAAAACGTGCTCGCCGAAATGGTGATAGAAGCCGTTCCCAGCGTAGAGATGGTCCGCTTCGTGAACTCTGGCACCGAAGCATGCATGGCCGTCCTTCGCCTCATGCGCGCCTTCAAGGGCCGCAACAAAATTATTAAGTTCGAAGGCTGCTACCACGGCCACGCCGACATGTTCTTGGTCAAAGCCGGTTCTGGCGTCGCCACCCTCGGCCTCCCCGATTCGCCTGGCGTGCCCAAGGCCGCAACTGCCGATACGCTAAATGCGCCCTACAACGATTTAGAAGCCGTGAAAAAGCTCTTCGCTGAAAACCCCGGCGAAATTGCGGGCGTCATCCTTGAGCCCGTCGTTGGTAACTCTGGCTTTGTCACCCCAGATGTTGGCTTCCTCGAAGGCCTTCGAGAAATTACTAAAGATAACGACGCCCTACTGGTCTTTGATGAAGTGATGACCGGCTTCCGCATTTCCTACGGTGGCGCTCAGCAAAAATTCAACGTAACCCCTGATCTCACCACGATGGGTAAAGTCATCGGCGGTGGCTTGCCTGTAGGTGCCTACGGTGGCCGGCGTGAAATCATGGAAATGATTGCGCCTGCTGGCCCGGTGTACCAAGCGGGAACGCTTTCGGGTAATCCTTTGGCGATGACGGCTGGGATTAAAACGCTCGAAATTCTTCGTCGCCCTGGCACTTACGATCAGCTAGAGCGTGTCACTAAAAAGCTCAGCGAAGGGCTGTTAGAAGCTGCCCGCGACGCGGGTCACGAAGTCTCTGGTGGCAGCATCAGCGCTATGTTCGGTATGTTCTTCACTGGCAACACCGTACACAACTACGACGATGCTAAGACCTCTGACCTCGAGAAGTTCAGCCGCTTCCACCGAGGCATGTTGGAAGAAGGCATTTACCTAGCACCTTCTCAGTTTGAGGCAGGCTTTACGTCTCTGGCGCATACTGACGAAGACATTGATCAGACGATTGCGGCAGCACGGCGCGTGTTGGCGGATATTTAAGGGAAAGGGGAAGCACAATTTGATACCGAGGGGTAACCAATTGCGCTTCCCTAATCACCAAACTGGGTCGCAGTGAACAACATTTACGAAGACGAACTATCTGTACTAGAAGCTGAAATCGGCGGGGCAACGCCTCACGACC
>ERZ1740067.2303-NODE-2303-length-11768-cov-3.615641_pt1 | contig 11768 bp, 10 predicted proteins | sample MGYA00581736_ERZ1740067 | MGnify/ENA primary metagenome ERZ1740067 (study PRJEB43018, sample SAMN04849236) | marine metagenome | isolation source: floating plastic debris | place: Pacific Ocean | collected 2008-08-27 | study: EMG produced TPA metagenomics... | reverse complement strand
ATGCGATGGGCCAGAAAACCATCTAGCGCGATTTCTTTAGCTGCATTGAAAATAGCGCCGGAGGCGCCGCCAGTTTCCATCACCTGATAGGCGAGTTTAAGGGCCGGGTACCGCGTTAGGTCGGGGGCGTAGAATTCCAACGTCGCCAATTGGGCAAGGTCGATGCGCGACACCGGCAGGTCGCGACGGTCCGGATAATGCAGTGCGTAGCCAATCGCGTGGCGCATATCTGGCGCACCCAGATGGGCCATCAGCGCACCGTCGTTGAAGCCGACAAGGGCATGAACAATGGATTGGGGGTGAATGATGGCCTCGATCTGGGACGCAGTAACGCCAAAAAACTCTTTGGTTTCAATCAGCTCCATCGCTTTGTTGAACATCGACGCGGAATCGATGGTAATCCGTTGGCCCATATCCCAATTCGGATGCGCCCCCGCATCTACGGGCGTTGCGCTGACCAGTGCCTCCAACGGCAACTCGCGTAACCCACCTCCGGAGGCGGTGACGATGAAGCGCTCGACAGCGTCCATATCTTCACCGACCAATCCCTGGAAAATGGCAGAATGTTCGCTGTCGACCGGAAGGATTTGTGCGTGGTGGTTCTTTGCTTCTGCCAACAAAAGCGGACCGGCTGTAACCAAGCTCTCTTTGTTGGCCAGCGCCAACGTTGTTCCGTGCCGTAACGCCAAGAACCCGGGCGCAAGGCCCGCCGCCCCCACAATAGCCGACATAATCCAATCGGCGGGCCGTTCTGCGGCCTCCAACAAGGCCGCCTCCCCGGCTGCAGCCTCAACGCCTGTACCCGCAAGCGCATCGCGCAGATCAGCCAACCTTGCCTTGTCCGCCGTGACAGCCACGTCGGCGCGCAAGCGCACCGCATCCTCAGCCAATTGCGCGATGTTCGACGCGCCGGTCATGGCGACCACATCGTAGGCGTCCAAATCCCGCGCGATCAGATCGATCGTATTCTGCCCGATGGAACCCGTCGCCCCAAATATACTGACCCGCCGCGTCATCCCGGCATCATCGCGTAGCCGGTCAAAAGGAACGCCAACCCCGCCAAAGTGAAGCCCCCCAACATCCCGTCAAACCGGTCCAAAACGCCGCCATGGCCAGGCAAAAGGTTCGAGCTGTCCTTGACCCCCGCCCTCCGCTTTAAAGCGCTTTCTGAAATGTCCGCCATTTGCGCGGCGAAAGACACCAGCACCAAGAAGATCACACCAACGACCGCCGAGCTTGTCGGCGAATTCCACGCCACAACCAAAGCGATCAGCACCGCCATCGCCCAACCCGATACCGTTCCGGCCCAAGTTTTGTTTGGGCTAAGGGCGGGCCAAAACTTGGGGCCACCGATGAGTTTGCCGAAGACATAGCCCGCCACATCCGTGGCGATGACGGTAACGACCACCAACCACATGGCCATAGGCACGCTTTGATGAAGGAAGAAAAACAAGAACGTCGCCGCAGGGATCATCGCGCCAAAGAGCGTTTCCAATTTAGACTCGCGCACCACCGCCACAACGGCCAACATCGCAAGACCGACGACGACCAAGGCAGACACGGCAGGCTCCAACACCGGCGCCTCAGGCGCCAAGATATGTTCCAAGATCAGCGACACCGCCAATAGAGCAGAGGTCCCAACCGTAGCCACCAAAGCAAATGGTTTCGTCAATCGGATGATGAGCCGAAAGTACTCCCACAGCATCGCCGCCCCAAGCGCCGACAGCAGTAATGCCAGAACCAAACCACCCAACCAAAGGCCCAAAACCGCCACCACCAGCATCACGGCGCCCGAGATCAGACGCGGAGCCAGATCGGCGAATTTTGGTCCCGCGCTCGCCATGGGAAATTAGGCCAGAACGGCCCCAAATCGCCGTTCGCGGCTGCCGAACCGGGCGACAACTTCGCCGAAGATGTCCGGGGTGAAATCCGGCCACAGCGTGTCGATAAACTCGTATTCCGCATAGGCCGATTGCCACAGCAGGAAGTTCGAAATCCGTGCTTCACCGCTTGTGCGGATCGCCAGATCCGGGTCAGGAAGAACAAGGGAGTCCAGGTACCGGGGGAATGTCTCGTCGCACACAACTTTGGGGTCCAGCTTACCCAAGGACACGTCGTAGGCCATTCGCTTTGCAGCGCGCGCCACCTCGTCCCGGCCACCGTAGTTCAGCGCAATTGTTAGATGGACCCGGTCGTTGTCAGCCGTCATCAGTTCAAGACCATCCATAAGGTCGACCAATGCAGGTTCAAGCTTAACACGATCGCCGATGAACCGAACGCGCACCCCTTCCTCCAAAAGGCCTTGTGCCTCGCGCCGGATATAGCGTTTGAACAGCTTCATAAGCCCCGCAACCTCGGTCTGGGTCCGCTTCCAATTCTCGGTCGAGAACGCAAAGATCGTCAGATATTTCACCCCTAGATCGGGGCATGCGCGAACGATTTCTTTGACCCGCTTGGCCCCAGCGTGGTGCCCCACAAGGCGCGGTCGCCCGCGCATCTGCGCCCACCGACCGTTGCCGTCCATAATAATGGCCACGTGGTTAAGTTGCGTTTCGGTCGTTTTGGGCATGAGCCGTCCTTTCAGGGGGCGGGCAAGAGCAATGGATTAAACGAAAAAGGCCGCGCATGGCGGCCAGGATGCATTAAACCTGCATAATTTCTTCTTGCTTACCGTCGAGCGCTTCGTCGACCCGCTTTATGAAGGTGTCCGTCAGTTCTTGAACGGCGCCTTCCCAGAATTTCTTATCGTCTTCCGATATCTCGGCCTTCTTGACTTGATCCATCCCATCGCGACGCACGTTGCGTACCGCAACGCGGGCGCTTTCGGCATATTGCGCGGCGACCTTGGTCAACTCGCGGCGGCGTTCTTCGTTCAACTCGGGGATCGGCAGCATGATGATTGTGCCGTTGCGCTGCGGGTTAATCCCCAGCCCACTTTCGCGGATCGCCTTTTCGACTTTCCCGACAAGGCCCTTATCCCAAACGTTCACCGTCACCATGCGCGGTTCCGGCACGTTCACAGTGCCCACCTGATTGATCGGGGTCATCGCGCCATACGCGTCTACCATCACCGGCTCGAGCATCGAAGCCGAGGCGCGGCCCGTGCGCAGCGATGCGAATTCGGTCCGGAGCGACCCAATCGCCCCCTCCATCCGCCGCTCAATGTCGTCGGTGTCGAGCATGAAATCGTCTGACATGGCCTGTCCGTTATTCGTTTTCGTCTGTTGAGGTGTGAATACGGCAGGCGGACCGTGATGTATAGTGCGGGTTCTGCGACATTCGCTTGCGACGCGTTACTCCACAACCTTCGTAAACGTCCCTTCGCCAGCGAGGATCGAGCGGAAGCCGCCTTCGGCGTCGAGGCTAAATACGATGATAGGCAAGTTGTTTTCGCGCGCCAGGGCGATGGCGGAGGCGTCCATGACGCCAAGGTGCTGCGCCAGGACCTCATCGTAGGTGACGGTGTCGAACCGCTTGGCGTCGGGGTTCTTCACGGGGTCTTTGTTGTAGACGCCGTCGACCTTTGTGCCTTTGAAAATCGCCTGGCAATTCATCTCCGACGCGCGCAGCGTTGCCGCTGTATCGGTCGTAAAATACGGATTGCCGGTGCCCGCCGCGAAGATGCAGACGCGCTTTTTCTCAAGGTGGCGCACGGCGCGGCGGCGGATGTACGGCTCCGCCACTTCGTTCATCGTGATGGCCGAGATCACCCGCGTGAACACGCCCTGCGCTTCTAACGCGCCTTGCATGGCCAGCGCATTCATCACCGTGGCCAGCATGCCCATATAGTCGGCCGTCGTCCGCTCCATACCCTGCGCCGACCCTTGTAGGCCGCGGAAAATGTTGCCACCGCCAATGACCAGGCAGATTTCAACGCCCAAATCGTGCACTGATTTGATCTCGGCCGCGATGCGTTCAACGGTGGGGGGATGAAGGCCAAAGCCCTGATCACCCATCAACGCCTCCCCCGATATTTTCAACATCACCCTGTTGTAGCGGATCGGGGCGGGGGCGTCTGACATCGCGGCATCCTTTGGCTGTCAATCGCGCGCAACATGGTCTAATTGCGGGACATGTTCAACGCCCCTGACCGATATCGTCCAAGCCTTTGATAAATATCAACTCCCTCTCTCGCGAGCGGCCTGTTTTGATCGCCGGACCGACCGCATCGGGCAAATCAGACCTGGCGCTTCGGATTGCTGAGGCGCAAGACCGCGTTATCGTGAATGCCGACGCCTTGCAGGTCTATGAGGGATGGCGCGTTTTGACCGCGCGACCGTCCGCGCAGGATGAGGCGCGCGCGCATCATGCTCTTTATGGTCACGTCCCTTTTGAGACGACCTATAGCGTGGGCGCATGGATGCGCGCGCTGGAGCCGCACTTGGAAACCGCACCCATCATTGTTGGTGGCACCGGGCTCTATTTCCGAGCATTGACGGGCGGCCTAGTCGACATCCCCGAAACGCCCGCCGCCATACGGGTCGAGGCTGATGCAATCCCGTTCCGTGACCTCTTTCAACAACTTGAAGACGCTGACCCCGTCCTCGCTGCCCGCATTGACCGGCAAAACCGGGCACGCGTCCAGCGGGGTTGGGAGGTGTGGCGCGCCACCGGTCGGCCCCTTTCGGATTGGCAAGCCGACACGCCACCACCGCGCCTTCGATTATGCGACACCCAGGCCTTTGTGATGAACACCGATACCTATTGGCTCATCCATCGGATTGAGCGGCGGTTCTACATCATGCTGGATCATGGTGCATTTGAGGAGGCGCGTGAAAACGCGCCACGCTGGTCCCGCGCGGGCGGTGCGGCCAAGGCAATCGGGGCGCCAGAATTGATCGCCTATCTTAACGGCACGCTCACGCTGAACGCCGCGCGCGACGCCGCGGTCATCGCCAGCCGCCAATATGCGAAACGACAGCGGACCTGGTTTCGTTCAAATATGGGGGCTTGGTACCCAATATCTCTGCCATAACGCGGGCTTAGGGGTTGCCAGCACGGTCTGCTTGGTTACGCTTCCAACATGTTCGAAACCTCGCGCCGCCCCACCGCCCATGCTGTGACATCGCTTGCCAAGCTGCGCATGCAAGGGCCCTGGCGTCTCGAACTGTTACATTCTTCAACGCGCGCCCGATTGTACTGGATCACCCGAGGTCAAGGCCGTGTGACTTTGAATTGTGTGACCCGCGGATATGGCCCAAACACCGCTGTTTTTGTGCCGCCTCGCACGACCTTAGCCTTGGAATTGGCATCCCAGACCCAAGGTCTTGAACTGACGTTACCACCCGATGACACGCTCCACCTGCCGGACACCACATTCCACTTGCGTGTGTCAAACATTGAAAGCCAGGCCGCGCTGACCAGTCATATTGAGAAAGTCGAAGGCGAACTGGCGGCCCAGGCGCCCGCGATGGACCAGGCGTTAACCGCGTATTCGTTGCTGGTGTCGGCGTGGATGGCGCGCGAATTGGCGCGCCAGGAAAGTACCGTTTCCCGCGAGCGATCGCACCGTTTGGCAGAACTCTTTGCCGAGCGGCTTGAGATGCACTTCCGCTCAGGCCGGTCGGTGTCAGATTATGCGCGCGATCTCCAAGTTACGCCAACGCATCTAAGCCGCGTTTGCCGCGATGCGTCGGGCCGTCCGGCCCACGCGCTTTTGACGGAGCGTGTGATGCACGAAGCGCGACGCCTTCTTGCCGAAACCGATATGCCCGCGCGGGAAGTGGCCGAGCAACTCGGCTTCTCGTCTGCGGCCTATTTTACCCGGGCCTTTGCGCAAGCAACTGGTAAAACACCGACCCATTTTCGGCGGCCTGCTCCGCGTGTCGCTGCGCGAAGCTGACCTCGAATCTCGGATACAAGTACACAGCTAACGGGTTGCATCCGGCCCCAATGTCGGTTTTGTTTCGCGCGCATGTCGCAAATAGGCTATGTGCTGGCGCAACTAATCGTTGACGACAGACAAGAATGGGGGCGCTAATGGCTGCTAAGGGTCGTGGAGCGCTCACCCGCACATGTCTCAAACGACACCCGCATCGATCGGGGACGAAAAAGACCAACAAAACGTCACAGGGAGAAGACGTACATGAAAGACTTCATTGAACCACAGGCGACGCGTGGGTTGACCACCCACCCCGTGGCCGAGATGTACGCCAAGGAGCATAAGGCGGGGACACTCGACCGCCGTGAGTTCCTGGTGCGCTCGACCGCGTTGGGCCTCAGCGCCACAGCAGCCTATTCACTGATTGGTGTTTCGCCCGCTGCCGCAGACGGCCATCGTGCCGTTCCCGCCTCGGGCGGCACCTTGCGCATCCAGATGGAAGTCCGCGCGCTGAAAGATCCGCGCACGTATGACTGGTCACAGATCGCAAACATCACCCGCGGGTTCCTGGAATATCTGGTCCAGTACAACCCCGATGGCTCATTCGAAGGTGTGCTGCTGGACAGCTGGGAAGCCAACGAAGACGCCAGCGTTTACACGCTGCGCCTGCGCGAAGGCATAACATGGAACAACGGTGATCCGTTCACAGCCGAAGACGTGGCCGCAAACTTCACCGGCTGGTGTGACAGCTCGGTCGAAGGTAACTCCATGGCGACTCGGATGGGTGCCCTGGTTGACCCAGACACCGGCGTGGCCCGGGAAGGCGCGATCGAAGTGGTCGATGACCTGACCGTCCGGATCAACTATCCGTCGTCCGACATCACGCTGATCCCCGGCATCGCGGACTATCCGTCGGCAATCCAGCACCGTGACCTCATCGGCACCAACCCCGCCGACCACGGCGTGGGCACCGGCGCTTATGAGATCGTCGACTACGAAGTGGGCGTGTCCGCACGGATGCAGCGTAAGGAAGGCCACACCTATTGGCGTGACACTTACCTGGACGAAGTGGTCTTTGTTGACCTTGGCCAAGACCCTGCAGCCTGGTTTGCTGGCGCCGAAGCCGACGAGTTCGATATGACCTATGAGACGGTCGGCGAATTCGTTGACTTGTTCGCAGCCATCGGCTGGGTCCAATCGGAAATCACCACGGCCAACACCGTTGTGATCCGTCCAAACCAGAACAACGCACCCTATGACGACGTTCGCGTGCGTCAGGCGATTCAGATGGCTGTCGATAACTCGATCTGTTTGGATCTGGGCGTAAATGGTCAGGGCTCGGTCGCCGAAAACCACCACGTTTGCCCGATCCACCCGGAATACGCCGACATCGGTGGCCCGGCATTCGATCCCGAAGGCGCACGCGCACTTCTTGAAGAATCCGGCAATGCCGATTTCGAGTTCGAACTGATCTCGATCGACGATGATTACCGCAAAAACACCACCGACGCCGTTGGCGCGCAACTGCGTGACGCCGGCTTCAACGTGACGCGGACGATCATCCCCGGTTCGACCTTCTGGAACGACTGGGCGAACTATCCGTTCTCTTCCACAAACTGGAACCACCGCGAATTGGGCGTTCAGATCCTGAACCTCGCCTATCGGACCGGTGTGCCCTGGAACGAGAGCGGCTTCGCCAATGAAGAGTTCGACACCCTTCTCGACCAAGCCAACGGCATCCAAGATGCCGATGCCCGTCGCGAAGTGATGGCGCAGCTTCAGCAGATCATGTTGGACGAAGGCGTGACGATCCAGCCCTACTGGCGCTCGCTCTTCCGTCACTACAAGGACAACATCGTCAACGCTGACATGCATCCCAAATACGAGATCAACATTCACTACCTCGGCCTCAGCGCCTGATCTCGACCACAACAGGACCGGCACCCCACGGGGCGCCGGTCTTTTTGGTGGGCGCCTCACTCAGCGCCCATCAGCCTCACAAAACCGCGGCATCTCACAAAAATACGCCCGCGGACGGCACACCAGGTCAAACGCCCGACGGGCGGGCGCTCAGACCCAGACAACAGGGGAAACCAGATGGGAACCTTCATCCTCCGCCGCTTTGGCGTGATGGCATTGACAGCATTATGTCTGCCCTTCGTGGTCTTCTTCCTGACAAACCTTTATCCCAACCTTGAAAAGCTGGCCAAAAGCCAAGCCAACCCACGTATGACCGATGAAGAGGTTGCATCGTGGTTGGACCGCAACGGATATGGCGGCCCCCTTCTGATCCGCTACGGTGAATGGTTGGGCGTGGCCCCCGGCTGGACCCTTGAGGATGAGGAAACCGGTGAAATCACCGGCCGCTGCATCGATTTTGATACGCCCGCAGATGTCGCTCCGGCCTTCTGTGGACTGCTCCAAGGCGATCTGGGCTTTTCGACGGTCTCGGACGAAGACATCAGCGCCTTTATCGGGGAACGCCTGGGGTCAACGGGCGTTTTGATGTTCTGGGCCTTTGCCTTAATGGTCCCGTCGGCGCTTCTTGTCGGCGTGCTGGCAGGAATGCGCGAAGGATCGCGATTGGATAGGTCGCTGTCGGCCGTCTCCCTCGCCTCAACGGCGAAGCCTGAAAATGTGTCGGGTGTTATCTTCATTGTCTTCCTCGCCTCATCGACGGCTGGCATCTCAAGCACGCTTACGGAATGGGGATGGCTCGGCGGCGAGGGCTGGCTCGGGGATCGAAATACGCTGTTCCTCGGCTCCGCCCGAAGCGCGTTGGACGATGGCGTGAATTTCTGGAACTTCTTCCTGCCGGTGTTCACGATCGCGCTTTACGGCATGGGCTACATCGCGCGCATGACCCGCGCCTCTATGGCCGAAGTGATGACGGCCCAATACATCCGAACCGCGCGCCTAAAGGGTCAAAGCTTCCGCAACATCGTTCTCAAGCACGCGCTTCGGAATGCGCTGATCGCCCCCTTCACGGTGATCATGCTGCAGTTCCCTTGGCTGCTGACCGGTGTGGTGATTGTGGAGACGCTGTTTAACTACAACGGCTTCGGCTGGACGCTCGTCCAAGCCGCCTCCAACAATGATATCGAGCTGCTTTTGGCATGCTCCATCGTGGCAGTTTTCGTCGTCCTTGTGACGCAGTTGATCTCAGATATCGGCTACGTCTTCCTCAATCCTCGCATCCGGCTCGCGTAAGGAGACCTGACCCATGGACCTTCTCACCTGGACCGGATCATTCGGCACCATCCTGAACCCTCTCGCCATGGCCGCCGTGGCGGTCTTCTTCCTGGCCTTCCTGGCAAATTTCGCGTTCGCTATTGCGGGTATCCGCCCTGGCGAGGTTGAGGTGAATGCCGACGGCACAATGGTGCTGCACAAGACGCCATCGGACTTTGCCCTGAGCGCAATGCGTTATGCCGTCTTGCTCTTCCTGGCATGCTGTATCGGCTACGTCATCGGCGGTATCGTGATGTCGGATATCGAACAAAAGGGGATCCTGGGCGCCGTTGGCCAACGCTTCGTGCCCGTTTGGATTGCCCTGATCGTCACCTTCGTAGTGTCGATTATGTTCAAGTCCCGCCTGGGCCTTTACGGCAAATTGTTCGACAGCCCCATCGGCATGGTTGGCTTTGGGCTGGTGATGTTTTGGGTGTTCACGGCCCTATTCTCGTCGCTGGTGGCACCCTTCGACGCGCTGGACCAAATCAGCGCACTGCGAAATGATGTGCCAGGCACACCGACCCCAGATGGCGAAGCCTATTCACACTACCTCTTCGGCGGTGACCGCCTCGGACGCGATGTGTTCAGCCGGATGGTCCTTGGATCAACCTACGTTCTGCAAATTGCACCCCTCGCGACCCTATTCGCGTTCATGGTGGGCATTACGCTTGGCCTGCCCGCAGGGTATTTTGGTGGCAAGCTGGACACCGGGCTGACCTTTGTGGCCAACCTCGTCCTCGCCTTCCCTGTGATCTTGCTGTTCTACCTTCTGGTCACGCCTGAGATCGTCACGGCCGGCGTACCGCAATACATGTCGATGGTCCTGTTCCTGTTCCCGATCATCTTCCTGACGGTCCTGTTCAACTCCCGCTTCCACACACAGCCACAGATCCGCAACGTTCTGGTGGCGATCACCTGGGTGATCGGCTTTACCGCCTATTTCTCGCTGATCTCGAACGCGGATGATCCAGACGGTGCTATCCGTTTCTGGCCCGAGGCCGTCGATCTTTTCGACATTGAGGGCAACCTCCTGATCGTGTTCGTGTCCGTGGTTTTTGTGAACTCGCCCACTGTGTTCCGGATTGTCCGCGGTATCACGATGGATGTGAAAACGCGCGACTATGTGTCGGCGGCCACCACACGGGGCGAAGGGCCCTGGTACATCATGCTGTGGGAGATCCTGCCCAACGCGCGCGGCCCGTTGATCGTCGATTTTTGCCTGCGGATTGGCTACACCACGATCCTTCTGGGAACCTTAGGCTTCTTCGGCCTGGGACTGTCCCCGGAATCGCCAGATTGGGGCAGCACGATCAACGAGGGCCGTCGCCTTCTGACGATCTATCCCCACCCTGCCCTTCCACCGGCGCTGGCGTTGATGAGCTTGGTGCTCGGCCTGAACCTATTGGCGGATGGGCTGCGCGATGAAAGCCTGCGGGACTAAAGTGCACCGGCCCGTCTGCAGCGGGCCGGATGACACGCGTTTTCCGGCGCGAGCGGGGGATGTCGGTGCTCTTTATCGGGCGGAGACATCGCCCGCAGCGACGGAAACCGACTTCACCACGGCAAAGCCGCGCCATCCCGTGACAAGACCCAACGCTTCGGCAGAGCGGCGGGTGACCCGCGCCAAAATACGTGCGTCATCCGCTTGCAGCTGAACCATCGCGCCGGGCCCTTGCCCGGCCCGCACCTCCGCCACAGTGACCTCCAAAACATTGAGGGCCGAAATCCCTTCTGGCCGCGTTTTGGCAAGCATCACGTCCTGTGCCTCAACGCGAACGCGCATCTGCTGGCCGACCTCTGCCGCTACCTGAGGTAACCATAGCGTGCCACCCGCCGCTGAAAGCTCCGACAACCCATCAGCGTGATGGGCCACCACGCGCGCATCCAAAACGGACCCGGCCTCGCGGACACCAATTACGGGCGCCATGTCTGGGTCTGAGAGGATGTCGGCGGTTGGTCCAACCCGCCGCACCTGCCCCGCCTCCATCGCCACGATGGTTGTAGCCAGCCGCGCGACCTCGGCAATGGAGTGAGAGACGTAAAGGATCGGCACCTTCGCCTCATCACGCAGACGTTCGATATACGGTAGGATTTCAGCTTTGCGCGCATCGTCCAGAGCTGCCAGCGGCTCATCCAGAAGCAGGAGACGCGGCTGGGATAACAGCGCACGACCAATAGCAACCCGTTGCGCCTCTCCCCCCGACAACGCGCCGGGGCGCCGGTCCAATAGGTCACCGATCCCCAACATCTCGACCACTGGCGCAACAGGCGCGCCGGATCGCGCATAGGTTAGGTTTGCGCGGACCGACAGGTGCGGGAACAGTCGCGGCTCCTGAAACACATAGCCCACACCGCGCCTATGGGGCGGCAAGCGGTGCCCGATCTTAGTGTCCTCTAGCACCTCATCACCAACCGTAACCCGCGCGAAATCGACTTTAAGAAGCCCCGCCACTGCTTTGACAAAGCTTGTTTTTCCAGCGCCAGACCGTCCAAAAAAAACCGTCACACCGGCTGGCGCTGATACCTCTGCCTTTAAGGCGAAGTCCGGGAAATCGTGGCGCAAACTGACCTCAAGCATCGGCGCCCGCCACCCGCTGTGCGGCGCGACGTGCCAGCACTTCTGAAATCAACAATGCCCCCATCGCCACCAAAATCGACACGATCACCAATCGCCAGGCCGAGCCCTCACCGCCCGGCACCTGCCGGAACGCAT
>ERZ1740067.2301-NODE-2301-length-11770-cov-7.382160_pt1 | contig 11770 bp, 10 predicted proteins | sample MGYA00581736_ERZ1740067 | MGnify/ENA primary metagenome ERZ1740067 (study PRJEB43018, sample SAMN04849236) | marine metagenome | isolation source: floating plastic debris | place: Pacific Ocean | collected 2008-08-27 | study: EMG produced TPA metagenomics... | reverse complement strand
GGGAACTCGGAATCCCCGGCAGCAGCTCCAGATAGTAATCCACAATACTGGGATGCAATGGCTGAGACGTGACATAAATCAGCCGCGTCTCCGGATTGCGCAGCCGAATCAACGCAAACAGCAGACGCTCCTCATAATGATGTACCCCTTCTACCTTCATCAGCTCTTCTTGGTCCAAGCTCAAAGACGGCACCACCAAAATTTGCCGAGGGCTGCGGTCAAAATTATCAATAGAGCGCCACCGGTCTACGAGTTGAGCTTGCAATTGAGCGAAGCGTTCACTGCCGAAACTGTCTGTCTCGTGAATGGGTCCGGCATTTTGTTGAGTTTGACCCACAACAGCTTCGGCAGTAGCCATAAAACGCTCCTAACAATATCGATATCTTGCTCAAGAATTAATTCAGCCCATCTTACTTCAAAGCTTATTACGCTTAGCGTCCAACCTTTGACGTCACAAGGCCAAAACTTAAAGCAGGAGACCTGTAGCAAACTACAAAAAGCCGGTGCAATTGCAAGCAATCACACCGGCTAGTTCACTTAGGAGATTCAAAAACGGAACACTGTAATAGAAGCTGACCTTTATGTCTTTTCTACTTATGGACTTAACCTATGGATCAGTCTGCAAACTTTGCTGAGGCTGCAAATATGCAATCATTTGCTCTACCCCACGCTGGATTCTGCGAGTAACCGTCATGGGACTGACGCCAATACGCTCAGCCACTTCTTTACGGGAGAGGCCCTTGAAGAAAACAAACTCAATGGCAGAGCGAGTCTTTTCTTCGAGCTGGCTCATCGCTCGCTGAATTTGCTGGCGATCTTCTTCCAAGCCTTGTAGCAGCTGATAGTGAACATCTGGCAAGGTATCGCCGAGTGTAATGCTCGAATCAATCTGATGACAAACCGTTGCATCCAAGCTCAAAGGCATCCGATTTTTGTTTGCGAGCTTAACCTGACGCCACTCTTGAACTGATACAGACAGCGCCTCGGCCATTTCAATATCAGATGGCTGACGGCCATACTTGCGAATCAGCTCGGCCTGACGCTTCTGGCCTTCCTTTTGTAGATCTTGCCAGCGGCGGGGAATCTTGACTGTAGTGCCGCGATCGCGAAGGAAATGAAGCATCTCCCCTCGGATGTAAGGCACCGCAAAAGAACTAAACGCACAGCCCTGACCGGGGTCAAAACGCTCAATAGAACGAATCAAACCGATGTATCCAATCTGCTCCAGATCCTCATAGGGCTCAGCACACTGATGGCTAACCCGGTGAGCAATCTTGCGAACCAAACCCGCATTGAGACGAACCAACTGATTTCGAAGCTTAACAGAACGGTCGACCTTGTACTGCATCAGCAGTTCCATACCACGGGAGCGAAGTTGAGCAGACTTAGAGGATTTTGAAGAAGCCATTATGTGTCGCAGTGATTACTGCATCGAAGCGGTGTTGCGTGAATTAAATTCATTCTCGGGAAGTGGCCCTTCTCCCACCATCGTTGAAACACGGTAGTCACCGGCAATACCTGGGCAAGACGTAAGCGGATACACGCATGGCGACACAAAATTAACAATTACAACAAACGCTAAAAGCCTTCTCCTTCAGAGTCTTCAGCCCCTACTCACCGTACTTGCACGCATAAACAGTCAAATTCTGGAGTTTTCTCTTTTTGTTGCCAACACTTCCCAAGCAACTTAAAAAAACTCAGCAGATATCCAGCACTTATACGGAAATTGACTCTTTTTTGCGAACCAGCGCCCCTCGGTCATCACACTCAGTGACAGCCCTTCAATGCAAAATTGACGGCCCAAAATACATCTCAAAAGTGAAGAAAGAAAGCCGTAATCACAAAGCTCTGTAGAATTCAGTACACTTTAGTAAGTAGAAATTTTGTGAGAGACCTAACTTAAGAGACACAGTATCTATGAGCAGTACCAGCAATTTTCGCCAAGCCATCCAAGACGCTCAAAATCAGTCTTTGGTCGGCCCTAACGTTATCGCCAAAGCCCTGCCCTTTGTCGGCGGTGGCCTTATCCTTACTGCACTTGGCACCTTCGGGGGCCTAGGCGTACTAAGAAGCAATCCTGGCCTCTTCATGCCCACCTTCTTTGCGGCAATGGTGGCCCAGATCGCGCTCTTTTTCTTCGCTCAAAACGTCGCGAACAAAGGCAACAACAGCGTTGCTCTTCCACTGCTAGCAACCTACGGACTACTGTCCGGATATACCCTTAGCGGCCTCGTTGCTGTCGCGCTACAAACCAATGGCGTCGGCATTCAGGGCGTCGGCTTCTCAGCATTGGCCTGTGGCCTCACATTCATCGCCGCTAAGCCCATCGGCTCCAACCTGTCCGAAGAAGACGGGATGGCCCTTTCCAAAACGGTCCAGCTTGGCATCATTGCCTTGGTGGTTGTCGTCGTTGGTCAATTTGCCCTTAGCCTGTTTGGCGTATACACCCCTAACTATTTAGAAATCGCCATCTCCGCGATCGGTGTTCTGCTGTTTGCAGGCGCAGCGGTGGTCGACTTCTTTGTTCTGCCACGCACCTACACAGACGATCAGGCTCTGCCTGCAGCTCTCTCGATGTACCTCACCTACATCAACCTGTTTGTGTTCATTCTCAGACTGCTCATTGCATTCAACAGCAGAGACTAAAGGAAAGATGAGTGCTCAGTGGCTCATTTAAGCCTAAGTTTCTGACATCTGAATCCCTAGTGATTATTTACCTAGCCCCTTCTCCTTTTAATCGGGAGAAGGGGCCTTAAAATGTTTAGACACCTCTGATTAGATACCCTGACCCATCCAGCTTTTTCGAGCATTGCCTATGTTTGACACCGTCATCCTCAAGAAAGAACTAGAACAGCTCTCCGAGCGCCTGAGCAAAGCTCAGGAGTATCTTTGACGTTCCTGCTCTCAACGCCAAAATTCAAGATTTGGAACAGCTCTCTGCCCAGCCAGACTTCTGGGACGATCAGGCTAACGCCCAAAAGCAGCTGCAAGAACTCAACGACTACAAATCCAATCTCGATCAGGTAAAGGGATGGAAAACAGGGCTAGACGATGGCGGCGCTATTTTAGAACTCTTGGAGCTAGAGGAAGACGAATCACTGCTGAGTGAAGCCGAAACCACCGTCACCCGACTAAATCGAGAACTCGACCAGTGGGAATTGCAGCAACTTTTATCCGGTCCCTATGATAAAAAAGGAGTTGTTCTCTCCATTGATGCAGGCGCAGGTGGCACCGATGCGCAAGACTGGGCAGAGATGCTATTGCGTATGTACACCCGCTGGAGCGAGCAAAACGGCTATCGTTTTACGCTAGTTGAAAAATCGGACGGTAGCGAAGCCGGGCTGAAGTCCGTCACGGTAGAGATTGATGGTCGCTATGCCTATGGCTATCTCAAAGGGGAAAAAGGCACGCATAGACTGGTGCGAATCTCCCCATTCAATGCCAATGGCAAACGTCAAACGAGCTTTGCAGGCGTAGAAGTCATGCCCATCCTCGATGAAGAGGTTAAGCTCGACATTCCCGATAAGGATTTAGAAATTAAAACGTCTCGCTCGGGGGGTGCCGGCGGGCAAAACGTTAACAAGGTAGAAACGGCGGTGCGCATCACTCATTTGCCGACAGGGATTTCGGTGCGCTGTACTCAGGAGAGATCGCAGCTACAAAACAAAGAAAAGGCAATGGCCCTGCTCACCTCAAAGCTCCTCGTCATCGCGCAGGAGCAGCGCCTGAAAGAAATCGCTGACATTCGAGGCGATATGGTAGAAGCTGCCTGGGGCAATCAAATTCGCAACTACGTTTTCCACCCGTACCAAATGGTCAAAGACCTGCGCACCAACATCGAAACCACCGCAGTTGACGACGTCATGAACGGCGAACTTGAGGACTTTATCCAGGCCTATCTCCGCCAGGAAAATCAGCTGGTACAAGAAACCACCGTGTAACTCACCGTGGCTTCTTGCACCTTCTAATCTAAGAGCTTGTAATCTAAAAGATAGAGTGAATTTCAAGCAGCCCATTCCTTCTCGAACTTATCTATGAGTACTGAACCCTCCACCCTGACCCCTGAGCCTTCACCGTCCACAGACGAGACAAAAAAGTCTACCCTCAACGAACCAGCTCCTAGCTACATTAAGCTCGCCATGCGCAACATGGTAAAAAAGGGCGGTAAATCGCTTTATCATTTTTTCCTTTCATTCGCCGGCTTGCTAGGCCTCCTCATCGGTCTGTCTTACCTCACTCGATAGGGCACCCGTTTCTACAGCGAGAAAATTATGGCAAGCGAATCCTCACCACCGTACTCTACGGCTAATAAAGAGACACATTCTAACCAGCCTATGCAGGTAGAAGTGATCGTAGACGGAGAGGCAATCGCACAGGTACCCAGCCTCGACTCCACCCACTGCCAAACTTGGCTGCACCGTTGGATAACTGAGCTAAACCCTCAGCAATCTCCCATCAACGCCTATGAAGTTAGCCTGCGCCTGACAAACGACGCCGAAATTCAACAGCTCAACGGCAACTACAGGCAGCAAGATAGACCCACAGATGTGCTGTCCTTTGCGACGTTGGAAACAGCGTTACCTGGGGCAGCCTCCGTTTACGAGGAACAGCCCGTATACCTAGGTGACATCATCGTTTCCGTAGAAACCGCTCAGCGGCAGGCGATTCAGGCGCAACGCTCACTGACACAGGAAGTCGCGTGGCTCACTGCCCACGGTCTCCTTCACCTGCTAGGGTGGGATCACCCAGATGACAACAGCCTGACGCAGATGCTAGCGCAGCAAGATCGCCTGCTTGCGCTCGTATTCATTCCTGACGCAGGTGCACCTCCACTGGCATATCCCTTAGAAGAAACTGGATCAGTCAAGGTATCCAACAAGTTAAGTTGACATATAAATTGAGCAACGTTGACTTGAACAGTCGCTGTTTGCCACTAAAAGACTCTGAATCCACTAAAAGACTCTGAATATTGAAATGCTCTCTCATTGCAATGCAAATGGGGCACTCTTCAGGTAGATAGCCCGTCATCCTCAACATAAAGATGCTAATGAGACCTATTTTTGCGTATGTTCTCCCGCAATAGCCAGTACTCTAAAACCAGTAAGCCCTCACGTCGCAACACACGCTTGCGAGCTCGCCAACTCAGTCACACTAGCCATCCTTCCTCACGTCAGACAATGCCTTCCAATATCCCACCATTGTCCACGACTGAAGTCTCCACGCCACTGGCACCAGAGCGATCGCAGTCCTGGCAAATTGCTCCTAACCTCTTCACCAGCTTCAAATATGCCTGGGCTGGCATCTCCTATGCTTTCCACACCCAGCGCAACTTCAGAATTCATACCGGCGTTGGCACATTGGCGCTTTTCCTCTGCTGGAGCCTGCATGTTAGCAACGTAGAAGTTGCCATCATTTGCCTGACTGTCGGCGCGGTGCTAGTGATGGAGCTTCTCAACACGGCACTCGAATCCCTTGTGGACCTTACCGTTGGCCAGACTTACCACGAGCTCGCTAAAATCGCTAAAGACTGCGCCGCTGGAGCCGTTCTCATGGCAGCGATTGTAGCAGTGTTGATTGCAGCTCTTATCTTTGCGCCACCACTGTGGATTCAGATGAATCATTACTTCGCAGCCAATGCAGCTATAGCAGGCGTGTAATCTAAACACAGCCCCCATGGTTTTAGTCCCCCATGATTTTAGTCATTGATAACTACGACAGCTTTACCTATAACCTGGTGCAGTACCTGGGAGAACTGGGCCAAACTATAGAAATCGCTAGTGATATTGAAGTTTATAGAAATGATCAAATTACGCTAGAGGAAATTGTTGCCAAAAAGCCAGACGGCATCGTCATCTCGCCAGGGCCAGGTACACCTGATGACGCAGGCATTTCCCTCAAAGTCATCGAAGAGCTAGGACCTACCTTTCCAATTCTGGGCGTATGCCTAGGCCATCAAAGCATTGGCCAGGTTTATGGGGGTAAAGTTGTCGGCGCGGGTGAACTGATGCATGGCAAAACATCTCCCGTGCAACACAACAACACAGGTGTGTTTTCAGGATTAGCCGATCCGCTAACAGCAACTCGATACCATAGCTTAGTCATCGACAAAGACAGCTGTCCAGATATTCTAGAAGTCACTGCCTGGGTAGAAGATGGAACGATTATGGGCGTTCGCCACCGCGACTATCCTCATATCCAAGGCGTTCAGTTCCATCCAGAAAGTGTGCTGACCGAGTCGGGCAAAATGCTCCTCAAAAACTTTTTGACAGACATTAAGGCATAAACAACCAAAATCAAGGCTAAAAAACAGAGCCATTTACATAAACTGGCCCAATTTGATTGCGTGGAATGTCACATCATAGGTGACGATATGGGTAGCCTCTGGCACTTTGCTTCACTATCAATGCTTGTGCGCTTCACTTGAAGGCGGCAATCTTTCTCAGACAAAGCAAAGTGCATAGCGAAATGCGCAACACGCGTTGTGCATTTCGCTATAAACCCTCGCTAAAAAGTAAGAACATCATGAATCGGCGAACCCTCCTGAAATATGCTGGCGCAACGTTTGTAAGCACGCTTGGATTAGGTCTGGCGTCTCAGTATCAATCAACTCAGGCCCAGCTGATAGCTCAAGGTGGGCCGCTAACCATCACCGCATTAGGCCACACGTCCTTTTTATTCACCGGAGGTGGGCAGCGAATTTTGGTCAATCCATTTAAGGCCATTGGCTGCACGGCTGGCTATGCAGAACCAGCCGTGGGTAGCGATTTGATCCTGCTAAGTAGCCGCCTGTTCGACGAAGGATTCTTGAGCGATCGCTACGCCAATAACCAAGTGATTGACGAACCTGGTGACTACACCGTCAATGGTCTCTCTATTCAGGGCGTCAGTATGCCTCACGACCGGGTAAACGGTCGCCGCTTTGGCACGAACGTCGCCTGGGTATGGAATCAGACAGGTATCAACGTTGTGCACTTGGGCGGTGCCGCAGCCCCCATTTCCATTGAAGACAAGATCTTGATCGGTCGCCCAGACGTTCTGCTGGTACCTGTGGGAGGTGGGCCAAAGGCGTACACGCCTGAAGAAGCGGTAGAAGCGGTACGATCGCTTAACCCCAGAATCGTCATTCCCACCCACTATCGCACCCAAGCCGCTGACCCAGACACTTGCGACATTGTCGGTGTTGACGAGTTCATTACACTAATGGCTGGCACACCGGTCACACAAGGTGACAACACCTTTAGCATTGGCGCGAGCAACCTACCAGAGAGCATGCGTATAGAAGTTTTAAGCTATGCTTTTTAAACAAGCTTTCTTAAACTAAATACCCGAAAAGAAACACATGCAGAGCGAATATCGCCAGCGTAGACAGGCTGTGCTCGAGGCTATTGGCCAAGGCACAGCTGTTTTTTGTAGTGCTCCCACAGCCGTCATGCACAACGATGTGGACTACCTCTACCGGCAGGACAGCAACTTTTTCTACCTCACGGGCTTCAATGAACCGAATGCTGTCGCAGTGCTTGCTCCCTCGCACGAAGAACATAAGTTTGTACTCTTCGTACAGCCCAAAGACAAAGAAAAAGAGACCTGGAGTGGCTATCGCGTTGGCGTAGAAGAAGCAAAGGCAAAATATGGGGCCGACGAAGCCTATCCGATAGGACAGCTCGATGAAAAGCTGATGGAATATGTCGCCAAGGCCCCCCGCCTTTACTATCACTTTGGCCAAGATCGTATATTCAACGACCGCATCATTCGCCTTTGGCAGCAAATTCTTGCCAAAATGACCAAGCAAGGCACCGGTCCCGTTGCGATTGAAGACGCGAAACTACTCATGCAGCAGTTTCGCCGGATTAAAACACCCTACGAGGTAGAGCAAATTCGTAAGGCAATCGCCATCAGCGCAGAAGCACACAACACTGCGCGCGAAATGACGAAGCCCGGTATGTACGAATACGAAATTCAAGCAGCGCTTGAAAATATCTTCCGGCGAGAGGGTGCTCTCGGCCCTGCCTATCCTTCCATCGTGGCCGGCGGTAAAAACGCCTGCATTTTGCACTATGTAGAAAATAATCAGCCGCTTAAGGAAGGTGATTTGCTGCTAATTGATGCAGGCTGTGCCTATGATTACTACAACGCCGATATTACCAGGACCTTTCCAATAGGCGATCGGATCTCCCCCGAGCAAAAAGTTATCTATGACCTCGTCCTCAAAGCGCAGTTAGCCGCCATCGAAAAAGTTCAACCGGGCCTACCCTTCAATGAGTTTCACGACGCAGCTACCAAAGTCATCACCACAGGGCTCGTTGAGCTCGGGCTGCTTGTCGGCGATGTGGAACAGCTCATAGAAGAGAAAAAGCACAAAGCCTTCTTCATGCACGGCACGGGCCACTTTCTAGGTTTAGACGTCCATGACACAGGCATCTTGCGCAATCCAGACAAAACTTGGAAGCCCTTCGTTCCCGGCAACATCGTTACCGTCGAACCGGGGATTTACATTCCCCCTGTTTACGAGCCGGCTGAAGGCCAGCCCCAAATTGAAGATCGCTGGCTTGGCATCGGCATTCGCATCGAAGATGATGTGCTCGTTACCCAGTCAGGGAACGAAGTCCTGACCGCTGCGGTTCCTAAAGAACTCCCCGAGCAGGTGTTAGCAACTGCAGCTTGACTTTGCCAAGATGATTCATCAAGGGCGCAACATTCACGCCAAAAGTTTGAAGTTCCCCACAACTTTACGGATTGTGCGCCTTGCTAGTGAAACTACAGAGTAGTATGCATTCAGTTACGGAATTTACTGAAAAGAATATATATCCTTGTTGTATCTTCTAGGAATCTGGGCAGTCTAATAGACGGAATACCGAGAAACTACCCATCTTTTTCAAGCTGCCATTTTTTTACAGTTCGTAGCTCAAGCCCATCGCTTCTTTTCATGCACAGTTACTTCTTGCATTCATCGTGGTAGCCAGCAGTCGTAACAGACAGAAATCTTAGTAGCTACTAAGTACTAGCTACTGCTAGGTAGTCAAAATGTTTTTTCGCCAAGGAAGATTTTAAATCGTCCACATTAAAGACATCTTGACGGACCTAATATCATCGAAAAAATGAACTCTAATGTCCCAGTCATAATGGTCGAAGAAGAGCCCTAGTATTAAAAGCCTTCAGGGCCTTCTATCAACAGCTGAAATCATATTCATCAAACATCTATAGATTTACAAAGTGCTGACAAACCTTCACAGTATTTAAAGGAAAGAGTTGTTGGTCAATTCACTTGGTAACGAGGACACACACTGTGAGATTGCATCGTCTACTGCCTAGCCTGTCTTTAGTAGGAGCGCTATTAATCGCGCTACCTGCCGAAGCAGCGCGGCTTCAGTTCTGGCGATTCGATCCACAGGAGAACCGGCTCACCTTCACCACAGACGACAGCATTCAGCCCACCGCACAGCTGCTCTCAAACCCGACACGGCTCGTTATTGACTTACCAGGGACTACACTACAAACGCCTGAAATCATGTCGGTAGAGGGTCCTATTCGACAGGTCCGCGTCAGCGAGCGAGATACTGAAACCACCCGGCTGGTTGTAGAATACAACGCTGGATATACGGTCGACCCTGATCAGGTGCAAGTTCGAGGCGAAAGCGCTCGCCGATGGACTGTACAGCTACCTGACGCCATCGAAACCTCTAATCAAAGTCAGTCAATTGCCAGCGCCACAGCAAACGAAACAGCTAGCGAAGCGGATTCTCGCCCTTCACCTACCCGCATCGCTAGAATCAGTGATCGAAACATCGTCACTAATCGACCTGTAGAAGGTGCGAGGACACGCATTCAAGGTATTACCACTACGGCAGACGGTTTTTTCGTTCGAACCTCTGGTGAAGATCCACAAATTGACGTCAGCCGCATCGAAACAGGTGACCAGCGAGCTATTTCTATAGACTTTGACCAAACTTCTGTTGCGTTAGGACTCACTACCTCTCGGCTACCCAACAATCGCTACAGCATAAACAGCTGGCGAGTAGATCAAGTATCCGCTGAGCCAGCTCGCGCTCGCATTACCCTGGCACTAGGAGAAGAAAGCCCTGACTGGGAGGTGAGCGCCACACCTAGCGGAATCGTCATCTTGCCAAAGGATGTTTCCATCAGCAGCATCCCCGACACAGGCAACGCATCCGCTGATTCTGGGGCTTCTAGCTCAGGGACGACAGTAGCCAGCACCCTGCGTCAGCCACCAGCTAATCGGCAGACAGACACAGGAGAGCTACCGACCCTACCCAATGGTCGATTTACCGTTGTGCTCGACCCTGGACATGGTGGACGAGATCCCGGAGCAGTGGGCATCAATGGTCTTCAGGAAAAGCAAGTCGTTAACGACATCACTCCGCAGGTCGCACAGCTTTTGCGCCAGCAAGGGATCAATGTGGTACTCACCCGCAGCAGCGATATAGAGGTTGATTTGGCACCACGCGTTCAAATCGCTGAGCGCGCCAACGCCAACATTTTCGTCAGCATTCACGCCAACGCCATCAGCCTGAGCCGTCCAGATGTGAACGGGCTCGAGACTTTTTACGCCTCCGAATCAGGACAACGCCTAGCCAATACGGTACACAGTACTATCCTGCAAGAAATGGGATTGCGCGATCGCCGCGTTCGCAGTGCCCGGTTCTACGTCATCCGCCGCACCTCCATGCCCGCTATCTTGATTGAAACCGGCTTTGTCACAGGAGCAGAAGATGCTCCCAACTTGGCTGACCCAGCATGGCGAGCACGGATGTCGAGGGCGATCGCACGCGGTATTCTTCTCCATCTCCAGCGCGGCATCTGAAGCGCCACAGCACTAGTTGGCGGAATTAAACCTATTTCTGCTCCGGGTGCTGAATTGCCTCACAGGCAATGCCAATCTTACCCAGATAGCGAATCATTTGATGTAACCGTCCTAGACTGCGCTGATTAAAGTGCAGCGCCAGCCGAGGCAACGATTCGGTTTCATCACCGCGCTCTGCGTCAAACGCAGACACCTCCCGAATCGTTCCTTTATCCAAAATATCGCCAAACTCTTCGTTTAGCTGATCAATCCCCCCCTCACATAGCGGTGCTTTCAGCCGAATCACCAGCTGCCCATCCACATAACGGCTGGAGTGATACATACGGTAAAAACTCTCAATCGACTCTAAGGCATCGTCAATGCTTTCGGTGAGGTGATAGAGGCTAGTATCGTCTGGGCTAATCAGCCCTTGATCTAGCAGGCGATTGCGAATGTAGTAATCCCAACTTTTCCAGTAGTCGCCCCCTGGCTTATCAATGAGCACTAAAGGTAGCGGGCCCGCCTTGCCTGTTTGCATCAGGGTCAGTGACTCAAAGGCTTCGTCTTGGGTGCCAAAGCCGCCTGGGAAAAGCGCGATCGCATCACTCTCCTTCAAAAAGAACAGCTTGCGCGTAAAAAAGTACTTAAAGTCGAGCAGTTTATCATCACCCGTAATCACGGGGTTGGCACCCTGCTCAAAAGGTAGCTGAATATTGAGCCCAAAAGAGCGATCGCGCCCAGCTCCCTCATTTCCGGCCTGCATAATGCCACCACCGGCTCCGGTCATCACCATAAAGCCCTGTTTAGCCACCCTTCTGGTAAACTCAACTGCCATTTGATACTCAGGCAAATCACTCGGCGTGCGTGCCGAACCAAACACCGTAATTTTCCGCGTGTGACGGTACGGAAAAAAAGACTTAAAGCCGCCCTCCATATCCAGTAGCGAATAGCTCAAAATTTTCCAGTCCAGGC
>ERZ1740067.2300-NODE-2300-length-11775-cov-6.846246_pt1 | contig 11775 bp, 7 predicted proteins | sample MGYA00581736_ERZ1740067 | MGnify/ENA primary metagenome ERZ1740067 (study PRJEB43018, sample SAMN04849236) | marine metagenome | isolation source: floating plastic debris | place: Pacific Ocean | collected 2008-08-27 | study: EMG produced TPA metagenomics... | reverse complement strand
GTGGGCGCGAAGGGATTCGAACCCCTGACCCCCTGGGTGTAAACCAGGTGCTCTGAACCAACTGAGCTACGCGCCCGTTTTTAAAACGGAGTGCAAATATAATATGATTTTCTCCATACGGCAATGAAAAACTTTTAAAATTGTCAAACCAACTCTGCCACCACAAATGTACTTCCCCCCACATAAATCAAGTCTTGCGATGTAGCCTTTGAAATGGCTTTATCAAGCCCTTTTTTTACTGTATCATATTTTTTACCAGTCAAACCATTTTCTTTGGCCAACTTTTTCAATTTAGAGGTATCCATCCCGCGTGGTACGCGAGGTCGAACAAAGTAATATTTTCCTTTTTTTGGAAATAGGGATAATAATTCAGACACGTTCTTATCATTGACAAAGCCCAATACCAAATGGAGCTCTTTATATTGTTGCTTTTTCAACTGCCTCAAAACTATTCCAAGACCTTCTTTATTATGGGCGGTATCACATATTACTTTCGGTTTGGTCTGTATGATTTGCCACCTACCCAACAAACCCGTATTAAGTACCACACTGTTGAGTCCTTTTTTAATGTGGTCTTCCTTTACCTGGAATCCCTTAAGAGCTTGTAAACAAGCAATCACACCTCTACTATTTTTCTTTTGGTACTCACCCAAAAGGTCGGTCTTATACTCAGGTATTTCGAGCATATCAGAAAAAGTGATACTGGCCGCTCGTTGATGGGCAATAAGCTTGAAAATCATTTCCGTTTCAGGTTGGCGCTCACTGATGATAACGGGAACATTACGCTTTATAATACCTGCCTTTTCCATGGCAATCTTTTCCAAGGTATTGCCCAAGATATCCATGTGATCATAACCAATATTGGTGATTAAACTCACTTCAGGTTTAATGATATTTGTAGAATCTAAACGCCCCCCTAATCCAACCTCAACAATGGCAATATCAACCTGATGATCTGCAAAATATTGAAATGCCATACCTACGGTCATCTCAAAAAAGGAAAGCTGATTACACTCAAAAAAAACTTTGTTTTCTTCAATAAAATCAACCACAAACGGTTTACCAACTTTCTTGCCATTTATCTTAATGCGTTCCCTAAAGTCCTTTAGATGGGGCGAAGTGTAGAGTCCCGTTTTATAGCCAGCTTCTTGCAGAATAGAAGCCAACATATGGCTACTTGAACCCTTACCATTAGTTCCGGCGACATGAATGGATTTAAATTTTTGTTCAGGATAGCCCAAATATTCGGACAATGCCAAAATATTGTCCAATTTCCCTTTATAGGCCGATGCCCCTTTCTGTTGATACATCGGTAATTGGGCGAAAAGCCAATCTAACGTCTGTGAATAGGTCACTATTGGCCCAATTTAAAATTGACCATAACAAAACCAACTTGTTGTGATGGCGCCTTGGAATCAGAATTCCATCGATGCAGAAAGGCCGTCTTTCTAGCAGGCTCAAGAAGACAAGGGTGATTATTGGTGGTTCCTTTAACCCCAGGTTGGGCTTTTACCACCTTTCCATTTCGGTCCACAACAATGCGTACCACAACTGTTCCTTCTTGATTACATTCTTGTTGTACCTTATCCCTACCTGCAAGCGAACGCCCATTTAGTCCATATCCGCCTGCACCCGCGCCTGGAGCGCCGTAATATGATGTAGCATAGGGATTACCGGATGGACTTCCTTTATCACCGGGTGTAGTATCATCGCCCTCCGAACCACTCTGCGTTCCATCAGACTTTCCGATACCTCCCATTAAGGCATCTAACTTCTTTTTCTTTGCGGCCTCTTCAGCTTTTCTTTTTGCCTCCGCTGCAACACGTTCACGTTCTTTCCGTTCCGCCTCAGCCTTAGCCTTATTAGCGGCCTCATCTGCTTTTCGTTTCGCTTCGCGCCGTTGTTTTATTCGAATGGACTCTTCGCTCTCTTGGGTCAATAACTTTTCAGAAGGAGCCTCACTTATCGCCTCTTGCCTGGGCTCACTTTTCTCCTCCACTACCTCCTTTTCTTCAATGATTTCTTTTTCTGGTTCATTGGGTGGTTTAGGAATTTCACGTGGCTCCGATTTAATTTTCTGGATGGGCTGTCGTTTGCCAGACCCAAAATCCATCGTACCGAAATTCACGGCTATTCCTTTTTCTTCGGGTGGGTCAAAATAGGTGAGGCCTATATAAAATAGAACCAATACCAAAAGACTTAATAGTATGGTAGTAAGTGTAAAGGACTTTTTCTTGTGTCTCGTGTCTAAAAACGACATTACCCGTTAATCGAGGTTTTTAATTTCAACGCGTACGTCAAAATAGTGTTTTTCATTTTCATTCTCATCTGTAGGCAACCATATGCCTGCAGTTACTTTGGTCGAACCGCCAAAATGACCTTATAATTGTTTCTGTTGGCAATGTCCATGACATTTACGGCTTCACGAATGGCCACAGTCTCTTCGGCCCTTAAAATAATCGTAGGTTTCTCTTGACCTTCAAGGGCTTTTTTAAGTTCAATTTCAATGTATTCGCCATTAATCTGTTCGTTATTGACAAAATACCGGAGGTTTTTATCAATCGTCACTGAAACATTTTGTGTGTTCGTTGATTTTCCTTTGGCCTTTGGTAATAACAGATCTAAAGCGTTCGGTGCATTAGAGGTCAACATAAAGAAAACCAAAAGCAAAAAGACGATGTCAGTCATTGACGACATGCTAAATTCTGGACTGACCTTATTTCTTCCCTTGAGTTTCATGAGCCCTTAAATCGGTTCGTTGAGTAAATCTAAAAACTCAACTGCATTAGCTTCCATCTTGTGCACAACTTTATCGGTACGATTCACCAAGTGATTATATCCGATATAGGCAATAATCCCAACGATTAATCCTGCAACGGTAGTTGTCATTGCCGTATAAATACCTGAGGCCAAAGAACTCATTTCAGCTTGCCCTCCACTACTCGCCATTTCGTGGAATGCCAATATCATTCCAATAACCGTTCCAAGAAAACCAATCATGGGCGCAGCACCGGCCACAGTAGCTAAAATATTGACGTATTTCTCGAGTTTGTAAACCTCTAGAGTACCGGCATTTTCAATAGCCGTGTTGATATCGTCCAGCGGTTTTCCAATACGGGCCACTCCTTTCTCAGTTAATCTAGCAACCGGAGAATCGGTTTGGGCACAAAGTAATTTTGCTGCTTCCAATTTACCATTCATGACATGGTCACGAATTTGGTTCATAAAGTTCTTATCAATTTTTGAGGCAGCGGTGATGGCAAAAGTGCGCTCAAAATAAATGTACAATGCCACAAACAACAACACAAAAAGCACTACTACGATAATGGTACTGGCTGCACCACCATTGATAATTAAATCAACGACGGATAATGTTTTTTCTTCTGCTAATTCGGAAGCAATTTCCTCGGAAGTAACCTGTTCCTGAAATATAGTCATAAGTGTCCCCAATTTTATTGCAATAATAACGGGGTTTTATGAAATAAATTATGTTAGAACAAAAAATCGCGCATGGCAATAAAACAAATGGCTCCTGAAACAAAGCCTATAAATGCTAGCCAGGCAATTTTTTTAAAATACCAGAAAAAATCAATCTTTTCCATTCCCATGGCGACAACTCCGGCCGCCGAACCGATAATAAGCATGCTACCGCCAGTACCCGCCGAGTAAGCAATAAAGTGCCATAGGAAATCATCTTGGGGCTCGGAGAACATTCCCATACTGGCCGCAACCAATGGAACATTATCAATGACCGCCGAACCGATACCCAACAACATCACCACAATATCGGTTTGTGGAATGGCATGATTCAATTGCTCTGCATAAGTAAAGAGAATGCCCAATGATTCCAATGCCGCAACAGCCAAAAGAATACCTAAAAAGAAAAGTATACTCGGTAGCTCAATTTTCGTTAGGGCAGAATGCACGGGGCTGTGATGAGCAGATTCATTATGGTCATCGTCACTGATAGCACTAATGGCAAACTTGGCATTACTATAAATTTCAGCAAAAGTTGCTACAATGGCAAGAGACAACATCATTCCGACATACGGCGGTAAATGGGTAACAGTTTTAAAAAAAGGCACAAAAACAATGGCTCCTAAACCCAAATACAACATGATGGGGCCGTACTTTGATTTTGATGCTTCGCTACCTTCTTCTATCTCCACCTCACCACTAAATACTTTAAAACGCCCCGCAATCAAGGTTGGTACAATCATACACAAAATTGATGGCAGCAGAACCCTTAATACTAGGGAACCAGCTTCTACTTTTCCTGCAATCCAGAGCATTGTCGTGGTTACATCCCCTATGGGCGACCACGCCCCACCAGCATTGGCATTGATAATAATCAAACCAGCAAACCAAAGACGGCTTTCCCTATCCTTAATAACTTTTTGAAGTATGGTAATCAAAACTATTGTTGCAGTGAGATTATCTATGATAGCCGAGAGAATAAATGCCAAAATGGAAAATATCCATAACAGCTTTCGTTTACTCCTTGTCTTGATATACCCTTTAATAGTGGCAAATCCGTCGAAATAATCAATAATCTCAACTATGGTCATTGCACCTAGTAAAAACACCAATATCTCAGCTGTTTTCCCCAAATGATGCAGTAAAATTTCCTCAATATGGGTGGGTTCCAATTCTTTCAACTGGGCATTTACCTCGAACACATCTAGGTGTGCCAAAGCAATAATAGCCCATAAAATGGCCATCATGGCCAAGGCGGGAATCAGTTTATCAATTTTTAGATTGTGTTCAAGGGTAATGGCCAAGTAACCGGCCAAGAAAACAATGATAATTATGGTTTCCATTCTGTGTAGTTGGTTTAGGAAGTGTTAGTTATCAGCTAGGTCTAAAGCAAGACCTTCCAAATCATATCAGTTAAATATAAGGATTGCCCCTAGAATCTCCCAAATGCCTCGCACATTTTTTGGTACGATGGTTGAAACCAGTCAGCATTCCATTGAAAAATATTGAGTCAAAGCGTATCTTTATCCAACTTTTAACCTATTCATTACAGCATGAATTTTTCCTTTACCGAAGAGCAGCAAATGATTCAGCAAGCTGCCAGAGATTTTGCTCAAAATGAGCTATTGCCCGGAGTAATTGAACGAGATGAAGCCCAAAAATTCCCCGAAGCGGAAGTCAAGAAAATGGGGGAACTCGGTTTCATGGGAATGATGGTCTATGAAAAATATTATGGTAGCGGACTGGATACACTATCCTATGTACTGGTCATGGAAGAACTTTCAAAGGTCGACGCTTCTTCCTCCGTAATTGTATCGGTGAACAACTCACTGGTATGCTGGGGATTGGAAACCTACGGAACTGAAGAACAAAAGCAAAAATACCTGACTAGACTCGCTACCGGTGAAATTATCGGGGCATTTTGCCTCTCTGAGCCAGAGGCTGGTAGTGACGCAACTTCCCAAAAAACCACTGCCAAAGACATGGGGGATCACTATGTATTGAATGGTACCAAAAACTGGATAACCAATGGCGGTTCGGCCGAAGTATATTTGGTCATGGCACAAACTGATATCGAAAAGGGCCACCGGGGCATCAATGCACTGATTGTCGAAAAAAATATGGAGGGCTTTGAAATTGGTCCCAAAGAGAACAAACTCGGTATTCGCGGTAGTGATACCCATTCCCTTATCTTTAATGATGTTAAAGTACCCAAGGAAAATAGAGTTGGGGAAAACGGATTTGGCTTTAAGTTCGCCATGAAGACGTTGGCTGGCGGTCGAATTGGTATTGCGGCACAAGCATTAGGTATTGCCGCTGGGGCGTATGAACTAGCCTTAAAATATTCAAAAGAGCGCAAAGCGTTCGGAACGGAAATATCCAACCATCAAGCTATTGCCTTCAAGTTGGCAGAGATGCACACTAAAATACAGGCGGCTAGATGCCTAGTATATCAAGCTGCCTGTGATAAAGACAATGGGGATAATTATGATTTATCAGGAGCTATGGCCAAACTCTACGCAGCAGAAACAGCAATGGAAGTGACTGTTGAAGCAGTGCAGATTTATGGCGGTAACGGTTTTGTGAAAGACTATCATGTTGAACGCCATATGCGCGACGCTAAAATCACCCAGATATATGAGGGTACTTCAGAAATACAAAAAATCGTGATTGCCAGGAGTATCCTTAAGACATAATCATAAATCAAATAAGGATAATTTACTTACGCTACCCCTTCCTTTCTAGGGGTAGAATCAGATAATTTATACTTAAAAGAATTTTATCCCTTTAAAACACAACCCTACCCACACATCCAGCATCAAAATGTACTGTATTCTCAATAAAGAGTTTACATTCTTTTAACATTGTTGATTTTTTAATATTTTTTTAGAATAGTCATATTTCTTCTATCATTTAACGACTTACACCGAATATACCTCAAACATTATGATATTTTTGAGGAAATGTCGTAACGATGAGATTAAAGAAACAAGGCCTTTACCTACCCGAGTTTGAGCATGATAACTGTGGAGCAGGATTCATTTGTAGCCTACAAGGGAAACGTTCCAATGATATTATTCACAAGGCACTTGAAATTTTAGATAAACTCGAACATCGAGGGGCCGTGAGTGCCGATGGCAAAACAGGTGACGGTGCTGGTATATTAATCGACATACCCCATGATTTCTTTAAAAATGTATGCGCTTTTGAACTGCCTGAACCAGGCGATTATGCCACGGGCAACGTTTTTCTACCAAAAAAGGAAAATCAGAAACAGTTTTGTCAAGAAACTTTTGAGAAGAATATCAAAAAACAAGGTCTTGACCTTTTGGGATGGCGAAATGTTCCGGTCAACAAGGCAGTGCCCGGTAGAATTGCCTCAGAGACAGAACCCTATGTTGAACAAATTTTTATTGGTAAAGGGGAAGCAAAAGATAAATTTCAATTCGATTTAAAACTATTTATTGCCCGAAAGGTCACTGAGCATGAAATCAACGCCTCCAAGCTTTCCCAAAGCGCGTTCTTTTATCTTCCTAGCTTATCACAGAAAATCATCATTTTCAAAGGGCTTTTAATGCCCCAAGACATCAGCCGATATTATGAAGATTTATTAGACCCCAGGGTTGTCACTCGCCTTGCGCTAGTGCACCAGCGCTTTAGCACCAATACTTTTCCTACTTGGGATTTGGCACAACCGTTTCGTTATATGTGTCATAACGGAGAAATTAATACCCTAAGAGGCAATATAGCCCGAATGCGTTCACGCGAAGAATTATTGAAAAGTGATTGGTTCGGTGATGAAATCAAAACTATTCTTCCCGTTGTGCTACCAGGAAAATCAGATTCCGCTTGTTTGGATATGGTGGTTGAGCTGCTATTGATGACAGGGCGTTCGCTTCCTGAGGTGATGATGATACTCGTTCCCGAAGCATGGGAAAAAAACGAGGAGATGTCCCAAACCAAACGTGCGTTTTATGAATATAACTCCTGCGTGATGGAACCGTGGGATGGGCCCGCATCAATACCCTTTACAGATGGTAGCTATATCGGCGCCGTTTTAGATAGAAATGGACTACGCCCTTCTCGATATTCCGTGACTAAAAATGGTTACGTTATCATGTCATCAGAAACCGGTGTTGTTGATTTAGAACCAGAGAATATCGAATACCACGGTCGCTTGGAACCGGGCAAGATGTTCTTGGTGAATATGGAGGAAGGTCGAATCGTCAATGACGAAGAAATCAAGGAAGAAATCGCAAAAGAACACCCTTACGACCAGTGGATAAAGAATAATTTAATTCACCTTAAAGACATACCCTATAATGATTGCCCTATTTTTTTAGGAGAATTTCCTTTGGAAACCCGAACCAATGCTTTTGGATATACCCAAGAGGATATTGATACCATCATTATGCCGATGGCCAACACGGCCAAAGAACCCATTGGTTCCATGGGTTCCGATACCCCAATAGCGGTATTATCAGAAAGGCCCCAATTGATATACAATTACTTTAAGCAGCTCTTTGCCCAAGTGACCAATCCACCATTAGACGGAATTCGTGAAGAGTTGATTTGTGATATTAGTCTTACGTTGGGCAGCGATCAAAATATATTCGAGACGAACGAACTACATTGTAGAAAACTTAAAATTCAGAATCCTGTAATTTCTAAAGAGGATTTGGATAAAATCAAAAACTACAATTCCAGTCCAGATTACAAAGTGGTATCCATATCTACTTTATATGAAGTGACCAAAGGGCACAACGGATTGGAAGAAGCTTTGGAGACCATTCTCGACAAAGCTTCTAAAGCTGTTGATGACGGGGCGAATATCATTATCCTGTCTGATAGAATGGTCAGCAAAGAAATGGCACCTATTCCCGCGCTACTTTCCTGCTCCATGGTGAATAGCGGCTTGCGAAAACTGGGGAAGCGTTCTCGCCTGAGTATTATCGTAGAATCGGCAGAACCGCGTGAAGTACACCATTTTGCGTTGCTTTTCGGGTTTGGGGCAAGTGCCATCAACCCTTATTTGGTAAATGAAATCATCGGTCGTCAATTAGAAGATGCGACGACCGATATTATTTTTGAAAAAGCGATAAGCAACTATAATAAGGCGGTCGGCAAAGGTATTCTAAAGGTCATGAATAAGATTGGTATCAGCACCTTGAACTCCTATCGCGGTTCACAATTATTTGAATGTATCGGTATCAATACAAAAGTTGTAGACCAATATTTTCCCAACACACCGACCCGCATCCAAGGTATTGGCCTTTATGAAATTGAAAAGGAAATCAAAAAACGGCACAACAAAGCCTTTGCAAGAGATAAAATCGCCGCAAACCTTGACTTGGAGATGGGTGGGGAGTACCGATGGAGAAGGGATGGGGAAAGGCATATGTTCAACCCATTGAGCATTTCAAAACTTCAAAAAGCCGTTCGCAGCAACGAACCCGACACCTATAAAGAATATGCCGAATTGGTCAATCGCCAATCAAAAAACCTGATGACCATTCGTGGATTGTTTGAGTTTTCAAATTACGATCCGATTCCTTTAGAAGAGGTAGAGCCATGGACGGAGATTGTAAAGCGCTTTAAAACAGGTGCCATGTCATATGGCAGTATCAGTAAGGAAGCTCACGAAAATCTGGCAATTGCCATGAATCGAATCGGAGGTAAGAGCAACTCCGGTGAAGGTGGAGAAGATTCTGAACGTTTTTATAAGAACCGGTCCGGAGATTGGCGAAATAGTGCCATTAAACAAGTTGCTTCGGGCCGTTTTGGGGTAACCTCCAATTATCTGACCAATGCCAAGGAAATACAGATTAAAATGGCTCAAGGTGCCAAACCAGGCGAGGGAGGGCAATTACCGGGCCCTAAGGTAAATCCGTCTATTGCCAAAACAAGAAATTCAACGCCTTATGTCGGCCTAATTTCGCCACCTCCCCATCATGACATTTATTCGATAGAAGATTTATCACAGTTAATATATGATTTAAAATCTGCAAATCGTGAAGCACGGGTAAATGTAAAATTGGTCTCTGAGGTTGGTGTAGGTACCATTGCAGCAGGCGTTTCGAAGGCAAAAGCAGATGTTATTCTCATTTCAGGATTCGATGGCGGCACAGGTGCGTCACCCCTAACATCACTAAAACATGCCGGCTTGCCTTGGGAGCTTGGTATCGCAGAAGCACAACAGACTTTGGTGCTCAATGATTTAAGAAATAGAATCCGTTTAGAATGCGATGGGCAGTTAAAAACAGGTCGTGATGTTGCCATTGCCTGTTTATTGGGTGCTGAAGAATTTGGTTTCGCCACTGCCCCCCTTGTTGCCTCTGGATGCATCATGATGCGCAAGTGCCATTTGAACACCTGCCCCGTTGGTATTGCTACCCAAAACCCGGCACTCAGGAAAAAGTTTGAAGGGAAACCAGAACATGTGGTCAATTATATGTATTTCGTCGCCCAAGAACTTAGGGAAATCATGGCTAAACTAGGTTTCAGAACAGTCAATGAAATGGTAGGGCAAGTTCATAAATTGGATAAAAAAGCGGCCATAGAGCACTATAAAGCCGCTGGTATTGATCTATCCCCTATTCTTTATCAAGTTGAAGTTCCTGAAGGAACACAATTTTACAATACCGAAAAACAAGTTCACGATATACACCGATCCATAGAATTTGACATCATTGCCAAAGCACATCCAGCACTTTTTAGAAAGGAAAAAATAACGTTGGACTTTGATATTCAAAATACAGATAGGGCAGTTGGAGCCATTATTAGCAATGAAATTTCAAAAATCTATGGCGCAGAAGGACTTCCTCAGAACACCTTACGACTCAATTTCACAGGTTCTGCGGGGCAAAGTTTTGGGGCATTCGCCACGAAGGGTCTGACTATGGTAGTCAACGGAAACACCAACGACTATTTGGGCAAAGGACTATCCGGTGCAAAGCTGGTCATCAAGATACCTGAAAAAGCCACTATCATTCCAGAAGAAAACGTTATCACTGGTAATGTAACACTCTATGGAGCAACGTCTGGAGAAGCTTATATCAATGGAAAGGCCGGTGAACGTTTTTGTGTGCGAAACTCAGGGGCCAAAGCGGTAGTTGAGGGTATTGGCGACCACGGATGCGAATATATGACTGGAGGGGTTGCCGTCATCTTAGGGGAAATAGATCGAAATTTTGGTGCAGGTATGAGCGGAGGTATTGCTTACATCTTTGATGAAAAAGAAACCTTTAGAAACAAATGTAAAAACGATGCCCTTAATCTTTTGGCATTAACGGAAGACCAGGACATCAAAGAATTGAAAGAGCTCATCGAAAATCACTATAACGCAACCCAGAGTCCTTTGGCCCAGCGTATCTTGGAACATTGGGAATCACATTTAGGGCAGTTTATAAAAGTTTTTCCAGAGGAATACCGTCAGGCATTAGCTCGACTACAGAATGAAAAAGTTGAATCTATTTAACTAATCAGACTATGGGTAAGATTACAGGATTTATGGAATATGAAAGAAAGGATGAAGCCTATATTCCAGTTAAGAATAGAATTAAAAATTATAGAGAGTTCACAAAACCATTAAAAGGAAAAGAACTTAAAGACCAAGGAGCGCGCTGCATGGACTGCGGTATTCCATTCTGCCATAGTGGATGCCCTCTTGGTAATAAGATACCCGATTTTAATGATGCAGTCTATCAAGGTAAATGGGAAAAGGCTGCATCTGTTTTGCATAGCACAAACAACTTCCCTGAGTTTACCGGCCGTCTTTGTCCTGCACCTTGCGAAGAAGCCTGTGTCTTGGGAATAAACGAAAACCCGGTTTCCATTGAGAACATTGAGAAGAATATCGTCGAAATGGCATTCAAAAACGGTTGGATAGCTGCCCTTCCCCCTACACAACGAACCGGAAAGAAAGTAGCTGTAGTGGGGTCTGGACCTGCTGGATTGGCCACTGCACAACAATTGAACCGAGCAGGACATATGGTTACGGTCTTTGAACGGGATGAAAAGATTGGAGGATTACTTCGGTTTGGTATTCCCGATTTTAAGATGGAAAAGCATGTAATTGACCGTAGACTTGCAATATTAGAAGAAGAAGGCATTCAATTCAAAACTGGGGTAAATATTGGTATGGACATACCAGCTTCTCAATTAAAAAATGACTTTGATGCCATTGTACTGTGCGGAGGGGCCTCGGTTAGACGACAGTTACCGATTCCTGGTTCCGATTTAAAGGGTGTCGTGCAAGCTATGGGCTTCCTTCCGCAGAATAGTCGCCGCGTTGACGGA
>ERZ1740067.2299-NODE-2299-length-11779-cov-8.578045_pt1 | contig 11779 bp, 14 predicted proteins | sample MGYA00581736_ERZ1740067 | MGnify/ENA primary metagenome ERZ1740067 (study PRJEB43018, sample SAMN04849236) | marine metagenome | isolation source: floating plastic debris | place: Pacific Ocean | collected 2008-08-27 | study: EMG produced TPA metagenomics... | reverse complement strand
CCCGCGAAAGATATGGGCGGCATCCTGCAACTAGAATTTCGCCAGGCCTCGGGACGGCCTGACGAACGCGCGGCGGGCTACGCCCTTGATTCCGCGCGATTTGCTCATGGCATCAATCGGCAGTCAGCTTGAGTCAACTTCGCTGCGTTCTTTCTGCAAATCATCAATCAAACCCGACAAAGTCTTTTCCCAATGATTTGTTCCATAGCTGGAAATCACGTCGCTGGTTCTCGTTGCCTTAACGACCCCTGAAAGCTCGACGGTCCAGACGTTTGCTTCCGTCCTATCCTCGGGCCGCTGAGGATCAATTTCAAAGGAAACGTATCTTTCGAGACCGACGGGCGACCACCTTGAAACAGCTCTGAAGATCTTGAAAGACCACCAATCATCGCTTTCCGGCTCAACCTCGATTGCATCCCAACCGGCGCAATCCAAGGCTTCGAGCAAAGAGGGAATTCTGCTCATCGACTGCCGATCCGGTTCAATGAACGCCTATGCCGTACGGAAATGACCAAACCATCATTCTTGGCTAATTGCACCGACGTGATACCGACACCGAAACTCAGCTCTTTTCAGCTCCGCCCCAGCCGATCCATTATCTTGACCAACTCCGCGCTGATGCCCGGCTCGGACAACGCATGCCCCGCCAGCGGGATCATTTTCAGCTCGGATTTCTCCCACATCCCAGACAGTCGATGCGCTGCATTCGGCGGGCAGATCATGTCATAGCGGCCCTGCACAATGGTCCCCGGGATATGGGCGATCTTTTCGATGTCGCGATAGATCTGGCCGTCAACCTCAAGGAACCCGGCGTTGATGAAATAGTGATTTTCAAGCCGCGAGAACGCGCGGGCATAGTCCGCCGGGCTGTCACCACCCTTGCCGTTCGACCCGACCGTGGCCAGCGCATTCTCCCAGGCAGACCACGCCTTGCCAAATCGCGACTCTTGAACGCGATCCCCCGAAAAAAGCCGCCGGTTGTAAGCCTGGATGAGATCATCGCGCTCGTCCTCAGGGATCGGATCCACAAAAGCTGCCCAGGTTTCCGGCCAGAACCGCCCAGCGCCGCCACCGTAGAACCAATCCAGCTCGGCCTTGGTCATCGTGAACACACCGCGCAAAACAAGGTGCAAAGGGCGATCAGGATGCGTTTGCGCGTAGAGCAATCCCAGCGTCGCGCCCCAGCTCCCACCAAAGACGAACCACTTTTCAATCCCGAGCGTTTCTCGGATAAGCTCAATATCCTTGATCAAATGCCAGGTGGTGTTGTCGTCCACGCTGGCATGGGGCTTTGACCGGCCACATCCTCGCTGATCAAACAGGATGATGCGGAATTTCTCAGGATCAAAATAGCGCCGCATCGCCGGGCTGCAGCCGCCGCCCGGGCCACCATGGAGCACAATCACCGGCAGCCCCTCAGGGTTTCCAGACTGCTCCATATACACTTTGTGGCCTTCGCCAACCTCGAGCATCCGGCGATCGAACGGCTCAATCGGCGGGTAGAGGTATTGTACTGCGCTCTTTTGGCCTGAATATCTGTCCATAACCCGCCTATATAGGTCTTTAGACCAAATGAGCACATGGAGAGCAGAATGCAAGCCGCTCCGAACAGTAATCGGGCCACAATTGACCCCGCAGAGGTCGCAAAGTTCGAAGCGATGGCGGATGAATGGTGGGATCCGGAGGGGAAATTCAAGCCGCTCCACATGATGAACCCATGCCGCCTCGATTACATCACGTCCCAAATCGCGGCAGAATTCGATCGTGATCTTGATGCGGCGGCGCCGTTTGAGGGCCTGCGCATTCTCGATATCGGCTGCGGCGGGGGCCTTCTGAGTGAACCCATGGCGCGGCTTGGTGCAGAGGTGGTGGGCGCCGATGCGGGTGAAGAGAACATCCCCGTGGCCCAGGCCCACGCGGCACAGTCCGGCCTGACAATCGACTATCGCAACACGACAGCAGAAGCGCTGGCCGCCGACGCAGAGCAATTCGATGCGGTGCTCAATCTTGAAGTGATCGAACATGTGGCTGACCCGCTTGCGTTTGTGACGGCGTGCCAACAGCTTTTGAAACCGGGGGGTCTGATGATCTGCTCCACCCTCAATCGAAATGCGAAAAGCTATGCGGCCGTCATTCTTGGGGCAGAGTATCTTCTCCAATGGCTGCCCAAAGGCACACATGACTGGTCCAAATTCGTGACCCCGGACGAACTCTACGATCTGATCTCACAGGCAGGCTTGGACCCGGTCGACAAAAAGGGCATGATTTTCAATCCCCTCAGTTGGTCCTGGTCACTGTCGAGCAGCGACTTTCGCGTGAATTACGTGACCGCGAGTGTGAAGCCAGAGTAAGCATTCAACCAGACGTATGAGCCAGCTGTTGCGCCATGGAGATCCGGCGCCGCGCAAACATGACGCATCACAAGGTAGGCTGTACGCATTTGTGTAGCCCGTAAAGGGTCTTCGCGCCGAGTTTTTAGCTGTCTTTTCCCAGTTTGCTGCGCAATTCGCGCAGAACTGGCAAGGCACCGCGCACCTTGTCTTCGCCCAGCTCTTCGACAACCTCACTGATCAGGGGCGTTATTGCTGAAATGGCGGCCTCCCGCGCTTGGCGACCTGCTGGGCTGATCGTTACCATCTTTCTGCGCGCGTCATCCCAATCGGGCCGGATATGGATGTAGCCCGCCCATTCAAGCTTGCCTAACGTGTTGGTCATGGCCCCGCGCGTCACGCAAAATGTCTTGGCCAGTTGCGCAGGCGTCCGTTCCTCGCCGATCCGCGCAAGGTGATTCAGCACCGAAAAATGCGAAATCTCCATGCCTTTGGGCAGAACCCGGCCCAAACGGTTCCGCACCAATTGTTCATTGGTCAGGATCTCGCTGAACAGCGAAACCGCCAGGATACTGCTTTGCGTGTCGCTCATCGAGGGCCTTCAAACTGGATTTCCTGTCGCAAAGAGGGGATGCGACGGCGGGCATTTTCCACATCCGAGACGTCAATGTCCACGCTTGTAACACCAGGCTGCGTTCCCGCATCGACCAAGACCTCGCCCCACGGGCCGACAACCATGCTGTGCCCATAGGTTTCGCGCGGTTTTCCGGCGGTCGCGGCATGGGTCCCTGTCTGCGCCGGGGCCAGAATGAACGCGCCAGTCTCAATCGCCCTGGCCCGTAGGAGCGTCTCCCAATGGGCCGCACCGGTCACTGGGGAAAAGGCGGAAGGCACCGTCAGGATCTGCGCGCCCTCTTGCGCCAGTGTTCGATAAAGCGATGGAAATCGAAGATCGTAGCAAATCGTCAGACCGATTTTTGCGGCCCCCATATCGGCCAGCACGGCGCGCGTTCCCGGGCGATAGCCGCTCGACTCGCGGTAGATTTCTGTCTCGGACACGGTGACATCAAACATGTTGATCTTGTCGTACCAAGCCGAAATTCCACCTTGCGGATTGATCAGGAAGGACCGGTTGGCAAAGCGACCGTCAGGATCACGGGTCTTGAGTGCCAAGGAACCAATTAGGCACCAAACACCGGCGTCCCGCGTTTTGGCGCGCAGTGCGGCCAGCACGATGTCCTTGCATTCATCCCGAAGAACGCTCTCTTGATGCGACCTACTGGTCGAAACGCAATTGGTCACTTCCGGTGTCAGGATGAAGTCCGCGCCGTGTCTGACGGCCTCATCAAAAAAGGCGCAAACACTTTGACTGTTTTCCTGGGGGCTGTCGCTGCCGTTAAGCTGGATCAGCGCAACCTTCATGCGGAGAGAAGCGGATCCAGTTTTCCCGATTGCTCAAGTGCATAGAGATCGTCGCATCCGCCAACATGTGTGCCGCCAATAAAGATCTGAGGCACGGTTCGGCCTCCATTCGCTCTTTGGATCATCTCTTGCTTGCGATTTGGGTTCGCCAGCACGTTGATCTCGGAAAAGCTCACGCCTTTTTTGTTCAGGAGCCGTTTTGCGGCGTGGCAAAATCCGCATAGCGGGGAGGTATACATTTCGACGGGTTGCATGGCGTGCCTCAAACTATTCTTGCTACCCGGCTTATTTAGGTGTCCTTTGCCACGCGCGCCAGTGCCAGAACGCAAACCTCTCTCGCGCCCGCCGCATAGGCAGCTTGAGTTGATGCCGAAAATGTCGCGCCTGCTGTCATTACATCGTCAATCAGGAGTATCGACCGGTCTTTGATCAGATGAGCGTGCCTTGGATTGGGTCGCATCGCCCCGTTCGTCATGGCAAACCGCTCTTGAAAGTTTAAACCATCCAGAGATTGCGTGCGTCGAGAACGAAGCAACAGGTCGGGGCAATACTCAAGGTGCAGGTGCTTGGCAAACGCATCCGCCAGAACAGCAGATTGATTGTAGCGCCGCTTGAGCATGCGCGACCAATGCAACGGCACCGGCGCGACAAGCGTATCTTGGCGCAGAAGCGGTGTTGCAACGCGGGCAAGCCACTTGGCCGCTGGTTTTGCCAGATCCACGCGATCCCCATGCTTCAATGATAAGACGAGCTTGCGACCCAGATCTTTGTAAATCAAAGCGGCTCGCCCGTGCGACCAAGGCCGGGTGATTTTTAGACACTCATCGCAAAGCTCCGCCTCGCCGTGATCCTCTCCGGGCAAGGGAACACCGCAATGATCACACACAAGGCCAGTGATAAACGGGGTATCACGCCAGCACGGGCCACAGAGCCCAAATTCGTCATCGACCTGAGCATCACAGGTCAGGCAGCGTGGCGGATAGACAAGGCGCAACGCGGATCGGAGAACGGACGTCATAACGCATTAAGGTTTGCAAAAACTTGGTTAACAATTGGTTGTCACATATGGCGTGATCACCGAGGCCCGCGTCTTTAATTGACACTTTCTCCATGGGTATCCATTAGGCCTCTGCAGTAAGCACAGGAAGCGCGCCAGGGTAATGCGCGTGACTGAGAGAGAACGCGACGAGATTGACCTTATCCAAAAGGCTAATATCTCTGTGAAGGAACCAATAGCGAGAAAGCCACCCATAAATGCCCGATGCCAGCACGCCAGAAACCCAAGGCCTGATCGAAGAAGCCTGCTTTCCGGGCCAGCTTGAAGAGAAGGTAGGCGTTCTTCTGGCCAATCTGGGCACGCCCGACAATTACGATTACTGGTCCATGCGGCGGTATCTCAATGAGTTTTTGTCAGATCGGCGCGTCATTGATTACAGCCCTTGGCTGTGGCAGCCGCTGCTTCAGCTGGTCATTTTGTCTAAGCGTCCCTTTACCAGTGGCGAGGCTTACAAATCTATTTGGAACGAAGACAAGGGCGAAAGCCCTCTGATGACAATCACACGGGATCAGACCGACAAGCTACGAGACTCTTTGCAAAGGCGATATGGAAGTCGCATTGTGGTGGATTTCTGCATGCGATACGGCAATCCCTCGACGAAATCCAAGGTGCGCGAACTTTACAAGCAAGGGTGCAGCCGCATCCTGTTTTTCCCGCTTTATCCGCAATATGCTGGCGCGACATCTGCCACGGCAAACGATCAGTTTTTCCGCGCCTTGATGGAAGAAACGTGGCAGCCCATCGCCCGGGTCGTTGAGCCTTACTACCAAAACCCTGAATACATCAACGCGCTCGCGCAATCGGTAGAGCGCGCGTATGCTAAAATTGAAAACAAGCCCGACGTGCTTGTCGTATCGTATCACGGTATGCCACAGCGCTATTCAACGCAGGGCGATCCTTACTACTGCCAATGCATGGAAACATCCAAATACCTGCAAAAAAGGCTGGGCTGGGACGACACGCAGATCACGACCACGTTCCAGTCGGTTTTTGGGCCTGAAGAATGGCTGCGTCCTTACACTGTGGAAGAAGTTGCGCGCCTGGCAAAGGAAGACGGCAAAAAGAACATCGCGGTGATTGCGCCGGCCTTCTCGGCCGACTGCATTGAGACGCTCGAAGAGATCAACGAAGAGATAAAAGAAAGCTTTGAGGAAGCAGGCGGAGAAGAATTTCACTATATCCCCTGTCTCAATGATGATGATGCGCATATTGATGCGCTCACGGGTATCATCGAAACCAACCTGCACGGGTGGATAAAGTAAGCCGATACCAAAACGGGCGACCGTTTGGGCCGCCCGTTTGAAGGATTAAGCTCTCATCAAAGCTAGATCAGAAGCACCTGAGTGCCGACATTTGTCCGGCTGAAGAGGTCTTCAATGTGCTCATTGTAAAGACCGATGCAGCCATTAGACGAACGGCGCCCAATCTTGCGCGTGTCGTGAGTCCCGTGGATGCGGTAGTACGTCCAGCTGAGATAAAGCGCGTGCGTACCGAGCGGATTGTCAGGCCCGGGCCCAACATAGGGCGGCCAATCAGGATTGCGCTCAAGCATGGATGGTGTCGGGCGCCAGGATGGCCCGACCACTTTGCGCACAACGCTTGTCCGTCCGCGGCGTGTCATTTCCTCTGTCATTGGCACACTGGTTGGGTACAGTCGGTAATTCGCTCCGTTCTCGTCCCAATAGTGCAATGCCCTTGAGTGGGTATCCACAAGGATCGCGCCGTTATTCAGGTTAGAGAAGTAAGGCTCCCAGTCCAAAGCGCGAAAACTGGAGATATTTCTGCGCACAGATTCAGAGATATCCTTCTCCATCTCGATATGCGTGGCGCTATTGAGGTCTTGCGCGATAGCTGGCGTGCCAAGCGCGGCAGCCGAGCCCGCCAGAAACGAACGTCTGCTAAGGGCAGTCTGAAATTTTTTCATGGCGTGTCCTCTCCGCGAAAAATAGATGTCCCAATTTGCGATCAAACATACGTGTGTTCTCTTGCCATCGCAATTCAAACAAAAGTCATTTTGCGGGTTTGATCATTTTTCAAACCCAAGTTACACGGGAATCTGCTGGTTTTGCAGAAGAGTCTCACGATGCGACGACATTTCGGTTTTGCTGTACTTGCGCTTATGGCGCTGTCTGCCTGTGGCGGACCATCCATTCCGCAGCTTGGCCCCGATGGCAAACCATTGCCGAAGATTTACAATATTCGTCCTGGTCAATCAGCGACGCTGCAATTCCGCATGCTTGATTCAGTCAACAATCTGCGCGAAGCGGCGGGCGCGCCGCCTCTAGAGCTCAACTCTCAACTCAATGCCGCCGCGGCCACGCATGCGCAAGACATGTCGCTGCAGAATCGCCCTTGGCATTTTGGCTCTGACGGGTCTTCTCCGATCGATCGCATTCGCCGTGTCGGATATGCCGGGCAGTTGGTCGGAGAGAACATCTCTGAGACTTATGAGACAGAGCTGGAAACCCTCGCCGCGTGGATGGAGGATGAAAACACCCGTCGGGTGATCCTGTCACCCGACGCAACAGACCTCGGCTTTTCCTGGTTTCAAGAGGCCAACGGGAAGATCTGGTGGACGCTTGTCACTGGATCCAACAGGTCCTTTGCCACGAACCCGTTGTCTTAGGGCGTGATCGTAATCAGCGTTCCGGTATCCACCATCGCATAAATCCATTCCATGTGACGGTTCTTCACCGAAATGCATCCCCACGTCCAATCCGGATCGTCTTTCTTGGGCTGTCCATTGGGCCGTCCATGAATGAAGATGTCTCCGCCCGGTGATTTCCCGGCTTTTTTGGCAAATGCACGATCTTGCGCATTCGGATAAGAGATCCCAAGCGACAGGTGGAATGAACTGTTGGGGTTGCGCCGATCGATGTAATACGTGCCTTCCGGCGTTTTCCCATCCCCTTCAAACTGTTTGTGCCCCGAGGGCGCAAACCCAAGCTCCATTGGATAGGATTTCAACACTTCATCATTGTGCATGAGCCAAAGGCGGCGGTCTTCCTTGGCCACGATCACGCGGGTGACCTCTGGCCCACTGTATGTTCGAAACTTAGATTTGCTGCAGCCGGCGATTGTGATCGCCACAAGCAGTATCGCCAAAACTCTAAATGCCCGCATCAACACCTGCCCTATGTTTTTTATGTGTTTACCGAAGCTGCGGTTGATTTTCCATAAAAATGAGATCGATCAAGCAACCGTGAGGAAAGCCTGCGGCCCCTCACTCCGCCGCTTGATCAGCGTGTAGAAACCCACCCGATTGCCGCTCCCAAAACGATGCGTAAAGCCCGCCAAAATTGAGCAATTCCGCGTGCGTACCATCCTCGACGATGCGTCCGGCATCCATGACGATGATCCGGTCCATCTGCGCGATGGTCGACAGCCGGTGCGCGATCGCGATCACCGTTTTGCCCTGCATCATGCCGTAGAGTGTCTGCTGAATGGCGGCCTCAACCTCGCTATCCAGCGCACTTGTGGCCTCATCCAAAAGCAGAATCGGCGCGTCTTTCAGCACGGCACGGGCCAGCGTGATCCGCTGCCGTTGACCGCCAGACAACTTCACACCCCGTTCACCCACATGGGCATCATAGCCTGTGCGCCCTTGGGGATCTTCGAGATCGAGGATGAAATCATGCGCCTCGGCCTTGATGGCTGCGGCGATCATCTCGTCCTCCGTGGCATGGGGCGCGCCGTAAAGGATGTTCTCGCGCACGGAGCGGTGCAGCAGAGAGCTGTCTTGCTGAACCATGCCGATCTGCTGGCGCAAACTTTCCTGCGTGACGCGGGATATGTTCTGATCGTCGATCAGGATCTGGCCTTTCTCCACATCGTAGAACCGCAAGAGCAGTTTCACGAGTGTGGATTTCCCAGCACCTGACCGGCCCACCAGGCCAATCTTTTCGCCCGGTTTGATGGTGAGCGCAATCTGATCAAGACCTCCCGCCTCACGCCCGTAATGGTGTGAAACATGATCAATCCTAATCTCTCCCTTTCCCATCTTCAGCGGTTTGGCGTCTTTGTCATCAACCAGGTCGATGGGCTGCGCGATGGTTTCCATGCCTTCAGCGACAACACCCAGTTCGCGGAAAAACGTCGAGAGCGCCCACATGATCCAGCCGGTCATTGCATTGAGCCGCAGTGTCAGCGCCGTGGCGGCGGCAACAGCACCGACGGAGGCGGTGCCTTGCATCCACAGCAGAAACGCCCAGCCGACAACACCTACGATCAAGAGACCGTTGAGCGTTACAAGCGACAAATCCATGATCGTGAAAATGCGCATCTCTTTTTGGAAGGTCTTGCGTGTGTGCTCAATGGCGTCCTTGGCGTAGGCAATCTCACTGTCATGATGTGCAAAGAGCTTCACCGAATGGATGTTGGTGTAGGCATCGACCACCCGACCCGTCACCAGGGACCGCGCATCAGATGACGCTTTGGATGCTGGGCCCACGCGTGTCAGCGTCCAGCGCACGAGGCACCCGTAAAGCACGAGCCAGATCACCAAAGGCAGGGCAAGGCGCGGATCCGCATCGGACAGCAAGATCACAGCGCCCACGACATAGGCCAAGGAAAATGCAATCGCATCGAACACCTGAAACACGGCGTCGCCGGCTGCAGGGGGCGTTTGCATGATGCGGTTGGCGATTCGCCCGGCAAAATCGTTTTCAAACCAGCCCACCGATTGGCGCAAAACATGCTTGTGCGCGCGCCAGCGGATCAATGTGCCAAGGTTGGGAAGCACCGCGTTGTTCAAAAGCGCCACATCAACAGCCTGAAACAGGGGCCGCAAGATCAGGATGAAAATCGCGACCAGCAGAAATTCCAGGCCATATTCCTGAATAACAGTCTCTGGATCACCGCTCAGCCGGTCCACCACCAGACCCATGTAGTAGATTAGCCAAACCTCCACCGACGCAACCAGGATAGACATGATCGCCGTGGCGATGAGAACCTTTTTGAACGGGACCAAGTATTCGCGCATGAACTGCCAGAGCCGTGTCGGAGGCGTATCCGTCTCTTCATAGGCGACATAAGGGTCGACGAGGTTTTCAAAGAATTTGAACATTGGGGAAATCCTGATGCGAATATGCAAAAAGTCACGCGACTTTCGGCGCGCGGGTCATCAAGGCTCAGACGGCCAAAGCGCTTAAGTAAGCCAGATCCCGCGATACATCGTGTATTCCCCCTTGGTGGATGCCGTGTACATGGATCACCCGACGGCAAAAGTCAAATGAAGCAATTACGACTGGGTTAGCCGAGCAACTCGCGTGCGGTGAGAGCAAAACCAGATGCAATCCAGGTGGTCTCTAAATCAGTGAGCTTTTGCCCCAGGGCAGGCCCCTCGTAGTCGGGCATAAGATCGGCCGCTTTTACTGGAAAGACGGCCTGTTCACCTGTCACAAGATCTTCGAGATCCTGATCAGATGGGATCATGTTCGACAACGCCCCGCGCAGAAGAAAAACGTCCAGACCAAGGGCCGCGCCGTGGCGATAGCCCAGTTCTTTGGCAGGTGTCATTTTCCCCATTTCTTCGCGCAGCAGATCTAGGTGGCGCGCATCTGTCTTTGATAATCGCAGGTTGTCCGCAACGTCCTTTCCGCCGAGCACCGCCAGACGTCTTTGGTATGCTGGTGGCACGTCGCCCTCTGAGTGCGCCTCAAAGTGTACGAGCGGCGCAAGAAACCTATCATCAGCGCCTGGCAAAACACGAGCCAACACGCCCGCAGTTCGCATAGCGGCGACGGATGGCGCGGGGTCAGGGGCTGCCAAGCGCTTGTACATTACAGATCCAATGCGTACCTTGGAACGGCGTCACATGCCATCGGCGAACTCAGCGCACGCCGCCAATCCGTCCGCATCCAGGCCATCTGCCGGATCGCCAAACCAGGCGTGAAAGCGGAAGAAGCGCAAAATTCGAAGATAGTCTTCGCGAATCCGGATGGCTGGATCTTCAATGAACCTCACGCGACGGGCGTGCAAATCTTCGAGGCCGCCAAGCGGGTCGATTACAGTGCCTTCCGCATCCGCATAAAGCGCGTTCATTGTGAAATCCCGCCGCAATGCGTCATCGGTTATGTCTTTTGAAAACGCCACCGTGGCGCGGCGGCCGTCTGTGGCGACATCCTTGCGAAAGGTCGTGATCTCATGGGCGATCTCGTTCACCACGACGGTGATGGTCCCGTGATCAATGCCGGTCGGTATCGCGCGATGGCCCGCACCCTCAGCGATCTGCACCACCTCTTCCGGCACCGCATCGGTTGAGATGTCGATGTCTGAAACTGGATGCTGCAAAAGGGCATTGCGCACACAGCCCCCGACAAAATAGGCCGCATGCTCCGCGTCCTGCAGCATCTGCATCACAGCTTGCGATGATGCAGACGTCAGCCAGTCCCCTGTGATTTTCACGACGCACTCCACCCATCGGTCAGCGCCCTGAGAATACGCGCCGTTGCGCCCCAGATGTAATAGGGGCCGTAGGGGACAGTGTAATAGTGTCTGCGCATCCCGCGAAACCGCCGATACTGCACGCTGAAATTTTCGGATGCGAGCACATGCAAGAGCGGGACATGAAACACCTCTTCCACTTCACCCGGCTCTGCAACTGGGGAAAACGGGCCTTCAATCAAACCCACAACGGGCGTGACCTTAAACGACGTGACAGTCTCGTGCGACGGCACCGTTCCAATCACGCGGACCCGCTCGGAACCAAGGCCGATTTCTTCTTTGGCCTCGCGCAGCGCCGTGTCAATGATCGTGGCGTCACCCTCATCTTGCTTGCCCCCAGGAAAGGAGATCTGCCCTGGATGGTGCTTTAGCGCCGACGATCGCTTCGTCAGGTAAAGCCGAGCCTCCCCGCCCATCATGCGTACCGGCACCAACACGCCAGCCGGGCGCAGCTTTCGCCCTTCCGGCAGGAACACATCGGGATTGAGATCATAGTCAGAAGAGGCACCTGACAAGCGCCCGAGTG
>ERZ1740067.2296-NODE-2296-length-11792-cov-7.102411_pt1 | contig 11792 bp, 10 predicted proteins | sample MGYA00581736_ERZ1740067 | MGnify/ENA primary metagenome ERZ1740067 (study PRJEB43018, sample SAMN04849236) | marine metagenome | isolation source: floating plastic debris | place: Pacific Ocean | collected 2008-08-27 | study: EMG produced TPA metagenomics... | reverse complement strand
GGCAGGATGATGATGTAGACCTCGGGGTGGCCGAAGAACCACAGGATGTGCTGGTAAAGCACCGGATCACCACCGCCAGCGGGGTCAAAGAACGAGAACCCGAAGTTACGGTCCATCAGAAGCATGGTGATAGCGCCCGCGAGAACGGGCAGGGCCAGAAGGATCAGCCAGCTTGTGACGAAGATCGACCACGCGAACAGCGGCACTTTGTGCAGCGTCATGCCGGGGGCGCGCATGTTCAGGAAGGTCGTAATCATGTTGATCGCGCCCAGGATCGACGAGGCGCCAGAGACGTGGACCGCGAAGATCGCGAGGTCCATCGACATGCCGCCTTCGTTTGTGGAGAGCGGCGGGTAAAGCACCCAGCCCACGCCGGAACCAAGCTGATCGTTGCCGCCCGGTGCGAGGATCGACGCGATACCCAGCGCGACACCAGCGATAAACATCCAGAAAGACAGGTTGTTCATGCGCGGGAATGCCATATCGGGCGCACCGATTTGCAGCGGCATGAAGTAGTTGCCGAAACCACCGAACAAGGCCGGGATGACAACGAAGAACATCATCAGAACGCCGTGATAGGTAATCAAGACATTCCAGAGGTGGCCATTGGGCGTGCAGACCTCACCCGCCGCGGCGGCGGTGAAGCGTGCGCCTTCGAGGCACATGTATTGAACGCCGGGTTCCATCAGCTCCATGCGCATGTAGACCGTGAAGGCCACAGCGATGAATCCGACGATGCCGGATGCGAAAAGGTAAAGAATACCAATGTCTTTGTGGTTCGTTGACATGAACCAGCGGGTAAAGAACCCACGCGTGTCTTCGTGTTCTTGACCGTGAATGGCTGCGTCTGCCATAGGGGGTGCCTCCTGTTGGCTAGGCTCGGAGTAGCTTACGTGTCACACCGCAACTTGAATCGCGCATATGTTAGAGGTTGTTTTAGAGCGCCCGCCCGCCCAGAGCAACGGGGGCGCGCGCATTTGTCCGTGTTATTTTGGCGCAGTTGATCTGGGTCATTTAAGCCGCTGTTTTGCTGGAAGCGCTTGGCAGCCTTGCCGTTTTCCTAATGCAGAAAGCCAAGTGACAGCGCGCCGACACCAATCAGGCTAAGCGCCCAGACCACATCGAGGTTGAACCAGGTCTTTGACAGGAATTTAAGGCCAAGCCAGTGATAAATGCCAAGGGCGAAAACACCGCCCGATACGGTCATTGCCAGCGTGTGCGCCAGTGCCACGACAATCGCGATCCCGGCATTTGCCGCCATCAGATCCGCGGCGGCGGCATGACCGGCGTCGGTGTCTATCGTGCGACAGATGCCTAGATAAATCGGCACCAGCATCAACCCTGCACCATGCGCCATCGCTGCAAGGAATGACCAAAGCGCCAATCTTGAAGGGGGCACCCGTGCCAGAAAGCGTGGATGGCGCCGGTTTATCAGAAGATAGGCGCCAAGCGCGATCACAAGACAGGCGGCCCCGATCTGTATTTCGCGCTGCCATTCGACAAGAAACAGCATGACCGTAAACGGGAAAAGAACAGCGGCCATCGCCACCAGATGCCCCCCCGCGAGCGCAGCAAGCGCTTTGTAAAGGCTGCCACGGCTCCGCTCCATCAACGCGGCAGAGACGGCCAGTGGCCACCCCATGCCCGGATTGACGCCGTGGTAGATGCCCGATGCCACAACGGCCCACCAAAGGGCCGTTGCTGTTTGTGCGGTGTCCACGTGTCAGACGGACGGGTAGCAGAAACTGTCAGTTGAACAATCGCCGCCTTCCAGGCGGATCTGGTGGCTGCGATAGCCTTCCGGGAACTCAACCCAGAAATCCTGATCCAGCGTCAGACCGCCGTTTTCGCCCACATGCGCCATAACCATCGCCGCGCCGCGTTCGCCTGGATAGAACTGATCGTCCCATGTCGAATAAAGCGAGTTCGTCCAATAGACACGTTTGCCATCGCGGCTGATCTCGACCATCTGGGGGGCATAGCCGAACTCTTTGCCGTTGGGATGCTTGCGCTTGGCAACGATGCCGCCGATTTCGACCTTGCCGACCAGCTTGGGATGCATCGGGTCAGTCACGTCGTATTGGTGCATCTCGCCCAGACCCCAGCACGCGACATAAAGAAACCTGTCATCCAGGCTGAGGTCGATATCAGTGACCAGCGGCGGCACTGCTTCAAATCCTTGAAGCAAAGGCGGAAGATCTTCCTTTGCAGCGGGAACGGGATCAATGGTGATGGTCTTTTTCGCTTGCCATTCACCGTCTTGATCCCGCCACCACGTAAAGATCGCGCCTTGAAGATTGGTCGTGTCCACGACCACGCCGCAAAATCCGTACTCCTTGACGGGATCGTGGGCAGGCCGGATTTCCAGCGCCATCTGGTGGTTTTCGCCCAAATCAATGGATTTGCTGACCGTCCGCCCTCGGAGATCCCAGAAATGGATGGTGTGGCCATATTTGTTCGACAGCAGATCTTCGGCGACGACGCCGTTTTCAAACTGTGGGGGCAGACCCCATTCGCTTGAGACCATGTAGTCGCGCGGCAGGTTCCACCAGAAGTCATAATGCTTGTCCTGAATGCCGCGGTCCATTTCGTAGCGGCCAAGGATTTCGAAGGTTTCGCAATCCATGATGAAGATGCCCGGAGGACCATCGGTGCCGTCTTCGCCACCCCCACCAAGGGTCGAGACATAGATGCCTTCCGGACCGCAATGAATCGTGTGCGGCCGCGAGTAACCGGTCTTTTCAAAAAGCTCTTCTGGTTCGATGATCTTGTGAATCTTCGCCTTGAGCGGCTCTTTCACATCAATGATGTAAATCCGCGAAGACCGGATGCCGGGAATAATCAGGTAGCGGCGTTCCAGAAACGAATGCCCGGTCAATGGGGACAGCGAAGACGAACAGGCGTTCCACCCGAAATGGTGAAACTCATCGCCTTTGTTGGGCATTAAGAGCGAATGTACGATTTGGCCGTAAGTCTTTGACTTTGGGTCGACATCCACAACGGCAAGCCCATCGGGCTGTGATCCATCCGGACTGAGCATCAGGGTAAAGGCCAAAGTTTCCGCTGGTGCCTCCATGGCGATTTTTGGCGTGGCGTAAAATGTTGGGTCGGGTCTTAAATTCATGATTTTTTCCTCCCTTAATGAGGCACCGGTCTTTGTTTTCTTGTCGTGTGCCGTAGGGGAAGCCTGCCACAAAACAGCCGATTGCGTAAATAAATCTGTGCGCGGGCGGGCGGACGGCTGCTGAGACGTGGCTTATCAAAGCCCTGTCAGATGCCGATCATTTGCGGATGCCAGATGGTGGATCACGGCGAGACAAGGGGCGCCGGGCGCGGCGTGGATCTTTGGTTAGCCCTTTGCCTCGGGCCAGGTCAGAAAGCTGACAGCGGTCGGATCGGGGGAGCGGGTCCGCCGGACGATCCTGAATTGCTTGAGCAGGCGCTGACGCCACCAGGGCGGGGGCTGAACGGTGCAATGCGCGTTTTCACCGTTGGGCAAAATCTCTTTCGCTTCACGGACGGAGATATTGAAGAACGCGTGTTTGCTGAGACTGCGGATGGTGGCGAACAGGGCATCGACGTCGTCTTCGGGGATATGCTCCATCACGTCGGTGCAGATCACCAGATCGACCTTGTCCACCGGCATCTCGGCGAATTCGGGGATCGCCGGGTCATAGCGGTAGACTTTCGCATCGTTGATCGCGCCCATCCAATCGACCAGCCGCGATTGCCCGCAGCCGAAATCCAGCACCGAGCGGATTTTCGGGATGTCGTCCAGCGGGCGCTGGATATAGCCGACCATCACCTCGGACGAGCGGCCGTAGGTCTTGGTCTCGTGGATCTGGCGGTATTGGGCGATCAGCTCGTCTCGGCGCGACATGGGATCCTCGTTACTCGGGCTTTTGCAGTTCTGTGACAGTCGGGAATGTCCTTTTTAAGGCGACATCGACGTCTTCGAGCGTCACCGGCAGGCCCAGATCGACCAGCGAGGTGACGCCGTGTTCGGCGATGCCGCAGGGGACGATGCCGGTGAAATGATCGAGTTCTGGTTCGACGTTGATGGACAGGCCGTGAAAGCTGACCCATTTGCGCAGGCGCACGCCGATGGCAGCGATCTTGTCTTCGGGGTTTTGCCCGGTTGCGGTGCGCGGTTTGTCCTCGCGCGTCACCCAGACACCCACGCGGCCTTCGCGGATTTCCCCTTTGACGTTGAACTGATCGAGGGTGGCGATCACCCAATGCTCCAGTCCCTGCACAAAGCGGCGCACATCGCGCCCACGCTTGCCGACATCAAGCATCACATAGGCCACGCGCTGGCCCGGCCCGTGATAGGTGTATTGCCCGCCACGCTTGGTGTCATAGACCGGAAAGCGGTCGGGATCGGTCAGGTCTTCGCGCTTGGCCGAGGTGCCTGCCGTATAAAGCGGGGGATGTTCGAGCAGCCAGATCGCCTCGTCGGCATCGCCGCTTGCGATGGCGGTCGCGCGCGCCTCCATCTCGCGGACGGCGAGGTCGTAATCGACAAGGTCAGGGGAGGCGATCCATTCGACCATAAGGGGCTCCTTTGCGGTGCCATTTAGCGGAGTGCCCCGAACCCGCGCAAGTCGCGCATTTTTCCCTTCACAAGGTGGATCGGTCGGTCTATACGCCCCGCTACCAAGCCTAGACAGTGCGGTCGTGGCGGAATTGGTAGACGCGCAGCGTTGAGGTCGCTGTGGGGTAACACCCGTGGAAGTTCGAGTCTTCTCGACCGCACCATTTTCCCGAAGTGAAAACGACATAGGCGATTTTTTGATCGCTTTTGCACAGATTGCAAATCGGGCGTTGGTCTTTGGAAACCCACGTATTTTTTGAACGCTAGCAACAGGGCTGGCCCGCTGATCCAAAGCGGCTTGTCGCCCCTTGTGGCATTGGGGTCATCGGTCGCATTCCGTGTCTTGCATGAAACATGTCACGATCCACGTGCCCGTTTTGGGGCCCGAGGGAGTGTACGATGACCGATGCTGACCTGATCGCCAAATTCACCAAGATCGTTGGACGCAGGCATGTGATGACCTCGGAAAAGGCGACAAGCCGGTTTCGCAAGGGGTTCCGGTCTGGCGAGGGGGACGCGCTGGCAGTGGTGCAGCCCAAGACCCTGCTGGAGCAGTGGGAGATCCTGAAAACCTGCGTAGCCGCCGACAAAATCGTGATTATGCAGGCGGCCAATACAGGGCTGACCGAAGGCTCGACGCCAAACGGGACCTATGATCGTGATGTGGTCTTGATGAACACGCGCCGGATGGACCAACTGCAGCTGATCGACGGTGGCAAGCAGGTCATCAGTTTTCCGGGGGCGACGTTGTTCAAGCTGGAAAAGATGCTGGCCCCGCTGGGACGACAGCCGCATTCGGTCATTGGGTCTTCCTGTATTGGCGCATCGGTCATTGGTGGGGTGTGCAACAATTCCGGCGGTTCGCTGGTGGAGCGGGGGCCGTCCTACACCGAAATGTCGCTTTTTGCGCAGGTGTCGGATGCAGGTGAGTTGCAGCTGGTGAATCACCTGGGCATCGCGCTGGGCGATACGCCCGAAGAAATTCTGACACGGCTTCAAAAGGGCGACTATTCAGACGCTGATTTTGAAAGCAACAATCGCAAAGCCTCGGACACGGATTATGCGCAACGCGTGCGCGACGTGGATGCCGCAACGCCCGCAAGGTTCAACGCCGACAAGCGGCGGCTGCATGAAGCATCGGGATGCGCAGGTAAGCTGGCCGTTTTTGCGGCACGTCTGGACACGTTTGAGAAAAACGCAGCCGAGCAGGTCTTTTATATCGGGACAAACAGCGCCGATGAATTGACCGACCTGCGCCGTGTGATGCTGGCTGACTTTGAAAGTCTTCCTGTCAGTGCTGAATATATGCATCGCGAGGTGTTCGATATCACCGCCGTTTACGGCAAGGACACGGTTTTGATGATCGACAAGCTGGGCACCGACCGGTTGCCGATGTTCTTTGCGATGAAGGGTGCGGTTGACGCGCGGTTGAACGCGGTGCCGGGGCTGAAAGGCTTTACCGACAAGTTCATGCAGTTTGCATCCAAGCTATGGCCAAACCTGCTGCCAAAGCGCATGCGTGCCTATCGTGACCGGTTTGAACATCATCTGATCCTGAAGATGCGCGATGCAGGCATCGCCGAGACCAAGGCCTTTCTTGAGACGTTCTGCGCAACGCGGGACTGTGATTACTTCGAATGCGATGCCCGCGAGGCCAAAATCGCCGGGTTGCACCGCTTTGCCGCGGCGGGTGCCGCCATTCGCTATGCGGCGATCCATACCAAAGAGGTCGAGGATATTCTGGCGCTTGATATTGCATTGCCGCGCAACACCCGCGAATGGGAAGAGCATTTGCCGCCCGAAATCGCCGACCAACTGGTGCACCGGATGTATTACGGGCACTTCATGTGTCACGTGCTGCATCAGGATTACATCGTCAAGAAAGGCTGCGACCCCAAGGCGTTGAAGGCCGCCATGCTCAAGCTGCTGGATACGCGCGGGGCCGAGTATCCGGCCGAGCATAATGTGGGGCATTTGTATAAGGCCAAGCCTGATCTGGCCGCCTTCTATCGCGAGATTGATCCGACCAACGCCTTTAACCCTGGCATCGGGAAAATGTCGAAATGCAAGCACTATGGCGCGGATGGTGTGGATGTTGCGGCCGAATAAGTGAGCGCCTGAGGCAGGACATCTGATTTGATTTTGCAGCCTTTGCGCTCAATCAGTCTGTGAAATTGGTTAAAATCACAGCATTCGTCCGGTTCTGCGACAGTATTGCCGCTATTTAGGGAATCGTGTTGTCAGATTGCGCCGGGATTGATTAACTCTTGTCGAACGGCGGCGTCAGATCGCCCGAAACATCAGGGAGCCACATGGCTTTAGACACATCCAGCGACGCGTATGTCGAGTTCGACCGCGTGCAGAAAAGCTATGACGGGGAAATCCTCGTCGTGAAAGATTTGAACCTCTCGATGCCCAAGGGCGAGTTTCTGACGATGCTTGGGCCGTCCGGCTCTGGCAAGACGACCTGCCTGATGATGCTAGCCGGGTTCGAAACGGCAACCCATGGCGAAATCCGTCTGGATGGGCGCGAGATCAACAACATCCCGCCGCATAAGCGCGGTATCGGGATGGTGTTTCAGAACTATGCGCTCTTCCCGCATATGACGGTGAACGAGAACCTCGCCTTTCCGCTGGAGGTGCGCGGCATGGGCAAGGATGAGCGCGAGGCGAAGGTCGCGCGGGCGCTGGATATGGTCCAGATGGGCGAGTTCGGCAACCGCCGCCCGGCGCAATTGTCTGGCGGCCAGCAGCAGCGGATCGCGCTTGCGCGCGCGCTGGTGTTCGACCCGTCGCTGGTGCTGATGGACGAACCGCTGGGCGCGCTGGACAAGCAGCTGCGCGAGCATATGCAGTATGAAATCAAGCACTTGCATGAAAATTTGGGGATCACGGTTGTTTACGTGACCCATGACCAGTCCGAGGCGCTGACCATGTCGGACCGGGTTGCTGTCTTCAACGATGGCCGCATCCAGCAACTGGCCCCGCCCGATGATCTGTATGAACGCCCCGACAACAGTTTCGTGGCGCAGTTCATTGGCGAGAACAACAAACTGACCGGCACGGTCAAAAGCAAGATGGGCGATGCCGTGCTGGTGGAACTACCCGGCGGGGCCACGACCGAGGCTTTGGCTGTGAACGCGGGCGAGGTCGGCTCGCAAACGCTGATATCGGTGCGACCAGAGCGCATTGAGGTTGCGACGGACGGGCCGAACGCCACCGACGCGCAGGTCAAGGAACTGATTTATTTGGGCGACCACATCCGCTGTCGCCTGAATGTGCACGGCAATGACGAGTTCATCGTCAAAGTGCCAAACAGCGCGGGACACACGCATCTGAAAGTGGGCGAGACGACGAAAGTGTCTTGGGCCACGGAAGACGCGCGGGCGCTGGATCCACTCTAAGAACCCGGTGCCAAATCGGGCTTAAACCTTATCATCAACGGGAGAAACTGATGAAAAAGACCCTTATTATGACAACCGCCCTGATGGGCACGGCCTTTGCGGCCAACGCAGCTGAAGTGACAGTGATGTCCTGGGGCGGCGCCTATACGAAGTCTCAGGTCGAGGCGTATCACAAGCCCTTCACCGAAGAGATGGGCATCGCCGTGAACTCGGTGGATGCCGACAACCCCGCCACGCCGATCAAGGCGCAGGTGGAAGCGGGCAACGTGACCGTGGACGTGGCTGACGTGGAGTATTCCGACGCCGTGCGCCTGTGCGACGAAGGTCTGCTGGTTGAGATCGATCACTCTATCCTGCCCGCAGCACCCGATGGCACGCCTGCGGCTGACGACTTCATCGAAGGCGCGCTGACCGATTGTGCAGTGGCCAACATCGTTTGGTCCACTGTCATGGCCTATAACACTGAAAACAACGACAACGCCCCCGACAGCATTGATGACTTCTTCAATCTGGCGGACTTCCCGGGCAAGCGCGGTCTGCGCAAGAACGCCAAAGCCAATCTTGAGATGGCTTTGATGGCTGATGGCGTGCCGGCTGCCGAGGTCTACGACATGCTGGAAACCGACGAGGGTGTGGACAAGGCGTTTGCCAAGCTCGACACCATCAAAGATGAGGTCGTGTGGTGGGAAGCGGGCGCACAGCCGCCGCAGCTTCTGGCCGATGGTGAGGTCGTGATGTCGACCGCGTATAACGGTCGGATCTTCAACGCCGCGGTTGGCGAAGGCCAGCCGTTCGAGATCGTCTGGGACGGTCAGATCCTCGACTTTGACCTGTTCGTGATCCCGCAAGGCGCACCGAACATGGAAGAAGCCAAGAAGTTCATCGCCTTTGCGACCGACACCCAGCGTCTGGCGGATCAGGCCAGCTGGATCAGCTATGGTCCGGCGCGTCAGTCGTCCGGCGATCTGGTGGGTCTCTATTCGGATGGCAAGACGGAGATGGCTCCGCACATGCCGACCGCTGCGGCCAATCTGGAGAACGCGTTGGTGAACAACTTCGAGTTCTGGGCTGACCGCGATACCGAGCTGAACGAGCGTTTCAACGCTTGGTTGGCACAGTAAATTGAGAGAGGGCGGGCTTTCGGGCCCGCCCTTTTCTTAACGCGAGGACGCGGATGCCCAAAGCCTATCTGATCGGTCACATCACGGTGACGAACCCGACCGACTACGCAGAATATGTGCGGCTGGACACGCCCATCATTGAGGCGGCTGGCGGACGCTTCCTGGTGCGTGGCGGCGAGTCCGAAGTGCTGGAAGGCAACTTCAAGCAGCGCCATGTGGTGGTGGAGTTTCCCGACATGGCTGCGGCGCGCGCGTTCTATTTATCTCCGGCATATCAGCGGGTTGCGCAGATCCGCTTTGAGAATGCCGACAGCGATATGCTGATTGTCGAAGGGACGTCCTGATGGCGGATGCAACAATGGGCGCGGCCCCGACGCAGGCGCAGCCTGAACAACTGACAACCGTTGATGGCAAACCTTTGAAGGCCGCTTTGATGGCCGCTCAAGCCAAGGCGCGCCGTCGCGCGTTTTTGCTGGTGCTGCCGCTTTTGGCCTTTGTGCTGGTGACCTTCGTGGCGCCGATTGGGCAGATGTTGCACCGTTCGATCCACAATCCTGGCTTTACCGAGCATACGGATTTGTCGGACGGCACCCAGACCGAGATTATGGTTAATCTGCGGGGCTGGTTTGATGCCAATCCGCCGGGCACGGAGCCTGATGAAGCGGCTTATGAAGCCTTGGTAAGCGATCTAGTTTTGTTGCGAGAGCTGCGGGCGCAGGGCGCTGTTGGCACGCGGATTAACTATGAAGCACCCGGAACGCGGTCTTTGTTTACCAAGACGACCCGGCGGGCAGAGCGTTTGGAAGCGCCGTTCAAAGAGGCCATTCTGGATATCGACGAGGACTGGGCCGACCCGCAGCTTTGGCGCGTGATGCGCGATGCGTCATCGGCCTATACGCTAAATTTCTATCTTGCAGCGGTCGATCTGGAGAAGGATTCCGAAGGCGACATCGTGTCGGTCAACGAGAACCGCGCGGTCTATATTCTGCTGTTCCAGCGGACCCTGATCCTGTCGCTTCTCATCACCGCTTTAACCTTTATTTTGGGCTTCCCCATCGCGCATCTGCTGGCGACGCTGCCGTTAAAATACTCAAACATCTTGATGATTTTCGTGCTGCTGCCTTTCTGGACCTCGCTTCTGTTGCGCACGACCAGCTGGATCGTGCTGCTCCAATCCCAGGGCGTTGTGAATGATACGCTGGTCGCAAGCGGGTTGGTTGCTGATGAAAGCCGCATCCAGATGATTTATAATCAGACTGGCACGATTGTCGCCATGACGCATATTCTGCTGCCGTTTATGGTGCTGCCGCTCTACTCGGTGATGCGCCCCATTAACCCGTCTTATGTGCGTGCTGCGCGCAGCCTTGGGGCGACCAGTTGGACCGCTTTCCGCCGCATCTATTTCCCGCAGACCGTGCCGGGGATCGGGGCGGGGGCGTTGCTCGTCTTCATCCTCGCCGTGGGTTATTACATCACGCCGGCACTGGTCGGAGGCTCTGACGGTCAGCTAATCTCGAACCTGATCGCGTTTCACATGACGAATTCGTTGAACTGGTCCTTGGCTGCGGCCTTGGCGGCGCTGCTGCTGTTTGGCGTGCTGGTGCTTTATTGGCTCTACGACCGGTTGGTCGGCATCGACAATCTGAAGCTGGGATAGAGATATGGCTTTACCGAAACACGCCTCCCCGCTCGAGAAGATCTGGCATTACTGCTATTTGGTGATCTGTGGACTGATCTTTCTCTTCCTGATCGCGCCGATCCTGATCGTGATCCCGCTGAGCTTCAACGCAGAGCCGTATTTCACCTTTACCGAAAAGATGCTGTCGTTTGATCCCACGGGCTATTCGATGCGCTGGTATGACTTGCTGCTGACCTTTGGGATGCAGGCGCCGGATGTGGCGCGGGATGGGTCTAGGTGGTCGGACGCGAGGCAGAACTCGGCCTGGATTCAGGCGGCGAAGAACTCGGTCATTATCGGGTTTTTCTCGACCATTCTGGCGACGGTTCTGGGGACTTTGGCGGCGTTGGGATTGAGCCGCCCGGAGATGCCCTACAGACGGGCGATCATGGCGATCCTGATCTCTCCGATGATTGTGCCGATCATCATTGTGGCGACCGGCATGTTCTTTTTCTATAGCCAGGTCGGGCTTGCGAACACCTATATCGGGATCATCATGGCCCATGCCACGCTGGGGATTCCGTTCGTGATTATCACCGTTACGGCCACGCTGGTGGGGTTCGACCATTCGCTCACGCGGGCTGCGGCGAACCTTGGGGCGACGCCCACGACGACGTTTTTCAAGATCATCATGCCGCTCATTTTGCCGGGGGTCATTTCAGGCGCGCTGTTCGCGTTTGTGACCAGCTTTGACGAGGTGGTCGTGGTGCTGTTCGTGGCTGATTTCGATCAGCAGACCATTCCGCGTCAGATGTGGAATGGCATCCGCGAACAGATCAGCCCGGCGATCCTGTCGGTGGCGACGATCCTTGTGATTGTCTCGATTGCGTTGCTGACCACGGTAGAGCTGTTGCGGCGACGCTCTGACCGGTTGCGGGGGATCTCGCAGAGCTGAAGTGGGGGGGGGGGGGGGGGGCGGCCGGGGGGAGGAGGGGGAAGAAATAGAAGAAGGGGGGGGGGGGGGGGGTGGGATGGGGGGGGGGGGGGGGGGGGGG
>ERZ1740067.2295-NODE-2295-length-11793-cov-18.726188_pt1 | contig 11793 bp, 8 predicted proteins | sample MGYA00581736_ERZ1740067 | MGnify/ENA primary metagenome ERZ1740067 (study PRJEB43018, sample SAMN04849236) | marine metagenome | isolation source: floating plastic debris | place: Pacific Ocean | collected 2008-08-27 | study: EMG produced TPA metagenomics... | reverse complement strand
TGGTGGCAGTGGGACCTGACCACGGATGACCATCGGCACATCGAACAGGCCCTTGTCTGGACTGATATGGACCCGTATCGCCATACTCCCGTGTCTGCCCTGTCCGGTGGTCAACGACAGCGCGCCTTTTTGGCCTTAGCTCTGGCCCAACAACCCCAAATATTGCTGTTGGATGAACCCACCACCTATCTTGATATCCACTACCAGCTACAGCTGTTAGAACTACTCAAACAGCTAAATCGCCAAGAACAACTAGGCATCATCACCGTACTTCACGACATTAACCTGGCCGCTCGCTACAGCGATCGGCTGGCCTTCATGCGTGGGGGAAAATTGTGGGCTATTGGTTCCGTTGCTGACACCCTCACCCCGGACATTGTGAATCAGGTGTTTGACGTGGACGTTGCCATCATAGATACCCCTGTTGGTCCACAAATTTGCCCTTTAGCAGCAAGTCAATCATCACACACCCCGCCCGGTGACAATGTTGAACTGGCTACCAACCTCTCGCCCTAGGGCTATGGAGTTAGCTTGACAACTTTACACCACAGTTTGCCCCATGATTTCCGATTAATTATCACCCTGAGATGAACATAACTCAATTATTGAGAATTTTTCTTTTTAATAGCTCTTGCTTAATGCTATTAACGGCTGCTGTCCCCGCCATTGCGACACCTAAGGTTGAGTCAAACAATGATGTAAAAGTTGCGGAAGTAGATTCTCCGATCGAAGAAACCTTGCTGATAGCTCAAGAGAGTCCCTCTGACACAGAAGAAGACGTATTACGCATTACGGTCACAGGGACCCGAACACCTCGTGCAGTTAATGACTTACCCGCGACGGTTACCGTCTTTGAATTGGAAGATATCGAATTTTATCAAAGTCAGGACCTGAGGGATTTACTCCGGTATGAGCCCGGCGTTTCCGTACGTAACAACTTACGTTATGGTCTCCAAGACGTAAATATTCGAGGGATCGAAGGTAATCGAGTCCTCTTCCAGCTAGATAACATTCGTCTGCCTGAAAGATTTGAATTTGGTCCATTTAATGTGGGTCGTGGCGATTATGTTGATCTCGCCACCGTCCAGGCAGTTGAGGTCCTGCGAGGTCCTGCCTCTACACTTTACGGCAGTGATGCCCTAGGTGGTGTAGTCAGTTTCCGAAGCCTTGAAGCTGAAGATTTATTAGAGCCGGGTGATGATTTTGCTTTGGAGCTAAATTCTACGTACACCAGCTCTTCTGGGGGATTTGACAATTTTATCCGCCTGGCTACCCGCAATGAAGAGTTAGAAAGTGCTTTAGTCTTTAGCAGACGAGATGCCCGTGAAGTGGATACCTTTGCCAGCTCAGACCTTACGGACGGACGGGATCGAGAAGGCAATACTTTCTACGGCAACATTAAGTATTTGCTGAATGACACCAGCAGCCTTAGCTTTATTGCTGAAGACTTTAACAGAGACACTCGAACAGAGACAAAGCCAGCTAATTTAGATACCTCTCTTGGAACCCAAAGTTTTATTGAAGACATTCTAATTGATCGCACGCGCTTTAGTTTGACCTACGAGTATGACGATCCCGACAGCCCATCTTTTATTCAATACGCCCGGGCACAAATTTTTTCGCAGGAATCGACTGAGATTGAGCGCAATCTAGAAAATCGGATTTCCCGAGGAGCACTTGTCTTTCGTGACACGGAGAACAAATTTATTGCTGACAGCTACGGTGGTGATGTCCAGCTTCAGAGTGATTTTGCCACAGGTAACTTAGAGCATCGATTGACTTACGGTTTAGATGTGTCTACAACATTTAATTCCAGACCGCGAGATCGAAACCAGACAGACTTGGCAACTGGAATCACCACTAATGTAATTCCTCCCGATATATTTCCGGTAAAAGATTTTCCCGATGGCGATACGCTACGTCTGGGCCTATATCTGCAGGATGAAATAGAGATGGGTCCGTTTGATCTAATTGCCGGATTACGATTTGATCATTACGACCTGGATACCTCTCCAGATCTTGATTTCGCCCGTAACGGTGCAGAATCATCTAACTTAAACGAATCTGCGCTCTCTCCTCGCATCGCACTGCAGTATGAAGCCACACCTGAACTGTCTTTTTATGGTCAGTATGCCCGTGGTTTCCGCGCACCGCTCTACAGCGAAATCAATAGCGGTTTTACAAATACAACTGGTCGTTTCTTTAAATACCGCACCATATCAAACCCTGACCTAGAACCTGAAACCAGCAATAGTTTTGAGTTGGGAGTACGGGGCAATTATGAAAAATTCGACTTTGGCCTGACGGGGTTTTACAACACCTATGATAACTTTATCGACACCTTTGAACCGGCAGGAACAGAATGCTTAGTAGATGTTAGCCCCTGTCCTCGAGGAGGCCGGAACGGTACGTCTGTTGTCAATATTTTCCAAACGCAAAACATTGCTGAGGCCCGTATTTATGGGATTGAATTGGGTGGTCAATACCGTATGGGTGACTTTAGTTTAATTGGCAGTTTGGCTTGGGCTGAAGGGGATGATACATCTGGTGATGAAGATATTCCCTTAGATACAGTTGATCCATTTGAGGCGGTGCTCGGTTTACGCTACTTACATCCCTCTGATAAATGGCGAGCTGAGTTGATTGGTACATTTGTGGGTGAACCACGGCTAGCAGATGATGCCACAACATTTGACCCATCTTCCTATGTCACTGTTGATCTGGTAGGAGCCTATCAGTTCACTCCTACATTTGCTATGAATGTAGGGGTTTACAATCTATTTAATGAGAAGTATTTTCTCTATTCCGATGTACGGGAGCAACCAGAAGATGATCCCAGCATTGAAAGGTTTTCTCAGCCTGGCACTAATGTCAGAGTAGGCGTTAATCTTACGTTCTAAGGAGTTACCTTTAAATGGTTCGGCTAAGTTATGGATCAGTTACATAGGGGAAATGCCCCATAAGGAGACTAATCAATGACGAAACATGCATTGGGAAACTATTTGAGGTTGTTGGGGATGGCAGTTGCCATATCGGCGTGCAGTCCTAGCTCCTCTTCGGTACCAGAAACACCTAATGTGGTTGTTTCTCCTGAAAGTACCCCCCAGAAAATAGTGGCGCTAACGTCGATCAGCGCTGATATCGTCCATAATTTAGCCACCGATACCCTGGTGGGTATTTCTGGTAGTACACTGCTCAGCAACGATCCCCGTTTTGAAGGGTTAACGGTTGTAAGCAGCGGACGCACCGAGCCCGACCTAGAAAAGATTGTGGCACTAAAACCTGATTTGGTTATCGGTGCCGCTGGATTCCACGACAAAACCCTAGAGCGATTGACCGATCTAGAGGTGAATGTGTTGTCTGCTGACATTAAGAGTTGGGAAAGTCTTAAAACGTTTACCCAGGTGTTGGCTACTCAACTGAATGTTGATCCCGTATTGTTGGTGGAGCGCTATGACGCCTGTTTGGCACAGGCCACTGATGGTGGACCTACAGCCATTGTTTTGGCGAGCAGGGAGCCCATTTTATCTCCTAGCAAAGAGAGTTGGGCAGGGGATTTTCTGGAGAAATTTAATGTTCAGAATCTGACAGCTGATTTACAGGGCCAAAGTGAATTTCAAGGATATATCACCCTGTCTGCCGAGAAAATATTGGAAATGAATCCGGAACGGTTATTCTTTATTGACTCTGGCGGTGGTGTAGACGAAGAAATTGCTCAGCTTAAAAACGATCCATTTTGGAGACAGCTCACAGCTGTTCAATCAGATCAAGTATATGCCTTTGACTATCATGGTCTGATCAATCCCGGCAGCGTCCAAAGTATCGAGAATGTATGCACAACCCTAGGTTCCATCAAGCCAGAATGATTATCCACAACAAAAACCGCACTGCAAAAGCTTGGATGCCCTGTCAAGATTAAAGTGTGCACATCTCTATATTGTGAGTGTTTAACCCAACTTGATATTAGCTGTTGGTTCTAAATTTTTAACCAGCCTGACAGTAGTGATGTAAAAGTTCATTCGTGCTGAAAATGATCACAGACGAGTTTAGCAACTCAATGGTTTTCAGCGTCTGTGTGATACCCGACCATAGGTTGTTCAGCCATCATTGAGTTTTTCTGTTGAGGAGTAATAGGTTAAGGAGCAACGGTCTGACGTCAGGAGAATCAGCATATTATTCCTGCTCGCAGCCACTATCAGCCCTAGCTTGATAACTTAATCTTGCGTTAAACTGTTCTTTGCCAAAGCATAATGCTTTGCTCTACAGATTTAGGGTCGTTCAGATGACATGAAAATTTCAAAGTCTTTGAACTCAGTAGCAAATTGGTCGTTGTTAAGAGTTTTATTGGTAGTCAACTGTACGGTGGTCGTGCTATCGGTATGGACTGGTATCAGCCATGGGGATTTACGAGCTAACTTTGATGAAGAGAGTTTGATTACCTGGCTATCGATGCTGCAACTTTTGGCGATTGCCATCGTGTCAGCTGGGCTATATTTGCTTCGATGCTGGGGTCAGTGGAGTTGGCGTTCACCTGCATTACTTTGGTTGTTGATTTCCCTAGGCTTTGTTTTTTTGGCCGTTGATGAATTTACCGAGATTCATGAGCGCATGGATATTGCCATCCATACTCTTTTTAATATTCAGGAAAATGCCATAACCGATCGCATTGATGATGTCATTGTTGGGCTGTATGGCATTGTCGCTGCCGGCTTAGTGTACAGATATCGTGGCGAAATAAAACGCTACAGCACTGTACTCCCCCTCATTGTTATTAGCTTTATAGTGCTGTTTGTGATGGTTTTTCTAGACGTGTTAACGAATCGCCCAGATATCCTATCTCTGCTCCTAGGTACTGATTTTGGACTTGTGGCCAGAACATCCTTAGAAGTATTGGAAGAATTTTGCAAGCTGACAGTGGGTAGTTTGTTTCTGGTGAGTGTTTGTCGAGCGTTTAGAGCAGAGCGGCGCATGAGGTCTGCTAATGATGCTGATAGATTGTCTACAGCTGACGTTCCATCCGTAACATTTGTCGATAGGACAACCAACCGGTAACCACCATTACTAGGGCAAACACACCGAGAAAGCCCACATGTTCACCAGCAGGTTCGTCTGCCAGGGTCAGGGTCAGGGCCTCGGTCATGTGAAAAATTGGGTTGTACCGGGCCAGTTGTAGGAGGGTGTCTGGAAAGATGGACGTGGGCATAAAGGCCCCACCCAGGATTAGCAGCGGTACCCCAAAGGCGGCGACCAGGGCATTGACATCTTCGGTGCGGCGGGCAAACTGGGTGCCGAGGATAAAGCCTACTCCCACGTAGGCCAGGATGCTGAGCAGGATAATCACCATGGCGAGGGGCCAGGAACCGGGAAAGGTAGCACCAAGGGCAAGTGCGATCGCAAACACCAATAGCGTCTGCCCCACCCCAATGGCACTGTGGGCGACGACAATACCCAAAAAGTAAGACACCCCCCGCAGCGGCGATAAAAACAGCCGCTTTAAAGTATTGTGCTCTCGCTCCGCCACCACCGTGGCCACACTGCCCCCCAAACAGCTAAAAAATAGCGCTGCCCCCACCAGGGTAGGGGGCGCCACCACCTCCAGAGCTGTTGCCAGGTCTAACTGGGCCCGTTCTGCCGTGATAGTGCTATTTAGAAACAGCAGCAGCGTCGGAAAAATGGCCCAAAAAATCAGACTCCGTCGTCGCCGCACCAGCTCCAGTAAAATTCGCTGGGCCACGGCCATCGTTTCCTGCCAGTGCTGAGCCATTAAATGAATCATGAATGTTGTCTGTTAGCAGAGCTTGTGGTTTAAGATTTGTACCGAATTTGATTTATATCAAGTTTGGGTCGTCATCCTCGTAAACACGCCGTTAGAGAAGTTTGTTAAACGGTTAGCCAAGGTTAGCTAACGTTAACCACCTTTGAACAGGCCAAAACCATAGCAATCCAAACAGTCCCAGGTCTCCGTAAGGATTATGGGCCATTCACCGATTAGTTTCCGTTTCCTTAATGAATCCATTCCCTGACTCCTGGCAACCCCCTGATATTTCTAGACGGAGCGCGCTCAAGCTACTCGGCGCAGGGGCCGTCGGCGGTACCCTAGGCTATACCCGCTTTGCCAAACCCCGGCCCACGCTACACCAAGTTGATCGGCTCGATTTACCCAACACTGTTGGTCGCGCCACTAAAGCCGTGGTGGTGGGGGGTGGCCTGGCCGGATTGGCCGCCGCCTACGAACTTAGCAAGCGGGGTGTGGCGGTGACCCTACTGGAGCGTTCGCCGCAGCTGGGGGGTAAAATCGCCAGCTGGCCGATCCAAGTAGGGGACCATGAGCTGCGCATGGAACACGGCTTCCATGGGTTCTTTCCCCAGTATTACAACCTGTTTAGCCTGGTGGATGAGCTTAAGGCCCAGGATAATTTTCAATCGCTTAATTTCTATGCCGTTCTTTACAAAAACGGCTACAAACCTGAGGCCTTTTACCCTAGCAATGCTGCCTTTCCCTGGAACATTGTGGATCTGGCCGTTTCCTCAGACAACCGTCTCAGCTGGGGCATTAACCTCACAAAACTCAAACATTTGGAAGTATTTCGGGAGATTACCAGCTTCCGTATGCCCCAAACCTATGAGCGGCTGGATCATCTCTCAGTGGATGAGTGGGGCCAGGGGCAGTTTCCCAAAGGGCTGTACGACCTGTACTTTTTACCCTTTGCTAAGTCGAGCCTAAACTCCCCCGATGTGCTCAGCGCCGGGGAGCTGATGCAGTTTTTCCACTTTTACTTTTTTGGTAATCCGGAGGGGCTGGCGTTTAACGGTACTTGTGAAGACATGGGTCGCTGTTTGGTGGATCCCCTGAGCAATGCGATTGAGGCCAATGGCGGACGTATCCTGACTGGGGTAACCGTCAGTCAGATTAATTGGCAGGATGGGAAAATTGCTAGCGTTGACTATCAGAAAGGAAATATGGCGGTGAATCCGGTGCCCTTTTGGTGCGATCGCAACCCCCTACTCAGCACCGATACCACCGACTACTACGGTGCGGGTGACCGGCTATTTGTGGTCAACGCCGACAGCGCCATCTCCCTCACCTGTACCCACCAGGGTTGCAGCGTTAACAAAGCAGTCGCCGCCAACGGTGACAGCTTTATCTGCCCCTGCCATGGAGCCGCCTATGATGCCCAGGGTAAGGTAGTTAGCGGTCCTGCCCAGGAGAACCTGGCCCAGTTTAAAGTACTCAAACGAGACGCCGACCGCATCCAGCTCATTGCCGCCAACCCAGTTAACAACCCAACCGGACTGGCCGACAGCCTAGACGCCGACTACTTTGTCTTTGCCGCCGATATTCCCGGCATCAAAAATCTCTTTTCCCTATCCCAGGGAGACCCCAGCCCCACCGTCATGGCCCAGGTGAATCAGCTACAGGTGGCTGACCCCTTTGCCGTCGGGCGGTTTTGGTTAGACCGTGACTTTGCCTGGGACCAAAGCTGGTTTACCTCCCTCTCCGGGTACGACCTTACCGACAGCATTACCCTTTACCACAAGGTACAGGGAGACTATACAAAATGGGCCGAAGACACCGGGGGGAGTGTGGTGGAACTCCATGCCTACTGCTATAAAGAGAAACAGTTTCCCACCCAACAAGCCCTCCTAGACACCTTTAAACGAGAACTGTGGGAGATTGTCCCTGAACTGGAAGGGGCCAACATTTTGCACCAGGAGCTGGTTAACCAAAAGAACTTTGCCGGGTTCCCACCGGGCAGCTATCCCAATCGCCCCAGCAGCGCCACCGCCGTCCCCAACCTCATGTTTGCCGGAGACTGGGTAAAAATGCCCTTCCCCTGTGGCCTGATGGAGCGGGCCGTCAGCAGTGGTTTAATGGCCGCCAATGAAGTGTTACAACGGGAAGGCAGCGCCCGTCGACCGCTGATGTCTGTTAACCCTGAAGGAGTGTTTAAGGTGTGACCCAAAAGCTAGAACAAAATGCCCCACCCCAGGATCTCTCAGCCTCTCCCGCGCCTCGAACTCCGCCTCCGGTACCGTCTACGGTGTCTATAGAAAAGCTGCGTCGCGCCCCCATTAACCTAAACCACTGGTATGTTGTGGCCCAGAGCAGGGAGCTGACGGATCGGCCCCTGGGCGTTGTGCTCTGGCAGCAGCCAATTGTGCTGTACCGCGATGCTAGTCACACTGTCCATGGTCTTGAGGATCGCTGCCCCCATCGCCAGGTCCGCCTTAGCCACGGTCAGGTGCAGGGTAATCAGCTGGAGTGCGTTTACCACGGCTGGCAGTTTAATGGAACCGGTGCTTGTGTGGAGGTCCCCTATTTAACTGACAAACAAAAGCTGCCCAATTGTCGGCTGCGTCGCTACCCCGTTCGAGAACAAGACGGTTTTATCTGGCTGTTTCCGGGGGACACAGACCGGGCCGACACCATACCCCTTCTGGGGCTGCCCGAATGGGATCAGCTCAACTATATTGCGTCCTACACCACCATTAATACCCAGTCCCACTTCTCGTTTTTGATCGAGAACCTGATGGATATGTACCACGGGCGGCTGCACGATGATCTCCAGGCCTGGGCAAATCCGGTCTTGCGAGACATTGAAACGAGTGCTACGCGAGTCGATGCCCATTACGACGCCGAGAGCTATTACAAAATAGACAAGATTTATTCGGTGGGTCAGTTGTTTATCCCCGCCATGCGTAAGCTCCGCCCCACCAATTTGGATGTCAGCTATGTTTATCCCCACTGGCGCTCTACCCTAGGGAAGGACTTTAAAATTTATTGTTTATTTTGTCCGGTGAGTGAAACCTACACCAGAGCATATCTGGTTCATTTTGTTTCTTTGGGGGCGTTTCATCGGTTACACAAACTTCCTATTGGCTTCCGTCGCTTTATTAAGCAGCGTTTGTTTAATGCTGCTCGAGGGTTGTTGGCGGGGTTGGTGAAGCAGGATGTACTGATGATGGAAGATGAACAGCGGGCATTTGAGGCGACACCCCAGCGGAAGGGGCCAGAATTTAACCAGACCATTGCTAAGGTGCAGCAGTTAATCTGTCATCAGACTAATCAGACATAGGAAAACGGTAAGGCGATTGCACATAAGCACCCGGTATCGACGGGCATCCACAAGGAAGTGCCCCTACGGGAATGCCCCTATAAAATTGTCTCTTTTAATCGGGTCTAGAGGAGATTAGTTATTCAGAACTCTCATCCCAGGTGTCATCGCAACTGTCGTCCCATCGTTTGAAGACTGGATTCAGAAGGAACAGCATGGGAATTATGGTTTTGCTGCTGGGACTTGATTTTTGCTTGGGCTCGCCGAAAAAAATGTCTACTCTCAACGGCAATAAAACGGCCTATGGCCTCTAACATATCCAAATCTTCCTCATCCCATAGGTTAGGTTTTGGATGGCCTAGGGCGATGACGCCCCTCTGTTGAATGGCTTCTATGGGGGCTGCCATCAAACATTTTGCAGTGGGCAGCTGTGAGTCAAACCGTTGTCGATAGCTCGTATCCTTAAAGTGGACGGGACGATGTTCCCGTAGGACCTGGCCACAAATTCCATCGGTCAGATGTACGCTCCATCCTTGACCCATGGCTTCTCCGGCGGCAACGACAACTTTATAACTATCATCGTCAGTCTGAAATGAGATCGCAACGCCCGTCGCCCCAAAAACATCCAACAACACTTGAGCGACGGCCTGCAAAAACTGCAGCAAACGCTGGGTTGAGATTGCAGAAAACGCCTGAAGAGTTTGCATGCGAGACCACCGTCGTTGACTCAGCGTATTAATTTCCTCTAGCTGGTCTACGATGCAGCTATTCATCTCAGAAATATGGAAATTCTGCTGAGCATAGTCCCGTTCACGGATAGGATGATACGGTCTCTCCATCAGCTGAGAAAGCAGCAGCGCTATGCGTTCAACCACCTCAACATCGTAGGACCAGACAGCATCAAATTGTCGGTTATTTGTCACCAAGTCTTTTTCAGGCACCTCTCGAGCCACCAGGGTGGCCCAAAACGTGGGGGTGTTAACTAGCAAAAACCATTCCTGAGCTAACGATGACGACGGGGCTAATTCCACAAATTCGATGCCCGAAATATTGGCAGGCTCGCAGTCTGGGACCCCAAGCACATAAACCCGGCGACACACTGAGCCAAGACGACTGTAGCGACGTAGCTGTTCGGGAAAATTGGAAAACCGCTGAAACCCTGCAAAAAAGTCAGTTGAAATTTGATGATTAATCACCTGTTCTTCAATCTGGTGACTGATCAGATTCATCATTGGAATCGTATTCACCCTGCGTAGAGATTCATACTGATCTTCAATCGATAAAAACAAAGAGATGCCCATAGGTTAACGTCCCAATTGACGTTCGATAAGAAAACAACGCTGATGTCACCAGAGGCTAAACCTCAAATGACTTGAGAATCAGTCATCACAGCAAAAACGATTGACAAAAATAAATTCTTTTTGCCAAAATGATTGATTTTTCTAATTAAACTAGAGAAAACTGGGTCTTTCGAGGGATGTACGTAATGTGTTACGTATCTACATGAAATCTAGGCAGTAATTCGACACGTTAGGTGTGGTGATTTCAGGTGTAGTGACGCCAGGTGCAGCGATCTCAGGGGTGGTGACTTCACTACGATTAAAACATTGTTTTCTAGCCATATAAATTAGAAAATTCTCATCTATGGAGATGAGAGCATTTTGAGGTATCGGCTAATGGTGCGGGGTAGCGGATTGTTAGGGGCACGATGAAACTTTGGCACAGCCGAGGTCTAGCAGCCCCTACTATGGTCATGGATAAAAAAAGTGGGGGACCGACGTTTTCTTAGATGGTGTCTTACCTACATTTTGGTCAATTACAACCGGAGTCTGACTTAATGACCTATTGCTTAGGAATATCGGTAAAAGAAGGGTTGGTCTTAGCCGCAGATTCTCGCACCAATGCTGGGGTGGATTATATTTCGTCCTATCAAAAGCTGTTTGACTTTTCGATTCCTAAAGAGCGGGTGATCGTTGCCTGTGTGTCGGGCAATTTGTCGGTGACCCAGGCTGTGGTGCATCAGCTGGGGCAAGATATTAAAAATGGTGCCAAGGATTCGCTTCATACCATTCCCACCATGTACGAAGTGGCCCGCTACATCGGCTATGAAATTCGTAAGCTGCAGGATGAAGACCGTAATTGGTTAGATCAAGATGGCATTAAGTTTCAGTGCAACTTTTTGGTGGGAGGGCAGCTGCCGGGGGAAGCGCCGGAGGTGTATCTGATTTATAGCCAGGGGAACTGTATCAAGGCCACTCCAGAAACGCCATTTTTGCAGATTGGTGAGACCAAGTATGGCAAGCCGATTTTAGATCGCACCCTGACCCATGAGTCGTCGTTGGATGCGATCGCAAAATGCGCCCTACTCTCCATCGACTCCACCATGCGCTCCAATATTTCTGTCGGCCCCCCCATCAATATGGTGCTCTATGAAGCTGACAGTTATGAAATTCGCCACCGGGTGCAGCTCCAGTCTAGCGATCCCTATTTGGCAAAAATTCGTAAATATTGGGAACGGACACTGCGGGAAGCCACCAACAATATGCCCACCCCAGAATGGAACCGGGTGTCGATTGATGCTGAGCCGGATTTCTCTCTTGAGTAAAGGGTGAACCGCTAATCACTGGTCGCTATTGGCTCCCTGTTAACCAATAGGTGGTCATTTCCCCTTTGCCTTTAACGTCAATGGGGCCACGCTGCTCAAACCTGTATCGATGGGCCAGCTTTTTATAGACCG
>ERZ1740067.2291-NODE-2291-length-11810-cov-6.332709_pt1 | contig 11810 bp, 14 predicted proteins | sample MGYA00581736_ERZ1740067 | MGnify/ENA primary metagenome ERZ1740067 (study PRJEB43018, sample SAMN04849236) | marine metagenome | isolation source: floating plastic debris | place: Pacific Ocean | collected 2008-08-27 | study: EMG produced TPA metagenomics... | reverse complement strand
AAGCAACGGTGCCGGGTAACACCCGGGCGGGGCAACCCGACGGACAGCGCCACAGAAAACAGACCACCCCGTCAAACGGGAAAGGGTGAAACGGTGGGGTAAGAGCCCACCGCCGGGCTGGCAACAGACCGGGCATGGCAAGCCCCACCGGGAGCAATGCCAAATAGGGACCGCGCGCCGGGCGACCGGCGGGGCTGCTTCTGCCCCAGCAGGTCCGGGTTGGCAGCTAGAGGGGTGGTGGCAACACCATCCCGAGAGGAATGGTCATCACGGGGCGGGCAACCGCCCCGCACAGAATCCGGCTTACAACCCCTCCGCGCGCACCCGCCCGACCAAGATTTTTCGGCGAAAAATCTTGTCAGCGGCGGCGAAGGGTTGACTCGGGGGGGCACAAGGGTAAAACGCGCGCTCAGACCGAATTTTCCCGCTGGCTGGCACTGACGCCCCGCGGTGCAGGAGAGACCCGATGGCCAAGCCAACCACGATCAAGATCCGCCTGAACTCGAGCGCAGGCACAGGCCACTTCTACGTGACCAAGAAGAACGCGCGCACCATGACCGAAAAGATGGTGGTACGGAAATACGATCCCGTGGCGCGCAAGCACGTGGAATACAAGGAAGGCAAGATCAAGTAAATCTGCCCACCTGTTCGTTTTCACGAAGGCCGCGCCGCAAGGACGCGGCCTTTGTCGTTTCTGAAGGGAGTTTGCGATGACAGAAGCATTTGAATTGCGCAGGCGCTCGGGGCGGGTTGTGTACCGGTTTGTCCGCGCCGCCCATGGCGCCTATGTCCGGACCGACACGCCGCGCATGACGATCCGCTGGGAGGACGCTTTCGGCTGGAGCGCGCGCGACCCGGACACGGGCGCGCTTGCGGGGCGCGTCTGGGACGTGCTGCCCGCGGACCAGGGCCCGTGTCCGCCGGAGGGGCAATGGGTGTCGTGCAAGGGCGCACGCAGCTATGTCTACGACCTTGTGCATATGGCATGCGAGGCCTCAGAATGATGATCCGTGCAACGACCAAGGCGGACCTTGCGGCCGTCGATATGCTGCTGGCGCGCACATATCCCAAGTTGCTCAAGGCGGACTACCCGCCTTCGGTGCTGGTGACGGCCTTGCCCATCATCGCGCGCGCGCAGCCCAGGTTGGTGACCTGTGGCACCTATTATGTCGTCGAGGAGGATGGCGTGGTGCTGGGGGCCGGGGGCTGGACGCGCGACCGCGCCGACGCGACGCTGGGCCATATCCGTCACGTGGTGACCGACGACCGCGCATTGCGGCGCGGCGTGGGGCGGGCGCTGATGGCGCATTGCTTTGACGTGGCGCGCGCCGCCGGGATCACCCGGATGGAGTGTTGGGCCACTTTGACAGCCGAAAAGTTCTACCAGGCTTGCGGGTTCGAGACTGTCGGGCCGATGGACGTGACGCTGGAGGGCGGGATTTCGTTTCCGTCCTTGCGGATGGTGCACGCGCTCTGACCCGTGTGCTATGACCCATGCGCTATCAAATTGAGCGCGCTGGCGCGCGCACGACATGAAGATTTGTCCCTGCTTTACGTTCACCAAGACAGAGATCTGCCGCGCATCCACACACGCCCGAGCCTTGCCTGACAGGGCCACGCCGTCGGAACAAGCCAAATAGCCGTCTCCCCGTTCCGGGGCCCCTCGGCGATTTGGCTTGCACCGCCGCCCTGTCCCCGTCTGTCAGGTCTCAGGCGCGCGTGGCTCCGAGGCAGAGATCAGGGCTTGGTGGCCGGGCGCCCGTCCAGCGTGGTGTACCGGCGCGTGTCTGACACGCGGTCATGGTGCAGCATGCGGTCGAGGGCGGGATAGGTGACCGTATCCTGTGCCGCCCGGGTGCCGATGACCACATAGCGCGCAGGCGCGTCCGCGTGATTGTACATGCAATGCGCAACCGGTTCGCCGGCCCGCCAGCACGCGGCATCGCCGGGTTCGAGGATCGTTGCGACCCCGTTTTCGGTCAGGGTCAGCGTCCCGTCGAGCATCAGGATCATCTCGTCCTCGGCGGCGTGCCAGTGGCTGTGGGAGGAACGGGAACCGGGCGGCAGCACTTCGATCAGGGCGCCGAACTGGGTCAGGCCGGCGGTGTCGCTGATGCGCTCGGCGCGGTAGGGGCCGAGCGTGTTGTGCGTGCCGTCATCAACGGTTGCGGTGCCTTTTCTGACGACTGTCATGGGGTGCGGCCTTTGGCAAAGAAAAAGGCCGGTCGCGGGGACCGGCCTTTGCTGTTCGGGTCAGAGCACGATTACTCTTGCTGGCCCATGAACATCAGCAGGAACTGGAACATGTTCAGGAAGCTGATGTAGAGGCTCAGCGCGCCGTCATAGGCGGCCTTGTCCAGCCATTCCTGATCGCCGTGCGAGGCGTGGGCCACGTAAGTGGTCTTGATCTCTTGCGTGTAGTAGGCGGTCAGGCCGGCAAAGATCAGGATACCGATGATCGAGATAGCGAACATCATGGCAGGCGACTGCAGGAAGATGTTGATGACCATCGCCACCAGCAGGCCGATCACGCCCATGATCAGGAACGTGCCCATGCCGCTCAGGTCTTTCTTCGTGGTGTAGCCGTAGAGGCTGAGGCCCGCGAATGCGATGGCCGTCACGATGAAGGTCTGTGCGATCGAGTAGGGCGTGTAGATCATGAAGATCGTGCCCATCGACACGCCGATCACGGCGGCGAAGACAAAGAAGCCGAACTGCACCATGGCGGCCGAGCCACGGCTCATCAAGGCGCCCCAGCCGAAGAAGATGAAGGCCAGCGGGGCGAACATCAGCACCCATTTCAGGGGCGAGACGTAGAGTGTGTAGCCGAGGCCGGTGAGGTATTCACCGTTGCCGAGCGCGTATTCGGTGGGTGTCGATGTGATCGACAGGCCCGAGATGGCCCATGCGGCCAGCGCAGTGATCAGCATGCCCACGGACATCGTGCCGTAGACCTTGTTCATATGGGCGCGCAGGCCCTCGTCTATCTGGGCGGCGCGTGTTCCGGCAGCCGACCGGATCGTATTCAACTCAGCCATGTGAGACCTCCAAGAATATTGCAGCTTGGGCGGACCAGTCCACCCATCGCGGATTTCCGCCCGCGTCATGCCTGAATATCTGTTCATGAGGCCCTTCTTTCAAGGGTTTTTCGCCCACAAACCCGCGGGCGGATGCGACATTCTGACTGTTTTTGTCATAAATGCCGCATGCTGCCGCGGATTGTGGCCAAACCGGTCACCGGCGCCAGGTTGCGGGCACATCCCAGACCGGTTTCGCGGCTTCGGTGTCGGCGCGGTCACGGGTCAGGCCGATATCCTCGAGTGCGGCGGCATCAAGCCGTGCCAGTGCCCGGCGCGACCGCCAGACGTCATAGAGGGTGGTGAGGGAAACCAGCGGACGCGCAGGGGCGGCGGCGGGGCGGGAGCGGGTGGTCAGGTCGATCAGTGCCATGAGGCTACTCCTTGGGTATTGTGATGTATCAGGTGCGTTGCATCAACGCTCTTGATGTATATGGCGGAGTGGTGCATATTTTGAAAACGAATGTTTGTGACCCGAAGCATCAAGGGCTGTGATATGCGAAATCTGGACATCACCACGCTCCGTTCCTTTGTCGCTGTCGCCGAAAGCGGTGGCGTGACACGGGCGGCGGGGTTTCTGCATCTGACGCAATCTGCGGTCTCGATGCAGCTCAAGCGGCTGGAGGAATTGCTGGGGCTCGACCTCTTTGACCGGTCGGGGCGCAGCATCGCGCTGACGGCGTCGGGCGAACAGCTATTGGTCTATGCAAGGCGCATGGTGGCGCTGAATGACGAGGTGATCACGCGGCTGACCGATCAGGCCTATGAGGGCGAGATCACGCTGGGCGTGCCGCATGACATCGTCTATCCGGCGATCCCGCGCGTGCTGAAACAGTTCCACGCGGCGTTTCCGCGGGTCAAGGTGCAGCTCGACAGCTCTTACACGCGCCGGCTCAAATCCGAATTCGCCAAAGGGGCCTGCGACATCATCCTGACGACCGAGACGGGCATGGACGCGGGCGGAGAGGAATTGTGCGTCAAGCCGCTGGTCTGGATCGGCGCGCCGGGCGGGTCGGCCTGGCGGCAGCGGCCGCTCAAGATGGCGTTCGGGCGGCAATGCACCTTTCGGCCGCGCGTGGTGGAGCGGTTGGATATGGCCGGTATTCCCTGGGATGTGGTGGTCGAAACGGAAAGCGACCGCACGATCGAGGCCACGGTGGCCGCCGATCTGGCGGTACATACGATGATCGAAGGCACCGCCCCGCCACATCTGGACAAGATTGATCACGGCGGCGCGCTGCCGGACCTGCCGGCACAGCGCATCAACCTCTATGGCGCGACGGGTGCGGCGAATGAAATCCAGGACGCACTGATCGGCTTTTTGCGCCATGCGTTCGGGGGCGCGGAGGCCGTGACCTTGCGCGCGGTGTGACCCTGTTTTGCCGGTGATTCGCCAAAATTCGCGGAAAACGCGGCGCACCGGCGCGTTTCCGCAAGGTTAGTTTCGCCACAAATAGCCCGGTTTTGCCTGCCGCGCACAAGCCACGTGCAAAAAAGGTTAACGGCACACGTATAAATTGCTAAACCTTTGATCCTGTTTGCACATACCTGCACTGATGTGACCGCGCGCACTTCACAAGCGACTGATAATTGGCCAGTTTTTTGCTGCAAAGCTTCACGTTCCCACGATTGTGTTTTTCCGTGATGCTCGCCCATACCGGGTGGTTTGCGTTGAAAAACGCGGGCGCACAGGTTAGGTTCCCGCCACTGGCGCGCATGTTGGGCACTGTGCCTTGCCGGTCTTCTTGGTTGGCGCGCACCATAAATATCCGCTTGGGCGGCAACAGCAAAGGAATGCTGAGATGGCACATCTGGTCGACGTTCATGTAGGAAAACGCATTCGCCAGCGGCGCTGGCTCATCGGCATGACGCAGCAGAAGCTGGCGGACATGGTGGGCATCAAGTTCCAGCAGATCCAGAAATACGAAACGGGTGCGAACCGCGTCAGCGCATCGCGCTTGTGGGACATCGGCGAGGCGATGGGCGTTCCGGTCGCCTTCTTCTTTGAAGGGCTGCAAGGGGATGCTGCGGGATCAAATGCCAAGGGCGATGTGCCTCAGGACATGCTGTCCGACAAGGAGGCGATGGATCTCGTGCGCACCTATTACGCCATTCCGGAAAACCAGCGCCGCCGTTTGTTCGAACTGGCCCGCGTGCTGAGCGACGTGGCGTGATCCACGACTGATCCACCGCTTGCAACGTGACCGCGCCTCTGGCAGTCCGTTTGCATGACGATTGACTACCCTTCGCTGGCGCGGGTGGCGCATGACATGGCCGATGCGGCGCGTCAGGCGATCCTGCCGCATTTCCGCTCTGCCGCTTTGACCTCCGACAACAAGGACGGGCAGGGGTTTGACCCTGTCACCGTGGCCGACCGCGCCGCCGAACGCGCCATGCGCGATGTGCTGGCGCGGCAGCGGCCCGCGGATGCGATCCTGGGCGAGGAGTTTGGCGCGCAGGCGGGCGACAGCGGCCTGACCTGGGTGCTGGACCCGATTGACGGCACGCGGGGCTTTGTGTCGGGTACGCCCACCTGGGGTGTGCTGATCGCGGTGGGGCCCGAGGCGGGGCCGGGTCTGGGTCTGATCGACCAGCCCTATATCGGCGAGCGGTTCATCGGGTTTGACGGACATGCCGTTTTGCATGGCCCGCAGGGTCAGACGGCGCTGCGCACCCGTGCGCCCCGGGCGCTGGCCGAGGCGACGCTGTTCACGACATTTCCCGAAGTGGGTACGCCGCAGGATCGCGCGGCGTTCGAACGCGTGGCGGCGCGGGTGCAACTGACCCGCTACGGGATGGATTGCTATGCCTATGCGCTGGTCGCTTGCGGGCATGCCGATCTGGTGATCGAAGCGGGCCTGAACGCCTATGACATCCAGGCGCCCATCGCCCTGATCGAGGCGGCGGGCGGCATCGTCACCGATTGGCAAGGTGGTCCGGCCCATGCCGGAGGCCGGGCGCTGGCCGCAGCCAATCGCGACATCCACGCCGAAGCGCTGGCGCTGATCGGTGATCTGCCGTGACGGAGGTGCTGATCCGCGGTGCGGCTCATCTGGTCACGATGGACGACGCGCGGACCGAGCTGGCCGGGGCCGATCTGCGCATCCGTGACGGCGCCATTGCCGAGATCGGTATGGGGCTGGCAACCACCGGCGAGGTGATCGATGCGGCGGGCTGCGTGGTCACGCCGGGCCTCGTGAACACGCACCACCATCTCTATCAGACGCTGACGCGGGCGGTGCCGGGCGCGCAGGACGCGATGCTGTTCGGCTGGCTGCGGACGCTCTACCCGATCTGGGCCCGCTTCGGGCCGGAGCACATGTATGTCTCGGCCCAGGTGGGGCTGGCGGAGCTGGCGCTGTCGGGGTGCACGCTGACCTCCGATCACCTTTACCTGTATCCGGGTGGCGCGCGGCTGGACGACACGATTGCGGCGGCGGCTGACCTGGGGATGCGCTTTGCGCCGACGCGCGGGTCGATGAGCATCGGGGAGAGTGCGGGTGGATTGCCGCCCGACACGCTGGTCGAGGATGAGGCGGCCATTCTGGACGATTGCATTCGGGTCATCGACGCCTTTCACGACCCCGCACCGGCATCGATGTGCCGGGTGGGTGTAGCGCCCTGTTCTCCCTTTTCGGTGAGCCGTGACCTGATGCAGGACGCGGCAACGCTGGCCCGTGACAAGGGCGTCCGGCTGCATACCCATCTGGCCGAAAACGCGGAAGATGTCGCCTACTCCATCGCCAATTTCGGCTGCCGCCCGGGGCAATACGCGCTGGAGCTTGGCTGGGTCGGCCCGGATGTGTGGCACGCCCATTGCGTAAAGCTGGACCCCGACGAGATCACCCTTTTTGCCAAGACGGGCACCGGCGTCTCCTCGTGCCCCTGTTCCAATTGCCGGCTGGGCTCGGGCATTGCGCCGCTGCGGGCGATGCTGGACGCGGGCGTGCCGGTGGCGCTGGGCGTGGACGGATCGGCCAGCAACGATGCCGGCCAGATGCTGGCGGAGGCGCGGCAGGCCATGCTGCTCCAGCGGGTGGTGCATGGGGCCGATGCGATGAGCGCGCGCGACGCGCTGTGGCTGGCCACGCGCGGTGGCGCGCAGGTGCTCGGGCGGCCCGAATGCGGTGTGCTGCGGCCCGGTGCCCGGGCTGACATCGCGATCTGGGATGTGCGCGGCGTGCACAGTGCGGGCAGCTGGGACCCCGCCGCGCTGGTGCTGGCCGGACCGATGAGCGTGCGCGATCTCTTTGTCGAAGGGCGCCAGATCGTGCGTGACGGGCATGTGACCACGATTGATCTGTCGTCGGTCATTGCGCGGCAGAACGTGCTGGCACGGGCGCTGGCGGAGGATGCGTGAGATGCAGTGGGTTGTGGTGTGGTTCTTGCTGGCGGGGGCGGCGCTCGCCGATCCTGCGATCCTGCAGGCGGTCAACGCCGAACGGGCGCAGGCGGGTCGCGCCGCGCTGGTCTATGATGACCGGCTGGAGGCCGTGGCGCGCGCACACGGGCAGGATATGGCGCAGGCCGGGTTCTTTTCGCACACAGGTAGTGACGGGTCCGACATCGGCGACCGGCTGCGGCGCGGCGGCGTGTCGTTCTGCTTTGCCGCCGAGAACATCGCGCAGGGCCAGCGCAGCCTGAGCGCGGTCATGGACGGCTGGATGGGCTCGCGCGGGCACCGGCGCAACATCCTCGACCGCCGGGCGGCGGCGGTGGGCGTGGCGCGCGCGCAGGGCAACCGGTGGGTCATGGTGCTTGCCGCCCCGTGCTGAGCGCGATTTCCGGCACGGAAAATGACCGGAAACTGTGTCAGTTTCCGCCCCGGCGGCGGCCACCGACCCAGACCTCGGCGATGGCACGGTCGTCGCCCATCATGATCGTCGGAAACACCGCGTCCCAAATGTCATGCGCGCGCGCATGCCGCTGGGCAATGGCCAGGGTGGAGGCAAGGTCGAGCACGGTCAGGTCCGCCGCAAATCCCGGTGCGATCCGCCCGATCTCGTCCGCGCGGTGCAACACCTGCGCCGCCCCTTCGGTCGCCAGCCAGAGAAGGGCCGCCGGATGCACTGCTGTGCCCCGCAACTGCGCAATCTCGTAGGCCGCCGCCATCGTGCGCAACATCGAAAAGCTCGACCCGCCGCCGGTATCTGTCGCTAGACCGGTTGCCTGACCGGCACCGGCCAACCCGGCAAGGTCAAACAGCCCTGACCCGATGAATGTATTGGAGGTCGGGCAATGCGCCAGGCCCGCGCCGTGTTCGGCCAGCCGGTCGCGTTCGCGTGCACTCAGGTGGATGGCGTGGCCATAGACGCCGCGCGCGCCCAGCAGGCCATGCGTTTCGTACACATCGAGGTAATCGCGCGCCTGCGGATAAAGCGATTTGACCCAGTCCAGCTCGTCGACCTGTTCGCTCAGATGCGTCTGCATCAGCACGTCCGGGTGTTCGGCCCAGAGCACGCCCATCGCGTCCAGCTGGGCCGGCGTCGACGTGGGCGCAAAGCGCGGGGTGATCGCATAGCGTGCGCGGCCTTGGCCGTGCCAGCGCGCCAGCAACGCCTTGCTGTCGTCATAAGCGCTTTGCGCCGTGTCGCGCAGCCCGTCGGGCGCGTTGCGGTCCATGCAGGTCTTGCCCGCAACCACTGCCATGCCGCGCGCCTGCGCCGCCTCGAAGAGCGCGTCCACGCTGGCCGGATGGATGGTGCAATAGCTGGCCATGCTCGTGGTGCCGTGATCCAGCGCCAGGTCCAGGTAGCGCGCGGCAATGTCGGCAGCATAGTCCCGGTCGCCAAACCGCATCTCCTCGGGAAAGGTGTAGGTGTTGAGCCAGTCGATCAGCCGCTTGCCCCAGGACGCGATCATTGCGGTCTGCGGATAGTGCACATGTGCGTCGACAAAGCCCGGGCAGATCAGGTGGCCGTCATGCCGCGTCTCGGTCGCTGTGGCCGCTTCTGCGGCAGTGCCCACGGCGGTGATCTTACCGCCCTCGATCAATACGGCGCTGTTTTCCAGCACGGACACCGTGTCCTCCCACCCGTCCGTGAAGGGGTTGCCGGAAAAGGTGAGAATATGGCCGCGCAGGCGGTGGGGCTGGGACATGCGCCGCACTATGCCGTGCTGCAGCATCCAATGGCAATGGCGCCCGCGCGGACCCCATTGTCTCGCCCCAACGCGCCGCATATGCTCGGCCCGAACGGCCACAGGTCACCGGGGGAGGGCGCCATGACAGAGCCATCGGACGCAACCGACCCAAGCCCCGAAGACGGCGATTACGCGCTGGGGCGCAAGGATGTTGCCACCATCCTCTATGCGGTGGATATCGAGGACCGGGCGCAGCTGACCGCGCTGATGGAACCGCTGCACGCGGCCGACATTGCCGACCTGCTGGAACAGATCAACGCCTATGACCGGTCGCGGCTGATCCGGCTCTATGACCGCGAATTCGACGGCGACATCCTGTCGGAGCTGGACGAGTCGATCCGTGAGGAGGTGATTGCCGTCCTCAAGCCGCAGGTGTTGGCCGAGGCGGTGCGTGATCTGGACAGCGACGACGTGGTCGACCTGATCGAGGATCTGGACGGTGCGCAGCAGGAACAGATCCTCGATGCGCTGGAAGACAGCGACCGGGCCATGGTCGAGCAGTCGCTGGCCTTTCCCGAATATTCCGCCGGGCGGCTCATGCAGCGCGAGGTGGTCATGGCGCCGGAGCACTGGACCGTGGGTGAGGCCATCGACCGGATGCGCGACGCCGCCGAGGAAGAACTGCCGCGCCAGTTCTATCATCTGGTGCTGGTGGACCCGCGCCTGCACCCGGTGGGCAACGTGACATTGGGCAAACTGATGCGGTCGCGGCGGGATGTGCCGCTGCGGGACCTGGTGGAAGAGACGTTTCAGGTGATCCCGGCCACGCAGGACGAAAGCGATGTGGCCTATGCGTTCAACCAGTACCACCTGATTTCCGCCCCCGTCGTAGATGACGAGGGCCGGCTGATCGGCGCGATCACCATCGACGACGCGATGGCGGTGCTGGACGAGGAGCACGAGGAGGACATCCTGCGGCTGGCCGGGGTGGGCGAGGAATCCGCCCTTTCGGACAATGTTGTCAGCACCACGCGACAGCGCCTGCCGTGGCTGGCGGTCAACCTCGTGACCTCGATCCTTGCGTCGCTGGTGATCGCGCAGTTCGACGCCGCGATTGCGCAGATCGTGGCGCTGGCGGTGCTGATGCCCATCGTGGCGTCGATGGGCGGGAATGCGGGCACCCAGTCGCTGACCGTGGCGGTGCGCGCGCTGGCCACCAAGGACCTGACCGGGGCCAATGTGTGGCGCGTGATCCGGCGCGAGGTGATCGTGGGGTTGATCAACGGGCTCGTCTTTGCGGTGGTGATGGGCATTGTCGGGGTGATCTGGTTCGGCTCGCCCGCCCTTGGCTACGTGATTGCGGCGGCGATGGTGATCAACATGGTTGTGGCGGGCCTCGCCGGGACGGCGATCCCGGTCATCCTCGACCGGGTCGGGATCGACCCGGCGCTGGCCTCGGGGGCGTTCGTGACGACGGTGACGGATGTGGTCGGGTTCTTTGCGTTCCTGGGCCTTGCGGCTGTGGTGTTGCTGTGACGGCGGGTGACGCTGTTTTGCTGCGCAAAAGGCGCCCCACCCGCCGCCCCCCGGGGCGCACCTAGTGGAGATCGCGGCGCAGAAGGCCGCCTTGCGCCGGGCGGCCTTTACGGCGCGCAAGGCGGCGCAGGGAGCGGATCGGGGCGTGGCGTCGGGTGTGTTGTCATCGGTGCTGGCGGGCTATCGCAGCGTGCCCCTGGCCGGGTACATGCCGATCCGGACCGAGATCGACCCGCTGCCGGCCATGGCGGAGGCTGCGGCCCATGGACCGGTGGCCCTGCCGGTGATCGACGATGCAGGCCTGCCCCTGCGGTTCTCGCGCTGGGTGCCGGAGGGGGCGTTGCGAGACGGTCCGTTCGGGGCACAGGTGCCGCTGGTCGACGACTTTCTGGAACCCGAGATCGTGATCGTGCCGCTGGTGGCCTTTACGGTCGCGGGTGCGCGGCTGGGCTATGGCGGCGGGTTTTATGACCGGACGCTTGAGCGGTTGCGCACCCGGCGCGCCACGCTGGCCATCGGCTTTGCCTATGCTGCCCAGCAGGTTGACGCGCTGCCGCTGGAGCCGACGGACCAGCCGCTCGACATGATCGTCACGGAGCGCGCTGTGATCGAGCCGTGACGGGGGCTCTGCCCCCCGGCCTGCGGCCGTCCCCCGTGGTATTTTCGGTCAGAAGAAGACAGATCGCTTGCCGTGACGGATCGGCGCGGCATATGGGAGCGGCATGAAGATACTTTTTCTGGGTGATGTCATGGGCCGGGCGGGGCGGCAGGCCGTGACGGACCATTTGCCACGGTTGCGCGCGGATTGGGGCCTCGATTTTGTCGTGGTCAACGGGGAGAATGCGACCTCGGGCATGGGGTTGTCGGGGGCGCATGCCAAGGCGTTGCTGGAGGCCGGGGCCGATTGCGTGACGCTGGGCGATCATGCGTTTGACCAAAAGGACATGTTGCAGTTCATCGAGGCCGAGCCGCGCGTGCTGCGCCCGCTCAATTTCTCCAAGGCGGCGCCGGGCAAGGGGGCGCGGGTGTTTTCTGCGGGCGGGCGCAAGGTGCTGGTGGCGCAGGCGCTGGGGCAGGTGTTCATGAAGCGGCCCTTTGACGATCCGTTTTCCGCGC
>ERZ1740067.2290-NODE-2290-length-11813-cov-4.808981_pt1 | contig 11813 bp, 14 predicted proteins | sample MGYA00581736_ERZ1740067 | MGnify/ENA primary metagenome ERZ1740067 (study PRJEB43018, sample SAMN04849236) | marine metagenome | isolation source: floating plastic debris | place: Pacific Ocean | collected 2008-08-27 | study: EMG produced TPA metagenomics... | reverse complement strand
GACGCGCACTCCTTCAAGCTGAGGCTGACGATAAGCCAAAGCTGGCTTTTGAGTTATTAGAATTTATGCCAGGTGCGACCTAAAGGGTCCCCTAAAGTGTACCGAGCGCCCATTTGATAGACCGCCGGAGGATCTCATAGTAGATAGGATAATTCCAAGAACAGCGCTCTGGGTGGGTATAGAATGGGGCAAATTCCGGCAGGTCATAGTGGCTGCGTGAGTGGCCGAGCGTGCAGTAGAAGATTTCACCTTTGCCATATTTGCGCAGGTAGGTGATCGGCACGATGGTGTCTTCCGGCCATTGGCTTTCAACAAAACCCGTCGCTTCGCCGCCAAAACGGGTTTGCATAAGGATTTCAATATCCGCCGTTGTTTTCGACAAATAAAGTTCATCTACGATTTCAAAATCTGTCATGCCTTGGGACAGTGGGTTTGTGTCGTCGACCACTTCGACCTTGAAGGGCCCAATGGGCGGATGGGCCACAAACTGACTGCCAAGGAGCTCCATGAACTCAGGCGCATCGTCGGGCGCATCAACTAGGCCATCTTCGCGGAAGGCGAGAATGGAGTTGGTTCCATGAAGGGCCAGCCACTTTTTACCGCCGCTCACATAATCTTGCAGGACTTTGGTTTGTTCTGGCGTTGGGGCGACATCGACAGTGAAGCTGATGAGGAAGTCAGACGCGGCAATGGCGTCTGTATCGGTATAATCTGGCGCCACCGTCGTGCGGATTTGGTCGTGTTCGGCAAGCAGCTTGAGGAGCGCAAGACGCGCAAAGTCGATGTCATGGTATTTTCCTGATACCACGAAATAGACGTTGACTGGCTCTTTTATCATTGTCGCTCCCCTTGCTGCATCTGTGATCTTAGAATTGAACCCGCTTGGTAAAGCCGCCATCAACGACCAAGTTCACACCGGTAATCCAGCTGGCGGCTGGGCTCACCAGGAACGTCACCGCATTGGCGACTTCTTCCGGCGTCCCCATGCGCCCGCCCAGCGGTTGGCCGGCGATCGTCGCGTTATACAGGTCAGGCATTGCGCCTTTAATCATCTCCCAAGCGCCGCCTTCAAATTCGATGGGGCCAGGGGAGACGGTATTCACGCGGATGCCGGCTGGAGCTATGGCCTGCGCCAGTTGCTGTGCATAGGTGATAACGGCTGCTTTCATGGCGTTATAGGCCTGAGGCGCAATGAAGGTTTCCACAGCAGCGGTGGTTGACATGATGAGAATGGACCCACCATCGCCCATGGTGGACCCAAGTTTTTCGCTAGCGCGGACTGCTGGCAGGATGTCCAAGTCCAGATTGGCCTGCCAGTGCTCGTCTGCAGCCCCGCCGCCGCCGGCAGAGACGTTGTGTATATAAATGTCGACGCCGCCCAAGGCCTCGATGGAGGCATCCATCCAGCCCATAAAGGCGTCTTTGTCGCCCACATCGGTCGTGCTGCCATAGGCGTTGACGCCTTTGGCCTTAAAGGCGTCAACCGCGGCGCTCACTTCATCAGCATTGCGAGCGCAAATGGCAACATCCGCGCCTTCGTCTGACAGCAAATTGGCAACACGGCGGCCGATCCCCTTGGTGCCGCCGGTAATCAGCGCTTTTTTGCCTTTAAGTCCTAAGTCCATGCGTATTCTCCCAAATGAAACTGGTGTTATTCGCGAATGAGGCCGCCGCCTTCCACAGGCAGGTCAACCCCAGTTGTAAAACTGCTGTCGTCGCTGGCCAGGAAAAGCGCGGCATGCGCCACTTCCTCCGGCTTGCCAGGACGCTTCATCGCATGGTTTTGCGCAAACATGTCATAGGCGTCTTCGCGCGCTATGCCGCTTGCGACGGATGCATCCAAATACCGCTCAAACATGGGCGTTTCCGTCGCGCCCGGCAGAACGGAGTTGCACCGAATAGGATAGCCCATATTGGCGCAATGAAGCGCCACGCATTTGGTGAGCATGGACACGGCTGCCTTAGAGGCTGCATAGGCTGTGATGAAGGACGCTGGCCGTATGCCCGCCATGGAGCATATATTGATGATGCTGCCTGGCTCGCCAGCCGCTTTCATGGCTGCCATGGCTTCGCGGCAGCCGAAAAAGACGCTGTCTAGGTTGATAGACATGATGCGGCGCCAAAGCTCGGTCGATGTATCTTCTATCGTGCCTGGTTCTGAGATACCGGCATTGTTGACCAGGATGTTGAGTTTGCCAAACGTATCTGTGCTGGCGGCGACAGCGTCTTTCCAAGCATTTTCATCGGTGACGTTGAGCACCACAGCTTTGGCATTGGAGCCCAGAGCCTCAGCTTCAGCCTTTGCTTTGGTCTCATCAATGTCTGCGATTGTGACCTTTGCGCCTTCGCTTGCGAAAAGCTTCGCGGTGGACAGGCCGATGCCTGCGGCTGCGCCTGTCACCAAGGCTACTTTACCGTCGAGCTTGCCCATGGTCTAGCGCTCCAAAATCGCCACGGCTGACAAGCCGGGGGCGCCATAGACATGGCTATAAGCCACCTTAGGCTCGCCTGGGACTTGGCGCTCCCCGCCTTCGCCGCGCAGTTGAACGACATTCTCATGAACTTGCCGTAAGCCACTGGCACCAATGGGTTCTCCATTGGCAAGGCATCCGCCATCGGTATTGACGGGCAGCTTGCCATTGAGCCATGTGGCGCGCTCTGCTAGCCACTTTTCTTGATCGCCATCTGCGCAAAAGCCGTTCTCTGCCATGTGCATGATTTCTGCGCCAGACTCCGTGTCTTGCAGCTGCGCAACGTCAATATCCTCTGGCCCAACCCCGGCCATCTCAAAGGCCGCATTACTTGCCAGGGTGGTTGGCGGGGTGGAGCGCTCAATCTGGATGGAGGGGGAGAAGACTTCAAAGGAGCCTTCCAGCCGGGTTTTCACTGCAGCGCCTTTCACCCAGACAGGCTTTTGAATGCCCAGCTCTTTCACTTTCTTTTCAGAAGCCAGGATTAAAGCAACGCCGCCCTCTGCAGGCGAGCAGAACATGAACTTGTTCAGGGGGTCATTGATCATCGGCGCGTTTTCGATGGTTTCCAGATCCACCGGGCTGCGCCGCCACGCGTTCTCGTTGAGGGAGCCATTGTGGAAGGCTTTTTCTGCCACCAGGGCCAGCGCCTTGGGCGTGATGCCGAACTCAGCCATATAGCGCTGGATTTTAAGCGCAAAAAACTGCGTCGTCAGCATGAAGCCTTGGTCGCCATACCAATCGTCAATGCCCCAATCGGCTGGTTTGGGATCAAAGGACCCGCGGGGGTGTTTGTCAAAGCCGACGGCAAGCGCGATATCGCTTTGACCTGCCTTGATGGAGGCATAAGCTGAAATCACAGCAGAGCCGCCCGTCGCACAGCCATTATTCACATTGATGAATTGAAGACCTGTCAGCCCCAGCTGGTTGACCATGATGTCGGCATTGCCAGCGGCAGAGGAGCCGCCAAAGGCGCACTCCACATCGCTCCATTCAACGCCTGCATCTTTGAGGGCTTGGCGCACTGCGTAGACGCCTTGATCCAAGCCGCTCATACCTTCCGTGCGGCCGAAGGGGTGAATGCCTATGCCAATGATTGCGACGTCCATGCTGCGCCTCCTAGGCTGGGGTATAGGCGAAGGTGTCGACAACGCCTTTTTCTTTATGATCGAACGGGGTGGTCGTCAGGCGCAGCGCCATACCGATCTTCAAATCGCTTTCATCGCATCCAACAATGCGGCTTTGCACGATGACTTGGCGGGGCAGCTCTACATAGCCAAAGATGTAGGGCTTGAAGGTTTCCAGGGTCTCCGTCCCCATATAGGGCGGCGATTTCGGCAAAAACCGTTGTACGGACCAAGACCAAAGCTTGCCCTCATCGCTGAGCTGAACGGTATCATAAAACGCCTGTTCCGCGCCGGAGGGGAGGGGAAAGACAATCTTGCCGCTTTCCTTATGTTGGCCGCCAATCAGGTGGCCGTCTTCAATGAGGTTATCTGCAATAAACATGAGTACCGTTGTGCCGTTTTTGTTGGTTTTGAGTTAGCTATCAAATGCACGGGTGATCACAGCGCCAAGAGCTGTTTGCCCTTGTTTTGGCCTGAGAAAAGCCGCTGCAGCGTGGCAGGCGCGTTTTCAAAGCCGGATTGGATATCTTCGCGGTAAGCCAGCCGGCCATCTTTGACGAATTCGGCAAGGCGCTTCCTAATGATGGGAAACTCGCTGGCCCAATCGAGCACGATGAAACCGTGCATGCTGGCGCGGCGGAAGACGAGGTTGAAATAATTCTGCGGCCCGGCTGGTAGGCTGCCGGTCTCATAGCGGCTGATGCCGCCGCAGATAACGACCCGCGCGCCGGTCGCGATTTGGCCGAGCATATCGTTCAAGATAGCGCCGCCCACATTGTCGAAGATGACATCAACGCCCTTAGGGGCAGCCTCTTTCAACTGCGTGCGGACGCTGCCTTCTTTATAGTCGATGGCTGCGTCATAGCCGACCTCTTCCGTGAGCCAAGCGCATTTCTCGGGGCCGCCAGCAATGCCTATTGTTTTGCAGCCAGCGATTTTGGCGAGTTGCCCGACGATGGAGCCAGTGGCACCAGCTGCGCCTGAGACGACAACCGTTTCACCAGCAACTGGTTTGCCCAGTTTGAAAAGCCCGCAATAGGCCGTCATGCCGGTTGTCCCTAGCGGGCCAAGCATTGTGGTTGGTGACAGACCATCCACCGGCCGTTCCATGGTTTCCGGGTTTAGGGCAGTATATTCATTCCAGCCTGTCATACCGACCAAGACATCGCCGACGCCATAGTCTGGATGGTTGGTTTGAACGACTTCGCCAATCCCCGAGCCGCGCATCACATCGCCGATCTGCATCGGTGCGACATAGTCAGCGACGTTTTCCATCCAGCCTTTTTGGGCTGGGTCAAAGCCGAGATGCGTGACTTTTAACAGGACTTCGCCGTCCCCAGGCGATGGGATGGGAGCCTCGACAAGTTTGAGGTCATTGTCTGCGATGGGTCGCCCACGCGGGTGACCGGTGAGCAGCCATTGGCGCATGGTATCTGACATAGTGACCTCCCCATATGCTTCTATGCCGCCAGTCATGCTCAAGGCTTGGCGAAGGCGCACCTCCCGTCTTAGATAGCGCTGGGCAAATTGAGAGGCGGATATGAGCTACGACAAAGCGCTGAACCGGGTATTGGACACAGTCAAGCCGCACATTGGCGAAGGCCAGGTTGCCGATTATATTCCAGCGCTCGCAAAGGTGCCGCCACAGCGCTTTGGCTTTGCGATTTATGGCTGTGACGGCGATATCTCCTCCATCGGCGATGCAGACGTGGCGTTTTCCATTCAATCCATATCCAAGGCTTTTGCGCTGGCTTTTGTCATGTCGGGGCGCAACCCAGCGGACATCTGGCGCCGGGTTTGGCGCGAGCCGTCGGGCACGCCATTTAATTCGACGGTTCAGCTGGAAAGCGACAATGGTGTGCCTCGCAATCCATTCATTAATGCAGGGGCCCTCGTCATTACCGATATGCTGGTCAGCGACCATGGGCCGGGCGGCGCAATCGCGGCCATCTTGGGCTTCATGCAATTGATTTCGGGCGCTCAAAGCGTCAGTATCGATAAGGAGGTTGCCGCGTCAGAACTTGCAACGGGCCATAAGAATTACGGCCTTGCCCATACGCTCAAAAGCTTTGGCAACCTCGAGAATGATGTGGATGACGTTATGCGGGTGTATGCCCACCAATGCGCGCTGACAATGACGGCGAGCCAGCTTGCGGCGGCAGGTGTGTTCTTGGCCCGCGGCGGTTATGATCCCATTCGCAAAAGCCAAGTGACGTCAAATGAAGTGGTCCGCCGCGTCAATGCGCTGATGCTCACCTGCGGGCATTATGATGCGGCAGGGGATTTTGCCTTTCGCGTCGGTTTGCCGGGTAAGAGTGGCGTCGGCGGCGGAATCTTGGCGATCATTCCAGATCAGGCGAGCTTGGCCGTTTGGTCACCGGGCCTGGACCAATACGGTAACTCACTGGTCGGCACCCTCGCGCTGGAAACATTTGTCGAGGTGACAGGTACCGAGATTCTTTAGTCCTTGCGCGTACAGCTCGCTTGCATCCAGCGCAGGTTGAGGCCGATGCGGTCTGCCCCTGGATTGGCCCAGGTATAGCTGGCTGCTTTGTCGGGGTTTTCCGGTTTATGGACGTAGAGCACTAAGGACTCCCGCGAGATCCCATAGGGCCACACCGCTTGGCGCATTTTAAGGCCAATGCGCTGCGGCGCTTTCTCATCTGTATCAATCCACACTTCACCGCCTTGGTCATGGAGCGGGACGCCGGCTTTAAAGAACCAGCCAGACCCATCTTTGCGCGGCATGGTCACCCAGCAACTGTAGTGCGATGCACGGGTCATGTGCAGCGCTGGGCGGTCTTCGGTGGCGGCCAAATAGATCCCCTGCGGTAGGATGGTGGCCTCCGCCAGCGGGCAGGCTTTGTCGAAATCAATCACGAAACCATCCAGGAAAGCGCTGGCAGCGCCTCTGCACGGGCCATCGCTTTCAATGTGCAAGGATTGATCCTTTATTGCCGCCGTCCAGGTCATTGCTGGCACCAATGCACCATTGGTGGACACGACACTGAGCGCATCCCCGTCCGGAGCGACGGTTAGGCTATAGACGACGTCAAAGGCGGCATCACCAGGCTTCGTAAGCGCTTCGGAAAAGGCCGCCTGTTCCTTATTGGCAAAGTGCCCTGTGAGCAGAGTTTCTAGACGCATCTTCTGCTTCTTGAGTGTCTCTGCCCAGGTGGCACTATCTTGCGCTGCTGCGGGGCTGATCCACAGTAGCGCTATAAGGGCGGCCTTAATGGCCGGCAGGGCTGGCTTTTTCATCCATCCGCTCCGACAAGACTTTCTTGAACAGGGTCCAACTTGTTTCGTTGGGCCTTGCGTCGGTGACTGGGGGCGGCGCTGTATACTCTGGGTAGCGCTCTTTAATTGTGCTCTTCAGAACGTCTGGTAGCTCATTAAAACTATTGAGTTTTTGGCCAGCAGCATTGGCAACCATCAAGCCTGGCCGAGAGCCCATCTCCATCCAGGGAAGCCACTGGGCAATGCGTACCCAGGCGACGCTGGGATAGGCTTCCGTGCCTTTGGCATCAAACAGGTCATCTTCATCCATGATGAAATCGAAGATCTCCATGGCATGATAGTGATTGCCGACATAGGTCTGGAAGTCGCCGGCAAGCGCGTTGGTGTAAAACAGCGGCACTTCAGCCAGCATGAATACCTTTCCGTTTTTGACGCGTAGGGGCAGGCTGAAGTCCTTGCCATCGCGAGTCTTTGGAAAGGTTGGTGCGCGCATATTGACCGGGTCATTGGCCACGTGGATCACGTCAACGGTTTCGCCGGTGAAGGGGTTATCCCACTTGTCGACGACTGTATTGGTTTTCGGGTCCAAGTAGAGCATGATTTCGCGGCTCACCATCCGATAGCCGGTCCCGCGTTTTTCATCCTTCAAGGTCATGCATTGGCGCACATTCATGCCTTGCAGGTTGAACAGATGGGTATCGCGTTCGCCTTCGCGGCGGCTGTAGAGGCGGCCCTGCCAATGATAGACCATCGGCTTCTCATCGACTGCGGAGCAGTGGATTTTCCGGTTCAAGGTGATCGCGTCATCGGGATTGGACGGGTCAAGCGCCTCTGCGGACGCCGTCGATAGGCTGGTTAAGAATAGTAATGTGCTGGTCAGCAATGTTCGGAACATTGTCGGCTCCTTAGGATTTGCGGTCAAAACGCATGTGATAGGCGTAGCGGTCGCCTGGGTGGAATGAGATGGAGATCATGGCTGGGCCTTCGGTATCGAAATAGGCCCGTGTCGCGCGCAGCCCCGCTTCCCCTTTGGAACAGGATAGGTCCAGGCAGGCTTCATCATCCAAAATGATCGCGCGAATCTCTTGCTCGACTTGTTCAATGGGATGGCCGGAATAGACTTCGAACTCATTGAACAAAACGCCGCGATTGCCTTCGATTTTTAGAGCAATATCCTCATATTTCGGGGGCATATAAACGTGTGAGACTGCAACGGGGCGGCGCAAATGGCGTTGATAGACCAGCGCGCGCCGATAGACCCAGTCTGTGATTTCGTGCGCGTCGACATAGCGGTGCAGGCTTTCCGGCAAGGCCCGCTATTGCCCCGGTTCCAGTTCGAAGCGGACGTCGCTTGAATACTGCGCCAGGTCTTCCAGTGTGCCCAATTCCTGCTGAAAGAGAGCTGCGCGTTCTTGGCTGATAACAATCGTGCCGGAGCCTTGGCGACGGGTCACAATCTGCGCATCTTGGAGGCGGCGTAGGGCTTCGCGGATGGTATAGCGAGATACGCCATAATCACCGCAGAGCTCAGTCTCAGTTGGTAGCGCCGCACCGACGGGAAATTCGCCGCGCTCCACACGTTGGCGCAGGTCACTGGCCACCTCTATGTAGCGCGGCGTGCGTTTTGCCTCTGGGTCTATATCGGCCATTTAAATGTAGAATTCTTCTTAACTCGGAGCGGAGTGTGCGAAGATTGCTGCGCACAAATCAACTTGTTTCGTATTTGTCTGGACAAATTTTTTTTTGGCTTTAGCACTCCGGTCACACCGTGCGAGCGCAAGGAACACGCCATGGACCCCCGGTCGGCACTTTTAGACCATGTTGCTTTGACGCCTGCCTCTGACATTCCAGCTGAGGCTTGGGCCGCGGCCCGGGTCTTTATTTTAGATACTGTCGGCGTCGGTCTTGCTGGGTCAACGGCAGCTGGGGCTGATGAATTGGTGGCGTCAGCGCAAAGCTGGGGTGAGGGCGCCATCCCAATCCTTGGGCGCGCAGGCACCTATCCGCAGTCAACAGCCGGGCTTTTAAACGGGTTTTTCATCCATAATCTCGAGTGGGACGCGGTCCACGAGCCGGCCGTCGTCCATGCTATGTCTGTCATCACTGCGGCCTGTTTGTCTGAGGCTGCGAAATCACCCGCGATCAGAGGGCAGGATTTTGCAGCGGCCATCATTTTGGGCGTCGATATTGCATCCGGCCTCGGTGTCGCGGCCGACTCTGGGCTCAGGTTCTTTCGGCCTGCCAACGCTGGAACCATCGGCGCAGCTTTAGCGGTTGCGCGCTTGAGAGGGCTGCCGCGCGCCCACTTCGATGATGTTTTGGGGCTGGCCTATTCGCAAGTGTCTGGAACCATGCAAGCCCATGTGGAGGGCTCCATAACCTTGCCATTGCAAGTTGCCATCGGGTCTAGGTCGGCCATAACGGCTGTCGATATGGCTGAAGCAGGCCTCAGCGGGCCGCATGATGTGCTGGATGGCCCTTTTGGCTATTTCAAGATTGTGGAAGATGGCGGCAGCGCTGCTGCCGTTGCGGAGCGATTGGGGTCTCAGTGGGCCGTCACGCAGCTATCTCACAAGCCATATCCCTCAGGACGGGCTAGCCCCGCGACCCTCGAATATGTGCTCAGGCAAAGCCGCGAACACGACCTGCGTTTGGAGGATGTTGCTAAGATCGATGGTGCTGTCACGCCGCTGATCCATCGGCTCGTTGCACGCCCCTATAAACCAGGCATGACGCCCGCTTATGCCCGGCTTTGCCTGCCTTATCTCTGCGCTCTAGCGCTACGTGATGGTGTGATCTCGCCAGACGCCCCAAGCGATGAAAATCTCAGTGACCCTATGCTAGCCGACTTTGCAGGGCGTGTTGATATCAAGGTCAATACCATCACAGACCCCAATGCCATGGTGCCACAAGCTTGCGCCATTACGCTCAAAAACGGCGAGGTATTGCAGGGCGACATGCCTCACATCTATGGCGCACCGGACTTCCCGATGCGTGAAGCGGCGTATCTTGAAAAGTTCCGCTTCGCGGCAAGCTTCTCGCACCGCAACTTGTCTGCAGAAACCATAGGGACGCTTGAGACAGCGCTTTTAGATATCGACACTCAGGATAGCGCAGCGACGATTTTCACTGTGCTTGGCGCATAAGCAAAGGAGGAGGGCCGCATGACCCGCATTTTCGTATTGTTCAATTTGAAAGAGGGCGTGACGGCCCAAGACTATGAAGCCTGGGCCATGGAAACAGACATTCCAAATGTGCGTAGCCTCAAATCCATCGCTGATTTCCAAGTGTTTAAGTCTACCGGGGTGCTCGGCAGTGATGCGGCAGCCCCTTATGCTTATATTGAAGTGATTGACGTAGCGGATATGGAGCAGTTCGGGCCTGATGCGTCCTCGGAGACGATGCAAAAAGTTGCGGCCGAGTTCCAAAGCCTTGCCGACAACCCAACCTTTATCATGACGGGCAATCTGGAAGCGGGGAGCGCCTAAGTCATGGATTTCGGGCTTAAAGATAAAGTCATCGTTGTCACTGGTTCTGGCCGCCCCAAAGGCCTGGGCCAAGCCATATTGCAGCGCTTTGCCGACGAGGGCGCAAAATGCGTCGTCTCTGACTTAGGGGCGCCGCAGGAACATATGGGTAAAGAGCATATTGGCTCCACGTCAGACATGGATGAGGTTGCTAGCGAGCTTAAAGACCGCGGCGCAGAGGTTGCTGTCATTCCCTGTGATGTCACAAAGGAAGATGACTGTAAGGCCTTGATTGATGGCGCCGTCGATGCCTTCGGCCGGGTCGATGTCCTCGTCAACAATGCCGGTATTGGCTATATCATGAAGCCGCTGACAGAGGTCACGCAGGATGAGTGGATGGCGGTGCTCGGCGTGAACCTTATGGGCGCGTTTCTCTGCACCAAATATGCGGCTATGCAAATGGAAAAGCAGGGCCAGACCGATGCCGGCGTTGGCGGGCGTATTATCAACATTGCCAGCCAAGCCGCGAAATCCGGTTTCCCTCATATGGCGCCTTATACCGCATCAAAACACGGTATGATTGGCCTGACCCGGTCTAACGCCATTGAGCTTGGCAAGCTTGGCATCACGGTCAATGCCGTTTGCCCAAATCATGTGACGACCGGTCTTGGCGCCAAGCAGAATGAGTATTTCTCCAAGTTCTTTGGCCTCAGCGTTGAGGACTATTTGGAGAATATGAAGGCGCGCAACCCCATGGGTCGCCCAGGCCTTGGAACGGATACGGCAACGGCCTGCGCCTTCTTAGCGTCTGATGCAGCGCAGTATGTGACGGGCGAAGGTCTCAATGTTTCCGGCGGAGAGGAAATGCACTAATGACCAGTGCCATTTCCTGGCTAACGCTGGCGCATTTGGTGCTCTTCGTCTTTTGGCTGGGCGCTGATTTGGGGGTGTATTACACTGCCAAATATGTCGCTCGTCCTGACCTTGAAAAGCCAGAGCGACTGCGCTTTCTAGAGCTTCTTATGAAGCTCGACATGTTCCCCAGGTCTTCGCTCATATTGATGCTGCCCGTCGGGTTTAGCCTGGCTGGAGCGACCGGTTGGGCAAGCCTTCCGACGTGGGGATTGACGCTCATTTGGGCCATAGCGCTTTGCTGGTTCGTCTTGATGTGGACGGTTCACAAGCAGCCGCAGAATCTTGGGCTGAAGAAACTGGACCTCGCCGTTCGTTGGGCTGTGATTGCAGGACTCTTGGGTTTGGCCGCTGTCAGCTTTGTGACAGGCGCCTGGACAGGCGAAGTCTGGCTTGCGCTTAAGCTTGTCCTCTTTGCTGTCGTGATTGGCCTAGGCCTGCTTTTGCGTGGCTCAGTGGCCCTTTGGGTTCAAGGCTTTGGTAAACTAGACACCGAGCCTGACGCGGGTAACGCACTGGTTGCCAAGGGGCATAAGTCTGCGACCAAGTTCGCGCATACGCTTTGGCTATGCCTGATCCTGATGGCTTTTCTCGGC
>ERZ1740067.2288-NODE-2288-length-11826-cov-5.386798_pt1 | contig 11826 bp, 10 predicted proteins | sample MGYA00581736_ERZ1740067 | MGnify/ENA primary metagenome ERZ1740067 (study PRJEB43018, sample SAMN04849236) | marine metagenome | isolation source: floating plastic debris | place: Pacific Ocean | collected 2008-08-27 | study: EMG produced TPA metagenomics... | reverse complement strand
AAAGCTGCCACGACACAGGTCCGAGACGCTAAATATAAGCCCTCATACACCCGCAGCCGTATCAGCACCAAGCCGGCTTGCGGCAGTTGATGGGGAGCCAAGCTATCGAGCCAGGCTTGAAAGGTTTCCAGTGGCGAGCGCGTCCAGATGGCCGCCGCGCAGCTGGGGTGGTCAATGGCGGCAAGCCCATTGGGATCGCTTGATATCATCACGTCAGACGCGGTGTAAGGCATTGGGATCTAAACACGGCTCAATGTCATCTGGATGGCCCATTTTGGTTTACCATAACCACGCATTGCTTGTTACGTTATATTATTGCATTACATCAATAGCGCAGTCGTCCCGCGCGCGGTTTTTCTGCTAGGTTCGGCATGGTGGGCAGAACATTAGGGAATGCGCGACCGCCCGGTCCGATATCGCTTACAGCGACAGCCCTTCCAACATATAGCGCGCCGCCTCGGCCACCGGCCCGCCGTCATCCAGCTCAATTGCCCGCATCAAGCTTTGGCGGGCCAGGGCGACATCATCCTCTGTCATGGCGAGCTGGGCTTTTTCTAGCCAGGCGGCGGGGAGATCGGGGCGCAGCTCTAGGAGCTTGTTTACGTCTTGGTGCGCGGTCTCCAGGCGCTCTGTTTGGCGGGCGGCGGAGGCGCGCAGCAGGCGGATGTCGGCGTCGTCCGGCAGGATACCAATGGCGACGGTAAGGTCTGTGAAGGCGGCCTCTAGATTGCCGCTAAAGGCGTGGGCGCGGGCGCGGTCGGTCATCAGGTCAGCGGCCTCTGGGCTGGTGCCAGCTCCAGGGCTATGGCCCAGGGCTTGGGTGAAGGCGTCGATGGCCGGGGCATAGCGCTCTGCGAGGAGGTAGCTGTGACCCGCTTGGGCATAGAGCTGGGCGCGCAGTTTGGGCGTTATCTCCATGCCGAGCAGCTGCACGCCTTTGCCATCGGCGGCGGCATTGGCGGCCTCTAGCAGCATATCGCCGGCGGCTTCGTGCTTATCCATGGCTGAGAGGGCGAGACCCGCACAATGCTGCGCGGCCACGCCGCCGCCTTGGTCTAACCAGTCGAGGCCCGTGGAGAAGGCCGCGGCGGGGTTTTGGCGCACTTGGGCGACGCAGGCATCATAGCGCTCATGGTCAGGGAAGCGGGCGGCCATGAGGGCGAGGGCGAGGAGGGGGAGGACCAGATGTGTCACCCTCTTGCCGTCATCCCGGACTTGATCCGGGATCTGGTTGGCGTTTCGTGCGGACACAGACCCCGGATCAAGTCCGGGGGGGCGGTGGGGAATAGGCGGTGTGTTTCCTGTCATCCCAACAGCCCATCCACAGTCGCCAAAAGCTGGACCAAGTCCTCCGGCCCAGAAAAGCTATGGTCGCCTTCTTTCACAAAGGTGACGACCACATCCGGTGTGGCGAGCGTGTCGGCAATCTCGAGCGATAAATCCCAGGGCACGCTGGTGTCTTGTTGGCCGTGGAGGATGCGCACGGGGCAGCTGAGCTCTATGGGCGCGTGGAGGAGGCCCAGGGTCTTGCCATCGTCGATAAGGCGCTGGGTGATGATATAGGGCTCTGGGCCGTAGTCCGTGGGCTGGGCGATAAAGCCGTCGCGGGCCATGGCGGCGCGCTCTTCGGCCGAAAAGCTGGGCTCCATGAGGCGCTGGGTGAAATCCGGCGCTGGGGCGATGAGGATGAGGCCTTTGACGCGGGCCTTGCGGGCGAGTGCCGCCTGCAGCGCAATCCAGCCGCCCATGGAGGAGCCGATGAGCAGGATATCGTCGCCTGCTACCTCGTCTAAGACGTGAAGCGTATCGGCCAGCCAATCGCTGATCACCAAGTCGCGGAACGTGCCAGAGGAGCTGCCATGGCCGCGATAGTCAAAGCGGACATAGGGTCGGCCGGTGGCTTTGGCATGGGCTTCTAAGGCGACTGCTTTGGAGCCTTCCATATCGCTCATAAACCCACCGCAGAAGACGATGGTTGGGCCGTCCCCGTTTGTCTTGTGGTAAGCAATTGGGCCGCCGGGGGTGTCTAAGGTGCTGTGGCTCATTGGCTACCTGGCTCGATGATACTGTGCTCTTGGGTCAGGAACATGGTTGACCTGGAAAAGTCAATGAAGCGCTTTTCGTCTTGTTTGAGCGCGCGGCCCGCTTCTATGGCTTCTGGGCGCTGCATGCCCTCGTGAAAGGCGTCTAGGCTCTCCCACCACAATTCAGTAATGCCGTCATAGCCCGGGCGCATGTCGGCGCGGCTGGCTTGCAGGACGGTGTTCAGGTCCGGCAGTTGGCTGTGGCTTTGCACATATTTGATGACGCGGATCGCTTCGGCATAGCGGCGCACCAAGGGCGCGTGGTCTTGTGCCCAAGTCTTTGAAAAGGCGTCGAAACTCAAGTCGGGCCGCCGCATGATGCAATAGACGAGCTTTATCATTCTTGTCCTCCTTTCGCCGCATAGACCGCGCATTGTCTTGGCGCAGTCACTCACAGCCTGCTACACTATGCCAATGTCATTAGCGCGAGAGGAGGGGTCTATGAAGCCGCTAGAAATGTCGGATAATCCAGGCACGGCGCTTGCCACGGTGGAAGACAAAGGCGACGGCCCCTGCGTTCTCGTGATTGTGAAAAGCCTAGACACTAGCCAGTCAGGCACCTCCGCCTTTGATATGGCGAGCCATTTGGTTGCCAGCGGCATCCCGGTGACGGTGATGAGCGAGGGCGGGCGCAACCTGCAGACCCTGCTGCGCCGCAAGGTGACCCATATTGAATGGAAAGCGCCGGGCGATGGCCCCATCGGCAATATCCGCGCCGTGCGGCGGCTGACGCGGATTATGGAAAGCAATGACATCACGGTGGCCCACGTGTTTGGCCGGGTGGCGCCCAATGCAGTGCGCGTCGCCACCGAGCGCCAGCGTGTCCGCCTGGTTGCCAGTGTGCCAGGCGTTTATGATCTGAATGGCTGGGGGACGAAGAAGCGGACGCAAGCGCTCGCCAAGGCAGACCATCTAATTGTGCCCTCAGGCTATGTGAAGCTGTGGCTACAAGACACGTTTGGCGTGAAGGAAGAGGCCATCAGTACCGTCGCGCCGGGCGTGGATTTAGCACATTTCAATCCGGCCGCCATGAAAGCAAAACGGATGATTGAGCTGGCTCGCCACCACGGTATCCCGGAGGAAGACCAGATCATTCTCATGCCTGCCCGCCTTATCGAATGGAAAGGCCAGCGCAGTGTCGTCAAGGCCTTTCAACGTCTTGGCCGCGAGAATACCACCCTGGTGATTGCCGGTGATGCCAGCATCAATCCGGGCTATGCTGAGCGCCTGCAAACCCAGGTGGAAGAAGAGATGCTGGCCGGCAAGGTCCGCTTCGTCGGCCATGTGGAAGATATGCCAGCCCTCTATATGCTGTCAGACGTCGTCATCGAAGCGCCAGAAGAGCCGGTTGCCTTCGCGCGCACCTCGGTTGAAGCCCAGGCCATGGGCCGCCCGGTTGTCACGTCCTCCGTCGGCGGTGGACCAGAGGCGGTACGGGAGAACAAGACCGGCTGGCTCGCCCCGCCAAAGGACGAGGCGGCGATTGCCGAGGCGCTCACCAAAGCGCTGGATTTGGATGTGGATGCCAGGAAGAGCCTTGCGTTGGCAGCAAGGGCGCATGCGCGTGATGCATTTGATTTGACGAAGTGCACGGCGAAGGTTCAGACGCTTTATGGGGGTTGAATGGACATTAAATTGTATCCAATCGACTTTGCTTCACCAGTAGAAAAAGGCTTTATAAAGCTCGCTGAAGACTCCCGAATTATTGACATTTTCTCTTATAATCGCTAGGTCAAAGTGAGCTAAGGACTGGAGGTTTCCGGTCGGCAAAGGCCTTGTCGTCGACAAGGCCTTTGTTTTATGGGAATACCTTGAGCCCATAGCCGCCGTATCCTTTTGGTCCCGAGCGTATTTTTGATTTTATAATATCGAATGCACGATTCGATTGCTGTGGTCTCAAAACACTCAATCCAATTGGACGTGCGGTTAAATCGGCTATTTGCATCCCACCTAGGTTTACGCCCTTTGCAGCGAACATTAGTCGAAAGCAGCTCATCTTATGGAGCCCATAGTTCGCACCCGCAACAGTAGTCTGGAAAGCCTCTTTGAGTAAATTATCTTCTACTCTTCCCCGAGCCTCAGTCAAAATGAATGTTTCCCGATCAGCTTGACCCTGTTCGATCATGAACCGGTGTGTCCGTTCTAAACAGAATCGCAACGCAGTTTCATACGGGTTGTCGGGATATGCATATCTTTGTTTCAATTCATTTTTTTTAATAACTGCGGCGACAATGGTCATTGGGGCATCTGCTATTACCCGCGTTAAGTCACCGAGGAACATTTCACGTTTCTCTGCTTTGTTTAGAAATTTCCACTGCCCTTCTGGTTTGCGGATATCACGCTCATGCAAAACTACATTGTCATGATTAAAATACTTGAACTTAAGCCGTTGGATAGATGGCGATACGGTTGAGAAATAGGATTCCTTTTCAAAGATACAGAATGAAAGAACGAAAACGGGATATTGAGGGTCGATTTTGTCGACATTCGCATCTCCGCTTTCGTCGACATAAATGATGTAATCACTGCCTTTCATTTAAGACATACGTATGATTGTTACATGCCGGGTACTAAGCCGCTTCTTCCATCAAAGGCACCTCAAGCCGGTCCACCATCTCCTTCGGACAAACCTGCCAGATTTTCTCCAACGTGCCTTCCCAGTCGGCGAGCAGGCGCTTAGCGTGGGCTGAGCCGGTGGCTTCGAAATGGTCTTCGATATGGCTGCGCAGGATGCCTTCCCAGTGGCTGGAGCGGACGCGGTCGTAAACGATGCTTTCATCGTTGACGTGGTCGGCGAAGGTGTTGTCCTTGTCGAGGATGAAGGCCATGCCGCCAGTCATGCCAGCGCCGAAATTATCGCCCACATCGCCTAAGATCACGGCCATACCCCCGGTCATATATTCGCAGCCATTGGCGCCGCAGCCTTCGATGACCGTGGTGGCGCCGGAGTTGCGCACGGCAAAACGCTCGCCGGCTTGGCCCGCTGCGTAAAGCGCGCCGGACGTGGCGCCATAAAGACAGGTGTTGCCTATGATGGTATTGTCCTGCGTCGGCAGGGTGGAGGATGTTGGTGGGCGCACCGTGATGGTGGCGCCGGACAGGCCCTTGCCCACATAGTCGTTGGAATCGCCAAAGACTTCGAGCTTGAGACCTTGTACGGCAAAGGCGCCGAGCGATTGGCCCGCTGAGCCGCGCAGCCGCACGGTCACATGGCCCGGCTTGAGGCCATCCATGCCGAACTTGCGGACGATATGGCTGGAAAAGCGGGTGCCGATGGCGCGCATGGTATTGCGGGCCGTATAGGTGAGCTGCATCTTCTCGCCATGGGAGAAGACGGCGGCGGCGTCTTTCAGCATCTGTGCATCAAGCGTGTCGTCGACTTCGTGGCGCCCTTCGAGCTGGCAGGTGCGGGCGCCATCTGCAGAGTGCACACGCACCAGGAGCGGGTTGAGGTCGAGGTCGTCAAGATGGTCGGCGCCGCGGCTGACTTGCGCCAGGAGGTCGGTCCGGCCGATGATTTCATCCAGGCTTGTTGCACCGATTTCAGCCAGGATTTCGCGTGTTTCTTCAGCGATGAAGCTAAAGAGATTGACCACCGCTTCGGGCGTCCCGGTGAACTTCTTGCGCATCTCATCATCTTGCGTGCAGATGCCGACGGGGCAGGTGTTGGAGTGGCATTGGCGCACCATGATGCAGCCCATGGCCACCAGGGACGTGGTGCCAACGCCGAATTCCTCCGCGCCAAGCAGGGCGGCAATCACGACGTCGCGGCCGCATTTGATGCCGCCATCCGTGCGCAGTTTCACGCGGTGGCGCAGGCCATTGAGGGTGAGGACTTGGTTGACTTCGGCAAGGCCCATTTCCCATGGGGTGCCTGCATATTTGATGGAAGTTTGCGGCGATGCGCCGGTCCCACCGGAATTGCCGGAGATGAGGATAACATCCGCATGCGCTTTCGCCACACCAGCGGCGATGGTGCCAATCCCAGCCGCAGAGACCAGCTTCACGCAGACTTTGGCGCGTGGATTGATTTGCTTGAGGTCATAGATGAGCTGCGCCAAATCCTCGATGGAATAAATATCGTGGTGCGGCGGCGGGCTGATGAGGGTCACGCCAGGCGTCGAGTGGCGCAGGCGGGCAATCATTTCCGTGACTTTAAAGCCCGGCAGCTGGCCGCCTTCGCCGGGCTTGGCGCCTTGGGCGACTTTGATTTCCAGCTCTTCGCAGGCGTTCAGATATTGCGCTGTCACGCCAAACCGGCCGGACGCGATTTGCTTAATGGGCGAGTTGGGGTTGTCGCCATTCTCGCGCGGCTGATAGCGCGCTGGGTCTTCCCCGCCTTCGCCGGACACGGACTTGGCGCCCACCCGGTTCATAGCGATGGTGAGCGTCTCGTGCGCCTCTGGGGAAAGAGCGCCCATGCTCATGCCTGGCGTTAAAAAGCGTTTTCTGATTTCCGTGATCGACTCAACGGAATCGATGGCGACCGGCTCAGTGCCAAGCTTCTTCATGGCGAGCAAGTCACGCAGATTGATGGGCGGCAGAGCGCGCAGGCCTTCAGAATAAGCCAGATATTGCGAATAGCTGTCATTGGAAACGGCCGACTGCAGCATATGGATAAGGCGGCCATCAAAGGCATGGACTTCGCCATTTTGCCGGTATTTGTAAAAGCCGCCCACAGGCAGCGTAATGACATCTTCATCAAAGGCTTTGGCGTGTTCTGCCAGGGCGCTCATCTCAATGCCGGGAATGCCCATGCCAGAAATTTTGGACGGCATGCCGGGGAACAGCTCTGCCACCAAAGCGCGGCTAAGGCCCACTGCTTCGAAGTTATAGCCGCCACGATAGGAGGAGATGACCGAAATGCCCATCTTGGACATGATTTTGAGAAGGCCCTGGTTAATGGCCTCGCGGTGACGCTCCAAACACAGCTGTATCGACACATCACCGAACAGGCCGCGCTCTTGGCGGTCGAGAATGCTCTCTTGCGCCATATAAGCGTTCACAGTCGTCGCACCCGCGCCAATCAGCACAGCAAAGAAATGCGTGTCGAACGCTTCAGCGGAGCGCACGTTCACGGATGAGAATGTCCGCAGACCTTGGCTCATCAGGTGGCTGTGCACACTAGCCGTCGCAATGATCATTGGGATGGCGCAGCGCTCTGGGGAGATGTGCTCATCGGTTAGGAAGAGCTGGCCTTTGCCGGCCCGCACGGCGGTTTCAGCTTCTTCGCGAATGCGCTGCAGCGCATGATAAAGCGCTGATTTGCTGCCATCGGCAGGCAAGGTGCAGTCAATGATGGTTGCCGTCTCGCCGAAATGGCGCTGCAGGATTGACCACTCATTGTTGGTGATGACGGGGGAGTCCACAACGAGGACGCCCGTCTGGTCTGCATCTTGGTCAAGCACGTTGGCGAAATTGCCGAAGCGGGTCTTGAGCGACATCACCCTGTGTTCGCGCAGCGGGTCTACCGGCGGGTTGGTCACCTGGCTGAAATTCTGCCGGAAGAAATGGCTTAAGTTGCGCCGGTTTGACGAAATCACGGCCAGCGGCGTGTCGTCACCCATGGAGCCGATAGCCTCCTTGCCGTCTTCGGCTTGCGGATGCAGGATGAGCTCTAGGTCTTCCATGGTCATACCGGCGGCCACTTGGCGGCGGCGGAGCTCTTCGCGGGCATAAAGCCGCTTTTCTTGGTCAGACGGGCTGCGCAGGTCTTTCCAGCTTTTGAAGTTCTTTATCCATTTTTTATAGGGGCGTTCGGAGGCCAGGCGGTCTTTGATTTCCGTGTCGCGGAAGAAGCCGCCTTTTTCCAAATCCACGGTGATCATTTGGCCCGGACCAAGCCGGCCGCGTTCGGCAACATTGGTTTCCGGCACCACAACCATGCCCGTTTCCGAGCCGACGATGAGGAGGTTGTCGCGGGTGAGTGTATAACGCATGGGGCGCAGGCCGTTGCGGTCCGTCCCACCGACAATCCAGCGGCCATCAGTGGCGGCAATGGCAGCGGGGCCATCCCATGGCTCCATCACCGAATTCACAAAAGCATACATGTCGCGCCAGGCTTCCGGCATGGTCGATTTTTTCGACCAGCTTTCGGGAATAAGCATGGTCTTCACCATAGGCGCATCGCGGCCGCCATGGACGAGGAGTTCGAACACCGCGTCCAGCGCGGCACTGTCAGACGCGCCGACAGGAATCACCGGCTTGATACCGCCCGAGAATTCATCAAAGGCGTTGTCCGCCATTTTGATCTCGTGGACTTTCATCCAGTTCTTGTTGCCGCGAATGGTGTTGATTTCGCCATTATGCGCGAGGGAGCGGAACGGCTGGGCGAGCCACCATTCTGGGAAGGTGTTGGTGGAATAGCGTTGGTGATAAATCGCAAAGCGGCTTTCAAAGCGCTTGTCGAGCAAGTCCGGATAGAAGACGGAGAGCTGCTCGGCTAGGAACAGACCTTTATAAATGATGGACCGGCAAGACAGCGAGCAAATGTAGAAGCCGCGCAGCTGCTGTTCGATGACGCGCTTTTCGATGCGGCGCCGGATAACGTAGAGCGTGCGCTCAAAGTCGGCGTCAGATTCGCCCGGATGGCCGGCAATCATGATTTGCTCGATTTCAGGCCGAGTGGAGCGGGCTTTATCGCCAATTACCGATGTATTCACCGGTACTTGCCGCCAGCCGTAAATCTTATAGCCAGACTTTAGGATTTCCGCTTCCACGATGGTGCGGCAGGCTTCCTGGTCCGCCATATCCGTGCGCGGCAGGAACACCATGCCAACCGCGATGGTGCTGTCTTCTTTCGGATGGTGGCCGGTGTCATGCACATGCTCATGAAAGAAGGCTTGCGGGATTTCCACATGGATGCCAGCGCCATCGCCGGTCTTGCCATCGGCATCGACGGCGCCGCGGTGGAACAGCACTTTGAGGGCATCGATACCCTTGGAGACCACGTCCCGGCGCGCGCGCCCATCGGTCGAGGCAATTAGGCCAACGCCGCAGGAGGAATGCTCTTCGGAGGGGTCATAGAGACCATGCTCGGCCAGATATTGGCGCTGCCATTCGATATCATTTTGCTGTGTCATAGCGGCCTCTAAAACATGTCTTTCTTGGCGCGGGCAATCGCGCGGTCAGCGGCTGTGGCGGCTGTTGTGGCGCCAGCGCGCTCTACATAGCCTTGCAGCTCTGCTTGAGAATCTTGGAACACATCCAAGTATTTCGTGCCCGCAGGGGAGCTTAAAAACGCTTTGGTCTGTGCCAGCTCGTCAGCAGTCATAGATTGCGTGAGCAGCGCTGCGATTTTCGCATCAAGGCCCTCGGTTTGGGCCTTGACCACCTCCAAATACTCCTCGCGCACAATCTCCTTAAAGCGCGCCAGTCCCCCTTCGCCTTTGTTTTTGATTTCAAGATATGTGGTTGGGCGGCTGCGCTGCATTTGCGCAAGCAGCTGGTCTGTCAGCTGCGGCAAAGCCTTTTCCGCATTGGCTAAAAACTTATCGCCCGTGGCCATAATGGCCGCGATATCCGCGCTATCGCCGGCGCGGGCAGCGCTGGCGAGGGTGAGCGCAGCAAAGCAGGCAGTAAAAACATATAGTCTGGGCGAGGTCATGGCGCAGCGCCCCTTACGGTTTGTCAGGGACTTTGAGGGATGCCGCTCTTAGCCGCTCGACAATACGCGGCAGCGCTTCCCGCGCCATGGCTTGGCCCAAAATCATGCCGGCCTGCCTGGCTTGCCGCGCGACCACTGGCTGCTTGGCGACGAATTTTTGCCCGACTGGTGAGGCCATGAAGCCATTCAGCGCTTCAATCTCATCGATTTCAAAATTCTCCAAATAGGCTTGCGCGATGAGGTTCAGGAATGTCTGTTGGTTGGCGGCAAAGCTCGTTTGCAGTTCTTCGACCAGAATGGGCTCAATATCGGCCTGGCGCCCCGGATTAGCCTGCAGAAACAGCGGCATAAACTTTTCGAGCATGGAATTAATCATCGGACCAAGCTGCTGCTCTGTCTTTAATGTCTGCATCAGCGTCGCCACGGCGGCCACTTTTTCTTCGCTGTGGCTGGCTGCAGCTGCCGGCTGGCCGAGGAGCAATCCGGCAGCGATGATTGAAAGAACCAGCGACCTCATGCTGCGGCCACTTTCTCAGGTGCCTTTGCCTTGGCCTGCACATAGCTATGGATGGCCTCGGCAGCGTCGCGGCCGTCTTTCACGGCCCAGACAACCAAGGATGCGCCGCGCACAATATCCCCTGCGGCAAAGACGCCGTCCAAATTGCTCATCATGGTCCGGTGGTCGACGCGGATGGTGCCCCAGCGGGTGGTTTGCAAGTCCGGGCAGTCAAACAGCGTCGGCAGGTCTTCCGGGTCAAAACCAAGGGCCTTGATGACAATGTCCGCTTCGATGGTCTCGACAGCGTTTTTAATCGGCTCCGGCTTTTGGCGGCCCGTTGCATCCGGGGCGGCCAGGCGCATTTGCTGGGCGCGCACATGTGTCACCGTGTTGTCGCCCAAAAAGCCGTCTGGCGCAGAGAGCCATTTAAACTCGACGCCTTCTTCTTCCGCATTGTCCACTTCGCGCACGGAGCCTGGCATGTTTTGCCGGTCGCGCCGATAGAGGCACTTCACAGACTTGGCGCCTTGGCGAACGGCAGTGCGCACGCAGTCCATGGCTGTATCGCCGCCGCCAATCACGACGACATTTTTGCCATCAGCATCTAAGGTGCCATCTTCAAAGTCCGGCACGGCATCGCCCAGGCCTTTGCGGTTGGAGGCAGTGAGATACGTCATGGCCGGGAAAATATTGGCCAGGCCAGAGCCAGGGCCACCTAAGTCGCGCGCTTTATAAACGCCCGTCGCAATAAGAATGGCGTCATGCTTCTCGCGTAGCTCGTCCAGCGTGGCGTCCTTGCCAACCTCAAAGCCCAGTTCAAAGCTCACCTTGGAGTCCACCAGATGCTGGTAGCGGCGCATTACAATGTCTTTTTCCAGCTTAAAGCCAGGGATGCCGTAAATCATCAGGCCGCCCGCCCGGTCATATCGGTCATAGATGGTGACCTGATAGCCCTTGCGCCGCAGCTGTTCCGCGGCTGCCATGCCCGCCGGACCGGCGCCAATGATACCGACGCTCTCCTCGCGTTCCACGCGCGGTGTAACTGGCTTTATCCAGCCTTTTTCCCAGGCCGTGTCGGTGATGTATTTCTCAACGGAACCAATGGTGACGGACTCAAAGCCCTTTTCAATGACGCAGTTGCCTTCGCACAATCGATCCTGCGGGCAAATGCGGCCACAGATTTCCGGCATGTTGTTGGTGGCTGAAGAGACCTCATAGGCTTCTTCGAGCCGCCCTTCCGCCGTCAGCCGCAGCCAATCGGGGATATTGTTGTGGAGCGGACAATGGACCTGGCAAAACGGCACGCCGCATTGGCTGCAGCGGCTGGCCTGCTCTTCGGCTTTGGCTTCGATGAAATCCTTATAAATCTCGTGGAAGTCTTCTTTGCGTTCGCCTGCGCCGCGCTTTTCGGGCATTTGCTTGTCGACGCGCACAAATTGTAGCATTTGTTTTTCGCTCATAGCGGCAATGCCCCTTCTGATCTTTTTAATGATGTCCCTTGCAGCGTGGCGCGAGAGAGACAAAGCGCCTTGCCGCAGGGCGATGCGCGCGCTGCAGGTGGCTGTTTTTTCTTTTTCCTAGTCACGCCAGCGTGTTCGATTGGCCAGCGCGGATACCGTTACAGGCTGCTACATAGC
>ERZ1740067.2287-NODE-2287-length-11827-cov-3.885066_pt1 | contig 11827 bp, 10 predicted proteins | sample MGYA00581736_ERZ1740067 | MGnify/ENA primary metagenome ERZ1740067 (study PRJEB43018, sample SAMN04849236) | marine metagenome | isolation source: floating plastic debris | place: Pacific Ocean | collected 2008-08-27 | study: EMG produced TPA metagenomics... | reverse complement strand
CTGGGCTTTGTGGTCAAAGACAATCTGGAGCTAAGAGGCTTTCATGTCGACTGGGCATGGAATGGAGAAGAAGGGCTGTCAGCCTATAAAAATAAACCTTACAACATCTGCCTTTTTGACGTGATGCTTCCTCAAAAAGATGGCTTTAGCTTAGCTACAGAAATTCGGGGGCTAGATCGCCAAATACCAATTTTGTTTGTTACTGCTAAAGGTATGCAAGAAGATCGGATAGAGGGCTTTAAGGTAGGTGGGGACGACTATATCACCAAACCCTTCAGCATGGAGGAGCTGGTATATAGAATTGAGGTATTCTTAAAAAGAACAAGCCAAGAACGTCAACCAAGTCGCTATCAATTGGGCAAATTCACGTTCGATTATGAAAACCTGCTCTTGATCAAAGAAGAGTTTAAACAGAATCTTACACAAAAAGAGGCTGACGTATTAAAGTATTTTGCAGACCATACGGGTCAAGTAGTGAAAAGGGAAAGTATCCTGAAAGCCATATGGGGAGAGGATGACTATTTCATGGGTCGTAGTCTCGATGTATTCATTTCTAAGCTTAGGAGCTATTTAAAGCCTGATTCGGCAATTGAAATTGCGAATCTTCATGGAGTAGGCTTTAAATTGATCCTAAATCCATAAAAAATTCACTTTTTTAGGCATTTGAGGTGAAGGATTAAGCTAATCCATTTCTTAGTACAGAAATGGCTACCAGGGTTGTAAAAATTCAATAACTTGCAAGGCTTAATGTCCATATAACCTTTCGTTATTATGCAAAAACTCTACAAACCACTACTAGTAATCTTTTTCATGTGTGGGATCGTAACGCTGACTAACGCTCAGGGTGTGACAACGGCCGCAATCAATGGAAAAGTGACCGATTCATCAGGCGAAGGACTGCCCGGAGCTACTATAGTAGCTATTCACTTACCTACTAGCACCCAGTATGGTACATCCAGCCGGCCGGATGGTCGTTACAATCTGCCAAATATGCGCATAGGCGGCCCTTACAAGATAACCGTTAGCTTTATCGGCTTTGCAGATCAAGGTCAGGAAGGTTTTCAGCTTCTTTTAGGCCAAAACTTAAAACTTGACTTTAACCTTGAGGAAGATATTCAAACCCTTGGAGAAGTAGTCATCTCAGGTAATAATGAAACCTTCAATAACGATCGCACCGGTCAGGCGATAAGTTTTAGCAACGATGAAATTCGAAAACTCCCCACCATTACAAGATCGGCAAGTGATATATACCGGCTGACACCTTCATCGGATGGTAACTCATTTGCGGGCCGCAATGATCAATTCAATAACTTTTCATTAGATGGCTCAATTTTTAATAATCCATTTGGACTCGATGCAGCTACTCCGGGAGGACAGACGGATGCGCAACCCATTTCCCTGGATGCGATTGATCAAATTCAAGTGGCAACGGCTCCTTACGACGTTACTCAATCAGGATTTACCGGAGCCTCTGTAAATGCGGTGACCAAAAGTGGGACGAATGAGTTTCATGGAACAGTGTTTTCATTTTACAGGACTGATGAATTTACCGGCTCCAAAGTAGAAGGTGAAGATGTGTTCGTTCCGGATTTGACGCAGCTTCAGTCAGGGTTCAGCATAGGCGGCCCGATCATAAAAGACAAACTGTTTTTCTTTGCTAATGCCGAGATAGAAAGAAGAGAAAACTTAGGGTCCAGCTTTTTTGCAGACAGAGGCCAAGGCGGAAACAATGTATCCAGGGTAACCGCTGCTGACCTGGATGCTGTCAGTGCAGCGCTTATAGGGATAGGCTATGATCCGGGCCCTTATGAAGGATATACCCTGGACACTGAAAACGAAAAAGGGATTGTTAAACTGGATTGGAATATCAATAGCAAACACACGCTTACCGCTACGTATAACTTTTTATATGCGTCACGTGAACTACCTGCTAACCCAACAGCGCTAGGTAGAAGAGGGCCGGATGCGATCACTTTACAGTTTCGAAATTCTGGCTACAAAATAAATAATGAGATAAATTCTGGGCTCCTCGAATTAAGAAGCCTTTTTGGAAATAAAGCGTCCAATAAGTTTCAGATTGGCTACAGCGTTTTCAATGATAGTCGGGACCCCTTCAGCACGCCGTTCCCAGTTGTTAACATCAACAGAGATGCGGTACGCTACATTGCCGCAGGCCATGAGCCCTTCTCAATTAACAACCGACTGGATCAATACGTATTTCAGATTAGCAACAACTATGAACTTTACGCCGGTGATCATACCCTTACCGCCGGCTTTAATTTTGAAAGATTTAGCTTCGACAACTCTTTCAATCTTGGCGTGTATGAGCCCTTCGAAAATGCTTTCATAGGTCCTTTTGGCGGCAACACGGATTTCTATCCCGGTGGCACTTTCGGTCCTGGGTTCTCTAACGTGGGTGATTTCCTGAATTTTGTAAATACAGGGCAAATGAGTGTAATAGCGAATTACTCGCAAGGAGTTTTTGATGAAAATCAAAGTAATGATACCTGGGCATTGGCTGAATCTACCGTGGGTCAATTCGGTCTGTATTTGCAAGATAGATGGCAGGTAAATGACAATTTTGTCTTGACCTATGGTTTAAGGATGGATGCACCTTTGTTTTTTGACACGGAGGATCTTATTGTTGACAACATTGAGAGAAAGGGAGGAGTATTCTCAGAAACCGGGGGCGCTTATAATCCGGACATTTTGTACTTCGATCCCGAAGGAAACCCTGAACTTTTGGATCAGACCGAACTTCCTACAGGAACACCCTTGTGGTCACCACGGGTTGGGTTTAACTGGGACGTAAATGGAGATCAAACTTTTCAGGTGAGAGGTGGGTCAGGACTGTTTACAGGTAGGTTACCCTTTGTTTGGATAGGAAACCAAGTGGCTAATCCTGATTTCTTCTTTAGAACAACGACTGATCCAGATTTCAGATTTCCTCGGGTTTGGAGAACAAGCCTCGGCTTAGATAGGCAGATTGCCGAAGGGCTTGTGGCAAGTATTGATGTTGCCTACACCAGAGATGTTAACGCACAGTTTGTAGCTAATTATGGGTTGAACCTTCCCACCGGGCAACTGAATGGTGTAGATAACAGATCCATTTATCTACGTTCCGACAGATCGTCGGATCAATTTGGTGATCCTGCCAATGCATATGTATTCACTAATGCCGATCTGGGGCGAAGCTTCAATTTGACTGCAGAGGTTAAAAAAACGTTCAGTAATGGCGTATATGCGACACTTGCTTATAACTTTCTGGATGCTAAAGATGCGTCTTCGCTTCGTGCAGAAATCACCAGCGATATTTACGATCTTAACCCTGCCCTTGGTCATGTAAACCAAGCGGTACTGTCTAACTCTATTTATGGCAATAAGCATAGGGTAGTAGGTACGGCTAATAAAACCTTTAAATATGGCAGTGGCAAATGGGCAACAACCTTATCACTTTATTATGAATATACCAGGGGAGGCAGGTTTAGCTACAGCTATTCCGGTGATATTAATAATGATGGCTCATTCAATAATGATCTAATTTATATCCCTACTTATGGTGAAATAGCAAGTATGGTTTTTGCAGAAGAAGATAACAACCAGGATGGAAATATCGATGTTACTGCCGAGGCACAGCGAAGAGCGTTAAGGTTATTTATTGCTCAAGACGATTATTTGAGTGAAAATCGAGGAAGTTATGCAGAAAGAAATGCTAGTCTGAGTCCATGGTTTTCGCGTTGGGACTTTAGATTTCTACAGGATTATAATTTTGACAATGGAAACAGTATTCAGTTTAGTCTTGATATATTGAACGTTGGCAATTTAATAAGCTCCGATTGGGGTGTAAGGCAATTTGCTACCAACACCCAGTTTTTAGGAGTGTCTGTAGATGACGCAGGAAATCCAACCTACTCATTTGATCCGAATTTGACTGAGACTTTCACACCGGACACAGGGCTGCTTTCAAGATGGCAGCTTCAGTTTGGATTAAGGTATAGTTTCTAAAGTGAATTAGAGAAAATGTTGCAAGTCCGGTTCTTTTAAGGGGCAAGACTTTTTTATTATCTTTCACTAAAAATCATAGCTATATTCAATTCACTCACACACAACTTAATGGTGGAAAATGTTAACGAAACAATAAACTTTTATCATGCTGTACTTGGCTTTGAAAAAGTCAGCAGTGTGCCAGATGAGGAAGAATTTGTTTGGGCAAACATGAAAGCCTGGGAGGAGGCTTTACCTTATTTCTAAAAATAACGAGAGTAAGTGGATTATATTGAAGCTATTTATGAAAAGGCAGATATTGTTGATTGGCTGAGAGATACATTTTAGGGCATGCGGGAGTTTACGGTCAAAGATATAAACGGGTATTACCTGACTTTTGCAGAACCGATTTCATCTTAACAGTAGATCGCAAAACATACCTTTTAAATAGGTGTTTTTTAACTATGCAAAAGGTGAATATTGTTTGGTTCAAAAGGGACATACGGCTGCTAGATAATGAACCGCTTTACTACGCCAGTTTAGACAATGTTCCTGTTATCTTACTCGCTTTTTTGGAACCCTCGTTAATGGCTTTACCTCAGAGCGACAGCCGTCACTGGCGGTTCGTTACACAAAGTGTAGAAGACTTAAACAAACGTATTAAAAAGTACAATGGCGAACTCCATCTCGTTCACGGTGAGGTAGAAAACGTTTTCAATTTATTAGCCAAATCATTTCAAATTAAGAGTGTATATAGCTATGCGGAGACAGGCCTTAAAAGAACATATGAACGAGATAAGTCTATAAAGAGGTTCTGTAAGAATGCCGGAGTCACTTGGAGAGAGTATCCGTATGCCGGAGTGATCCGTGGATTAAAAAACAGAAAAAACTGGCGTAAACGCTGGTATGCCAAAATGAATCAACCACAATTGCACGCTAATTTGTATGACTTAGAGTTCGTTGAAAACATAACTTTTATAAAAAGGGAAAGCGATAGAAAGTTATTAACAACAGGTAGCGACCCTGGCGTACTTCAGCCAGGCGGGGAAACTAACGCACACCGATACCTAAATTCTTTTTTGAATGAAAGAGTAATTGACTATAATCAAGGTATTTCTAAGCCTGAAAAAAGCAGAACCTCCTGCAGCAGACTTTCTCCATATCTTGCATGGGGAAACCTTTCTATGAAGCAAGTATATCAGGCTGCTAAAGAAAAAAAAGACCTTGGTAAAAACAAAAAAGCTATTTCAAGTTTCATTTCACGGTTGCGCTGGCATTGTCATTTTGTTCAAAAGTTTGAAATGGAAATGCGTTATGAATATGAAAATATAAACAGAGGCTATGACCAACTACGTCGAGAGTGGTATGAAATTCTTTACGAGGCCTGGCAAGAAGGTAAAACGGGTTATCCTTTGGTCGATGCCTGTATGCGATGTGTAAAACAGACTGGCTATTTAAACTTTAGAATGCGTGCTATGGTAGTTTCCTTTCTTACTCACCACCTCTGGCTGGATTGGAAAAAAGGCGCTGATTACCTGGCCAGGCAATTTCTGGATTTTGAACCGGGCATTCATTATCCTCAGTTTCAAATGCAGGCTGGCGTCACTGGTATTAATACCATAAGAATTTACAACCCTGTCAAACAATCGAAAGAAAATGATACTGATGCCTTTTTTATTAAAAAGTGGGTTCCAGAGCTCGCCGAATTACCATTGGGGTTGATCCATACCCCATGGCTTATGACACAAATAGAGCAAAGATTGTATGGCTGTATTTTAGGAAAACTTTATCCTAAACCGATTGTAGATATAAAGAATACCTATAAAAGGGCTTCATTGGAGTTATATAGTATTAAAAAAAATGCCATAGTTAAGTCGGAGGCTAGACGTATTCTGGAAAAGCACACCGTGCCAGGTAGAATTGCTTAACTCAATCGTTTTGAGATTTTGTTGTAGCTGATACTACGCTGTCTGGAACTTTTAAAATGTGTATCTTCCTTGCCAAAAATTCGGTGTTTCGTTATTCGGCCTTGAACTCTTTTTCGCCACATCCGAAAGCTGGAAGCTTTCATTTCTCGTCTCATAACTTTTATGACATCAGTTTCGGTCAGGCCGAATTGTATCTCAATAGCGTCAAAAGAAGTACGATCTTCCCAAGCCATCTCTATGATTCTGTCTATTTCTCCCGGAGTCAGTTCAACCATAAGATAAAAACAGACGGCTTTAATATTTGTTCTCTTTACATGGCCCATAAAAAAGTGAATTTACCTGAAAAAATATGTTTGACTTGCGGCAGGCCGTTTACTTGGCGCAAAAAATGGACAAAAGTTTGGCATGAAGTGAAGTACTGCAGCAAGCGCTGCCGGGCAGGACAATAAACAAGGATTCTTACTAATCGAAATCAATTTTCATTTCTCCGCGAAAAGAAAGCTTAATTATCATATCCAATTCCTGTTTGGTAAAACCCAATCGCTCGGCCACGGTTTTACAAAGAGCATATTCATCGGCGCTAAACTCACCGTCTGCTATGGCCAGGCTTAGCATTTGTATTAATTGGGTCTCTCGGTCCTCTTCTCTTTCCGGGATGACGTGAATAAAATCACTACCCTTTTTCAGCCAATCTTGAAGCTTTTCACTAGTAAAACCTGCCGATTTGGCGGCATCTTTAATCACTTCCAGCTCTTTTTCATCCACATGACCATCCGCACTGGCTAAGGCAATGAGGTTTTTCAAATTAGACTCACTCATTTTTCTGTTGAGAGCTTCGCCAAGGCCGTCGTATCCCAACTTTTCGGAAATAGTCATACATAAATCGTACTCGTCCTGAGAAAAAGTATTATCTGCTGTTGCCATTCCAATCATATCTATCAAATGGTTCTCACGATCGGCTTCGTTTTCAGGGATTTTAAGTATAATACTGTCTGCATTCTCAATCCAGGAATTTAACTCTGATTCTGATATACCAGCTTCTTCCGCAGCATGTTTTAATAGCTTCAGCTCGCCTTCATCAATATTACCATCGGAAAATGCAAGCGCTACAAGATTTTTTTAATGTTCTGATCGATCCATTTTAATATGAGTGAGATGTAAGGGTTTTGAATTACAATAGACAAAATTTGACAATTTAATTTAATAAAGAAAGATGTAATAAATGAGCATAAATGTGATTTTTTAGTATTTCGCATAACAAATGATACAATCGGAGTGGGGGCTGCTGTTGAAAATAGCATGAATGTGTTAAATAGCGTTCAATATGGTTATAAGCCCCAACCAGTAAAGATCATCAAGGGAACGAAATGATCTTTAAAAATCTCTTTTCACTACATTTACTATAAAATATAGTATATACTAATTATATTAGTATATGGAAGAGAAATATAAAAAGGGAAGAGGTTCTCAAATACAAGTAAGCAATCGCTTTTTAAATGCTGAATATGTTACTGATCATCCGGAGGGATTAGATGAACCACTATTAGACGAATCCATTCGTACACAGGTTTTTTATGAAACACCTAAAAAGGTTGTAAACAAAGTTACCAGTCCGGATGTGGGGATGGAATATTCTTTGAATCCCTACCAGGGTTGCGAGCATGGTTGCATTTATTGCTATGCGCGCACTACCCACGAGTATTGGGGTTATAATGTGGGGCTAGATTTTGAATCCAAAATCATCGTAAAAAGAAATGCAGCAGAACTACTTGAGAAACAATTACTTAAAAAAAGTTGGAAGGCATGCCCGATCGTGTTGTCAGGAAATACTGATTGTTATCAGCCCTTGGAGCGCAAGCTAAAAATCACTAGGTCGCTTTTGAAAGTTTTTAACAGGTACAAACATCCGGTAGTCATAATTACGAAGAATACGTTGGTTCTCAGGGATATTGATGTTTTGGAAGAGTTGTCAAGAGATAACCTGGTCCGTGTTATACTTTCTATTACAACACTTGATGACAAGTTAAGGCCCTTGATGGAACCAAGAACGGCAACTGCTGAAAAGAAAATGAAAGCAATAAATGTGCTGACCAAACTTGGGGTTCAGGTATCTATAATGAATGCACCTATTATTCCGGGTTTAAATCATCAGGAAATTCCAGCGATAATAAAAAGAGCTGCCGCTAGTGGGGCGATGAGCGCAGGATACACCACTGTTCGGCTTAATGGAAAGATCGCGGATGTATTTCATGACTGGCTCACAAAGAACTTTCCTGATCGGGCTGAAAAAGTCTGGAATCAAATTAAAGCGTTGCATAATGGCAATGTGTCTGATTCGGAGTTCGGACGAAGAATGCGGGGTGAAGGAAATTATTCGGAGATCATAAAGCTACTTTTCACTCACTCAGTGCAAAAGTACATGTCAAAATCCATCATGGAGCCATTGAATATTAGTAAATTTAGAAAAGGAGGTAATTATATGCTGTTTTGATCAGTCTCGACTTTCTCGAATTCTAAGAGGAATACAATCTTGTAGTACTTTTTTATCCGTAAGAGTACATCAATTTTCCTACGGAAAGGCCGAATATTTATAGCTCATTTTTGGCTTAATAAGGACCTAGCCATAAAGTTTTCGTTTTCATTCAAGTTGATGATGATGTCATGCCCGGCCCACGAATGTTTTAAAAGGCGACGGTACACTTTCAATACCACACTTATGGGAACAAATGGATATTGGCTTACCAGGTTAAACAAGTTGACGATCACATAATCATTATGGATACTACGCCCTTTGGAAAGCAACCGGTGTTGTATTCTTTCACAAAGAGCCAACAAGCTCAATAAGTGTTCCATTTTTTTATTACGGGTCTCCAAACTATTATATTTAGGCCATTACAATTAATAGCACAATTTAACTTGTAAAATTTAACATTAAAACAATTTTAATAGTATTTTATGGCAGAGGAGCCTATTTCCGATAAAGCGTTGATAAAACTGTACCTGAAAGCGAAGGGTATCAGGCGTCTTGCTTTTTGTAATGCGATAGGTTTCTCAAGAAGTTTTCTGGATGCTGACGGTACGATCACCGTAGATAACATGCGTAAGATCATTTCCCATACGGATTACGATGACTATAATTTGGAAGCTATTATTGAACAACGTCAGGACATGGTAAAAGAAAAGGGGCAATTATCCAAGGCCATGGCCAGCCATTCTTTTATTGTAGAAGCCGTTCGAAAGTTGACTGAAATAAAAGTTGCTAAAGGTGACGTCGATCAAGAAGACACTAAGCAGCTTATGGCTTTTCTGGATCAAGCGATTGAAAAACTATCTAACCTTTCCGAAGATTATCAGAAACTCTTCTATGAATATCAGAGATTATACAAGATTATTGAAAAGGAATCAAAGTCTTAATATTTCTCGGGCAGGGGTACAATGATGCGCGCATTGTCCAGAGCTTTGCGTAGGCGCTTTCTTCGCTTGCGTTTTTCCATAAAATAGAAGCTGATCCCGGAAGCGATGACGATTAAAGTCAGTGCATAAGAGAAGATATCCCACCATAACATGCGCTTTTCTCTAGCAATTCTTAAGTCCAGTTCGCGCCGATATTCCGCAGCCCTAATTTGATATTCATGGCTAGCTTGAATTAACTGTGCTTTTAGCTTGGCAAACTCTAACCCATATTGATAAATCAGGTCATGGTAGTGATCCATTCTTTCAGGTGACTTCGCCCTATGGTATTTATATAACAGGTTAGCCGTTTGAATATACTTTTTATCAAATTTATTGAGTGGTTCCAATTCAAGTCCTTTCTCATACATAAGAATGGAAGAGTCGGGTTCATCTATTTTTTCATATAGACTGCCCAGGTTGCCATAAACATCTACTAATGCTGTTTTATCAAATTCATTTGTCGTTGACAATGATAAAGCTTCATTAAACAATGGTTTAGCATCATCCAACTGACCTTGCATCATTTGAAGATATGCTATTCCATTCATGCTTTTTACTTTTGCCAAAACATAGTCTTTATCTGCTGGAGAATAAATGTTTACCGCATGAGTAAAATAATCTTCTGCCAACTCATACTCCTTAAGATGAGTACCAGCGATGAGGCCCAGTTCCGTGTAGCAGACATTCAAAAGACTCTTATTCTTAATATCATTTTTCTGAGCTAACAACCTTAAATAAATATTATTAGCTTCGTCATAGTTACCCATAGCACGATTAGCCTGTCCGATGTTATATTGTATCGACCTAAATCTGGAGATATCATTCATGTCTTTTGCCATATCCCTGGCATCCTTATAGAAATCAATCGCCTTTTCATAAAATCCTCCAACATAATAAATGGCTCCTATATTCATCAATGTTCCTATTTGCCTCCCGTAATTTCTGGCCTCTTGATAGTTGTAAAGAGCGGAAAAATAATGGTTCAAGGCTTGATAGTACATGCCTTTTTCGTCTTGATAGTATGCTATTAAGAAATGAGATTTCGCCAATTGCTCTTCATTTCCATGAATTTCGGCCAATTCAAGCGCCCGCTCCCCTATTTCAACGGAGCGTATCTTCTTGGCTGAGTCATATACTGTCTGGAAATCACTACCGAATAAAGGTCGTGAGACTATGAAAAATAATAAACTAAATTTTAATGTAATATGGGTAAAAGACCTGCTGGACATAATATTTAAATAAAAAAAGAAAAGTTCACTTAAAAAAGTGAACCTTTTCTAAAAATATTACACTTGTTAGCTGCAGTCATTCTGGCTCTTCCTTTTGAGTATCACCCTCACCAGGGCCGCCAATTGTTCCGTCATCATTTTCTGTTTTAACGATGGGATCTACGTCTTCGGACATGAATTCGCAGGCGGAGAATGCAACTGTGATAAGTGCAAAAACAAAAAGCTTGAATACTTTTTTCATAGTTTTTAATATTTAAGTGAAAATTTTCATCGGTTTAAACTTACTGTACTTGTACAATGCTTTTCTATTGAGAATTACATGGAACCTGTTAAGGGTAATAAATAGTTACGCTTAGTAAATCAGCGATCAATGTTCTGAATAGCAAGAATTGTCAGATACCCGATAAACATATTGAGAACTCCTACGTTCAAATTTTAGTAAACAAGAAAGCTCAATGACATCAATTAGAATATTATCCATTTTCAGCATTCTATTGGCCTTTGCTACTTGTACTAGTAAAGGGAATAGTGATTTTTCCGCACCCGTAATTTCAAAAGAGGCAGCATCCAAATTAGATACCGCTTACTTCGCTAGCGGCTGCTTTTGGTGTATGGAGGCCGTTTTTGAGAGGGTAAAAGGTGTATATGATGTGGTGTCAGGGTATAGCGGAGGAAAAAAACAAAATCCAAATTACAGGGAGGTCAGCGCTGGTATTACAGAACATGCCGAGGCGGTAAGAGTACTGTATGATCCGGAAGAGGTAAACTATACTTCTTTGGTAGAGATTTTCTTTGGTTCACACGATCCTACCACTTTGAATCGGCAAGGTCCGGATGTCGGCAAGCAATACAGATCCGCAAATTTCTATGCATCAGAAGAAGAGAAAGAAATAGCGATCCGTATTAAAACGAATCTGGATTCGGAAGGAGTCTTTAAGAATCCTATAATAACTGAAATAACAGCATTTGAAAAGTTTTGGGATGCTGAAGATTATCATCAAAACTATTACGAAATACATCCTAATCAGCCCTACATCGTGTCGGTTTCCCGCCCCAAAGTTGAGAAATTTATGAAGCAGTTCAAGGATAAATTGAAAGAGCAATATAAGTAAGTGTACATTTTGAAGGCTTTTTTGTAACTTAATACAAAAGCCTTTAACGTGTCACTAGAAATTCAACCCAAAGAAAACCTACCTTCCAGACCAAAGAAACTCAACAGCATCTATCTAATTG
>ERZ1740067.2285-NODE-2285-length-11835-cov-10.629542_pt1 | contig 11835 bp, 11 predicted proteins | sample MGYA00581736_ERZ1740067 | MGnify/ENA primary metagenome ERZ1740067 (study PRJEB43018, sample SAMN04849236) | marine metagenome | isolation source: floating plastic debris | place: Pacific Ocean | collected 2008-08-27 | study: EMG produced TPA metagenomics... | reverse complement strand
CCATAGGCTGACCCGGCCACGCCCATGTCCAACATGCCAATCAACACATAGTTGAAGCCCATGTTTGAGAGTGAAACGCAGAGGCTCATGGTGGCCATGAACATGACCCGCCCCTCGTTGCGCAGGGCATCCGAATTGACGGACAGAATGAACACCATCGGCGCGGCCAACACAGTGATCCGCAGATAGACCAGACCCAACTCGGCAAGATGCGGTGACCCACCCGCGACAACAAGCGCCACCCTGTCACCAAACAAGAAAAACAGCAGGATCAGGATCAATCCGAGTGTCGCGGCAAAGCCATGGGACCCGGCATAAACTCCGCGCGCATCGTCCATGCGCCCGGCGCCCAGGTGGCGGGCCAGGATGCTCGACATGCCCGAAGACACCAGCGTCGCTAGAGCGACGACGAGCATGTAAAGCGGAAACATCAGTGTGACGGCAGCGAGCGCGTCAGCGCCCGCAAAGTGACCGAGAAACAGCGCGTCGGCGACGGCCAAAAGCCCGTTCATGCCCATCACAAAAATGATCGGCAGCGCTGTTTTTGCGTAGATCGGGCCGAGGGACCCGGTGGTATAGGTGTTTGATTGGGAGGACATGACCCCGTGTTCCTTCTGGCTCAGGCCGCGCAAAGGCTGGACGGGGCTCGCATTACCATCCGCGCGACACATGCCGAGGATGACGAAGATCGTGTCTGATACAGAACTTCACCGAGACAGAATGTCAGCGAGCGGCAGGCGCCTGTGGCCGAGCGATGGGTTACGCCTGTCCCCCGGGGCCGTCAAGCAGATACTGAACAGATCAGTTCACTTTTCTGGATCGGCGCGATTTTGGTTAACACCACTTCTGAAACCTTCTTCGGTGTTGCTTTGCCATTCGCAGCCAATGCGCCTAAGGCTTGGACAAGTCAGCCGTTCCGACTCGGCTCGCTATCTTTCCGCGTCGCTAATCCACGGGCGGCATCGGCCAAACCGCGTGCCAACAGGTCAAATACAATCCGAATGCGGCGGCTGGTCTGCAACTCCCGATGGGTCACCAGCCAGATCGGGAACTCAAGCGATGGGAACGTATCAAGCGCCTTCTCGATGCCGGGCTCAGCATCACCCAACACTTCGGGCTGCATGGAGACGCCGTAACCCGCCTTGACCAACTCCCAGGCCACCACGCCATTTTCGCTAGACATCACAAAACGGTCCGCTCTCACGAGTATTCCCATATTGTGCAGCGGTGCCATAAGCCGTTCGGGGTCCGCGTTGCCGACGAAATCATGCGCTGCAATGTCCTGCAGGACCTTCGGGCGACCGGCACGGTCCAGATAGGCGGTTGCCGCATAAAGGCTCGCGCGAAAATCCCCCACATGCCGTGCGATGAGATCGGGCTGTTCAGGCCGGACATGACGGATCGCAATATCTGCCTCACGTCTTGTCAGGTTCTGCACATCGCTTGACGCCACGATGCGCACCCGCACGCCCGGTGCAGTGGTGCGGAGCGGTGCAAGAAGGCCGGGCAGTATGGTGGCCGAGAGAAGATCAGTTGCTGTAATCGTCACCTCGCCGGTTACCTCTTGCGATTTGCCAGCGGCGATCATGGAGATAAGCGTTGCTGTATCGCCCATGGCACGGACATGATCGAGGAGTTCGCGACCAGTCTCCGTCAGAGTTGGACCACGCACACTGCGCTCGACCAGGGTTACGCCAAGTTTGGCCTCTAGCTCCGAAATCTGTCGACCGATTGTGGGCTGCGTCGTCTTGAGTGCGCGTGCGGCGCCGCTGAACGATCCTTCTTCCACGGTCGCAAGGAACGCGCGGATCTGGTTCCAGTCGAAGGAGATCGCATCCCAGTTCATGCATGGGCGTATATCAAATGTGGAAATTTGGTCAATCCACTGTGCCTCAGCGTATGGCTATTGAGGCGCGAAATAGGAGATACGCTATGCCAACCGTCACTATGCACCCCGACACTTCACCCTTCTGGGACAAGATCGCGCCCAAATACGCAAAGCAACCTGTCAAGGACCAAGCGGCCTATGAGGCGAAGCTCATCCGTGTCCGTGCGCTTCTACGCCCCGAAGACAAGGTTCTGGAAATCGGATGCGGCACCGGTACGACGGCGCTTCATCTTTCGCCCGATGTCGCGGCGTATGTCGCGACCGATATTCCTCGCGGTATGGTCTCGATTGCCGAGGACAAGCGGCGCGCGGCAGGCGTCTCTAACGCGACCTTCGTCCAAGCTGATGCGGCAGAAATCCTTAGTGAGGTACCCTTTGACGCCGTCTTGAGCTTCAGCTTGCTGCATCTAATTGAGGACGTTCCAAAGGTCTTGGACGCGGCTTACGCACAGTTAAAGCCCGGCGGGTATTTCTTGTCAAAGACGGTCTGCCTTGGCGACGCCTCTGCAATCCTCCGGCTTTTCGTACGCACGCTCGGACTCGTTGGAATAGCACCGCCCGTCACACCCCTTAGCAAGGCCGAACTCCAGGGCGCTCTCGTACGCGCCGGGTTTGACCTCGTGGAGAGCCACTACTTCGGCAAGGGCCGACTGAACCCATTCATCGTGGCGCAGCGCCCATTCTGAGAACCCATCCAATTCAAAGAAAGCTGCCCAATGAATTCTGAAAACCGCAGCCAAGATCCCCGCACGCTGCTCTCGGCGCTTTGGATGTTCTTGCTGTTGAACATCCTCTTCCGTGACATCCATCAGTTCCTCGCACCTGGTTACCTCGAATGGGTGATCGCCGGAGAAGTGTTTAGTCAAGAGATCACCGATGCGTTGCTCTTGTTCGGAGGCTTCGCGGTTGAGGTGATGATCCTGATGGTTCTCCTGCCACATGTGCTTCCACGCCGTGCGCTACGGGCAGTGAACCCCGTGGCTGCTGCTTTCACGGCAGGGCTTGTCCTTCACACGCCGCCCACCGATCCGGACGATGTCTTCTTTTTGGTTGTGGTTCTGGCAACGCTTTTAGCCATCGTCCGGTTTGGATGGACCCGGTTCGACGCCCGGGAGCGCCAAAGCCACCAGCCACATTCCAAACTCGCCTGACCTGCCAAGCCGCGCAGCGCCGCTGCTGCGTGGCAACTCCCCCAATCTGAACATCGAATGGACACTCCCATGACACCAGAAACACGCGCGATGTCTTGTCGTGACGACAGGGCGATCCGGCTTTATGATCGTCTCGCCCCGGTTTACGACCGCCTTCACCGACGTTGGTTGCGGTTTTCCGGAGGTGAGGCGCAAGCCGCCCTTGAGGCCGCGGTTCGAGTTGAGATTGGACCAGACTCCCAGCTTCTTGACGCGGGTTGCGGGACTGGACGGTTTGCACGCCGCCTTTTGTCAGAAGGTGTGATGCCAAACCAGATTACCTTGCTCGATCCGTCGCGCCCCATGCTTGCACGTTGCGCCGACCTTCCGGTTCAGAAAACGCATGGTCGCCTTGAAGTCCTCCCGTTTTCAAACGCCAGTTTCGATATCGTCACATGTGCTTGGGCAATTGAAACTCTGCCTGAGCCTTATGATGCGGTGGATGAGCTTGCCCGCGTTCTTCGGCCAGGTGGTCTGCTGTGCCTTACGTTTTGCGCAGATAAGCCACCACAAGGGTGTGCCGACTGGATCATGCGAAAAAGGCTTTCCTGTCGTAACACTGGCCGGTTTTTGGATATTGACGTTATACGTTCGCGTATGACCCAAGCCATGGCTTGTGACGTCCGGCTGCTGCCATCAGCAGGAGTCGCAGCGACACTGATTGCGCGTCGACATCGCGACTAGCATGCGTGCGTTTGCCAAGCTTCTTATCTTCGGGTTGCACCGTGATTAACAAACCACGACCGAACTGATTACTGCGCCAAGGCCTCGGTTATGCACATTCAGAACCGGCCCACAATGACGCGGTATCGGAGCAATGCCACCTGTGCCGGTAGAGCCATTCGATCCTACAAAAAAGAAAACTAGTTAAACGATCAAGCGCATCGAAGTCGCCCGCGCTCGAATAACACGGCATCCGCCTTTATCTTTCATCAGTGTTCGAATTTATCCCGAAATCAAGCGTGCAGCTTAAGGATGACACTGCCAGTTCCGACCCGGAAATGGATGCTATGGCGTTGGTAGCGAGAGAGCCTGACGCTGCATTTTCTTGTTTGTTTTACGGACGGATAGTCGAAGAAAACCATCGAGTGTCGTTGCATGGAACCGACGAAATTCGCTTTTTTGCTCGGTTGCGGCGGCTATGGGTGGCGACATTGCTCTCTGGTATTCCATCACTCTTCATGGGTCCTGGTCGCTCTCGTTTCGGTTTTGGCGACGAGTTCGCAATTGACCCTCGGTCTCCATCAGCTACTCTTTAGCCCGTCAGGGGCGCCGATAGGCTGAGATGTACCCTTTGAACCTGAACCAGATAATGCTGGCGGAGGGAGACGGGTTTGCAGCTCCATTGGCTTACCTCGTGTCTTTCTTCGCGATTACGGAGGAAAGACCACATGACGCCAAACGCCGCGATGACAGAGCTTCGCACCAAAGCGCCGCTTGTCCATTGCATTACCAATTACGTCGCCATGAATATCGCGGCCAACGTGACACTGGCTGCTGGTGCGTCACCAGCGATGATCCACGCAATTGAAGAGGTTGCGGATTTCACGCCAATTTGTGGTGCTTTAACGATAAATATCGGCACCCTTTCAGCGCCTTGGGTCGCTGCTATGCAAGCTGGGGCAAAAGCCGCGCTTGCAGCCCAAGTTCCATGGGTGCTTGACCCTGTCGCGCATTTTGCGACGCCGTACCGCGCTAAGGTTGCGCAGGACCTGCTGGCTTTGAAGCCCAGCATCGTGCGTGGCAATGCGTCGGAGATTATCGCGCTGGCAGGTGGTGCGGGCGCTGGAAAAGGGGCCGATAGCGGGGATAGTGTGGCGGATGCTCAGGTTTCCGCTCTTGCTTTGGCGAAGAGAGTTGGATGCGTGGTCGCTGTATCGGGGCCTGATGACTTTATCACGGATGGATCCCGCAGTGCAAAGGTCACCGGTGGGTCGGCAGTCATGCCGAAGATCACGGCGCTTGGTTGTTCCCAGACGGCTTTGGTCGGGGCTTATGCGGCAGTCGCGCCTAACCTGGACGCGGCTGTTGCAGCGTTTCTTCATTTTGCCGAAGCAGGCGCGCGGGCCGAGACAATTGCGTCAGGGCCGGGCAGCTTTTCGGTCGCGTTCCTGGATCAGCTGCACAATTTGCAGTCCGGGGATTTGGACGAGGCGCGGGTCACATGGGTCTAAAAGCGCAAGACTTGACGCTCTATCTCGTCACCGATCCCATCTTATGTCCCGGACCACTGCTCATTGAGACTGTTACCGCGGCCGTTAAGGGCGGGGTCAGCTTTGTCCAACTACGCGACAAAGACGCGACGACTTCGGAACGCGTTGACATTGCCCGCGCCCTTAAAACTTGCTTGCGCGAAACTGGCGTTCCGCTGGTCATCAATGATGATCTGGACGCTGCAATCGCCGCCGACGTGGATGGCGTTCATATTGGACAAGACGATATCGCGGTTGAAGAGGCGCGTGCGCGCTTGGGTGCGGAGAAGATAGTTGGGCTCTCTTGCGAAAACGCGACGCAGGTAAAGGCCGTGAACACAGACTTGGTCGACTATCTTGGGCTTGGGACAGTGTTCGCGACCTCCACAAAGGCTGACCACAAACCTACGATTGGACTTTCGGGGTTGGCAGAGATGGCGCGGCTGTCTCCGGTTCCCAGTGTTGCGATTGGCGGTTTGAAAGTCGACCACGCCAAGGCTGTCTTGCGTGCAGGATGTGACGGAATGGCTGTTGTCTCTGCGATCTGCGGGCAGCCAAACCCTAAAGCCGCTGCGAAAGCTCTCAGCAATGCCCTGAACATAGGCGAGGAGCCTCTCACATGATTAAGAACGTTCTGACAATTGCAGGGTCAGACCCCTCAGGCGGAGCTGGAATCCAGGCGGATCTCAAGAGTTTTGCCGCAAACGGTGTTTATGGGATGGCGGTTCTGACCGCCTTGACCGCGCAAAACACGCAAGGAGTAACTGGTGTGGAACTTGTCCCACCTGCTTTTGTGAAAGCGCAAATTGCAGCTGTCTTTGCAGATGTGCGCGTTGACGCGGTGAAGATAGGGATGATTGCCACGTCCGAAATTGCCACTGCGGTTGCAGACGCATTGACCGAGCATCGCGGCATTCCGATCGTTCTTGACCCTGTCATGATCGCCAAGGGTGGCGCGCCGTTGTTGCAAGACGATGCCATGGAAGCGCTGTGCACAAAGCTGGTTCCATTGGCGACATGTGTCACACCAAACCTTCCGGAAGCTGCGCGATTGCTAATGACTGATGAGGCGACGACGCGTGATGCGATGGCCGAGCAGGCGCGCGCATTGACCAAACTTGGGCCGCAGGCGGCACTGGTGAAAGGGGGTCACCTGACAACCGATGATAGTCCCGATGTACTTTGCAAGGACGCGGAGGTGCACTGGTTCGAAGGTCACCGGACGGCAACACGAAACACGCACGGGACAGGCTGCACCTTGTCGTCGGCTTTGGCTGCGCAACTCGCGAAAGGGTTGCCCTCTGAGGTGGCGGTCGGAAAAGCAAAAACCTATGTCGCTGGCGCCATTGGTGCCGCCGACCGCTTGTCGGTTGGGAAAGGCCATGGGCCGGTTCATCATTTCTACAACCTTTGGAAGGACGCGACATGAGCAAAGCTCTGAACGCACAAACTGTTTTGGTCACTGGCGCTGGCCGCGGGCTCGGAGCCGCCATCGCTACCGCTTTTGCACGTGAAGGGTCGCGGGTTGTCATCAACTATCGTAAGAGCAAGGACGCGGCGGAAGCGCTCGCCGCGTCGTTGGGCGATCAGGCAATCGCTTTGCAGGCAGATGTCGAAGACGCCGTTGCAGTGCAGCAGATGGTGAAAGACGCAGCAGAGGCATTCGGGGCGATTACCACGGTCGTTCACAATGCTTTGGCCGATTACAGTTTTAACGGCGATGCGCGTGCGACGATTGAAAATCTGTCTTCAGCCGAAATAGTTGATCAACATCGGACCGCTGTTTTGGGTGCGCTGAACATCATTCAGGCAACAAGCCCTGCGATGGCCGAGGCTCAGTTCGGGCGGATTATCAATATCGGCACCAATCTCGTCCAAAACCCGGTGGTTCCATACCATGACTACACATCCGCCAAAGCGGCGCTTCTTGCGTTGACGCGGACCACAGCCGCTGAGCTTGGTCCCAATGGAATTACGGTGAACATGGTTTCGGGCGGGTTGCTGCGCACAACTGATGCCAGCGCCGCAACACCGCCTGAAGTGTTTGATTACATTGCTGGAGTGACCCCGCTGCGCAGCGTCACAACACCGGAGGAAGCGGCGGACGCCGTCCTGTTTTTTGCAAGCCCCTGGGCGCGCGCGGTGACTGGGCAAAACCTGATCGTCGACGGCGGGCTCGTCTTTGGATAAGCGGTTTCGACTTTCGGATTGGCAAGACGCCAGGGATCGTCAGAAACCGGACGCGTTGGGCATGGCGAGTGCCCACGCGGTTGGTCAAAAACCCTCTTAAAAACAACGATCAAGGAAAAATGGCTCAAATGAACTCTGGCACCTTTCAACAGACTGGAACAAACGTCATGTCAGTCAGAAACACCTCCTGCGATGGTGATTGAGGCGCCAGTCGTTTGGGTTCGTTTGATCGACGGCGGCACGCTTTGATTATGCGGGAACAAACAACGTCGCTTCCGTGGGCGTAGATATTGCGCGATCTGCCAAAACATCCGGATGTCTTGGAGCATAGCCGGATCTGAGCTTACTCAGTCGCCGGATTGGCTGTCCAAAAACCGGATACCCTGAGCGCTTTTGGGTCATACCCCGCTGCCTTGGCAGAGTCGCGCACGCGCTTTGCGTCTTCGCGTTCGCCTGCGAACCAAAGAACAGCGCCGGTGTGCTGGTCTAGTACGTCCAGAACAGATTGCGACGCAGTTTGCCCTTGTGAGCGCGTGCACCAATGCAGTGTGATGCCGTCCCTTTGGGGCATCGGGTAGGCACAGTTCGCACCATGTTCAGCTTCCAAAAACACAGTGGCCTGCGCACCTTGCGGGAGGCTTTCGATCAGTCGTGCCACGGGCGGAAAGCCTGTTTCATCCGACCCAATCAGGACATGCTGGTCTTCGATGATGCCGCCACCGGCTGGACCAATCAGCCCAACCGTATTGCGTATGTCCGTCCCTGCCATAAGATCTTGAGTCCAAGCCGTCATGCGGCCGCCGTCATGCAGGAATACATCCATTTCCAGTGTTGACGCGGCCTGATCTACACGGCGAGCTGTATAGACCGGCCTATGCGGCGCGGCCGGTCCTTCGGGCCACTTGACCGACCCATTTGGCGCAAGTGTCGGCCATTCGGGAGTCACGTCATTGGGTGGCAAAACCACTCTGAAATGGATCGCGTCATCGCCGTAAGCAGAAAAGTCTTCTGCCTCGAATGTCACTCGTAAAAACGTGTTCCCTACTGGCGTCACGGACTTCACACGCACGAATTGAAAGTTTGGGGGTAACCCGCCGCTTGCGTCTCCGTCTGACCAACGTATGGCATCAGCCGCTTCCGGGAACACCAGTTTGAGCCGTTCGACCGCGCCCCATTTGAACAGAAACAGCCCGCGCTGGTCGTTTGCGGCTACGATCAGTGCTGTCTCGGACCTGTCCCCTTTTCGAATGCCAAAAAGCCCATCTCCGGCATCGGCGATCAGACTGTCGGGGCTTTCTTCTTGGATGATCAGGTCATGCTCGTTGATTTCAGCCAGAACCAGGCTCCGCATCGTTTCGAAAGGAACGCCAGGAAGGTCCGTTGTGGCCGTGAAAGCAGCTGTGTAATCCGACACGTGCAAGCTCCGATGTCTAGAATGGATCGGTTGGCTTGCCTGCGGCTCGCTGGGCGTGTGGTACCACTCGTTTGTGGATGATGCAAAGCACAAGGATGCGTCGCTTTGGTGCAACGAAACCCTAAACGACAGGCTTAACTGCCCCGCCGTGTCAAAAGCAGCCACGCGAAAACCGGTGCGCCAATGACTGCGGTGACAAGCCCTGCAGGCAGCTGCACAGGGGCAAAGACGGTGCGACCAATAAGGTCTGCTGCTGAGACAAGGACCGCGCCGGTTACAAGTGATAGGGCCAAGTGGACCCCCGGCCCGCTACGGGCAAGACGACGCGCAAGATGCGGCGCGATCAGTCCAACAAACCCAAGCGGCCCGACAATGGCCACAGCACTTGCCGCGAGCGCAACGGAAAGCGTGATCAATAGCGCGCGGTCGCGCGTTACGGCTGCGCCAAGGCCGGTTGCGATCTCTGACCCCATACGCAGCGCTTCCAGCGGGCGCGCCGCCCAGATCAGGGCAGGGACAATCAGGACAAACGTGATCGCGAGTATCTGTACATCGCCCCAATTCACGGCATGGATTGATCCGGCCAACCAGGTCAGCGCTGACATCGCGCGGTTGAGGTCGCCATATGTGAGCATCGCCTGTGTCACGGCCCCCAGAAATGCGGCGACACCGATCCCGGTCAGGATAAATCGCATGGTTGCGCCATTGCTGCGGCGCGCAGCGATTGTCTGGATCAGCGCTGCAACGCCCAAGGCACCCAAGAAGGCCATGACCGGGCGCAGCGCGGTTGGCGTGCCGGGATAGAGGACAAGCAGGGTGACCACTGCCAGCCCAGCGCCTTGACTGACGCCGACCAAGCTCGGGTCGGCCAAAGCATTGCGCGTGACGGTCTGCAGCACTGCACCAGAACCGGCCAGCAGCGCGCCCGCCATAGCGGCCGCCAACGCGCGGGGCAGGCGAAACTCCCAAACCACAGTTGCGGCCATGTCCGATGGCGGATGTCCTGCCATGCTGCGCAGAGCATCGCCCGCGGACATCGGGAAGCTCCCGGACATGAGTGCGATCAAGATCACACCAAATAGCAGCGCACTCAGCGCAATCAGCATGCCAAGTGCACGCAGCGGGAGCGAAAAAGTCAGCGCACCGTCAAGCCTTTGCCATACCTTCTCGGTCACAGCCGGACCCTCACCAGCCAAACAAAGAAAGGTGCGCCGATAAGCGCGGTGATAAGGCCCGTGGAAATCTCTACCGGTGCGAGCAGCATCCGTGCCGCGATGTCAGCGAGCAGCATGAAAATCGCCCCTCCGAGCGCGGCGCCCGGCACGATCAAGCGGTAATCATGCCCGACGGTCAGGCGCACTATGTGCGGGACCACAAGCCCGACAAAACCCATGGGTCCAACCAAGGCGACGGCGGATGCGGTGAGAGCCACCACAGACAACAAAATTGCCAAACGAAGCTTTGGCACGTTAACGCCAAGACCGGTCGCGGCGTCATCCCCCATGGCCAAAGCAGTGACCTGACGTGAAGCGCTTAACGCAACAGTAAGGCCAAGTGCCAACCAGGCGACGGCCCAGATATCGGTAGCACCGCGCGTTCCTGCCAAGGTTCCGGTTAGCCAGACCCGCAAGCTATCAAAACTTGTTTCGTCCAACAGGAGCATGATGGCGGTCAGCGCAGCAAGAAAAGCTGTTACAGCTGCACCTGCCAGAACCAGCGTCATCGGGGTTGCGCCGCCAGGCACAGCCGAGGCTATCCCCCAAACGAGGGCCGCTGCACCAAGTGCGCCAACAGCAGCTAGGGCGGGGATGGCCGAGGGGGCGGACAAACCGGCGAATGATCCGAGCACCACGAGAAAACTCGCACCAGCCAACAGCCCCAAGAGGCCTGGATCGGCCAGCGGATTGCGCGTCACGCCCTGCATCAAAGCCCCGGCGACAGCCAACCCAGCCCCAGCGGCGGCCCCGATCAGCGCGCGTGGCACGCGCAGGTCCCGTATGACAACATGATCGAAAAGAGTCTCGTCGTAGGCGACCAACGCCTCAACCACAGTGCGCAACGGGATCACCTTTGCCCCCACAGCGATGTGCCAGGCAAATACGAAAGCGAGACCTAGAAGTGTGAGGAGGCCGACGCTGGCGCGCATGCCCGTCATGAGGTGACCTGTGGGATACAGACCGGGCGCCCGCTTTCTGGATCCATCATGACCCGAGCGGACAGATCGAACACCGAAAGAAGGTTAGCTTGCGTAAATACGTCATTTACCGCGCCTTGGGCTATCACCGCACCATCGCGCATCATCACCAACTGATCGGCAAAGGCTGAGGCGACATTGAGTTCGTGCATGACCACGACCAATGTGCGACCGTCTTCGTGTGCCACGTGGCGCAGAAGTGTCATGAGGTCGACCTGAACCTTGAGATCAAGAAAGGTTGTTGGCTCATCAAGCAGAAGGATCGGCGTGTTTTGCGCAAGTACCATGGCAATCCAGACACGCTGTCGTTGGCCACCTGAAAGCGCATCAATCGGGCGATCTGCGAAGGCCTCAATATCTGTTGCCGCCATCGCGCGTGCAACCGCTTCAGCATCATCGCGTGACCATTGCCGGATCAGTGACCTATGCGGAAAGCGGCCCTGTGCCACCAGTTCTTTGGCGCGCAAACCCTCTGGTGCCACTGGGCCTTGCGGGAGCAGGGCCATGGTTTTGGCCACCTCTCGGGTCGGCATGTCGTGGACCGGCGTTGCATTCAGCAAGACGTGCCCTGATTGCACAGGAAGCACACGCGCCATGGCTTTGAGCAATGTAGATTTGCCGCAGCCATTTGGGCCAATGATTGCGGTGAGAGCGCCGCTTTTTATGTCGAGCGACAGCGCGTCGATGATTGGAGTATTGCCGTAAGCAACACGTATATTGTCGACCCGAAGCGTAGGTGCTGGGCGTATATTGCTGCCTACAATCAT
>ERZ1740067.2284-NODE-2284-length-11836-cov-8.990833_pt1 | contig 11836 bp, 12 predicted proteins | sample MGYA00581736_ERZ1740067 | MGnify/ENA primary metagenome ERZ1740067 (study PRJEB43018, sample SAMN04849236) | marine metagenome | isolation source: floating plastic debris | place: Pacific Ocean | collected 2008-08-27 | study: EMG produced TPA metagenomics... | reverse complement strand
TGGCCATATCTTAAGGGGATAACCAACAATAATTGTATTGGCCTGTTTTTTAATTTCCAACAACGGCTATTATCAAGGAATCGTTACTATCTAGATAAATATGGCATTTGCCCAAAGTTCAAAGCAGGCATACATGGCGGTTCCCTTATGATTGCGGAAGTTGGGTTTGTAAAGAAACAATTGGCCTATCATGGGGATGTTATCAACACATCCGCTCGAATTCAAAAACAATGCAACAACTACAATGTTCCCTTATTGCTATCTGAAAAGTTGATAAACGACCTAAATATTCAAGATTTGTTGACATCTAAATACCAGGGTAACGTATTGTTGAAAGGAAAAAGTAAGGAAGTAAAAATATACTCGCTTCTAGTGTAGTTTTTCAAAATGGAAACGTGTTGATTCTACCCATAACTGGGCCGTCTTCAGGGAGTTTTGTTTGTCCTGCCATGAACGTGTCCAATAAATTTAAACAGTGAACTTATAGCGTATTTAAACAAAAAGACATGAAATTCACAAAACCATTACTAGCAAGCATTGTATTACTTTTTTTTATGCTTTGGGCACCTTTGGGTCAAACTGAATTTCTAGTCCAACACTGGATGAAAATTGGCACATTTGCCATCCCATTTTTATTGATAGGATCATTTTCCTTCGCGGATAATAATAAGTCGAGTGCATTGGCAAAAGATTTTAGATTCATGGCCTACTTTTATTGTTTACCTACATTATCCATCAATTTGAAGAACATTGGGTGGACCTTTTTGGGAATCACTATGCATTTTACAGCTTTAACAACAGTTTTATTTTGGAAATTCTAGGGCAACCACAAAGCGCCGTTGTACCCTTGACCAAGGAATCGATATATGCCATAAATACAAGTCTGGTCTGGTTGGTTGGGCTTTTAGCGGTTTTGCGTAGTCCAAAACACTTGTTTCCTTTCTTTGCAATGGCTGGTATTATGTTAATTAACGGCCTGGTCCACTTGGCATCCGGAATTGCAAAATTTCAATATAACCCAGGATTAATTACGTCTATCGTACTTTTTATTCCCTTATACTTTTGGACAATGAAACAGGCACGTCATCGTGTGGCGAGATATAAAGTATACCTTGTTATGGGTCTCATCTGGGCTTTTCTTGCACACGTGATTATGGTTGCCGGTCTTCTGCTTGCCAATTGGTATAGGTTATTTCCAGAACACCTATATTGGATTGCTTTGGTGGTTTGGTCAATTGTTCCGCTTACTATACTCAAAGATGACCCCTTAATTAGGACCTTGTCAAACCAAAAACATTAGTTCTTTGTTGATATTTCAACATATTGATGACCCTTTAAGAATTGTATACCTCGTCAATATCTCCATTTTCAGAAAGCAGTATAGCGATACTCCTAGTGCTTTTAAATTGGGAAAATATGATAAGCATAACCACTGTAATCGGTGTGCTTAAAAGCATTCCAGTGATGCCCCATATTTGACCCCAAACTACTAAAGCCAGAATAGTTACCAATGGACTCAGGTTCAAGGATTTTCCCATTAGCCTAGGTTCCAATACATTGCCAATAAACCATTCGGCAAGACCTAAGCCAACTAAAATGATAATACAGGGCTTTACTTCCCCATACTGAACAAGGCTAAAAAAAGCGGGGAAAAGAGTGGCAATTAAGGACCCTATTGTGGGAATGTAATTCAAGGCGAACATTAAAAAAGCCCAAAAAAAGGCACCATCAACCCCCATAATCAATAAAAAAACATATCCTACCAAACCTGTTAACAGGCTTAGATATGTTTTTAAACGAATGTAGTCACTGGTTGTATCATTAATGTGGGATAGCATTGTGGACACTTTCGCATACCTTTTTTCACTATCAAAGAGTTTCTTTATTTTTTCAGATAAACTGATTTCTTCAGAAAATAGGAATACAGCGTACAATATGATCATGACCATATTCCCCAAGGCTCCAGAAAGGGTGTCGGCTATGTTTCCAAGAATCGTAGTATAATCAAATCCCTTCAAGGACTTAGATATCTCCTGGCCCAAGTCAATTTGAAAGGTAGTATTAATTTGATTCAAGACCTTATTAAGATTGGCTTTATATATTTCACCGTTGGCCAATAGGGATGAAATGTTATCGGCAACTAATCTTGAAATAAGACTTACTCCCATAAAAATGATACCAAAAACAAAAGTACTGATGACCCAATGGGGTACCCGTTTTTGAAGCAATGGAATTTTATATAGTACCTTTTTAAAATATCTCCCCAAAAACCAAAGGACAATGCCATATACAAAAGGGATAAGGATATTTTGTGCTATGATAAGAAGGGTCAGCACACCTCCGATTCCAATCACTGAATATGCTAATTTTTTCATTTTTAGAAAGTATTTATCGTATTCTCTTTCAATTTCTTTTTCAGTCTCAAATCATACAGTTGTAAAAGCGAATAACCGCTAAGGAAATTCCTCGCATACCGATTATCCAGGTAGCACGGGCTACCAACCCTATCAATACATATCTCAGGGCTCGCATGTAGCTTCTTATTTAAAATTTGCTTTAATACCAATTGATGTGAATTGTTGATTGCTATCCAGACTCGCTAAGCTTACATTTTCATGATTGAAACGATAGTCCGTGGTAAAAGAAAAAACCTCTGTAAGTTTCAACTCCAAACTTATATACAGTTTAAAAATAAAGTCGGCACTTTCCCTGGTGGATTGTAAAAACCAAGCATTGGATTTTAATACGAGTTTATCCTTTAGAAGTTGGGTACTTCCCTCATAATGTAAAAGAAATCGAAGCATATTTCTTTGGTTTCCAATACGATCGCTATTAACAAAAATTGATTCACTATACCTATTTCTATAATATACCGTTGCTACTGAAAATAATAATCCATTGTTGTTTTTTAGCGTGGGCTTATAGGATAATCCCCCTCCATAACCTAAACGGAATTCCAGTTCATATCCTAAATTGGTCTGTAAATCGGTCACAAAAAAAGGATACCATCTCTTCTGGCCATTGAAGTATAGTTTAAGCAAGGATAATGCATCCCAATTTCGATTCAACACCTCGTTGTCAGCATCACTAAATAAAAATCGGAATTGGTTCTCAAAACTCCAAGAACGCTTTTCCAAGGTCGGGTCGAACTGAAATTGAAATGTTCGTTGAAACTCTCTTCCACTGGTTAAACTTCCCGATAAATTAAAACTTCCTTTGAATTGTAGAGTGTCCTTTAAAACGGTTTGAGCACAAATAGGTAGGGAAATAAGTAGTACAACAAGTAGTAATTTATGCATTTACATTTTTTAATTTATGCCGGATTCCCCAACGCTATTTTTCATTTTAATTGATTCCCTTTTTGGTTCACACGTGGTATTACCTCTTCTCCAATTAGTTTAATAGCTTGCTTCATTTGTTTATGGGATAAGCCAACATCCATTTGAAAATTAAACCGTGATATACCGCCTAAGGCTATGCTGTGTCGAAGTATTTTTGCCGCAACTTCTTCAGGATTACCAATAACAATGGCCCCGTTTTCATCGGCTTGAGCCTCAAATTGTTCCCTTGTTGGTGCTACCCAGCCTCGTTCTTTGTTCATGGAGGCAATGACTTGGGCATAATGTGGATAAAATATGTCAATAGCCTCTTCGCGGGTATTGGCCACATAACCAAAGGAATGTAGACCTACCGGAAGTTCTTCTGGAAGGAAACCTGTTTCCTCTCCTGTATTTCGATACAAGTCTACCAGAGGCCTAAATCTTTGTGTTTCACCGCCAATTACAGCCATCATCAAGGGCAAACCTAATGTACCGGCCCTTGCAAAGGAAGCAGGTGTCCCACCTACACCTAACCAGATGGGCAGTTTCTCTTGAACGGCTCGAGGATAAATGGCTTGTTGCCTAAGTGGGGGTCTAAAAATTCCGGACCAATCCACGATTTCATGGTCCCTGATTTTCAAAAGCAGTTCTAGTTTTTCAGAGAAAATTGCATCATAATTGTTCAGATTATAACCAAAAAGGGGGAAAGAATCAACAAAGGAACCACGACCTACAACAATTTCTGCTCTTCCATCGGAGATGAGGTCAATGGTTGCAAAATTCTGAAATACACGAACAGGGTCTGATGTACTCAATACGGTTACCGCACTGGTTAATTTGATAGCTTTGGTAAGCGCAGCGGCGGCAGCAAGAATTGTAGCTGGGGCAGCATCCAAAAATTCCTTTCTATAATGTTCTCCTATTCCAAAAACGTGTATACCAACTTGGTCAGCCAATTGGATTCGTTCCAATAATTCACGAATTGCCTTACTATTATCTTCAAATCCCCGAGGCGAAGCAGCAAAACTGTCGATACCTATTTCCATATTCTTCAAAAATTACTTAGACGTTTTTGAAATTTGTGATTTGTGCTTTTACTTAAATAATTGATCATGTGCCTTATCATTAAAAGTGATCTTTATTTCTTTCACCGTATCATTACTTATGTAAATTCCATTTCCATGATGTTTCTTGGTAAAAGCGGCATCGTACAATTTCTGGGCGCCATCTTTAGGGGATTTAAAGAATAAATTTCGAATCGGTTTTAACCAAAAAGGCATTCCATCACCTGCTGTCATTTTTGTTTTGATAGCTCCCGGATCAACACTTATTACCCGAAGGTTTTCACTTTTACTATTTAAATAGTTCATTAACAGTACCATTGCAAGTTTGGAATCTATATATGAACCTGTTAGTTTGGTGAATTTTTTAGGTTTTTTCAGACGCGGGATATCGACTGATTTTTTTTCTGCAAACCGCTCGTTGCCGTGTTTACCACTAAAGCGTTCTGAGCGTTATTTAATAATGGAAGTAGTTCTTTTGTTAAAAGATAAGGGCTTAGTGCATTAATCTCAAGTTGTAATTCGTTGCCATAATCTGAAAAATATAACTTATCTAAAAGTACACCGGCATTGTTAAAAATAATATCGATTTTTGTCCAATTAATCTTAATGTTTTCCGCTACTTGTTTTATATCTTCCCTTTGACTCAGATCGGCAAAAAAGAAATCTAGTTGTGGTACATTGCCCAATTCTTCTATGGCATCATTTTTTCTTTTTTCATTTCTGACAATTAGACCGATTTTATGACCTTCGCTTTTAAGAATTTTTGTTAGTTCCAGGCCCATTCCTGAATGTCCGCCTGTTAAGATGATATTCTTCACTTTCATATGTATTATTCCCTTATATGGGTTTGAAATCTTTGTGATTGGATATGGAACTTATCCTTATACGATTGTTCAATAATTTGTCCATCTTTAAAAAAGTGATTGAAAGATGGTAGATAAAAATCGGCAACTATTTTCGCTCCAAAATGCGGAAATATTTCCTTTGATACTTGGAGTACGTTGTTTTGTGGTCTTCGACTTGGACTGGCAGATAGTAAGAACATAGGTTTTCCTCCCCAGATATTCATCGGTTTTTCCATAGGAATCCGCGACAGCCAATCCCAAAGATTTTTAAAAGCTGAGGTATGCAGACCATTGTATTCCGCAACTGAAACTATAATGGCATCGTTTGCATTGATCAACGAATAAAACTTCATGGCTTCTTTGGCTATACCACTTTGTTTTTCCAAATCCACAGAGTATAAAGGGCTGGCATAGTCATTTAAGTCAGCTATGGTAATGGTCACATCTTTAAGTTGATTTGCAGCAAAAACAGCCAGTGTCTTATTAATGGATGTGCTGCTATTGCTCGCACCAAAGGCTAGTATTTTTTTCATTTTGTATTGAGGTTTAGTTATCTTTTGAAGGACCAAAAAATGAGAGTGTTGCCTCCATAACTTCCATCGGTTTTTCTTCTACGATAAAATGTCCAGCATCCAATTCTAAAAAGGAAACGTCATTGATTTCGTTTTTCCAGATAGTTTGATAGTCAAAGTTTCCAGTGTTTGATTTTTTACCCCAAATTACCAAGGTGGGGACATCAATTTTTATATGGGCATCCGCTTTATCATGCTCCATGTCAATACCTTTACTAGCCCTATAATCTTCGCACATGGCATGAAAGGCATCTGCTGTTCCATTAGTGGCTGCATAGTCTTCACCCGCCTCCAAATCATCACCAGCGGCCGTTTGAGCAAATGCTGAAGCTTGTGGTCCCATTAGATTTTCTGGCAAAGGATAAGGTTGCGTCCAAAATATCCAAGCCCAGAATCTATTCGCTACTTTACCATCAATATGCTCCCAGACATAAGTTGCAGGCACAACGTCCATGATTACCATCTTCCTTGCAGCTTTTGGGTAATCTTTGGCCAATCTTCTGGCCGTATGGGAACCTCTATCATGCGAAGCAATAAGAAAGGAATCATACCCCAATTCCTTCATCAGTTCTATTTGGTCTTTCGCCATCCGCCTCTTGGAATAGTTGCCTTCTCGTGGTTTGTCGCTGCGTCCATAACCCCTTAGATCCGGTGCAATTACAGTAAATTTTTTCGCCAGCTTTGGTGCTAAATCACGCCACATTACATGAGATTCAGGTGCGCCATGCAACAATAACAAAGGCTCTCCTGAACCACCCACCACCGCATGAATGTTCAAGCTATCTATGACAACATCTATATCTCTAAATCCGGGAAAAAATGTTTCCGTTGTTGATGCAGGGTGTTGCGGTTCTGTTTGTGAAGATGCAATATTAGACATTGCATCTTTTTCAACGTTTTGGTTTTGTTTGCACCCCATGACAAGTAAGAGGGTTAGTACAATTGGCAATGGCTGAAAAACATCTTTTGATTTCATTATTTATGGTTTTATGGTGAAAGGGATTTTTTTAACAATGCCTTCTTTTCTATACTTTAAGCTTCCTGTTTTATGGTCAAATAACCCATTTAGGTTATTTCCAGATGGGTCTTCTAAACGAGTATTGACATGTAAAATATAGTCTCCGGATTCCCAAGATTTTGTAGGTTGAAAATTCCATTCGGTTTCTTGGTTTTTAATAGAGACGATGCCTTCGATACGATGGTTTTCACTGTCGGTAACAAGTAGTCGTTCCTTCAAGGAATTGTAATCCAAGATTTGTGGAAATTCCACTACAAAATTTGTTTTGCTTTTTGCTTTGGGGATAACCAAATTCCAATTTTCAGATTCAGGAATAATCAGGTCTACCTCTTCCACCCTTATTCGTTTTTGAAAGGATCTTGCCATTTTTTCATGATGGATGTTTTCCAAATTTTCGATAATCAATTTATAATTCCTATTGGCTTCAATGGCACGCCCCAAAGATTCGTTAATCTTGAGACCTGTTTTCACTCGTGCCGGGTCTAAAATTAATGTGAGTTGTGTCTGTTCCTTATTCCAGAGTTCATACACGTTGTTAAAGAATACGTCTGGTACTTCCTTTCCTTGCTCATCAATAAGTTTGATCTTTTCAATGTTCCCTATGGTTTTCATAGGTTGGGAAAATTGGACATATAACCGAAGTAAGTTCTCAGGAAGCACATTGGAGGTAGGATAAACGGCTTGTACATAGGGTTTTTCCGTTTGCGTAGAGCAAGCGGTCAGCAGTAACAGCAAAAACACATATAATTTCATTGTCTAAACCGGTATTAAAGGGGAGCGGTTTATCTTCCCATTTTCTCAGAGGTTAAATCCGAATAGCCCTCCATTTGCTTTACCATATCATGGTATTGCTTGGTTCCGGCTTGTGCCTCTGGATACCTATAATCTGGGAAATCATATTCCGAGATAAAATCACTTAACCTTAGAAATGTGCCTGTTAATTCTGAAACCAGATCAATATCTCCCGTTTCAATATTCCGACGTACTATTCCCAACATCTGAGGGTTTTGTATATCTACCTGCATAACATTTGCCGTAGGAATTTCTTGGATACCTTCCAGACCTGAAGCAAACATGGCGCGTTGCCCTGCCATTCCCCTACCTTTAATACCGGCTGTTACAGATTCTATTGGAATCATGGTACCACCCCTGTTCTTATTGGTCACTATGAGACTTTTACTAGTTGAACCGTCAAAACCCTGTGTGGTAACGACCAACATATCTATTGGGGTATTTCCATAACCAAGCTCCGCAATAGTTTTCCCTTTGACATCCGCTTCGTTTTCAATTTTATCAACAGGGATGGAGACAAGAGGTGTGCAGGTATAACTTGCCAGCAAAGTGGATTCTCCATCCATTTCCTCAAACAACATGGTGCGTATGGGTGCACGTGTTTCGTTTTGTGTGTGTACAGCATGATAGATTTCGATACTATTCACCATTTCTTGGGAATCCGTGAACGGATACGCTATTTTGCGTAGCGTAGAGGCAAATTCACTATTGGTCAATCCCGCGATATAGACATAACCATCGTTATAATCGATGTCCGTGATGGTCAAGGAACTTGCTGATGTTTCTTTCCAAAATATTAAATCCGAAGAAGCAGTATTCTTTATGGAAATACCCTGCAAATTGTCTTTTGTGATTTCCAATAATTTGATTTCAGTAGTCGCTGGATTGATGATAGCTATTACGGATTTAGCGTCTGGTGAATAACCTAATTTTATGGATATATATGCTTCTTGACTAAAGGGATGAATTTTCATGTCACCGATTACAATATCCCTAGGTTCAATATTGATCTTATTTGCCAATACAATATCGAAACCCTCCATATTGTAAGGGATAGGTTCTTTTAACTCATTGGCTTCGGTTGCAACGGCATATAATTTACCTGCCTTACTATCTCCAATAAACAGAACATTATCTGGTCCAAAAGCCAAGACATCGGCCCCATTTATTAAATGGTTATCCTTTAGTTCTAATGAAGCTTTACTTTCATTATCTCCTAGGGCAACTTCATTTTTCGTAGTGTCTTTACAGCTTATGGATAAAAGTATGGACGTAAAGAGAAGCGTTATTTTCTTTTTCATGATTATTTACGGCTTTTAGGTTAATAGTGCGATAAGCTACGTAACAATCCATGCTTGCGCGTTAACTTAATTTAAGAAATGAGGATGAAGGTCTAAAAAATATTTGGCTGAATGAGCTAATCAATGAAGTTGGAAAAAGAAGCCAAAGCTGTTGAAGATAGCATATTTCCAGATGGGTTTGCATTAGCTTTGAGAATTACCAAATAGAACTGCAACGATATTTGTTAGGGTTTCTTTAAAAAAACGTTTTTAGAAACTCGAGTGAGACACACAAATGATTGCCTTCTTGAGATACTTCTGGTATTTAACCATTGACTCAACTAATCTATATGCATTTTATATGAATTCAAGCCGTTCGCTAAAATATCTTTGATTTTTCCAATCAGTACTCCTTAAAATCTAGAAATTCTCAACGAAATACATTAAAGGCCATTACCTTCAAAGTATTGGTATTTCGAAGTCCCCACTCGTGGGGAAGAGGAATAGCAAGAGGGTAGCGTGCCAAGGCAACGCTACGATAATACATTTTCCTTCGGAATCCTTATAAATAAAGGGATGATAAAGAAAATGAAAAATAAAAACATCGGTAAAGTTTGGCGCAAACTCGCTTCAAACCCCCGTAAACAGGGAAAAAATTTGACGTAAAATGATTGTAAAAGGAAAATATAAGTACAGTTACAGTACTATCAATTTAAAGAGCCACATAGCGAAACGATTTCGCCATTTCTCAAAAAAAATTGCCCCTTCACATTCCGAAACGCTACAGAAGATTATGGATTTTTTTGAATGGCACGGATTGACGTCTTTCGACGAATTCTCACAAAACCTTTTGGAGGAAATCCTTAACAACAGGAAACGGACAGAGAAATCCATCAAGCGTACCGAAGCAGCTATTGCGATCATACGTGATATCGAGATTACCCAGACTAGACCTAACAATGCCATGCTCCTTTCCCTTTTTGGTGAGAGTATAAGGCAAGAGAAACCTGTTAGGAGGGAAAAGAAGCTAATCAAAAAAGACCCTGAAAAGAATAAGAAAATAGAAATCACCGTCCCCAAAATTCGTTATGAACGTTTAGCTGATAAAATGAACCTCACCGTTCGGGATTTCAAACATGTCTTGGACAGTACAAAAGTGGTTAAGAAAGGTTTTGGAAAAGCCTACCTGAAATTGGAAATCACCGAAAATGAATTAGAAAAATATAAGCAGAAGCTAAGGAATACGATGAACAGGTAATGACTAGGTTTGTGACTTCTATTTAAGTTAAACCAAGTAGTGCGCCCTATCCGATTTTTGCTTTACGCTTTTCTTTCCGAACACTACAAAAATCGAAAAGGATCCGCGCGCAAAGTTCTAAGGTAAGGATTTGGGACTTGCAGCGCGAAAGCAAGTTTCGCTCGCTTATGTTGTACCTAAATCAAGAACCCAATTTGTATTTGGCTTTGACAACTTCCATATCTTCCATCAATTTTTTATCAATGACCTTAGCATAGATTTGTGTGGTTTTCAAAGATTGGTGCCCAAGCATTTTACTTACAGATTCGATTGGTACCCCATTGGCTAAAGTTACAGTTGTGGCAAAGGTATGCCTGGCCAAATGGAAGGTCAGGTTTTTTTGAATTTTGCAAATAGTGGCTATCTCCTTCAAAAATGCATTAGTTTTTTGATTGCTAATTACGGGAAGTAAAAAACCATGTTGCCTTGTCAAAGGATGGTCTTTGTATTTACCCAAAATTGCTTCTGCTGTGGGTAGTAGGGGAACAACGCTTCTTAAATCTGTTTTTGAGCGTTTTATTTTAATCCATCGTTTTCCGTCCAATCCAAGAATAATATGGTTTGCGGATAGCTTTTTGACATCAACATAAGCCAACCCTGTGAAACAAGAAAAAACAAAGATGTCCCGAATTTGTTTCAGTCTGGGGATATCAAACTCCTGTTCTAAAAGTGAGCGGAGTTCAAGTTCCGTTAAAATATCCCGTTCTACCTTTTTCCATTTCGCCTTCCAATGATAAAAAGGGTCTTGGTTCACCCAATTATTGGCAACGGCAATACGCATTATTTTTTTAAAGTTTACCACATATTTGGTAATGGTATTTTGATTGCCAATATTTTGGGTTTTTAGAAAATGGTGAAACCGATTGATAAACTTTAAATCTACTTCCTTAAGGAATATATCTTTCATCTTATACTCCATCTGGACAAAGTCGGCCAAATGGTTTCTTGTTCGAATATGTCTTCTAAAGGCTCCATACGAATACTCCAAACCAATTAACTGTTCTATTTGAACATTGTGTTCATCATAGACTTGAAGAAGCGTTTTATTGGTACTTTCTGTATTGAGCATTTTGTGCTTGATAGTTTCAGCAGTAAAGGGCTTCTTTTTGAGTACCAACTTCGAATGAATCTTGTAAGCCTTAGACTCGAATTCGTCCAAATAATGATTAAGAGCCTTGCTGTTTGGGCTTGAACCCTTGACCCTACCTTTCATCGAGCACCATTTTTCCGGCCTTATTTTGCGTTGAATACTGAACTCTGCTCTTTTGTAATTGACTGTAATTCTGAGGAATAGGTCTGCTTCGCCTTGTTGGTTTAATCTACTCTTGCGGATGTAGCTTAAAACTGAGAAAGAATTTGTTTCCATAACTGTGATTTTACTGATTTTTAAAATGTTAAATTTTAATTGTAAGCACTTGACAATCAGTAATTTTAACAGCTTCGTGGTGCGCACTTTACGAATTCAAAAAAGTGCGCACCGAATTGCGCACCGCGAAAAGTGGTAATTAGTTGATATCAAATGAAATCAGGAAAAATAAAAAAGTCTGTAAATCAACGATTTACAGACTTATTGAATGATTATGGACTCTTAAAAGTGACCTGACTGGGGCTCGAACCCAGGACCCTCTCCTTAAAAGGGAGATGCTCT
>ERZ1740067.2282-NODE-2282-length-11853-cov-21.190456_pt1 | contig 11853 bp, 20 predicted proteins | sample MGYA00581736_ERZ1740067 | MGnify/ENA primary metagenome ERZ1740067 (study PRJEB43018, sample SAMN04849236) | marine metagenome | isolation source: floating plastic debris | place: Pacific Ocean | collected 2008-08-27 | study: EMG produced TPA metagenomics... | reverse complement strand
GCTAGCTACGGTAAAAAACACCTGTGCCCTTTTAGCTTATGTCTTGTGTAAGTTTTCGTAGACATTAATGAGTGAAAAGATTGAGAGCATATTCAGGTCGTATAGACGGCTATACCCTTCCACGGCTTGCCAAGACATAGAGCTGATGAGGCGCCACATAGAACGCAACCGTGAGAGCCTAAAAACATCTGGCGATATGTATGACGTGCAATATAAGATAGAGAGGGGGTCTTCAAGCAGGGCCATCGAATGGAGTACTCGTAATAGAACCGTGTTTAACCGCGAGGGCGACCCTATAAATGAGGGTAAAAGCAATATGCTAAGGCTGGGTGTGCCTGTAAACGTTGCGCTGGAGGCCCTAAACGATATGGCGTCTGCGGCTCTGTCAGCAAGATCCGGTGAATATATCGTGGCTAGCCGGTTCCACGCCTCGCTTATAGACAGCTTAGCCAAAAAACTTCCGGGTCTAGGCGTCGAGCAAGGGTCTAAGTGGAGTAAGCACACTACAGAGCGCAACGGCCGTAAATACCGCGCTCAGTCTGTCACCATCGACACCTCGCGGCAATATACGACGATAAAAGCCTCGAGGTATTTATCTGTCATATGTGGGGGTATCATGAGTGAATTATTCGGTGACGTAACGTTAACTCCAATACACAGGGAGGACGACAACGAAGGCCCTATAATACACGACACTTACTGCTGGCGCATAAATGATTGGTGTCAGGTGTTCCTGGAAACGGACATGTTAGATGCAAAAAAGGGGTTTATGGTGTGCCCTCCCAAGGACTTCCGATTGGATGTACACAACAGGTGTGTCGGTGGTGGGTATCTCACGGATTACGGCTCTACCTTACTCAGCGCCGGAAAATCTGATAAAGTGGAGCTAAGAGAGGACTTCTCCGTGGGTGAGGATTACGTATACATGGTAAACTCGGTCCAGAAAATACCTATAAGGTTCTGCATGGATTCCCTGGATGAGACCTTGCGGTTATACGAGGGAGGAGATGATGAGCTCGTGTGTGAATCTTTAGGCATGGAGAAAGAACTCCACCGCTTTTATTCGGGTCTTAAAGAAGAAAGCTGGAGGTTTATGGATTTGCTAAGACATACCCCCGCAAGCCACAGTGTGTGGGATGAGCTCTCTATAAGCCTATCTGAGCCTTATGAAAAAAAAGGTTACAAAAACTCCGATGGCGTTAAAATCAAAACCACTAAAAAACATGGCATGCCTTCTAACGTAAAAAAACTTATAGACACACGGTGGCAAGCGCAGGCTGACATAGAAAACACCAATGGAGTGGAAAGAAAGACTATCATACTAGAGTTCTTAGAAAGAGTATGCCGTAACAAAATACGGCACATGGTTGACCACAGAAGAAGCGCATGGTGGCCTAAAGAACGGGAAAGGTGTAGGCGCGCGCTTATTACGCTTATAGTAGCCGCGATTTCTTGACCCAACCAAGACCTATACTACCCCATAAGAACCGATCAAAGGGGCAGGTTCTACCCACCGGGGGACACTAACCACGTAAACTCTAAGCTCACCAGAAGGTTGTGTTATGTTAACACTGCAACACCAAAGGAATCGGAAGGACCCGAAAACAACCCCTATATGCACCTATACGTGGCCTCGCAGGTTTCGCCTAAAAAGATATATTCTATGGCTGAAGCGTGGGAAAATATAGAGCTATGCGATGTATACAAAAGAAAAGACCTTATAGAGGTGTGCAAGCTGCTATCCTGGGAGCGCACAGGTAGAATGTTGTCTGTAGGCTTCGATGCAACATCATCCGTGTTTCAACACCTAAGCAGCTTGTCGGGCGACGCAAAGCTAGCAACCCTATCCAATATGCAGGCTGTTAGCAGTAGGGCTAAAGACGTTGTCAAGGAATGTGCTAAAGACGTTTATACACATCTAGGCAACACAATAAAACTCGACCCAAACATACCTGAGCACATAAAAGGTCTAGCTTCTAGCAGGGGGTTTCTTAAAACCGTCTCCATGAAGTGGGGTTATTCCTCACAACCCGGTGCCATAGCTATAGACATATGCAGCGATAGATCAAATAAGCTATCCTTGTGACCGGTAAAGCTTGTGGCCGAATCGGCTAAAGCCGTTATACAAGCATTCAAGGATGAGTTCCCTTCAGCACATGCTTTTAAGGAGTCGGTGGAGTCCTACGGCGAAGAGCACTATTTAAAAAGCAAGGGTATGCTTATCGCTTTAACACAGCCGACACAAAGCATATCCTATAGACACAACGATAAATGCTTGTACACGACCGATGTCCACACCTTTACACCATACAAAAATAAGCGCGATAAAATTGAGTCTAAGAAGATACGGGTTGAGATAGAGATGTATCAAAGGGGGACCATACTGCCGAGGAAAGGTAGGTCTTCCACCTTGGTTAATCTAATCCACTCTATCGATGCAAGAGTACTACTATCGGCCAGGGTTGAGCTACAGAATAAAGGCATAGCAACTCAGGGGATACACGACTGCTTCCTATGCCAGCCCCAAGACATAAAGAACGTGGTTAAAGAGTATTACAGTCAGGCAGTCCTATACAGACACCTCGACATAGAAAAGGTTCTACCCGGATACAAATACCCATACATTGTAGAAAAGTCTCTATCCGACTTAAGATCACAAGGTGACAGGGTTAGCCTGTACTGCCTTATGCCTACATAATAAATTTTCGTAGACATTAATGAAGGAAAATCGCTTAAGAGATAACGACGTAATAGTATCTAAGCCTATACATAGCACTACGGGTGGGCGCTATTATGAGCTCACCATAAAACGTGGGTCTAAATCTAAATTCTTGAAAAAAAGAAAGTCTAAGCTAGGTAAAGCGCCTCTTATTGGCGTTGCAGATTTTGAGACCGTTGTTGTAGACAACACACACTACGTATTCGCCGCTGGCTTCAGGCTGCTCGAAAGAGATACCCCTACCAAGACCAAGGTGTTCTACGCAAGCGGTAAATACATGTGAGGGGGTGTTAAGAAAGAGTCTAACCGCGTTATAAGTTCTTTTATGGAATTTGTTTTGCAATTACACTCTTTAAAAGCCAAAAACAATCAGAGGTTATACATATATTTCCACAACCTTAACGGTTTTGACGGCGTGTTCATTTCCAGATGACTATTTGATAACGTAGCCGACAGGCATAAGCATGTTAAGTTTCTTGAAAAAGAGGGCAGGCTGTACTTCATAGATTGTTTTAGCAAAATACGTTTTCTGGATAGCCTAAACATTGCCAACTCCTCTCTGGACAGCCTGGGGTGAGAGCTAAAAAACATCCGAAAGATAGAGATCGATTACGAAAACCTTATGGGCACGCCCGAGTCATACATGCTTAACAAAGAAAGCATATCGCGGTATTTGATAAGAGATGTTGACATTTTACATGATGTGGTTAAAGAGCTGGAGTGCACATACAGGTCCGAGTTTAAGTTAGACATAACAAAAAACATAACGGCGGCAAGCCGGTCTTTTCAGCACTATCTAGAGTTTTATCACTCTGAATCAAACGAGATAGAGAAGCCTCCTAGGTGGAAATACGACTACATAAATGGCGCCTTTTACGGCGGGCTAGTGTCGGTAAACAAACCCTTGCTAGAAAACGCGCACGTATATGATATAAACTCGTTGTACCCCTACATTATGAGCACCCACGAAATGCCTTTGGGCAAAGGCGATATTTATCGTGATATATCTTGATCGTTTGTTGAAAAAAGCGGCATGCTTGGGTTTGTAAACTGTGAAGTGCACACCGACACCCCGGGTCTGCCATATAGGAAAGACAAAGGTGACGTAATATGCACGCCCACGGGGTCGTTTAGCGGGACTTGGTTTACGGAAGAATTAAAGTTCCATGCGTTAAGGGGGGTAGCAATAACAAAAGTTAACTCGGCTGTTTTGTATCCGGACAGGGGGGTTATATTTAAAGAGTACGTGGATAAGCTATACTCCATGAGGCTCGCGGCAAAAAAAGCTAACAAGAATTCTCTATCCTTAGCGTTAAAACTCCTTATGAACTCCTTGTTTGGAGTATTCGGTATGAAAAACCAGTTCTATAAAAGGCTTTTCGTAGAAAACATGTCTACCGATAAAATAGCCCGCATGAAAATGCTATACGACTCTGTGATATACCACGAAGACGTAAATATTATGTGTATATCCTGAAACAACGAAGAATTAAGAGAAAACAAAATAAGGTTGATAAGAAATAAAGTCGACTTCGCAATCGATAAAGAAACCTTGGATGACCTGCTTAGCTATGCCAAGGGCAGCCGGTTTGACGATCTTTCAAGAGGTGTGCAAGTTGCCGCTGCGATAACCGCTTACGCGAGGATTAAGCTCATAAAAGACATGGATGAAGTGGGCGAAACCCCTGCGTACTTCGACACAGACTCGTTGGTAACCACCAGACCTCTACCCGAGCAACTGCTAGAAACTAAGTCTAAAGAGCTGGGCAAGTACAAGCTAGAAAACAAGGCTAGGCTTGCTATATTCTTAGCGCCTAAAACGTATCTCTTGTCGGGGTTGATAAACCGCAAAACATCCCAGCCTATGCCGTGCGAGAAAGACAACCCGGCTTCGTGCAAGGGTTGTAAAAAAGCCCTCAAAGGCATACCTAGGGAGTACGTTAAGGAGCACATATCTTGCCACGACCTTCTGCGTATATTCGACGATATGCAATCAATAGAGAAGGGTGAGATATCCCCCCCAACGCACGTCTTCAAAAAAATATTCCTAAGGTCTCTTAAAGACTTAACCATAAACACCAAGCCCAACTGGGAGCACTCCCTCCTTCTAAAATCCGCTAAGTTTAGGCGCGAATACGATCATAACGGGCGGTGGGTGCGCTGCCTGCACCCTAGGATGAGGTGCCACAACGGTGAAGCCTTCCTTGTTGGCTTCGGGCGTGGAAAGATGTAAACATTAGATGGAGCGAATGAGCACAATAAAGGTAGAAATTAAAGCCATGTCGATACTAAAAACACCTCGAGGCGTCCTCGTAGTTATGAACCTGGTGTCCTACCGAATACCCAAGAACCTGCTCGTGCCTATATACAAAGACCGCGACCTACTACTACTAAACGTAGCAGTAAACACACACTCTGACAACGAGGATCTAGCCGATTACATACGAAACCTACCCCTCGCTTAAAGAAATATTCGGGGCAAAAAGGGTTGTCGACGCTGCCTGATTAATAAACTCGCAGAAAGCTGATTTAGTTGGTGACGAAGAAATTTCACTGAAGGCCATAATACACCCCGCCAATAAAGACCGCGAGGTAATAAAAGCCGTTATAAACGAGGTCTACCTGCAGGGCAAGGTCTCTAACGCGGAACGCGAGTTGAGTGGCGGTTTTCGTAGACATTAATGAGGGAAAATAATAACCTGTGGGGCGTAGTAAAATGATTGCTAGGTATAAAAGAAGCGCGCAACAAAGACCTCATGATACCCCCTAAACAGGTTAAATCTCTTACCATAGTAAACCCCTCTTGCGCGGGCAGGGTTGGACATATCCGCGTTAGGCGCACGCTTGATAACATGCCAAGAGGCGCCGAAGAATTCTATGCCGCTTTATCTGAAATGGATACAACTCTAAGAAACGCTGTTATACAAGAGCTACGGACCGCTTCCACAAGGGCTAAATACACCGTGGGCACCCCTCTGATAATGTACGCCGAGGATAAATCGGGCGTTATCCACAAAGCCCACGACGCCATAAAGCACATACACGATAGGGGGGACTACGATGGCGTGCACAACATTGTAATAACAGCCTACGCCCGAATCCACTCCAACATTGTCATAGAAGAACTAAGCATCTGTAACATAATAGCGCCTACTACAACCCCTAAGGGCTTTCACAGGCAGTGGTGGATAGAAAACTTTGAAAGCGAGATACGCAAGGGGTTTAACAAACAAGTGAACATATATAAACCTCACGAGCTATACAGCATACAATTAACCATAAACTGGTTGTCCCACAAGTTTTCGTAGACATTAATGAAGGGGGGTAAAATAACGGATATAGACACAATAGGCAACTCGGGGCTTACTCGCTTTAAGGCCATAACTCGAGAAAAGGGATCTCTAAGGGTTGACGCGGCAGCGCTTAACAACTACCTAGACATCGTATCCTACCACCCCGGGGTACGGGGTGTGGCTCTTTGAACAGAATCCTCCGAGGGTGTCGGGGTTTATTTTATGGATAAACCCTTCAAAAAAAGAGATTGGGAAATGTGCTTTAGTGTTAGTTGCTTTGGGTTTATAGACTGGTGCAATGAAAGGTATAGCAAAAAAATGAGGTTCTACTCTATAAACGTTGAGCTTTTGGGGTGGTTTGAAAGTAACCGGGATGATGATTGTGATGAAAGCCCGGTATCCTATATAGTGAAAACATACAAGCCCGAGAACACGTGTTACGCGGACGATTCTAGCGATAAAGCCCGACGCCAAGCGCGAGCAATATCCCGTTGTATGCAAGAAGAAAACGGGTTGCGCGCCGCGCCCGTGCTCGCCATAAGCAGGAACGGTTACCTAGGAGTTATAACAGAAGAGGACGAACCCCCTATAGACGACGATCAGGTGGTCATATGGTACGACTATGGACCCACAGCCTACAACCCGACCGGTAACCACTGGTATGTAACCGCAAATAATCGACGCCACTTAATAAACCTCCTGCCTTATAAAGGATGATCAAGCCTAAACTAGTCATACACAGTCAATTATAGAGGGGGGTTAACATTTTTTTTCGTAGACATTAAGGAGGGTGATAAAAAACGTGTTTATCACAAGTCGTGCATTTTAGTAACCGGATACGCATTACGAGTATGTCTCAAAGTGTAGGGCGGTGGCCTTATTCAACAGATCACAAAGATATAGGTACTCTGTATTTTCCTATGGGGAAGGCATCTCCTAATAAGGAGATCAAGCCTTCTCGTTTTCTTCATACTAGCCGTACCTCGCAGTATCTATACCTGTACAACACACCTACCGATCTATCGGGCGTCCGAACCGCGACAGAGTCGGATTTTAAGGCATACACCCTTTTCCTGTTTCGTGTTTTCGACGGCTCTAGCATAAGTTCTTCTCAACCCGTTGTGCTAGACCAGGGCTCTCTGGATAAGGAATTGTCTAAGGGCCTGCTCGGATGAGCCAACAAGGACCCGCACCGGTTTGCGTACGGGGTCCAGTCAGAGCTTGGAGAGAACCTGCTGATAGTGGGAGATACCACGTCGACGCCATCCTTGGTAAATGGTTCTTCTCGGACATTCAAGGATATCTCAAACGACACGTTTTCTGGTAAGTACTCGTTGATTCCTGCAGCCAAGAGCACGAATAAGGTCACGTTTTCGAACCAGACCTTCCCCAACAAGTTCATCGGGGATCTCGGCTTTGATTTCGAGGTCTGGCCGCACAAGGAAGAAACACCCGTTGCATGTGAGCCATTAAGGTCATTGGATGTCAACGATAGCGAGTCTTTTAAAAAAAACATGTCCGGTGTCTTGTTGCAGGCCTTCCAGAAGCTGGCTATCGCCGGCGTCGTGGGTTCGGCAACGGCGTTTGGCATGTCCGACGTTGCCCTGGCAGCCGGTAGCTACAAGGACGCTCTAAAAGAATGGCAGACTAATATATATAGAGTAAGAAACATGTATAACGGACTTGTCCCAACGGATATGACTGGGGTCGAAATACTAAGTGAAATTAGTAGGTTGGAAAAAATCCGACCACGCCCAGAAGATTTTATGGTGGAAGCAAAACACGAAGCCTCAACCTCGTCTGAGATGAAGAAATCAGAAGACGCTCGTTTCTTAGAGAGCAAGGACGACGGTAAGCTGAACATACCCGAAGAAAAAGCGTCTAGCCCGCGCGAGCTCTTGCGAGCACAAGGGGGGGAAAGGGTAGCGCCAGAGGACTCTGCTTCGGTAATGCCGAACGCGCCCGATTCACCCCGCCAGCCGGATCCGATAGTCGAGGGCGTGGGAGCCGGTCAGCAACAGGGCAACAACCAAAACCCGGGCGATCTTTCCGAGATACTGGGTAACCACGAGGCCGCCGAAGACGCTGCGGCTCGGGCTGATGCCAGGGTAAGGGCCGGCATCAACCTGTGGCAATACATGATGGGCTACAGCGCCGCAGAGCCATGCTGGGCGGGGTACTTTTTCGGAGACCACCCGGAGATAAACTCGTGATCCCAGTTTCTTATGGGGGGCGGAAACAACCCGTCTCTAGGGGATTACCTGCTGGGCTCGGACAACCTTTCAGAAGGCGCCAGGGAGACTAGGACCAGCATCATATGGAACTCTATAAAGGTAATAGCGGTGGTTGCCGCGGCCTACGTTACCTACGAGCACGGCTACTACGCCCTAACAAAGGCATACAACTGGATCTACAACGTGAAGCTTGAGCCCCGAGTACCCGGCGATTTTATGAATCGCAGCGAGCTGGTCGATTGGCTTGTGGAGCGCCCCTATAGGGACATACTAAAACCGCACGAGCAGCTCTGGTACGACCTCTTCGACCCACACCACGACGTTCACCTGTCTAACGGCTGGGCGGGCAAGGCCCACATGTTCGAGGTGCTTCCCACCTTTGGACAGGCGGCAGAGATAGCAAGGTTCATGCCCTATGCGTTACGATCGTTTCTTACAACTACCTTCCCCCTAGTGGCGGCCGTATCCAAGGCAACCAGCATCAGCCCCATAAAGATTGCGGTTGTGGGGGCGGGCGTGGCCGCGCAAGCAGCCGTTCTTGCCGCAAAGACAACCACGGGGCAGTGGCTCCTAGGCGCAGCAACCGGGTTGGCCAGCTCGATTACCGCCGCGGTCTACCAGACAACGGCATGGGTGACGGGACTGTTCACATCCGGGGTAACCTGGGTAGCTTCCAAGCTAGTCAAGGTGACAGCGGTAACCCTAGACTCGGCCATGGATTGGGGTATCCGGGTTGGAGAAGGCGTTGGCCTCCTGACACCCGAGCAGGCAGAGAGGCTGAGACAGGCTCGCGCAAACTTCAACCGAGCCGTCGGCAGCAAGCTCAAGGAGTACTGGGGGTATCTCAAGGAGGCCTTGGGCATAGCGGGGCCCATGCTCCCCAACCTGGGCAAGGGAGAAAGCAAGGCGTCCGCGCCTGAAGTCGTCAAGGAGGAGCCGTTCCCCTGGGACGCCCTTCTCTTGCTGAGCCTAATAGGGTTAGTAGCGCACCTCGCATACCAAAACATGAAGAGACGGACTCGGTCTTTAAATGAGGAAGGTGGCCGAAAAGATGTGTAACATCGTGCACTTTATAAAAATATGCATAAAGGTATACTTGTACTTAGCGGTTTTTGTATGGTTTTGAGCGCCGGATTGCGCCCTCGCCATGGAACCCTACACGCCGGAATTGGTAGACATAGAGCTAGTCCTCGTAGAAAACAACCCTAACATGGCCGCCGAGGAAGAAAGAAGACGCCAAGAATTAATAGCCGTTGTAGACAGCGAGGTAGCCTACGCCGTAGTTATAGGCACGGTAATTCTCTATGTGTTTGCGGTAGCCTACCTGATACCTAGCACGAATTAGGCGTTTTGCGCCAGAATAAATCATAAGCCCCCTTAACCCGCCCGCGAAAGGGATTTTATTAAAGAAAGGTGTATCGAGTGCGACAACCCCTAAATTTAGCGCTTCTGGGGCAATAAGGTGTAAGGCTTTTGCGATAAACCTGCACACCAACAACATGTCTCAGTACTTGTATTTTTACGGTAAGCCTGGAGACATGTCGGGAGTAAGGACACCGACAGAATTGGATCTTATGCCCTACACCCTCTTCTTGTTTAGGGTGGTTGATGGAAACGGGGCGTGTTCAACAAAACCCGTTGTGTTAGACCAGGGCTCCCGTGCCGTCTATGAAGGGGGGACACGGTTTGAACGTTTTTTTTGTTGCGTAATGAATCGTGCACTTTATAAAAATATGCATAAAGGTATACTTGTACTTAGCGGTTTTTGTATGGTTTTGAGCGCCGGATTGCGCCCTCGCCATGGAACCCTACACGCCGGAATTGGTAGACATAGAAGAAAACATAGAGCTAGTCCTCGCGGAAGAAAGAGAAGTCCACGAACAATTAATTGTCAATTACAACGATATAGCCTATTATTTTGTTGTTGGTACGGCCATCTTAGCTGTTTTTGCGGTAGCCCGTCTAATACCCGGCACTAATTAGACGTTTTTTGCGCTAAAGGGTTGCCGTGCCGTCTATGAAGGGGGGACACGGTTTGAACGTTTTTTTTGTTGCGTAATGAATCGTGCACTTTATAAAAATATGCATAAAGGTATACTTGTACTTAGCGGTTTTTGTATGGTTTTGAGCGCCGGATTGCGCCCTCGCCATGGAACCCTACACGCCGGAATTGGTAGACATAGAAGAAAACATAGAGCTAGTCCTCGTAGAAAACACCCCTAACGTGCCCCCCGAAGAAGAACGAAGGCGCCAAGAGTTAATATCCGTTGTAGAAAGCGAGGTAGCCGACGCCGTCGTTATAGTCATGGTAATTCTCTTTGTGTTTACGGTAGCCTACCTGATACCTAGCACGAATTAGGCGTTTTTGCCGTGAACGACGCGATTATATAGACACGTAAGTTTTCGTATACATTAGGGGGTGGGTAAAAAATACCCCCCAACGATGCCCCGTGCACGCGGGTTTTATACCTAAATCGTGCGCTTTAAAATATGACGATACGCGGTCACCCGCCTTTTAGCATCCATGCCTAAAAACCTCTCTATGCTTAATTATAGGTTAATAACATTCTTACACACACCTTGGGGTAAGCTCTTTTTTATCTTCATTTATTTTACCTTTTACTTGTTTATACAAAACTTTGTGTTAGACATCAATTTTGCTTTAGCCGCAGATAATAATGCTTACGGTAACAACCACAATTTTATGGAAAATAAAACACCGGAGGTGCTATATCGCTCCAATGAGTTGTGTGCAGAGCTTAAAAGATATAACAATGAAATAGAGCGGTATAACAACGACAATGCACGTTATGACCGCGCTACCCATAATAGCGCTGACTACTTTGGTTGGGGGCTATTAACGGGGTGTTTTTTGGGTTGCTTTGGCGGGTGCTTTTGTGAATCTGAAGTAGGTTGCATCAGCTGTTTAAAAACGATTTTCCGCAAATACTAAACTAAACCTCGCGAGTTATACAACACACAATTAACCATAAACTGGTTGTCCCACAAGTTATCGTAGACATTAATGATAGGGACAGAACTAACACAAATATTCCATAAACCTACTGCCTCTCTTGAGGGATACCCCGACAACGAAAGCGTAATGATGGTACTAAACACACCACACGACTTTATCATACTATTTGACAGAGCCGCCTACATAATGCCCAGGGGCATGATTCACAACACGATAAAGTCTCCCAAACACACAATCAGGCTTGACGTCAAGCTATTCGACTCCCAAGAACAAGCCATCGAATTCGCCGCAGGATACAACGACTGTTTTATAATACACGATCTGCCGGAAAAGATTGCTAGCAAGCTACCAAAGCACTCCATGTCTCATAAAGAACTTAGGGATACTCAAAGACTAGACCTACTAAAAAACGCCCAGATAACTCTCGGCGGCAGAACACACCCTAGCAAACACCAACTAAATGTTATAAGAACCGTGTGAAACGAAATGCATCTATCTGGCATGCTAAAACCTGTATCTTATGAAGACAAGAAAACGCTAGAGAAGACTCTATCATACCCAGAATACCAAAATTTGAACTCCCAACTATAAATAAAGGCAGATATATAACCACCAATGATGGACCCGCCC
>ERZ1740067.2281-NODE-2281-length-11854-cov-7.083482_pt1 | contig 11854 bp, 9 predicted proteins | sample MGYA00581736_ERZ1740067 | MGnify/ENA primary metagenome ERZ1740067 (study PRJEB43018, sample SAMN04849236) | marine metagenome | isolation source: floating plastic debris | place: Pacific Ocean | collected 2008-08-27 | study: EMG produced TPA metagenomics... | reverse complement strand
CCGAGCCCAAGTGGGTCATCTCCATGGGTGCCTGCGCCTCCACCGGCGGCGTCTTCGACACCTACGCCTGCGTCCAGGGCTGCGACCAGTTCATCCCCGTCGACGTCTACGTCCCAGGCTGCCCCCCGCGTCCCGAGCAGCTCATCGAGGGCGTCATGGCGATCCAGCGGCACATCGACAACGAGGGCATCCCGCCCAAGGGCCCCGACGGCCGCCGAATCCCCCTCGGCATCGCCCTGAACCCCACCCACGCCGTCGGCCCCCAGCCGGTCGCGCTCGGCATGGGCCGGTAAAGCAGCCGAGCTCGCCGCTCGCTCCGCATCTAGATACGCTCGCGTGAGCCCGGCTTTTTGAAGCTGGTGTCGCGCCCCGGGCATCGATCAGGAGAGCTGCGAAATGATGAATTCCATCAAGCCGGTGTCCGTCATTACCCTTGCGTTTGCCGTCGCCGGGGCGATCGCGGGTCCACTGGTGCCGCCCTCGGGCCCGCCAAGTTCAACCGCAAAGCCGCTCTCCGATATCGAGCCTCGCACCGCCATCAATGCGACGAACACGCCTGGCGACGCGGGTTCCATGTTCCGGATCGTTAGCTCCGGCTCGTATTACCTCGTCGACAACATTTCCGTCGACCCCGGAAAATTCGCGGTGCGAGCCGTTGTTCCCGGTGTGACGCTCGATCTGAATGGGTTCAACATTCACGGTGATCGGCTTGCCGCTGCGATTGATTTCCAGAGTGACAGCAGCGTGTTCGGTGGAACCATCGGTCCGATCGGCAGCATGGGTGATATCGGCGAGGGTTCCATCGCACGCGGCCTTGTCGTTCGTCTCATAGGCGGATTCGTTAGCCTGTCGGAACGATCGATAGTGTCAGAGTGCGTGCTTGACTTTGGAACGTCAATCTCCCAAGGATCGCGTCTTTTGCTTCGAGATGGAGCTGTCCTTAAGTACAGCCATGTCCGCGGGGTTGAGCGGCTTACCGTCGAGCCACTTGCAACCGTAAGTCACACAGTTGTCTGCAGAGTCGGGTCTTTAGAACTCGGCGATGATTCACGCCTCGACACGTGCAGAGTTCTCGAACTCGCGGGCAATATCTCCGGTCAGGATCGGGTCCGAGTGAGCGACACGCTTATCGATTCACTGTTGTCCTTTGGAGATAACTACACGGCGGGTTTCGGCGAGGAGACGCAGTGGACTCGGGTGAGGTTGCTTAGTCGCGAGCAGGCTGCCGCAACGTTCGCAAGGCGCTCGATCTTGACGGGATGCACGTTTGTCGGAGCAAACTCGGTCGTGACGAACAACCGCCCAGGCGTTCGTATGGGTGAGGGTGCGGTTGTGCGCGGCTCGGTCTTTGCAGACTTCTACGACGAGGCGCTCGAGGTTGGCCGCGGCTCCGTAGTCACTGATTGCTCGTTCACCCGCTCCGGAGGCGCGGTCACCGCGTTTTCTGGATCGGTGATAACTGGAAACTCGGTGAGCGAGATGCGATTTCGCGCGTTCCAAATACGCGGCACGTTTCTGGCAGACAACTCCGTTTTCCTCGACGACGGCATCGCAATACTGTGCGATGGCGGGTCACGCATCACAAACAACACGGTAACGGGTGCCTCGATCCGCCTACAGGGTGCGGGCTCCGTCGTCGACATGAATCGAGTTAAGACGAGCATCGGTCCGTCGATTGAAGCTGCCGCAGCGGGAAACGTTGTCATCCGGAATCAACTCACCGGTGGACCCATCACGACTGTTCCGGGCAACACGGTCGCCGCTACAGTCGATGCGGCGACGCTCGATTCTGCAGGACCATTCGCCAACATCGCCTACTGAACCCCACCGACGCCGTGGGCCCCCAGCCCGTCGCGCTCGGCATGGGCCGATAACCCTACGGGTCTGACCAGCCCAATCCCGTGGCGAGTGATTTCCTGAGGCGTGCCACTACTCCTCAGGTACTCTCATGCGCAGCGTTCGTTCTGCGCCAGAGAGAAACACTGGGGAGCCAACATGAGCCGCTTTGTTCTTGCCGTCGCCTGCGCCATCGCCACATCCGCCGCCCTTGCTGGTCCGCTGACGCCTCCGCCCGGGCCGCCGAGTTCGACTGGCAAGTCCTTGTCGGAGATCGAGCGTGGCATCCCGATCAGCGCGACCAACACCCCGGGCGATTCCAACAGTCTGTTCCGGATCAGCGCGCCTGGCTCCTACTACCTCACCCAGAGCATCTTCGGCGTGCCCGCCGGGTCCAGCGCCATCGAGATCGCCGCGAGCGATGTCGTCATCGATCTCAACGGCCACTCGATCAACGTCTCCTTCAGCGTCACCGAGACCACGCCCGCCATTTCTTCCTTCGGCCCGCGCAGTCTCGTCGTGAAAAACGGCTCGATCAAGAGCTGGGATACCACCGGCATCCTCGCGGGCAACGACGGCCGCGTTTCGAACGTCCACTTCGACGTGGTCGGCGGCGTCGACGGCTCGGTCGGCGGCAACTCGGCATTCATCATCGAGGACTCCACCTTCCGCGCCTCGACGCACATCCGCCCGCAGGACGGCACCATCATCCGTAACTGCCGCTTCCGAGACATGACCGACGCGATCCAGAACCCCACCGCCGACAACGTCACCGTCACCGACGTGGTCGTCATCGGCACCAACGGCGAAACCAGCGGCGAGGCGGTCATCCGCTTGGGTGATGGCGCCGTGGTCTCGCGCGTCGCGGTCCGTGACGAGGGGCGGGGCGGCATTCGCGTGGGCGCGAACTCTGTCGTGAGCGACTCGGTCTTCACAGGGGCCACGACCGGCGGTGGCATGAACACCGGCGTGGTGGTGGGCGACGCGTCGATTGTCCGAGACACGCTCGTCTCCCGGTATGGCCTCTCCGGTATCTTCACGGGCGACGACTGCCGAATCACGTCGAACGTGTCGGTGTCGAATGGCGGCGCGGGCATCGGCACGGGCTGGCGCTGCTTGATTGCTGGAAATCTCGTCACCGGAAACCGCTCCGGCTTCGGAATCCAGGCGGCGGTTCGTTGTATGGTCATGCACAACCACGTCGAGCACGATGCCGTGCCGGGTTACGCGATCCGAGCGCGCGATAACTCAACAGTCTTCCAGAACGTCGCCGTTCTGAACGGCATCCAAGTGGTCGGCCAAGACTCCCTCGTGGACGGCAACCGAATCGTGGCGTCGCAAGGCCTTTCGATTGTCGCTGGAGACGGCTGCCTCGTGATCCGCAACGTGTACTCGGGGGGCGCCCTTGGCTTTTCGGGCTTCGCCACGTTCGCATCGAGCGTCTCCGGCAGCGCGATCGACACCGCCGGCCCCTTCTCAAACACCGAGTTCTAGCAGCCCGCGGAAGCCCAGGTGGGCCCTCGCAGAATCACCCCCGCGCAACGCCACCACGCGCCGCATCGGCCCAGCAAGGCCGCGCGGTATCGTGCGCGGCGAAACGTCCGCTTCTGCCCAACCACCGCCCCCGATTGGCCGATCAACATGCCCATGCACCCGCTCCAACGCCACGCCTCCAGCACCAAGTGCCTCCTGGCAGCCGCCGCCCTCGCGTTCGGCCCGATCGGCCTGGCCCCTTCGCACGCGGCTGCCCAAGACGCTCCCGCGACCACCGCCCCCGCGAGCGATTCCCCCGCGACCGAAGACTTCAGCCTCGCCGGCCTCGAACGCTTCACCACCGTCGCCGAACTCAACGACTGGTTTTCCAACTATCGCCACACACATGCCGTCGAGCGCGTACCCGCGGCGATCGTCGCCTACAGCGAGTTCGGCCGCCTTTCGGGCAACCGTCCGCTCGTCATCCTCTCGGCCTTCTTTGCCGAGATCGTGCGCACGCACCCGGACAAGTACCGCGAGTGGGACGCGATCCTTCGCGACGGCAACGAGGCCGAGCGATGGCTGCTCTGGAACGCGATCTGGTGGAGCGGCCTCGACGACACCGAAGAGTTCTTCATCGAGCGCATCAAGACCGCCCGCGAGCGCGATCGCAAGACCATCCAGTACTTCCTCGACAATGACCCGCACGATCTCAAAGCCACGCCAGTGGATAGCGAAATCGTGCTCGTCGTGCTCGCGTACTCGTATTTTGGTGGCGGCGATCCGATCTATCTCCATCGCATGGCCGAGCCTCTGAAAACCCCCGCGATGGGCGTCACCGAATTCCAACGCACCGGGCCCAACAAGTCCGAAGAGTTCGCCGGTGCCGCGTCGCGCCTCTTCGTGAACTACGCCGCCGGGCACGACGACATCGTTGCGTTTTGCCAAGACCTGGCCGTCAACGGCGACGAGTGGCAGCAGAAGCGCATGAATCGGATTCTCATGTCGGTCGGCCGCGAACGCGAGATCCGCGAGATCCAGCCCAACCCGATCATCCTTCGGCCAGACGATCCCGCCGCCAACCCCGCGGGCGCACCCGATCCAGCCGAAACCAACCCCAGCGAAACCGACCCAGCTCCCGCCGGCCCCGCGGCGCCCGATAGCGATGAATAGACTCCGCCTCATCGCGGCATCGCTCTGCGCGCTGATCGCCTCCGCCGCCGCGGGTGTGTCTTCGCGTCACTACGAGATCATCACCGACCTGCCCCCGCGCGACGCCGAGCCCATCGTCGAGCGCGTCGACGCCATGCACGACGCGCTCGCGAAGCGCTTCGCGTCGTTCGGCCACAACAACGCCAAGCGCCTGCACCTCGCCGTCTTCGCCGAGATCGACGCCTACCTCGCCCACCTGCGAGGCGAAGGCATCGACGCAACAAACACCGCCGGCCTCTTCTACGTCTCTGGCCCAAACGCCGGCGTCGCCAGCTACCTCGAGCCCCAGGGCATCGCCCGCATGCACTCGACCCTCCAGCACGAGGGCTTCCACCTCTTCGCGCACACACACATCAGCCCCGACCTGCCGGTCTGGGTCAACGAGGGGCTCGCCGAGTACTTCGGCGATGGGCTCTTCGTCAAAGAGCGCTTCGTGCTCGGCGGCGCGAGCGCCGATCGCATCCACGAGGTCCAGACAGCGCACGCCGCGGGCAAGACCTTCCCGCTCGAAGAGCTCATGTCCATGACCAATGCCGAGTGGAACACCGCCGTGCGCACGGGCGACCCGCGCGCAGGCGTCCTCTACGACCAGTCCTGGTCGCTCGTCCACTTCCTCCTCCACGGCCAGCGCGGCAAGCACGCCGACCGCTTCGAGAACTACCTTCGCGCCATCGCGCGAGGCGTCACGCCCGACCGCGCCTTCGAGCAGGCATTCGGCACCCGCGATCTCACCGCGCTCACCCGCTCGTGGACCAACCACATCGAGACCGTCGAGCCCGACGCGCTGTTTACGGCGACCGACCGCCTCCGCTTCTTCGCCGAGGGTCTCGCTGGCCTGCACGAGCGCGACGTCACGCCCGCCTCGATGGAGGAGCTCGAAGACCAGCTCAAGCGCCGCAGCTTCCGCGTCGTCATCTCCGGAAGCCACGGCTCAAGCCGATCGCTCGCCGCCGCCGACGAGGGCATCTTCGACGCGCCCCCCGCCGACCGCAGGCGAGGCCGAACCGCCTACGAGCTCCGCCGACCCGCCCAGCGTGACGTGCCCCCGAGCATCCGCGTCACCGGCCTCCGCACCACGCCGAGCATCGAGTGGCACCGCGACCGCGACGGCCGGCTGACCTATCAGATCCGATACGATTGACGCCGTCAGATCGAATGGCGCGAAAGCGCGCGAACTCGATTCCGAACAACCGGCGACGGAGGAACCCACCCATGGCAGCGGACGTGCTCGACCATCGCATCATCGGCGACGACCTCCAGGCCGTCGTCATCACGCTCGACCCGGGCGAGGCCGCCGTCGCCGACGCCGGCTCCATGATGTACATGGAAGACGGCATCGAGATGGGCACCAGCCTCTCGATGAAGCAAGACAGCGGCGGCATCTTCGGCAAGCTCTTTGAGGCCGGCAAGCGCGTCGTCGTCGGCGAGTCGTTCTTCATCACACTCTTCGCCAACAACGCCAGCGAGCGCCGCGATGTCGCCTTCGCCGCGCCCTATCCCGGCCACGTCATCCCCGTCGAGCTCTTCGACCACGGCGGCGAGATCATCTGCCAGAAGGACGCATTCCTCTGCGGCGCGCGAGGCGTCGAGGTCAACATGTTCTTCAACAAGCGCATCGGCGCCGGACTCTTCGGCGGCGAGGGCTTCATCCTCCAGAAGCTCACCAGCCCGTCGAAGCACGGCCAGGTCTACCTGCACGCCGGCGGCTCGGTCGTCTCCCGCACACTCAAGCCCCACGAGAAACTCCGCGTCGACACCGGCTGCCTCGTCGGCTTCGAGCCGAGCGTGGACTACAACATCCAGATGGTCCCAGGCATCAAAAACAAGCTCTTCGGCGGCGAGGGCCTCTTCTACGTCACCCTCACCGGCCCCGGCACAGTCTGGCTGCAAACGCTCCCGTTCAGCCGCCTCGCCGACCGCATCATCGCCGCCGCGCCATCAAGCGGTGGGAGCAGCAAGGGCGAGGGCTCATTGCTCGGCGGCGTCGGCCGAATGCTCGACGGCAACTAGCTCGGCCTCGTCCCACTCCACTCACACCAACGCCACTCACACCAGCGGAACATCGCCCCGCCCCGGGCGATCATCGCGCCGGTCGTCATCCGCGCCGTCGTCCACCCCATCATCAACAACGAGATCGTCGTCCGGCGCACCCGGCGTCGTCTTGCCGAAGCTCACGTCGGGAAGCTCAAGCGACCGCGTGCCCGGCAGCATCGGCGCGTTCGGATCGCGGGGCCCCGCGCTGCCCTTGGGCACAAGAGCCTCGACATCAACGAGCCGATCCGCCGCGAGCAGCAGGCACGACACCGACTCGCCCTCATCGCCGTCCGCCGCAGCACTCCACGCGCGGTTCAGCGCGCGCTCGGCGCTGCTAAACACATCCATCAGCGCCGCGTACTTGCCCAGCCCCATCACGCCCACCAGCGTCTCGCGCCGATCGACCAGCGACGGAATCTCCTCGGCCTGCAACCCGCCCACGCGGTCGATAATCGCGTCGAGCCGATCACGCCTCGTCAACATCGCCGGCGTCTCTTCGATCAATCCCGCAACGACCGCCCGCATCGACGACACCACATCCGACGGAGCCGCGTGCTTCGAGCCCGCCGCCGACTCGCCCGCCATGATCCGCGCCTTCCGCGCGATCCGGCTGATCATCGCCGAGGCAATGAACCCCGCGACCGCGATCGCGAACCACCACCACTCGGTCCACCGCGCAATCGCATCGCCGAACGAACTCGGAAAATCCTTCACACGCACCCGCTCAACCCCCGCGTCGCGGAGCGCCTTGAGCACCGCGGCGTCGATCACCGTCGCCTCGCCCGTATCAGGGTCGGTCGCCTTGACCAGCGGCTGAGGGTCGTCATCGGCCGCGGCTTCCGTTTCCGCCGGCTCGGCGATGCCCGCCGGTGCCGCCATGCGCAAGCCGATCAAAAGCTCGTCATCGAGCGAGGTCTTCGGCAGGTACGCGGTTGTCGCCGCCACCGCGCCGAGCACGAGCGAGAGGGTCGTCAGGATGAATGCCACAAATCGCATCGCCCGTCTCCTTAGCCCATCGCCAGCACGATGATGTTGATCCCGAGCGCGAGCAAACTCTCGCCGACAATGAACCCCGCCGCGAGCGGCACGCCGTACTCCTCCGCACGCCGCTTCCCGAAGACGGTACTCGCCAGAATGTTGATCACGCAGCCGATGCCATAGGTCGCGATGAAGATGAACGGCAGGTACATGCTCAGGCCCACGAGCACGCCGAGTCCGGCAAACCCGCCAAGCCCGAGCAGCATGCCCAGCGCGCCGCCGAGCCCGTAAAGCGCGTACGGCATATCGCCGCCACGCACACCCATGATCACCGCCTGCAACGCCTGGGCTTGCGGTGCCGCCGTATCAGTGCCCGGCCCCAACGGCACGCCCAAGCTCTTCATGTTCACCGACGCGATCAGCACCAGCGTGCCCATGCACACGATCGGCCCGAGCCACGTCGTCATCAGCTCGACCATCTGCTGCTTGCGCGGCGTCGCGCCGACCAAGTGCCCCGTGCGAAGGTCAGCCATCATGTCGGCCGCCAACGTGATCGCCACGCAGAGCGCGGCCCCAATCAGCACCGCCATCAGCACGTTGCCAGAGCCCGCGAGCATCAGCACCAGCACAACGGTCAGCAACGCCATGCCGCTGATAGGTGACCAGTCCGTCATGCCCGTGCACTGCGCGATGATGATGCCCGCGAACCAGATCCACGCCGCACCGATCAAGGCGATCGTCAACGCCCGCCAGTGGCGATCCATGCCCGCGAGCCAGCCCGGCTTCGCGTCCTTGCTCGCGAGATACTCGTCGCGCTGGTCGTCGGTCCACTCGTCGGTCCAGGCTGTCCGCGCGTCGCTGTTCGCCACGGTGATCGCGTATCCCTTGTACTCGACCGGCTCGATCCGCTCGTTGACGGGCTGCTCGGTCACCGGGCAGAGCCCGTTGGTGTTGAGCGGCTTCGCGCCCTCGATGTCCGCCGCGACGAACAGCAAGCCGACCGCCAGCACCACCGCGACGAGCAGCGTCTTGATCCCAAGCTCCTCGCGCTTGCCCCCGCCGCGTTTCGTCTTGCTCGATGCAAGGCTCTTGAGCGCCGCTCCGATCGCGGGAAGCGACGCGAGCACGCCGATCAGCGCACCGCCGAGCAATAACCCGATACCCAGCGGCCGGTTGAACGCACCGAACGCATACCCCGCCACCTCCGACGCCTTCGTCGTCGCCGGCGTCCAGCCGAGCGCGTAGGTCAGCGGGTTGAGCACCAAGAATGCAAGCACTCCGCCCGAAAGCACGATCAAGCCCGCCTTGCCCGAGAGATACCCCGCGCCGAGCGCAAAGGGCGCAATCGCGAAGATGATCTGGTATTGCGCCGGCACGCCGAGCCATCGGCCCACGTCGACCGTCGAGTTCGTCACCGCAAGGTCGGGCTTGCCGTCCTCGTCGAGGTCCATCTCCGGATCACCCACCGAGTCGATGACCTTGCCGTTCTCATCGCGCACGTCGATCGTCCGCTCGGGCAGGCGAATGTCCAAGTCCTCGTATCCAAACAAGGGCTTCTTCGCCTTGAGCGCCTTGAGCGCCGACCAGTCCTCCAGATCTTCGCTCACGAGAAACGCCGTCAGCGCCACCTCATCGTCCGTCTCGGTCGGCCCGCCCTGCTCGAGCATCGCCGCCATCGCCTGCACCGCGCCGCCCTGCGCGTCGGACACGGCCGGATCGCGCGACCACTCTTCGGCATACGCGGTGAAGTCTTCGCTCGCCTGCGCCCGCGCCAGCACACGCCCGCGCTCGATCACATCGCCAGGGATCTGCCCGTCTTCGATCCATTCGGCGATCTGTCGGGTCTGCGCCGCGTCGGCCTCGCTCACCTTGCCATCGGCAACGAGCGCGTCGAGCTCATCGAGCCCCGCGCCGATCTTGATCGAGGGGAGCCCGGCCGGCGCGTAGATCGCCGCCGAGAGCGTGATGCCCAGCAGTAACAACAGCGTCTTCGCCGCGCCCGCGCCGGGGCTTTTGAGAATCGCCGCCACGCCCGTGCCCGTCGGGAATCGCAGCCGATCGATCTCGATCATCTGCTTCCGCAATGGCACGATGAACGCGCACCCAAGCACCGCCCCCGCGATGCACGCCGCGGTGATCAGCCAGAAGTCCGCCGAGCCAAACTCGAAGGTGTACCCCAGCAGCATCAGCACGGGCACCGTGAAGATGATGCCCGAGTTGGGAATGTTGATGCTGCTCGCCGCGGTCTGCGCGATGTTCGTTTCAAGGATCGAGCCCGCGCCGGGCACGAACCGTCGTCCGATGCCGCGGAGCAAGCCGAAGCCCAGCACCGCCGCGATCGCGCTGCCGCCGATCGTGAAGCCGATCTTCAGACCCGCGTACGTGATCGACGCGTTCATCACCACGCCCACGAGCAGCGCGAAGAGCAGCGCACTCAACGTGACCTCGCGGTAGCTCCCCCCGCTCGCGGGCACCGCCATCGGCTCGTTCGCATCACGCTCGGGCATTAGGAGTCTCCAGGCTTGGTCGGGCATCGGGCGTCACGCCCGCTTCCCCGATTCAGTGAGGTTCGCCATCCTCGCCGATGGGCTCGCCCATGACAAGCCGCCCGCGCATGAAAACGCGGCGCTCAACGCGCCGCGCAATTGGAACTCGTTGTCGACCCTCACGCGGAGAATCGGATCACATCAATCAGTGCAGGTTCTTGCGGCAGTAGATCCGCCGGCCGAGCTTGCGCTGCTTGTTAATGATCTTGCGACCGCTCTTGGTCTTCATGCGAGCACGAAAGCCCAGCTTGCGGCGACGCTTGATGTTGCTCGTACGACGCGGGTAATGAATCGCCATCACTGCCTCCCGCCCGACGCATCCGCCAGGCGACTTCGCTCAATTCCAACCGACTTAGCCCACGCCGTCGCGGATCGCCTGCCGTTTGGCCTTTGTTCATTCCAAGCCCGCCTCGGCCATCCGAAACCAGCGGCCTCAACGGTAGAACCCTCACCCGCCAAAGACCAGCCCCCGCCCAACCAACCCGCCCACGCGCAACCCAGCCGACTTTGCCCACAAAGATTTGCCTCGATCCGGGCCCGCCGATGCCATATGTTCAGGCGGTCCAGCACCCCGCGCCAAGGCCACCGCGCCCCGCGAGCCCCGCTCGGCACCCCGTCCAGCGACCCTCCCGGCCCTGCCACCACCGCAAGGCCGCCCCCCCCGGCCGATCGACGAGCAGCCGCCCTCCAAGCTCGCACCCGCCGCGATGCCCCACGCGCCATCCGTGGGAGTTCCGCGCCGTGAGTACGACAGCCCAATCTCAAACAACCCCAACCGAAGTCGCCATCGACACGCCCGCAGTCCCAAGTGCCAGCGTGATCGACCCCGCCGTGCTCGAAGCGATCGAGTCGGCCCTCGGGCACACCTTCACCGACCGTGCCGTGCTCGCCCGCGCGCTCACGCACGCCTCCGTCGCCGACTCGCGCCTCGAGTCCAACGAGCGCCTCGAGTTCCTCGGTGACGCGATCCTCGGCGCGGTCGTCTGCCACCGTATCTTCGAGCGCTTCCCCCGCCTGCTCGAGGGCGAGATGACCAAGATCAAGTCCCACGCGGTCTCTCGCAAAGCGTGCGCCGATATCGCCAAAGACCTCGGGCTCGTCGAGCACCTCGCGCTCGGCAAGGGCATGCAGGTCCACGGCCGTCTGCCGCCCTCGCTCGCCGCCGCCGTCCTCGAGTCGGTCATCGCCGCGGTCTATCTCGACGCGGGCTACGAGGCCGCGAGAGACATTCTTGTGCCGCTCATCGACCCCATCATCACCGGCGCCGCAACCAGCGGCCACCACGACAACTTCAAGTCCGTCCTCCAACAGCACGCACAACAGAACCTCGGCTCCACACCCTCCTACCGAGTCCTCGACGAGCAAGGCCCCGACCACGCCAAGTGCTTCCAGGTCGCCGTCACCGTTGCCGACCAGGTCTTCGAGGGCGAGTGGGCGCAATCGAAAAAGACCGCCGAGCAGCGGGCCGCACTCGCCGCGCTCCGCGCGCTCAACCTCGTCAAAGACTGCCCCGACAACGGCGTCCGCATGACCCGCGCCAAAGAACGCAAGGCATCGGCCGAGTAACCGGCGTCCGCTACCGCGACATCGGCACCAGATCGACCACCACCGGCAGGTGATCGCTCGCCGACGTGTCGCTCGCATCCAGCCCCGCTTCGGCCAAGCGCACCGACCCGAGCCGGCTCGTATCAAGCACGAAAGCCTGCGCCACCGCCGCGCCGCCCGCGAGCACGTAGTCGAGCCGCCCGGGCCCGAAGTCGTTGCCCGCCTCCCAC
>ERZ1740067.2280-NODE-2280-length-11855-cov-7.051186_pt1 | contig 11855 bp, 10 predicted proteins | sample MGYA00581736_ERZ1740067 | MGnify/ENA primary metagenome ERZ1740067 (study PRJEB43018, sample SAMN04849236) | marine metagenome | isolation source: floating plastic debris | place: Pacific Ocean | collected 2008-08-27 | study: EMG produced TPA metagenomics... | reverse complement strand
GGGGCGGTGCTGGCGCAGTGGGGCGCGCCGCTGGCAGAGGCCGCGGACGCGCTGCCGGACCTGCGTGACCGCGCGCTGTGGGTCTCGCTGAGCGGGGCGGCGGGCACATCCGCCGCACTGGGGCCGCAAGCGGGTGCTGTGCGTGCGGCGATGGCCGAGGCGTTGGGTCTGGGCGATCCGGGGCGCAGCTGGCACACCGACCGGGGGCCGATCCTGCGGATGGCCGCCTGGATGGCGCAGGTTGTGGCGGCGCTGGCGGCGATGGGTGCGAGCCTTGTGGCGCTGGCCGCGTCGGAGGTGGGTGAGGTACGGCTGACCGGTGCCGGCGCGTCGTCGACCATGCCGCAAAAGGCCAACCCGGTGGGGCCGTCGGTGCTGGTGGCCCTCGGGCACCAGATGGGCGGGTTGATGGCGAGCCTGCAGGCCGCCGCACCGCACCAGCATCAGCGCGACGGGGCGGCGTGGTTTGCCGAATGGATGGTGCTGCCGCAGATCGCCCTGGGCGTCGCGGCTGCGCTCGAGACGGCAGGCGCGGTGCTGGAAGGGCTGGAGCCGGTGCCCGCGCGGATGCTGGACAATCTGGGTGGCGCGGGCCTGATCCACGCCGAGGCGCTGAGCTTTGCGCTGGCCGCCCACATGCCGCGCGCCGAGGCGCAGGCGGCGACCAAGGCGCTGGTGGCCGAAGCGGTGCAGACCGGCGCCGCACTTGAGGCCGTGGCGCGCGCCGCACATCCGGACCTGCCGCCGACCGTGTTTGATCCGACGGCACAGATGGGCGATGCGCGGCAAGCGGCGCGGGCCTTTGCCGCGCGGGTGGCGCGGGGATGAAGCCGAGCGTCCTGTTCATCCTGTTCACCGTGATGATCGACGCCATGGGCATTGGTCTGATCGTGCCGGTGATGCCGGCGCTGATCCTCGAGGTGCGGGGCGGCGATATTGGGACGGCGGCCCTGTGGGGCGGTGTGCTGTCGACGGTGTTTGCGGCGATGCAGTTTCTGTTCGGCCCGCTGCTGGGGGCGCTGTCGGACCGGTACGGGCGGCGGCCCGTGCTGCTGATCTCGCTTGTGGTCCTGGTGGCGGATTACCTGGTGATGGCGGTGGCGGGCACGATCTGGCTGCTGCTGGCCGGGCGCGTGGTGGGCGGGATCACCGCCGCCACACAATCCACCGCGAACGCCTACATGGCCGACATTTCGGCCCCCGAAGACAAGGCCGCCAATTTCGGCCTGATCGGGGCGGCCTTCGGGCTGGGCTTTGTCTTTGGTCCGGTCGTTGGCGGGCTGCTGGCGGAATATGGCACCCGCGCGCCCTTCTATGCCGCCGCGGCGCTGGCGGGTCTGAACGCGATCTTCGGGTATCTGGTGCTCAAGGAGACGGTCGATGACCGCATCCGCCGCCCGTTTTCCTGGGCCCGCGCCAACCCGCTGGGCGTGTTCCGGCATCTGAGCCGCCTGCCGGGGTTGGGGCCGCTGCTGTGGGTCTTTTTCCTCTATCAGGTGGCGTTCACCGTCTATCCGTCGGTCTGGGCCTATTACACGGCGGAGCGGTTCGACTGGTCACCGGGCATGATCGGCTTTTCGCTGTTTCTGTTCGGCATATCGCTGGCGGCGGTTCAGGGCGGGCTGATCCGGCCCATGCTGCGCGTGCTGGGGGAGCGTGGCGCAGTGGTCTATGGCCATTTGGCCGACATCGCGGTGTTCATCATCATCGGGTTCGTGTGGTCGGGCACGGCGCTGCTGATCCTGACGCCGCTGGCGGCACTGCCGGCCGTGATCACGCCCGCATTGCAGGGGATCATGTCCAAGGCGGTGGGCGATGACGCGCAGGGCGAGTTGCAGGGCGCGCTGACCTCGGTCTCGGCACTGGCCATGGTGATCTCGCCGCTGCTCATGACGGCGTCGTTCAGTGCCGCGATCGGGCCGGCGAGCCCGGTCTACCTGCCCGGTGCGCCGTTCTTTCTGTCGGCAGCGCTGATGGCGGCGGCGCTGGCGGTGTTTCTGCGGGCGGGACAACGATTTGCCATCCCGTGACGTCAAGGACCCAACTGCGCCACATCGCGTCGTTTTCGGTCGAGCGCCGGTGTTTTTGTTCCGCAACGGTTCCGGCCAACAGCTTTGCGACACGAGGAAGACATGCAGACGATAAAAGCCGCCGTGTGCAAGGCGTTTGGTGCGCCGCTGGAGATCGAGGACATCCTGATCCGGGCGCCCGAGGCGGGCGAGATCGAGGTGACGCTGGACGCGGTGGCGATCTGCCATTCGGATATCTCCTATGCCGACGGGGCCTGGGGCGGGAGCCTGCCTGCGGTCTACGGGCACGAGGCCGCCGGACGCGTGCGTGCGGTGGGGCCTGGCGTGACCGGCATCAAGGAGGGCGACAGCGTCGTGGTGACGCTGATCCGGGCCTGCGGGGCCTGCGCCAGCTGCGCGTCGGGCAAGCCGACCGTGTGCGAAACGGCCTATGACGGGGACAAGGGGCCGATCCGGACGGCCGAGGGCGGCAAGCTGCATCAGGCGATGGCCTGCGGCGCCTTTGCGGAACGCGTCGTTGTCGACCGGTCGCAGGTGGTGAAGATCCCCGACGACATGCCCAAGGACGCCGCCAGCCTGATCGCCTGCGGGGTGATCACCGGTGTGGGCGCGGTGGTGAATGCCGCCCGGCTGCGCGCGGGCGAGGACGTCGTGGTGATCGGCGCGGGGGGTGTGGGGCTGAACGCGATCCAGGGCGCGCGGATCGCGGGCGCACGCCGGATCGTGGCGGTGGACATGACCGAGGACAAGCTCGATGACGCCATGGCCTTTGGGGCGACGCACGGGGTGCTGGCCACCCACAAGGCACCGTGGCGCGCCGCCTACAAGGCGCTTGGCGGCAAGGGGGCGGAGGCGGTGATCGTCACGGTCGGCGCGATCCCGGCCTATGAACAGGCGCCGCGTTACCTTGGCGCGGGTGGCAAGGTCGTGATGGTGGGCATGCCGCATTCGGGCGCCAAGACGGAGTATGAGCCGGTGATCCTCGCCGCCCTCGGTCAGGGCATGGTCGGCTCGAAGATGGGGGATGTGGTGATCCAGCGGGACATCCCGTGGATGGTCGACCTCTACCTGCAGGGGCGCTTGCAGCTTGACAGCCTGATCTCGGGGCGGTGGTCTCTGGATCAGATCAACGATGCGATTGCGGACACCAAGGCCGGCAAGGCCCGGCGGAACGTGATTGTGTTTGACCGCTGAGGGGGCGCTGCCCCCGCCCTTCGGGCCCCCCGGAGTTTATTTGGCGAGATGAAGCAGGGGACCTGCGATGAAGCTGCGTGATTTGGATGTGATCGTGACCGCGCCCCCGGCGCCGGGCTGGGGCGGGCGGTACTGGATCCTGGTGAAGCTGACCACGGATGACGGGATTGTCGGCTGGGGCGAATGCTATGCCGCGTCCGTGGGACCGGAGGCGATGCGGGCGGTGATCGGGGACGTGTTTGACCGCCACATGGCCGGGGAGAGCCCCGAAAACATCGAGCTGATGTTCCGGCGGGCCTATTCGTCGGGGTTCACACAGCGGCCCGACCTGAGCGTCATGGGCGCGTTTTCGGGGCTGGAGATTGCATGCTGGGACATCCTCGGCAAGGCGCGGGGCCGACCGGTCTGGGCGCTGCTGGGCGGGCGGATGAACGACCGCATCCGCGCCTACACCTACCTCTATCCGCTGGCGCATCATGGGCTGGACCAGTTCTGGACCTCGCCGGAGATGGCGGCGGAGGCGGCGCTGGATTGCGTCGCGCGTGGCTATACGGCGGTGAAGTTCGACCCGGCGGGCCCCTACACGATGCGCGGCGGGCATATGCCCGGCATGCGCGACATCAGCATGTCGGTCGCGTTCTGCAAGGCGATCCGGGCGGCGGTGGGCGACCGGGCCGACCTGCTTTTTGGCACCCATGGGCAGTTCAGCACGGCAGGCGCCATCCGGCTGGGTCAGGCGCTGGAGCCCTATTCCCCGCTGTGGTTCGAAGAACCCATTCCGCCCGACGCGGTCGAGGAAATGGCCAAGGTGGCGCGCGCGGTGCGCATCCCCGTGGCCACGGGCGAGCGGCTGACCACCAAGGCCGAGTTCGCACCCGTGCTGCGCAGCGGGGCGGCGACGATCCTGCAACCGGCCCTGGGCCGGGCCGGCGGCATCTGGGAGATGAAGAAGGTGGCCGCCATGGCCGAGGTCTACAACGCGCAAATGGCGCCGCATCTTTATGCCGGCCCGGTGGAGTGGGCGGCCAACATCCATCTGGCCACCTCGATCCCCAACCTGCTGATGTGCGAGACCATCGAAACGCCATTCCACGATCAGCTGATCCGCGGCGCGATCCGGGTCGAGGGCGGGTTTGTCACGCCGCCCGAAGCACCGGGGCTGGGCATCGAGGTCGACGAGGCGCTGGCGCGTGCCCATCCCTATACTGGCGACGGTCTGCACCTGCAGATGCAGGACGCGCCCTGCGATTATGAGAATGGCAACGCGTTCGAGGGCGGCGCGCCCGCGCCACGGGACGATGTCGCGGGGTCCTGACGCTAATAGGCCAGCGCGCCGTGGATCGCATCCTTGATCGCGCCGCGCGCTTCGGCGGAGGGGGGTGACCCGGGCTGGTGGCAATGTTCGAGCAGATGCGCAAAGCGGTGCTGCGCGGCCGCGATCTCGGCCATCTTGCGCGCATAGTCCGGAAACTGCTGCGCGAAATCCTGTGACATGTCTGGCATCTGTCTCTCCCTGATGCCGCAGGATAGGCAAACCCGCGCGCCGCGAGACATGACATGGATCAAACCGGGCTACAGATGGGCGTCAAACTGCTGCCACACCGGCAACAGCCCCTCGACCCGCGCCAGCGTCGTCTTCAGCACACCCTGCGCGCGCCAATCCGTGCCCATCGGGGCGGTGACCGCCAGTGCCTTGCGCCGGAGCAGATCGGCATGGGCGTGGTCGGGATCGTAGGGCTTTGGCACCTTCTTGAGCGGCGGCGGTCCCCAATCACTGATCTCGGCGCCCACACTGCGTGCGGCGGCGTTCAGCGCATCCTGCAAACCTTCGCCCCACCCGTCGACAAAGGCGCGGTAGCGGGTCAGCGCCGCGCCCTTGAGGCCCATGACCCCCATGCCGAGGATGAAGTAATCGGGCGACAGTCCCCAGAACCACGACGGCGCAAGCGCATCCTGATCGGCAGGCGACCACATCACGTGCAGATGCGTGTTGAGCGGTGTCTTGTCCTTGGAAAACCGCACGTCGCGGTAGATGCGAAACACCTTTGGGGTGTGGGCCCTGCCGGTCAGCCGCGCGATATCTTCGGACATCAGGTCGGCGAAAAAGCCCGCAGGCCCCGCAATCGCCGCCTTGTAATGCGCCTTGTGCGGCTCGAACCATGCCTTGGAATTGTTCTTGTCCAGCTTGGCGAAAAAGGTCAGCGCCTCGTCCACCATCGCCTCGAACCCGTCGGCCATATCGTTCCTCCCTGCCCCCCGTGTGCCTCAACCTATCGCCGCCAGTGCGCGGGTCCAATGGTAACACTCTGTTCATGCTTGCACCGTACGCCGTGTTAACCATGCCACCAGTGCACCGGGTGGTGCACGGCCTGTGCACAGGTTGTGTACGGGTTGTGACCCCGCAAAACAGCCGTTTAACAGGCCATGATGCCGATTTCCGGCAACAGGCGCGTTAACCGTTGCGCGTTCGGTGCGTTGCGTGCCACCAATTCAGCCATGATCACGTCACTGAATGGCACCCCGCTTTCGCCCCTTACCTTTGGCACGATGCAGTTCGGCGGCAGCGCCGATGCGTCCGAGAGCGCGGCGATGTTCGACGCCGCCCGCGCCGCCGGGATCACCCATTTCGACACCGCCCATGTCTATACGGGCGGCGCGTCCGAGACGCTGCTGGGCCAGTTGGCCAGGGCCGACCGTGACAGCCTGATCATCGCGACCAAAGCCGCCTATGACGGCGGCTCCAGCCGCGCCAACATCATGGCAGGGTTCGACATCTCGCAACAGCGGCTGGGCATGGATGTGGTCGACATCCTCTATCTGCACCGGTTTGACGATGACACGCCGCTGCAGGAAACCTTTGACGCGCTGGCGACCCTCAAGCACGCGGGCCGCATCCGCCATATCGGCGTGTCCAACTTTGCCGCATGGCAGATCGTCAAGGCGCAGGGCATCGCCGCGGGCTTTGACGTGCGCATCGACATCGTCCAGCCGATGCACAGCCTCGTCAAACGTCAGTCGGAGGTCGAGATTTTTCCCGCCTGCGTGGATCTGGGCCTTGAAATCGCGCCCTATTCACCGCTGGGTGGCGGGCTGCTCACCGGCAAATACGCCACCGGCGGCACGGGCCGGTTGACCGAAGATGCCCGCTATGCCGCGCGCTACGATGTCGACTGGATGCGCGCGGCGGCCCGGGGTCTGTCGGCGCTGGCGACCGAGATGGGCGTGCATCCCGCCAGCCTCGCCGTGGCGTGGGCCATGGCCCATCCGGCGCGCCCGCGGCCCATCGTCTCTGCCCGGTCCGCGGCGCAGCTGGCCCCGTCCCTGGCCGCCCTCGACGTGGACATGACGGCAGCACTTTATGACCGGATCACCGCGCTCAGCGTCACGCCGCCACCGGCCACCGACCGGATCGAAGAGGCATGAGCGATATCCTCGTCATTGGCGGCGGGATCGCCGGGCTGTCGGCAGCCGCACGCCTTGCCCCCCATGCGCAGGTCACCGTGTTGGAGGCCGAGGACGCCCTGGGCTACCACGCCTCCGGCCGCTCTGCCGCGCTTTTTGAGCAATCCTACGGCCTTGCCCCGGTGCGCGCCCTGAGCCGGGCCAGCGCCGCCTTTCACCAGCCCTATCTGAGCCCGCGTGGCCTGATGCTGGTGGCCCGCGCCGGCGATGAGGCCGCGTTCGAGGCTGACCGCGCCGACATGGGCCTGACCGAGATCACCGCCGAGGCCGCCCGCGGCCTTGTTCCCATTCTTAACGAAACCGTAAGCCAGGTGGCGTATCACGCCGACGCGCAGGACATCGACACCGACCGCATGTTGCAGGATTTCGCCCGCACCGTACGCGCCCATGGCGGGCAGGTCGTCACCGGCGCGCGCGTCAATGGGATCGAGGCGGGCTGGCGCGTTGCCACCACCGCCGGTGCGTTCGATGGTAAACGGATCGTTAACGCCGCCGGGGCCTGGGCCGACACCATCGCGCGCATAGCGGGCGTAAAACCCATCGGGATCAAGCCCTTTCGCCGGTCCATGGCGCGCATCCCCGCCCCCGGGGGTCACGATGTCAGCGGCTGGCCGATGATCTTTGGCGTGGGCGAGACGTGGTACGCCAAGCCCGATGCCGGTGCGCTCCTCGTCTCTCCGGCGGACGAAGACGCGGCAGACCCGCATGACGCCTGGGCCGACGATATGGTGCTGGCCCACGGCCTCGACCGCTACATGCAACATGTGACCGAGCCTGTGACACGGGTTACATCCAGCTGGGCGGGCCTGCGCAGCTTTGCGCCTGACCGGGTGCTGGTGCTGGGCCCGGATGCCGTCAATCCCGACTTTATCTGGTGCGCCGGTCAGGGCGGCTATGGCTTTCAGACTGCCCCGGCGGCCAGCCAGTTGCTGGCCGACCTGACGCTGGGCCACACCCCCGGCCTCGACCCGGGCACCGTCGACGCGCTTGTCGCCACACGGTTTTCCCACGCATCGGAACCTGCGCAATGATCCGCTCTGCCGCCGCCCTCCTGCTCCTTCTTCTGGCCGCATGTGCCGCGCCGCCGCCGCCATTCCCCATCGGCCCGATGGTCATCGGCGACAGCGCGCCGGTGCAATTTGCCGGCACCCAGCCCACCCGGTTGCCGGTGCGCGGCATGGACGCGGCCCGCTTTCAGCAATATGTGGACTGGCCGCGCGCCAAGGCCGTCGGGATCGAGTTCGCCTTCCTCAAGGCGACCGAAGGCGGCGATCTGCTGGACCCGAAATTCCGTGACCACTGGCGCGGCGCGGACCGCGCCGGTATCGCCCGCGGGGCTTACCATTTCTACTATTTCTGCACCGCGCCCGAGGTGCAGGCCCAATGGTTCATCCGCAACGTGCCGCGCACGCGCGGCAGCCTGCCGCCGGTGCTCGACATGGAGTGGAACCCGTTTTCACCCACCTGCCAGCGCCGCCCCGATGCCGCCACCATCCGTGCCGAGATGCAGCGCTGGCTTGACATCGTGACCGCGCATTACGGCCAGCGCCCGCTGATCTACACCACCCCCGGCTTTTACAAGGATGCCCGGCTCGACCGGTTGCAGGGCTATGAATTCTGGCTGCGCACCACCGCCAAGACCCCGGCGCAGGCCTATCCCGGGCAGCCCTGGCGGTTCTGGCAATACACCGCAACCGGCACCCTGCCCGGCACGCCCGGTGACATCGACATCAACGCCTTCAACGGCAGCGCGACCCAGTGGGAAAACTGGAAAGCCGAACGGACGATCCGCTAGGCGCGCCGCATCCCCGTCTCTGTCCCCGAAAAATCCTCCCCGAAGGGCCGGTTGGCCAGGGACGCCCCTCAGCGCCACTTGATCGAACACCCCATCGACGCCACCTGCTCGGTCGGTCCCTGCCCCGTCGCCGCAACCTGCCGCATGCCCGCCAGCAGGTCGGCCATGCGCCCGCGGTACTGCAGCCCGCCAGCGCCGTCGAAACCAAAGAAATCCGGTGTGCAAACAGCACCATAGCTGCGCGCGACCGCCTGATCCGCGTCCACGAGGTAGGGAAACCGGAACCCGTGCGCGGTGGCAAAGCGCACCATCTCTTCGGGCCGGTCCGCGGGGTAGGCGTCATAGTCGTTGGACATCACCGCGAGCACCCCGACGCCCTCATCCATCAACGCGCCTGCATCCGCCGCCAGCTGATCGGCGATGCGCATCACGTAAGGGCAATGGTTGCAGATAAAGGCCACCAGCAGCCCCTTGTCGGTCAGGTGATCGCGCATGCGGTGCATGGTCCCGTCCGCATCCGGCAGGGTGAAATCCGGGCCGTGCCAGCCAAAGTCGCAAACGGGGGTGTCCAGCAGCATGGGCAATCTCCTTTGCCGCGATCGTATCACACTTGCATCTGCCGCGCAGCCGCGCACAACTGGCGCAAAAGGGAGAGGACGCGCATGGCCCGTATCGGAGGACATCTGCTGGTCGATTGCCTGCGCGGTCTGGGCGCGACCAAGGCCTTTGGCGTGCCGGGCGAAAGCTACCTTGCGGTGCTCGACGCCCTGCACGACACGCGCGGCGCGCTCGATTTCGTGCTGTGCCGTCACGAGGGGGGGGCCGCCTTTATGGCCGCCGCGTGGGGCAAGCTGACAGGCGCGCCGGGCATCTGTCTGGTCACCCGTGGACCCGGGGCCACCAACGCCGCCATCGGCGTGCACACGGCGATGCAGGACAGCAGCCCGATGATCCTGTTCGTCGGTCAGGTCGCCACCCACATGAAAGGGCGCGAGGCCTTTCAGGAGCTGGATTACCGAGCAGTGTTCGGCCCCGTCGCCAAATGGGCGGTCGAGATTGACGACCCGGACCGCATCCCCGAGATCGTCGCCCGCGCCTGGGTCACCGCGACCACGGGCCGTCCCGGCCCCGTCGTCGTTGCCCTGCCCGAGGATATGCTGACGTGCCTGACCGATGCCGCCCCGCTGCCGGCGCTCGCCCCCATGCACAGACCGCACCCGGCCCCCGACGCCGTCGCCAAGGCGCGGCAGATGCTGCGCGGCGCGCAACGCCCGCTGATCCTTTACGCGGGCAGCCACTGGAGCGATGCGGGCCGCGCCGCGTTGCAGTCGTTCGCCGAGGCCGCCGACATCCCCGTCGCAGCCGTGTTCCGCTATCAGGACCAGTTCGACAACCACTCTGCCGTCTTCGTGGGCGAGGCGGGCGTGGGCATGGTGCCCTGGGTCAAGCGCATGATGCGCGAGGCGGATGTGATCCTCGCACTTGGCGCCCGCTTTGGCGAGAACTCTACCGACGGCTACACGCTGCTCGACGTGCCGTTGCCGCAGCAGACGCTGATCCATGTGCACGGGTCCGACGCGGAACTGGGCAAGGTGTATCAGCCCGCGCTCGGCGTCCACGCTGACCCCGGCGCATTTGTGGCCGCGTTGCGTGCGGCGGGCCCGGTGCAGGGCCCGTGGGCCGACTGGCGCGCCGCGGGGCGCGCGGAATACGCGGCGGGACTGACCGCCCCGCCCCAGCCCTCGCCTGTCGACATGGCGGCTGTGATGGCGCATTTGCAGGCCACTCTGCCCGGTGATGCCATCCTCACCAATGGGGCGGGCAATTTCGCGATCTGGCCCAACAAGCATTTCTGTTTCGGCCCGGGCCAGCGCCTGCTCGCCCCGCAATCGGGCGCGATGGGCTACGGCGTGCCGGCGGCCATCGCGGCCAAGATCGCCGCTCCGGACCGCACGGTGATCTGCTTTGCCGGGGATGGTGATTTTCAGATGACGGGTCAGGAGCTTGCCACCGCACGGCAGGCCGACGCCTGCCCGGTGATCCTGATCCTCAACAACGGGGTCTACGGCACCATCCGGGCGCATCAGGAACGCCACTACCCGGCCCGCGTGTCGGGCACCGACATGGTCAGCCCCGACTTTGCCGCACTGGCCCGCGCCCACGGCTTTCACGGCGAACAGGTCGCGCGGACGGAGGATTTCGCCCCCGCACTGGCGCGCGCGCTGGCCGCGCCCACCGGGGCGGTGCTTGACCTTGCGATATCCGCCGAAGCGCTGACACCACGCATGACGCTGAGCGCGATGCGCGCGGCGGGGCAGGCACAAACGCACCGATAACGACACCAGATGCGTCGCAAACCGAGGCGGCAGCGCGGGGCGATCTGCGCTTTGCTGGCGGCACAGAACGGGAAAGGACCACATGCAGTTCGGACTGAGCCAGGAACAGGAGATGATCGTCTCCACCGTGCGCAGCTTTGTGGAGAACGAGATCTATCCCCACGAGGCCGAGGTCGAACGGTCGGGCGCCGTGCCGCATGAGCTGGCGCAGGAGATCAAGCGCAAGGTCATCGAGATGGGCTTTTACGCCTGCAATTTCCCTCAGGAGGTGGGCGGCGCGGGCCTTGGCCACCTCGATTTCACGCTGGTGGAGCGCGAATTGGGCCGCGGGTCCATGGCGCTCACGCATTTCTTTGGCCGGCCCCAGAACATCCTGATGGCCTGTGACGCCGAACAGCGCGAACGCTACCTGCTGCCCGCGGTGCGGGGCGAGCGGATGGATGCGCTGGCCATGACCGAACCCGACGCCGGATCGGACGTGCGGGGGATGAAGTGCAGCGCTGTGCGGGACGGAGGTGACTGGGTCATCAACGGATCGAAACACTTTATCTCGGGCGCGGATCACGCTGATTTCTTTATCGTTTTCATCGCCACGGGCGTGGATGAGACACCCAAGGGTCCCAAGAAGCGGATCACCACGTTCCTTGTCGATCGCGGCACGCCGGGCTTCGAGGTGCGCGATGGCTATACGTCCGTCAGTCACCGGGGCTACAAGAATTGCATCCTCGATTTCACTGATTGCCGCCTGCCGGACGCGCAGGTGCTGGGCGCGGTGGATGGTGGTTTTGCGGTGATGAACGAATGGCTTTATGCCACCCGGCTGACGGTTGCGGCGTTCTCCGTCGGGCGGGCACGGCGGTGTTTCGACTATGCGCTGCGCTATGCCGCCGAACGCAAGCAGTTCGGCCAGCCCATCGGCAAATTCCAGGGCGTGGGCTTTCAGATTGCCGACATGGTGACCGAGATCGACGCCGCCGACTGGCTGACGCTGGCCGCCGCCTGGCGGCTGGACGAGGGCCTGCCCGCGAACCGCGAGAT